>Ga0265594_1000762_pt1 | contig 26146 bp, 22 predicted proteins | sample saktaG_11_FD_190147 | JGI IMG/M metagenome (GOLD analysis project Ga0265594, IMG submission 190147) | Saline water microbial communities from Sakinaw Lake, British Columbia, Canada - sak_2011_5_24_80m | ecosystem: Environmental > Aquatic > Non-marine Saline and Alkaline > Saline ... | reverse complement strand
GCCCCTTTTTTAAGTTAAAAACAACACCTAAATATATGATATTACAGTGTATTATGCAATATATTTGTGCAGATTTTATGCCAGCCTTTTTAGAGTGGACTCATAAATGTTTTAATAAAAAAATATTTGTACCCACACTGAAGGAAATTCAAGACGATATTCCTGAACTAGCGCTCTATTTCTTTAAAAACCAAATTAACAAAGACCATGAATTATCAAAGGTCGTTACCCTTTCTACTTTTGAATCCTTAAAACAGCGGGAATGGAAAAATAATATCGTTGAACTTAAAAACTTCATTGAAGATGTCGTTGATGATTATAAATTTTGCCAATCAAAAGGTATAACAGATTTCAATCGTATTTTACAGGACAAAATAACAACTTCCAATGAGGATACTAAATCCGGGACAATTACAAAGCCAACAACGTTTAACACACTGAAACTAAAATTACCTGAAGATCCTACCGATAAACTAGAAAAGGTCTCTCTGATTCTTTTAAATGATTCATCATCTATCAACTCAATAGAATTATCTCCTAATGAGGCATCGTTCATATATTATCTTGCATTTGAAAGAAAACATGGTGAAAAATACTGGCTTGATGAACCGGATAAACATCGTAGTGAATTAAAGCGTATTTTTAATAGTTTGTATCTCTCAAATTATTTTGAAGATGAAATAAATGAACAACCTGAACAACAAAAAACCTGGATTTGGGATTTTAAGAACACCAAGAGAAAAACAATAAAAAGCGAGATCCATAAAAAGTTAAAAAATCTTAGGGATGTTGATTTCAAACTCATTGTTGACCTTCCAAATAAAAATCCTTAAGGGTTGGGAATTACACATTAAATAGCCAAATCAAGACCATTCATATTTCAGATTCTCCCCTTACAAAATAAACCCCCTTATATCTTTTTAAATAAATAATTCAAATGATTCGTGTGTAACGTTTCACACGACCAAATCCGTACTCTTTATTCCTGAAATTGTTCATGGGTTTTTTAAACAATGAACAACAAAAAGGAATGAAAGATGTATTCAAACAAACACACAAATCGAAATGAACGACTAGCTTCTAAGGTCACTTTTTCAGGTAATTCAGCCGTCTATTCAGAAAAACGGATATTATCATTATTTGGAACTGACGATTTAGTGGAAGTTGAAAAATTATTTTCTTCAATTTCTCATGTAAAATTCAATTCGGACTACACACTTTCGATTTACCATTATGGCAAATTAAACTATCAAACTATGCAAGATCTAAAGTGCATTAATTACATTTTAGATGATAATGAAAAGTTGATAGCATTTGGTTTTGACTATACCAATATGCGACCGCTGCTGATTATTTTAGATAACTACGGTGTAAAAATAGTTCCATATAAAATTAAGGTCGGTTATACACGTCATTCCACTACAGTAAACGAAATATCTGAAACTATACCAATTGATATGGGCTGGACTAATCATAAACGTCGAAGTGATTTCCATTATCCTGCCTTACTTAGTGTAATTGAACCTGATAATTGGGGCTACGAAATAAACGATGAAAATGAAACAATTTCTTCTGAACAATCAGAAGGGACAACCCCAAACAAAGGAAAGGAGGCGTAGTATGGAAAACAATACTACACTCAAAACCGCAGTGTCACCGATTGATGTGACACATCAACCTCAGACTGAACCGGTTCCGGTTCAATCTGGCAACCCGGATTCTGTATCATCCTTACTGAAACGGTTGAATGCCGTTACGAGGATGAAGAATCCAACCCTGCTTTTGGATCTTCGTAAGGAGACAAAGCAGGCCATCCCTGAATGTGAAAATAAAAGGGATGAGCTCGAACAGGTAGTGGCTAAAACCAGCGACAACCTGGAGAAGCTGGCCTATAAGCAACAGGTCGGTAAGATCACTAACGTGATCTCAAAGCTCCAGGGCGGGCTGAAAGCCATCGCTGACCGAGCGAAGGAACTTACTTCTGTAAAAAGTGCAAAGCACTAATACGGAAGTGAGTAAAAAGGGTGGGGGGGAGAGGTTTGCTTCCCCCGCCTTTCCTTTTATTTAGGAATAGCAAGAAAGGAATTAACAATGGATAAACTACACAAAACTGTCACTGTAAAATATGGCGATTTATCAACCGAAATTGATGAAAAAATAGCGCCGCTAATTTTAGAGATATGGAAGGCTGATATTCATACATTATGTTCCTGCCAGGCTTTTCCAGTAGACGGTTTAGTAATGATAGTATTTGCTTCCGGATATGATGCACACCGTTTTTTAGATATTGTGGGAAATAATATCGAATGTGGAAACTCGGCGTTCGAGCGTGTATTATGCCTGGGTGATAATAATAATTGGATATTTCTTCGTCATCCGGATCATGAAACAATTTCTAAATTGTATGTAATAGTGAAATTTCCCAGAAGTGATATTCCGTCAATTCTTGATATTCTTCAAGAGTGGAACAAAGGAAAATACGCACAGTGCCTTTTAACTAATTCAATAATTTGAATAATTCGGAATAAGAATAATGGAGAAGCTTTTCACAAAAAAAGAAGTGGCGAAATACCTGCAGATATCGGAAAGAACTGTTGTACGTATTGTTCAAGATTTTGATATACCATTTGTATTAATCAAAACAACAGCATCGAAAAGAGCCCTTATACGAATACCTGCATCATCAGTAAAACTGATGTTGACCAAGCCATTAAATGATGAAGAGCGAGACAAGATCATTAACAATATATACGAGGTGTAAAATGGCTACGATAAAAAAAGTAATTAGAAAGAGAGGGGTGGTATACAAGATAGGGTTCATTCATCCTGATACACGGAAGTGGACATCGAGAACAGCACCTTGTTCATATGCTGATGCACTGAAAATCAAAGCACAGATTGAGGCGGATCTAGCATTCGGTAAATTTGGGCTTCAAAACGACAGACTGAAAAAATATTACTGGTCACAACTGCTTAACCGATATCGGAAATATTCAAACCGCAATAAATCGCCAAAAACTACGGACAGAGAGGAAAATGTGTTTACGGCGTTCAATAAATTCTTGTCAGGTGATACTCCATTAGATGATATCAGTTCAGAATCCATTGAGATTTATAAAGAAAGACGGTTAAAAGGTGGTATCAGTCCTGCTACAGTTTCAATCGAATTAAGAGTGTTGAAAACTGTATTTAATAAGGCCATAGAGTGGAAATTCATCAATATAAACCCTGTTTGGAAAGTTAAAATTCCCAAATCGGAAGATGTTACTGTTAGATTCCTTCGAAAAGAGGAAATTGACAAGCTTATCCAAGTGATTGAAGACGATAAAAATACTCCCTTTTTAAGATTAATTCTAGCATATCTTCACACGGGTGCACGACGTAACGAGATTCTATCACCACAATTCACTTGGGATAATGTTGATTTTGAAGAACGTAAAATCATGATTTGCGGAGTGAAAGGTGAGAAAAACCGGTATATTCCAATGAATAATACCTTATTTAATATTCTGGATACTATTAAAGTTGAAGGAAATCAGTTACCCTTTTCTTATAAACCATACTATGTTTCACATAAAATTGCTAAATATTACAAACTAGCGGGGATAAAGGGCGCAAATCTACACTCATTGAGGAAAACGTTCGGGAGTTTATTAATACAACATAACAAGGCAGACTTGTATACTGTATCGTTATTGCTAGGGCATAGATCAATAAAGACAACAGAGAAGTACTATGTGGATTTGCTTGATAAGAACTTTAGAGATTCCGTTAGCGGTCTTGATGAGATAATTTAAGTATAACACACTATAACATTGGTACAGGGGCTCCATTTTGGGGGCCCTTTTTTTATGAGAAATATCTACTATCCTAAACAGTGCTCAACGAGAATCTTTTATAAAAGCAAGTCGGTAAATGAACGGTGGTTGTGCCGTTTCTTTCCATTCCTGTCCATTCCTGTCCTAATTCAGATTGTAAAAAACCGGCAACAAAAAATATTTTTTATCGACGAGAAATGACTTTATTGACGGGTGAATTTTCGCGGGGCCGACGAGACTCGAACTCGCAACTTCCGGCGTGACAGGCCGGTGCTCTAACCAATTGAACTACGGCTCCATTTTCAAACACCTGAATCAACAGGCGGACGCAAATTTAAAGATTTTCCGCTCTCAGCGCAAGCAGAATTAATCGATTATTTAAGGAAATATATTCCAACTGTGAAATAATATTAATATTTTACCCTATGAACTTTTTGAAAATTTAACTCTCAGGAGAACCATAATGGGATTTAAATGCGGTATCGTTGGATTGCCCAATGTCGGTAAGTCAACTCTGTTTAATGCTCTGACACATGCCCAGGTGCCCATGGAGAATTATCCATTTTGCACCATTGATCCCCATATCGGCGTTGTAGAGGTGCCTGACAAGCGGCTGGATTTACTGATGAAAATATATGAGCCGGGAAAAGTAATTCCGACCACTCTTCAATTTGTCGATATTGCCGGATTAGTAAAGGGGGCGTCCCACGGTGAAGGGCTCGGCAATCAATTTCTAAGCCATATTCAGGCGGTCGATGCCCTGATCCATCTGGTGCGCTGTTTTGAGAATCCTAATGTGGCGCATATCGATAACATATTGAACCCGCAACGGGATTTTGAGATTGTTGAAACTGAAATAATGCTGAAAGACCTTGAAACCGTAGAAAACCGTATTAGTAAAACTAAAATCAAAGCCAAGACCGGCGACCCGAAATTGAAGAAGCAACTAACTGTTTTAGAGGAAATCCGGGAATTATTGGCTCAGGGAAAAGCCGCAAAGAGTTACCACGCTCATCTGGAAGAAGCGGCGTTCACCAAAGAGTTAGCGCTGCTGTCCAATAAGCCGGTACTGATTGTCGGAAATATCTCAGAAGATGAGGCAACGTCCGGTCAGAAATCCGCCATTACAAGTCAATTTGAACAATTTGCGTTAACAACAGGGAATTTATTTCTGACATTGTCTGCAAATCTCGAGATGGAAATGTCGGAACTTGAACCGGATGAACGACTGCTCTTAATGAAAGAATGGCATATCCCGGAATCAGGATTGGATCGGCTGATTAACGCCGGATATACATTATTAAAGCTGATTACCTTTTTCACGATGGAGTCGGATATTTGTCAGGCATGGACGGTTCCAACCGGCTCGCCGGCCGTCAAAGCGTCCGCCGTGATCCACAGCGGTTTCGAAGAGCGCTTCATAAAGGCGGAAGTGCGGCATTGGAGTGATATCGAAAAGACCAAATCTGAAAGACTCATGCATGAACAGGGTTTGACGCATATCGAGGGCAAATCATATATTGTCCGGGACGGCGATGTGATTACATTTAAATTGGCGCCGGGATAATAAAATATCATTTGATTTTGTTGTAACTGTATTTATAAATCTTTTTACGCATAAGAAAAGAAAACATGAGTAAAATCCATCCTAAACCCGGTTTGTTTCTTCTGAAATTGCTATCCGGGGTTTTTCTCCTTGCTACGGGGATTTATGCCCAACTCTGGCAGCAGAATGACCTGATATTTAATCCCAGCGGTATTCCCTCGCTACCTTTTTCCCAGCCGCGTTTTGCCGATCTGGACGCTGACGGTGATTTTGACTTGATACTCGGCAGTATTAATGAACCGCCGTTCTATTTTATGAACATCGGCAGCGCGAGCAGTCCGTCATTTCAACCTGGACCGGATATTTTTGCACCTGTTTCTTACCTCGATGCCGAAATGGGCGTGTGCATCGATCTGGATGCTGACGGCGATCTGGATTTTATCACCGGCGGTTACAACGGTTTGCAATTATTTAAAAATACAGGCGATTCTTCACAACCCTGGTTTTTGAAAATTGATCATTTTTTTAAGGGAATTACAGTCGGTTCCAACCCGGCGCCGTCTTTTGCCGATCTGGATGCTGATGGTGATTACGATCTGTTGGTTGGACTCAGTGAAAGCGGTAAACTGAAATTTTATCCAAATAGCGGTGCGCCGGACTCCGCAATATTTCTTGAAGCTCAGTCACAGACCTGGTTTGACGTCGGATTGTATGCTTATCCCTGTTTTGCCGATCTGGATAACGATATAGATATAGATTTGCTGGTTGGGCATGATGCCAGTGGATTTTATTATTATCGCAATACCGGCGATTCCGCTGGCTTGCAGTGGCAATCTGACAATTCATTATTTGCAAATTTGGCACAATCGACCTACTGGAACTCGCCTTGCCTTGTTGATCTTTCCGGAGACGGCAAAAAGGACCTGATCTACGGCACGGCTGCCGGACCATTGAATTATTATGTGAATACGGGCAGCTTTTCCTCTCCAACCTGGACCGCCGATAACAGCCTGTTTGGCGGTGTACTTGACGTGGGCGGCGCCAGCTCGCCGTTTCTTTTTGATTTTGATTACGACGGGGATCTGGATCTGGTTAGCGGCAGCCAGACCGGAAACATCAAATACTACAGAAACATCGGTTCGGCTTCAGCGCCAGCCTGGCAAGCTGATCATGATGGATTCAGCGCCATCAAGCATTCGATTTATTCCGCCATTACACTCGGTGATGTAAATGGGGATTCACTGCCTGATGCAGTTGCCGGGGATATGAATGGTCAGCTGTTTTTCCATAAGAATACCGGCGCCGGTTTTACTTATATCAGATCTGTCTTTGCCGGCATTGACCTGGGCTACTCTTCCGCACCGAAATTGATAGATATGGATTTTGACGGGGATCTGGATATAGTCGCCGGCAATGAAGACGGCAACTTATTCTACTTCGAAAATACGGGCAATAGTGATTCTGCCGCCTGGGTCGAGGTTGCGGGCTTTTTCGGCAATATTGATGTGGGGAGTCATTGTGTTCCTACCGCCGGTGATATTGATAATGATGGAGATATTGATATTCTCACCGGTGATCTCTTTCGCGAGATCCAATATTTTGAAAATGTTAATGGCACCTGGGTGGAAAATCCTGCCGTAGTAGCCGGCATAACTGCCGGACAGAATGCAGCCCCGGCGCTAAGTGATCTGGATGATGATGGCGACCTCGATCTGACTATTGGAAATTATGACGGCACATTCGGCTATTTTGAAAATAAAAATACCTCTTTTATTCATTATCAGGGCAAGGATAAACTACCGGCAGAATTTGAAATAATCTCTGTTTATCCCAATCCTTTTAATAATTATACAAATTTTAAGGGACAGGCGCCGGAGGAAGGAAAACTCGTATTAAGTATCTTTAATATTCTGGGACAAAATGTTTATCAGCGCTCAATTGACCGAATCAATGCCGGCGATTTTCACATTAGACTCGAATTGTCACAACATCTGTCAACCGGCGTGTATCATTATGTAGTTAATTATAGGAACCATAAAGAAAATTTTATCAGCACTGGAAAAATTGTTTATTTAAAATAGAAAATAGGTGAAAAAAAGTCCATGCTATAGGGTTTATAGATGGAAAATTTTCCATGTATTGACGATATTAAATTAGCAAAACAAAGATTTAATAACCTTAGAAATAGAAGATGATAAATAAAGAATATTTGGGTAGCAATTTCGATGACTTTTTAGAAGAAGAAGATTTACTGGCAGATGTAGAATCCAGAGCGATAAAGCGTGTCATTGCATTACAGGTAGCAGAGTCCGGTTTAAATCTCTTCTTGCTTTTCACACGTTGCTTTCATAATATTTCAGTGTATGAAAATATTTAATAAAAAGACTATTCATAATGCCTTCCCCGATAGGAGGTTCAAACTATGAAACTAAATTATTATCCTGAAACAGACTCACTCTATATTGACCTGTCTTATAAAACAAGTACGGAAAGCGTAGAAATATCCGAAGGTATAGTTATAGATTATGATAAAGATGGTCATATAACCGGTATTGACATTGATAATGCAAGTCACAAAATCGACCTCAAAGAAATTATCCTGAACAAACTACCCACACAACTACAGACAATTACGGCTTAATCAAAAAAATGTCCAACCAATCGTTTCACCGGACTACTGGAACCTGACGGCAGGCAGAAAAAAAATCCAGGGCGCTATTTTAATTCAAGGTCAGGTTTAAATCTCTTCTTGCTTTTCATTCGGTCACTTCGTATTTTTTCATTGTATGAAAATATATAAGACTAAAGTGGAAAAGCAAAAGCAGTTATTCCATATTTTTCATCAAATACGGCAAATAGGTAGAAAAAAAGTCCATGCTATAAGGCTAATATGTGGAAAATTTTCCACATATTGACAATGTTAGGCTTATTAAAAATGAGAGTAGAGAGGAGATAACAATGAGTAAGATATTCATAAGTAGCATTGTATTGATCTTACTATTCGTATCTTGTGACATATTTGATAGACAGACAGATAGTTTCGATTCATTGCTAAATCCAGTTATTATTGTATCCGACCAAGATAAAGAATTATCGGCTCAGACTTTGTGGGATGCTTTTATAACACAATATAATGCAACTCCTGATACTCTCCATACACATTTTATGAAACCCACATCCTGTATTTCACAGGCATACTTTGAAAATGAATTACCGGAGATCTTTTCAGGTTTTACACCTGGTACAAATAATATAGATACCATAATGACATTACTTGAATTTTATTCTGAATGGGAAAGTTTGTTTGGCTGTGATATTGACAATATTGAATTGATCGATAGTCTTAATCGTGAAGGCGGAATATATAAATTTAGACAAACAAAAATTGGAAATACATCCTGTGAATTTGTCAATCAAGCATTTATTAAATTTGTTTTCACAGAATCAATGAAATTGAAAAGTATCATATCTACCCTAATTCCAGATGTTGATATAGAAATACCATCCAGTTCTAGTTGGATTGATGTTTCCCAAATGATTGAAAATACTATAGGCTACGAACATGAATTTTTAACTGATGCATCTTCCATTTATTATCCTCAAAAGCATCTGTTTAGTACAGATGATAATTACACTGTAAAGAAAGGTTTTGAAATGTATCCCCGTTACTCTGGAGATACTCTTTCGATTTATTATTTAAAAGGAATAGAATTTTCTTGGAATGAAGATAATATGGAATATAGTTGCATAATTTATTATCATCCTTCAACCGCTGAAATAATCCATGTAAAGAAATGCAATTAATTTTAACAATGCAGAGCCTAACAATTGTCTGGAGAGGAACGAGAAGAGCTGTTCTTTTTTTACAGTTTTTCAGAGTTTTTGGAGATTATTGTGAAAGATAGAGATTTTTCGCATTATCAATTCTCGTCCCTCAGCCTCGTCCGTTAAATACATGAACCCCGTCACTTACCCACTATAAGAAAACGTTATAACCCCATTTAGAGGATTTCCCTCTTCATCTGTCGGTAACAATCTGCCCTTGTACATAATCAGCCTGTTAGGTTTCTCTGTGTGAATATAAAAAAATATCGGCGCAACTAATTTCCCGGCTATCCATGAAGACGCTTCCATTTTTATCTCATAACACTCTTTGTCATCTACTTTTACCGTGCCGATCTGTTTTAATCGAAATCCTTCAGTTGACGGACGCAAAGGTATTAATAATCGAAATGATATTTCCCGACCATTATTGAGTACATCGAGTTTCTTTATAATGAATATCGGCAGAAAGGAACCGTGCAGTATCACTCCATCTTTTTTTATGCCTTTTTCCCTGAAATTATTATCGGAATTCCTTTTATACTGCAAAATATATTCATTATTTCTACCAGTAATTATTTCTTTCCTTCCGGTGCGATAGTCCTCCAATTCATACTTCACTATTTCAAAAGACCCGGTTTTATATTCTACCTCTTCTTTTAATATACTATTGCCGGCTTTATCGAAGAAATTTGAAGTCATGCAAGCGTTGTCACCCTTTTCGATAAACATCCCCCTGCAATGGAAATATATCTCGTTATTTATTTTATTTTCCGCCTTATATTCTTCCGGAGCCTGAGCCATATTTAATTTTACAGCTGCTGCCAGGCATATTAAACAAAGCAGCGCTTTCATCATTTTATTTTTATGATAGACCACAGTCAAGCTCATTATTGAATTTTATATGAAAGTCGTCCACGAATTACACCCCGTACATTCGTACCTCATTACGGGGCAGGCGAATTTCACAAATATAACAATGATAGGAATGTACTTTCATTATTATTTGTCCCTATGCCTCGGGATGGCTGTTATTTCAAAATGCAAATATCAAATACTAAATTTCAAATTATTCTTTCATCTTCGATGTAACAACCGATTTTGCAATTATTTTGATAAGTTCATCGGTTTCACCAAGAATTGGTGAAATTTTATCTTTCGGTATCAAACTTGCTCTTTTAATTAATCGAATCCAAAACCTTGATTCTCTCAGTTCCTTTAACGAAATCTGAAGTTTATGACTAAAATCTGCTTTACTTTCAGCGCCCCTGGCTTCTTCGTAGTTTGCTCCACAAGAAGTTGCGGAGCGCAATAACTGTTTACTTATATGTTTGCCTTGATAACTATTTCCAAGGCTTTTTACCAAAGAAATAATCGATGCGGCATAATCTAAAAATCTATCAGATAATTCTTCAGAATTCACAGCACACCTCCTTAATTTGCAATTTGCACTTTGATATTTGATATGAAAGCAGTCTCACTGTCTGCCGTGCTACGCACAGGCAGGCGCCTCTGCGTTAATAAAAATTCTGCTCCCTTTAGAATTTTGGCGCTTCTGTCAATTTTAAAAACCGCATGAGTAAAAGTGATATGACAAGGGTCGCTAAAAATATTCCAACGGTTAATAAGACACTCCAGTTCCACCACAGCGGCGCATTGATCAGGATGCCGTATCCCAGAATTACCGGAACCATGAAAAGGTTCATCAGTCCGATCTCTACCGCAACCGGTGTTTTAAACTCAGGATCCACTATTCTGAGTAATAAAAGTCCACTTGATACGGTGCCTGTCACAGCTCCGTAAATAGCGACGGATCTTTCAATATTATATGACCAGAGTCTTCTTCCTAAATAAACCACAATTAAAGTAGTAAAAAGACCGCCTGATATTGCAATTATGGAAACCGGAATTATGTATTTCCACAGGACTACTAATTGGATTGCCATAACAGTGGATATTATTAAATAATCTACAGACCATCCGGTTATTCTTCTTTGTAGCCCGGAATCGATAAAATGTTCTATTCCAAGTCTTTTCATTATAATTCTTAATAAAAATGCGATGACCATCCCGAAAAAGAAAAAGAATCCCCATAGCATTTTGCCTATATCCGGTGGCAGAATTTTCCCTAATGATAAAGTAAAGGCATAAGTTAAAATATATACAAGTCCGATTAGCGCCGCATGAAATGCCAGTGTTTCAATATTACCGGAGTGCATTGTCAGATTGCCGGCTGATTCCTTTTCCTGGTCTTTCGGGATTATTCCTTTTAAAAAATGTTTGGGAAGGGCTGAGGGGGTAAGTGTGCAATGCCCTTTTCTTATGCCCCAGTTTGCAAGAGGAACACCAACGAAAAATGAAACCAGGAAACCGATAGCGGCAAAGGTTAAACCGATGGTTGCGGCGTGTTCAAAACCAACAGTTTCCCAGACTTTCCCAAAGGATAACGCCTGACCGGGTCCCTCTTCAAAGCCCAGCGGAACGAGAAAACCAAAAGTCGGAAAAAGTTTATACCCAAAAACTCCAAATAGTATAACTACTAAACCTCCGATAACTGCCTGAAGTGAAAATGAAATACTCTGTGTAATCGCCATCCACAATGATCCTCTCACGTAATCTTTCCCACGGATTGCCTTCTCATTTTCATTGCTGTGCGATAAACCTACCGATATGAACGAGATGTTGAAAAAATGATATGCAAAAGTTTCCAGCTTTGTAGCTTCAACTTTAATAATACCCGTGCTTATAAATATCAAACCAAGTAGTCCTCCCAACAGACAACTCGGGATCAGAAAACTTTGAAAAAACTTTGTCTTCGTCCTGAGAAAGATACCAATTAAAAGCATAGTAGATAAAAAACCAAAGATAAGCATCGATTCGAATGGAAAAGGAATTTTCATCTGTTTATATCCTTTCTTTTTGCCGGTGAATAATCCAAGTTAATAAGTTAGAAAATAGGTTCAATATTCCAAACATCTGAAGTTACCTCGAAATTTTAGCGCTGTACCTAATATTATGTCGAGATGATATAATCTCCCCTTTCCCGCAGGAACTCCTGGTAGAGCCGTCCGCCGGAAGATGAAATATTTGAAATAATTTGAAACAAGGTTATTTGGTGTTGTAAATGTATTAACCACCCCTTTTTCCCCTCCTTGCCAAGGAGGGGATTGAGGAGAGGTTGATTGGAATTTGAATTCAATTCGCATAGCAATAGACACAATGATGCCGGCAACTGTTGTAAGTACCGATGTCACGACTTGCATAACAGCCGCAGCCTTTGCGTGTGGGCTTTATTTCATCAGTAAATTGTCGGTCGGGATAAAGCCGTTGCAGTAATTCGGCGTCGATGCAGTGTCCTTTGGAAATTCCTGAGGCGCGAGCTACATCATCTTCACAGCATGTATAAATTTTAATTCCGTAATCGTTGGCAATTACGGCAAGTTCTCGGGCAAAATCGATTTGCTCACCTATTGTTGGTTTGATAAAGTTAATAGAATGTACTTTAGATAAATACTCAAATCGGCGTTGCACTTTTCCATAAAGATCCACAAAGCTGATATAACATCTTGATACAATCCCTTCAAGCTCTTCGGCAATTTGTCGAAAGGCGTTCAACCGTTCTTCATACGATGATATATCGGAGAATATTACCGGGTCGAAGCGCCATAAAACCGTTTCCGCACCATATCGATCTGAAAGACATTTCGCAGTTTGAACTGCTGTTCGACAATTCGGCGTATTTTGCTCAAAAAGCTGTTTTGCCCGGTCCTGAAATCCGTTGATTGTCAAATGAAACAGGAAACGACGTTTGTAAATCGGCTCGATTTTCTTAAGAATGGGTAAAAAAGGGCGATAGTCCTTCGACCAGAAAACAACTGAGCTGACGTCTTCCGGTTTAAGCAACACCCGGCAGGTTTTATTCGAGAATGGATTGGGGACATCCATAAACCCCCGCTGAACCCGTTGATAAAACCAGTCACCGAAAAATGCCGGGATATCGGTTCGCCGGCTGGCGGAGATGATCTGGCCCGGATTGATTTTCATATTGGGCGTATGTTTGAAATTAAGGGAATATTACTCTTCGGAGATGATATCCTCGTATGACGAGAGAGAACGTTTATCCCGGATCACCTGAATCAGTTTATAGGTCTCATCGGAGGGATGCAGATCGAAGGCGGTTTCGGCTTCTTTGAGGGCGTATTCGTACCAGCCTTTTTTAGTGTAGGCGATTGCCAGGTTATGATGCGCCTGATGATGATTGGGATTTGCCTGCGTGGCGGCTTTGAACTCCAGGATAGCTTCATTGATCAGACCCTTTTCGGAATACCATTTGCCAAGATCATAATGGCGCTGATAATTGTCGGCACAGCCAAACATGACGATCACGATGATGAGTGTTCCAAGACAGATAGCAAACTTTTTCATAACAACTCCCGGAATTATTCTACATTTACAGTATATAAATTTAGAGGATAGGATATTAAAAACAAGCAGAATGTGTGAGCCGGCAAATTGGAATTCACGGTGAACAAATTGGGTTATAATGGATATAATCCAGAGAGATTCCGTTTTCTGTTTCATACGTGTAAGTTTTTAGAAGAAATCAAAAGAATGTGTATATTATACAAATATTAAATTTGACTTGAAGAAATGAATTCCCGGTTGAGTAAAATAAATTTAAAGAGACAGATATTCCTGATTACGGCGCTGATTTTCCTGACGGCAACCTCACTTCTACACGCCGCCCCCAAAAAGAAACTACGGTTAATTGGCGCCGATCGCCTGGAGCAGATTACCCGCAATGGCGTTTCCGTTAAAAAACTCACCGGCAATGTACATTTCCGCAAAGGCGAAGTTGATCTTAAGTGTAAACTGGCCTACTGGTTTGAAAAGCAGGAGCGGGCGGATTTTTTCAGAGATGTCCATGTAACGAAGAAAAATCAGATTCTGCTGGCGGATACACTGGTATATTTTGCGGATAAAGAGATAATCAAAGCAAATGGACGAACCAGTTTCGATGACGGTGATATCAGTATGACTGCCCGGAAATTGAAGCATTATGTCAATGACGATATCTCGGAAGCTCGTGGGAATGTACACCTCAAAGATGAAGAACGAGATGTTGCCGCTGATTACATTATCTATTATTCAAAATATAAAAAGGCGATTGCCCTGAAGAATGCCATTATCCATGATCCGGGGCGGAACACCTCTCTCTTTGCAGACAGCCTGGTTTACTTCAATGAATCCGGGAATATTGAAGCCACTCAGTCTCCCTACATCGTGAAGAACGATTCTACCGGGAAAGAATCCTTTCGCATCAAAGGCGATGTCATAAAAGGATTTGAGGATCAGGGTCATTTTATCACGATCGGCAATGTCAAAATATGGCGCGAGGATTTCAGCGCATTTTCCGAAGAGCTGGAATATTTCGACTCTCTTGAAATAGCCACAATGATTGGAAAGCCTCGTGTTCTCCGCGATGGACAGGAACTTACCGGTGAGCGCATGACGCTTCATTTAAAAGATGAAATATTACAATCCCTTTTCATTTATGAAAATGCCGTAGCTTCATCAAACTCAAAAGCCTATTTGCCCTATAACGCATCGGATTCGGCGTCCGTGGCACAGCGGGATTCAATCCGGACCTATGATGAAATTACCGGCAAAACCATGGAAATCTATTTCAAGGAAGGTAAGACCGATTCCATTAGCGTAATCGGTATGGCGACCAGCTATTATAACGTCACGGAAGACAGTGTCATTCAGGGCGTTAATATTGCCAGCGGTGATACGGTTATCATGAAATTCCAGGACAAGCGCCTGAATCATATCACGGTGATCGGCGGAACCGAAGGCAAATATATTCCCGATAAGACCAATACCGGTATAGATACAACGGTTGTCTATGCGGCAGAACGCATCGATTATTTCCTGGATGATAAAACAACGGATTTACTGGATCAGTCATCGATCAAATCGGCAGACATGAGATTAACCGCCGGAAAAATATTCATCAAATGGAATGAAAACCTGCTCTACGCCTACCCTATGGGAGTACCGCCGTATGATTCGACAGCCGGCGATCTTCCGACGCTTTTCCAGAGGGGGCGGGAACCCTTTTCCGGCGATGAAATGATTTATAACATGAAAACACAGAAAGGGCGCATCGTCGAAGGCAGAACCAAGGAACAGGACGGCTATTATTACGGCGATAATATCAGCAAAGTCACTAAAACCGAATTTTATGTAACCAACGGCATTTACACAACCTGTGATATTCCCGACTCGCCGCATTATTATTTCCAGAGCAAACAGATGAAGCTGATCCATAAAGATAAAATCATTGCAAAACCGATTGTGCTGTATATACATGATATTCCCCTGCTGGCATTGCCTTTTGGAATATTTCCGAATAAGGGTGGGAAGCGTCATTCCGGCTGGATCATGCCGACCTATGGAGAGAGCGGTAATGTGGGCGGATATATCCGGGGACTCGGTTACTTCTGGGCCCCCAGCGATTATTACGATCTGCGATTGACGACGGATTTTTTTGATAAACGCGGCATTATTGAGCATTATCGAATACGCTATAAAAAACTATATAAGTTCGATGGTTCACTTTCCGGTTCCTATACTAACGAATTTTTATCCGACTATCACAAAAAGCAATGGAGCCTGAACGTCAATCACAGCCACAAAATCAGCCCCACAATGCGCTTCAGCGCGAACGGACGGTTTGTGAGCAGCGATGATCTGTATCAAAAATTGGGAATCAGCCAGAATACCCGTTTGAATCAGCAGTTGATCAGCAATGCTACACTGTCCAAAACATTTCCGGGAAAACCCTATTCTCTGTCAATGAACCTGCGGCAGGAAAATAACTTACAGGCGAAAACCCTGATTGGAACTGCACCGATTAAAAAAAATCAGCGCATCAGTTATATCAAACGCTCACTACCGAATATTTCATTCAGCCGCAGTTCAAAACCGATTATTCCATTACGATCCGGCTCCGGCGCTTCTAATGCGAGATGGTACAACAATATCTATTTCAGCGTGAATTCAAAATTGCAAAACAGTCAGGATATTTATTATCTTAGCAGCGATTCACTGCTCTGGGAGCAGCAGGATATCACGAAAAATGCCCTGACCCATAACATTTCGCTGAACAGCTCTCAAAAAGTGTTCAAGTATATCACCCTGAACCAGAGCATGAGCATCCAGGAAGGCTGGATTGTGGATTATGAAGCTCCAAAATATATTTCACCGGGTGTATTTCTTGTTATGGAAAACGGTGAAATTGCCACAACTCCCGTAAAAGAATTCAATGCTCGTCACACCGGCAGTATGTCCTTCAACGCGCAGACGAAAATATATGGATTGTTCCCGGTTCGTATCGGCGCCCTGCGAACAATACGCCACGTTCTGACGCCGCAAATAGGATTATCATACAGACCCGACTATACAAAGGAAATAATGGGGTGGGATCCCGGATATGTCCAAACCGGAGTTGATTCCACGGGAAAACCAAAGGTACATGATTACTTTAGAAATACACTGTTAGGTAGAACACCTTCCGGCGAATCAAAATCTATGACCTTTCGGATTAGCAATATTTTTCAGGCAAAGACAAAACGCGGCGATGAAGAAAAGAAAATCGATCTGTTTACGATGAATTTCAGCACCAGCCATAATTTCGCAGCCGATAGCCTGCGATGGGCGCCTATCAGTACTTCGATCCGGACACAATTGTCGAAAAAATTAGCACTTAATCTCAGCGCCAGCCATGACTTTTATGCTTACCGGAATAGGCGAGTCAACGAATGGAACGATGAATTTTATGGCATACCGGTACCGCGCTTAACCAACGTGAGCGCTTCCACCGGTTTTGCCCTATCGGGACGACGGTTCGGAACACTGAAAACGAAAGATACCGGCACAGACACAACTGAAATCAGTGAAGATGATCTGTTAGGAGATATTAATACCGGTGAAGATATCTCTGACTTTCTTCAAAGACGCAGTGAAGGAAGCGAGCTGTGGACGGCGAATTTAAGTTTGCGCTACAATCTTTCCAGATCAAATCCGGCAATAAAAACAGAAAGTTTCTGGATGTCCCTGAATATGAAAGTTAACCTTAGCTCAAAGTGGAAAATAGGCTGGCGAGCCAATTTCGATCTTCTTAATAAAAATATTGTCAGCCAGAATTTCCAGGTGACCAGGGATCTGCACTGCTGGCAGCTCTCTTTCAGCTGGACGCCAAGCAAATATGCCTATGCTCAACAATACAATCTTACTATAAATGTAAAATCACCCACCCTGCGCGATCTTAAATACGAAGAACGCGGGGGTCGGCGCACGGGTTTTGGTCTTTAATTCAATGGATATGTCTGAAATTCAACATAAACCCTTAAAAATAACGGATCACACTATGAAATATATCAGATTTTTTATACTGGGTGTTGGAACCGGTATCTTTATACTTTTTACATCTTGTTCGAAACGCATATACCAGGTAAGCTATCCAGCCTTAAACGACGGCAAATACGATACGGAATTTCCCTACCGGAACTGCTCTGAAGAGCTGAAACAAATCGGGGAAACCGTCAAACTGATCAATTCGATTGCATATTATAAAAGCTATGTTTTTGATGAAGCGGGTAAAGTGCGTCGTCATCAGTTGACCCCGGAGTTTATAAAAAATAATGCGGCACATCTAATTTACTTCAACAATTCGACTTCGGGAACGGCGACGATAATATTACATAAGCATCAGAGAGTGGCGCTTCTGACCTGTGCCCATATTGTGGATTTTCCGGATACGCTGGTAAAATATTTTACAATGGAGGATGACAGACCGGGTTTTTATATCCAGTCCGTTGCAATTAAAGTAAAACAGACCAATTATGTAACCGAGCTATGGAAAATCTCGGAACTTGATATCTTGAAAATGGATGAAGCGAATGATATCGCAATCCTGGGCGCTGAACTACCGGCGACAGAAGATTTTATTCTACCTGTGTTTGATTACCCGATCGGTAGCGCAAAGAAGCTCGAATGGGGCAGTTTTGTTTATTTGATGGGGTTTCCGAGAGGATATAAACTCATTACACGGGGAATAGTCAGCGATCCGAACCGGACTAAAAACGGAATGTTTATTGTTGACGCCCTGTTTAATCGCGGATGCAGCGGAGGTGTCGTGTTGGCGGTAAAAGATGGTGTGCCGAATTTTGAGTTTGTCGGGATTGCCAAGTCGGCGGCGGCGGAATACGAATACCTGATCCGGCCGGCCGACAATTTCGACCAATCCAAACACGATTTGCATTTTCCTTATACGGGCGATCTGTATGTTGATTATAAGGCTAATATCCAGTACGGCGTGACTCATGTTGTGCCGGTTGAGGAAATTCAGGCATTTTTTAAAAAGAACGAAGATTATTTTATAAAGAACGGCTATGATTTTTCCGCATTCATCGGAAAATAAACCTTATGTTTGATTTTCATTTGTTGAATATTTCCCTGTAATATTTCGAATAATGATCATAACGGTTTAATAAAAATTCACCTCAAGTCAAACGGCTTTTCCCATTGGATTTTCTTGTAAAAGTTGACGTGTTAATATAAATTTAGCGTCCAGTCACTCAATAGAAAGTTACGGGTGATGTGAAAGAGAATTGGAATAATAAATTTTTTTAAAAAAGGAGAATACCGATGGCAACAAAAATAGCAATTAACGGTTTTGGACGAATTGGAAGAGCGTTTATCCGCGCTTCAAAAGAATTGGGCAAAGATTGGGATATCGTGGCAATCAACGATTTGACCGACGCCAAGACACTCGGCGCTTTGCTGAAGCACGATTCGGTTCATCGCAAATTTCCCGGGACCGTGGAAGTTGATGGGAATGCTATCGTTGTTGATGGCAAAAATATTCCGGTTTATGCGGAAAGAGATCCCGCAAAACTGCCCTGGAAAGAACTTGGTGTTGATATTGTGATCGAAGCAACCGGTGTTTTTCGGACCAGAGAAAAAATTGCAGCTCATTTGACAGCCGGCGCTAAAAAAGTCGTCTTAACCGTTCCGGCAAAAGACGAAATCGACGCCACTATCGTTCTCGGTGTAAACGATGATGATTTTAAAGGGGACGAAGAGATTGTTTCCAATGCCTCCTGTACGACAAACTGCGCCGCTCCTATGGTAAAAGTTTTAAATGATCAGTTTGGCATTAAACAGGGGTTTTTATTGACTATTCATGCCTACACCATGGATCAGAACCTGCTGGACGCCCCTCATTCCGATCTAAGAAGAGCCCGTGCCGCAGCCATGTCTGTGATTCCCACTACCACCGGCGCCGCCAAGGCAATCGGTAAAGTCATTCCGGAATTGAAGGGAAAAATGGACGGCGTCGCCTACCGTGTACCCACTCCGGATGGATCGCTGACCGAATTGATCCTGGAACTGAAAAAGCCCGTCACCGTAGCGGAAATTAATGCCGCCATGAAAAAAGCAGCGGACAATGAGCTTAATGGCATTATGTGCTACACTGAAGACGAATTCGTTTCTACCGACGTGATTGGCGAACCCTATTCCGTGATTTTTGATTCCAAGATGACGAAAGTGCTTCCCGGCGGCATGGTCAAGGTTTCCGGTTGGTATGACAATGAATACGGTTACACCTGTCGGATCGTAGATCTCGTACAGAAAATGATTGATAAAATGTAACTGAGGCTGAACGAAGGTGAAAACCGTCAATTTTATTTTTGGAATACATAATCATCAGCCGGTAGGGAATTTTGATTTCGTTATGGAATATGCCTACCGGCATAGTTATCTTCCCTTTGTAGAGGTTATAGAAGAGTTTCCAAATATCGCCCTTTCCATGCACTTCAGTGGCTGTTTGCTGGAATGGCTTGAAGGTCATTATCCCGATTATCTTGACCGGGTTGCCCGTCTGGTTCGGCGCGGGAATGTTGAGATTTTGTCGGGCGGTTTTTTTGAGCCTGTTCTGGCGGTAATCTCCGACGTTGACAAAATCGGTCAGATTCAGATGATGAACGACTATATCCACAAACGGTTCGGCTATGAACCAAAAGGTCTCTGGCTGACCGAAAGAGTCTGGGAGCCCTATCTCGCTAAACCCATTGCAGAAGCGGGTATTAAATACATTACCGTAGATGACTATCACTTTCTGGGAACTGGAAAACTTGAAAGAGAGCTGACCGGGCATTTTATTACCGAAGAACAGGGTAAAACGCTCTCTATATTTCCGATCAGTCAGAAATTACGCTATGCAATTCCCTTCAAAGATCCGCAGGAAACTATCGATTATCTGCAACGGTATGCAACAGAAGATGGTTCCAACGCTATTGTCATGGCTGACGACGGCGAAAAATTCGGTGTCTGGCCCGGAACCTATGAAACTGTGTTTGAAAAAAACTGGCTGCGTGATTTTCTAGGAATACTCGATCAGAACAGCGACTGGATCAAAACCTGCACCTTCTCGGATTATTATGTTGATCACAGTCCTAAAGGGAGAATCTATTTGCCAACGGCATCCTATTTTGAAATGAGCGAGTGGTCGCTGCCCTGGGAAGCCGGTGAAAATTTTGACAACCTGGTTCAGGAATTTGAACATCAGGAGCGCAGCGAAGAGGTCAAACCCTTTATCAAGGGTGGTATCTGGCGGAACTTCCTGTTTAAATACGATGAATCCAACTGGATGCAGAAGAAAATGCAGCACCTTTCGGACCGGTATCACCGCATTGATCCCGAGCCCCTGACATCCGCTAAAAAGAAAGACCTTAAAATCGCTCGTGACCATCTCTGGCGGAGTATGTGTAATTGCGCATACTGGCACGGTATTTTTGGCGGATTGTATCTGCCGCATCTGCGCCATGCAATTTATAAGGAATTGCTGAGCTGTGAAGCGATTCTGAATAAAACCGAGCGGCGCAGCCACTTTTATATTGAGAAACTTGATGTGGATGCTGATGGGAATGAGGAAATTCTCATTACCGTAGATAACTTACACATGGCTTTTGCACCTCACCGCGGGGCGATGATGACGGAATTTTCATTATTAGATAAGTCCTATAATGTATTGAACAGCTTAAAGCGTTATAAGGAGGCGTATCATCGCAAGGTTATCAACGCCGGCAAAGAATCCGCAAGCGGCTCAATCCACGATAATGTAGTTGCCAAGGAAGAGGGGCTTGAAAATTTCCTGAAATATGATAAATATCCCCGCAAAAACCTGTTAGATCATATAATCAATCCGTCCGTGACATTGGAACAATTCCGTAACTGTGAATATTACGAAGACAGTGATTTTATCCAGGGCAATTATTTATACAAGATTGATAAAAAACGTCGCAGGATTACATTTGCCAGAGATGGTTGGGCTAACTGGCAACCGTTTCGGGTTGAAAAGGAGCTCACATTCGACACAATATCCGTAAAGATTCACTATCGTCTGACAAATACCGGTGACAGGAAAAACCAATTTTGCTTTGGACCGGAATTTAATTTTGCCATGCTGGGCGGGAATTCACCGGATCGATATTATTTGGCTGATAATCAAAAACCGGATGACCCAGCCCTGAACTCCATCGGAACTCTGACCGGAATTACTTCTATGTCGGTAGTCAATGAATGGGATAAATTCAAACTGACCGTTGCTGCCGGTAAAGCGGATGAATTCTGGTATTTTCCGATTGAGACCGTGTCGCTGTCCGAATCCGGCTTCGAGCGTGTTTACCAGAGTTCGGTGATCGTTCCGCTATTTGATGTGGAATTGAAACCTGGTGAGACAAGAGAGATTCAATTAGAATTACAGGTAGATAATCTTTGCGAAAGTTAATTCCATAAAGTGTGAATATTTATATCTGTCCGTTGAGAACTCCATCAGAATATCTTTCGCAAAGCTGCTATATCCCTTCAACAAATAAATAGAGTCAATCCACAAACCCGTTTCCATCCCGAGAATCGGGACTATTTTATAAAAAAGCCCCATGGGAATCCATGGGGCTTTTTTATTTTATAGCAAATCAGAAATAATGCCGGATAAAATATTCTATTTTGACGATTTAAAATTGTTTTGTTCCCGGGCTACTTTTTTACGTTTGAGGGGATCGAGCTCAATTTTACGCAGACGGATGTTCTTTGGGGTCACATCCACCAACTCATCTTCGGCAATAAATTCAATCGATTGATCCAGAGTCAGCAAACGGGGCGGGCGCAATGTAATGGTAGCGTCGGCTGATGAAGCGCGCATATTTGTGAGCTTCTTTTCACGAGTGATATTGACATCGAGATCACCGGCCTTATTACGTTCACCGATAACCATTCCGCGGTAGACTTTCGTGGTAGGGGTGATAAAAAGCTCGCCGCGATCTACCATGGCATAACTGGCATAGGCAGTGACCCGACCGTTGCGGTCGGCCACCAGGGCGCCGGAAACACGCTGAGGAATTGGACCAAACCAGGGTTGATAATTTTCAAACAGGGTGTTCATGACGCCGGTTCCCTTGGTATCAGTAAGGAACTGGCTGCGGAAACCGATCAATCCACGGGTTGGAATCAAGATCTCCAGGTTGACACGGCCGTGACCGTTGTTGATCAGATTTGCCATCCGGCCTTTACGCCGGGAGAGATTTTCCGTAGTCACGCCGACGTATTCTTCCGGCACGTCGATAAAAACCCGTTCAACCGGTTCATGAAGTTTACCATCGATTTGTTTTGTAATGACACGTGGTTTAGAGACCATCAGGGCATAGCCTTCGCGGCGCATGGTTTCGATTAATACCGCCATTTGCAATTCGCCACGGCCACAGACTTCGAAAGCATCGGTATAATTTTTAATCGGGAGTAGACGCATGGAGACATTTTTCAGGGTTTCCTTTTCCAGGCGTTCTTTGAGGTTCCGGGAGGTTAAAAAAGTCGATTCGTTACCGGCGAAAGGGCTGGTGTTAACGTAGAAAATCATGGAAAGTGTCGGTCCGTCGACATGTATGCGCGGTAAAGGTTTCGGATTCTCCATAGATGTAATAGTGTCTCCAATGCGAACACCCGACACACCGGCAAGGGCGATAATATCACCGGCTTCAACCTTTTCGACCTGTGTCTTCTTTAATCCTTCAAAGGTATATAAGGCCGAGAATTTGACGTTGTTAATAGTCTCGGTTTCGCTGCAGAGACAGTAATTCTGATTAATTATTAAAGTACCGTTAGCCAAACGACCGATGGCGATCTGACCGACATAGGGATCATAATCCAAGTTGGTTACCAGAAACTGAGGCGTTTTGCCGTCATCGGCTTCCGGTCCCGGAATGGTTTCAACAATCGTCTCGAACAGTGGTTGAAGATTTTCAGAACCGTCATTAAGATCGCGATGGGCGATGCCCAATTTGGCCTGGGTGTACAAAATTGGAAATTCGATCTGATGGTCACCGGCATCCAGATCGATAAAAAGATCGTAAACTTCATTAACGACTTCTTCAATGCGGGCATCACGCCGGTCGATTTTATTGATCACCAGGATCATTGGTAGTTTTTTCGCCAGGGCTTTTTTGACCACAAAACGGGTTTGGGGCAGCGGACCTTCGCTGGCGTCAACCAACAGGATGGCGCCGTCTACCATATTCAGACCCCGCTCTACTTCACCGCTGAAATCGGCATGACCGGGAGTGTCGATGATATTGATTTTATAATTTTTATACCGGATTGCCGTATTCTTGGCGTTGATGGTGATGCCCCGTTCGCGCTCCAGGTCCATACTATCCATAACCCGGGTTTCCACGAATTGGTTTTCCCGAAAGATGCCGCTCTGTTTCAGCATTCCGTCCACCAGAGTGGTTTTGCCATGATCTACGTGGGCAATGATGGCGATATTTCTGAATCTATCTTTTCTCATTCTTTATTGTATCCTTAATAAAAAATAACGAACCGCAAATATACACGATAAAATCAGATTATCCAACGATATAAAGATACATAACGATGCCTGGTAATCGGAGAAATGGCCGGTGTATTCGACTAAGTAGCTTCGATTCGTTAAAAAAGTTTTGCTAAAATAAATCCTGCCATGAAAGCAATAAATATTATAATTGGAATTTTAATTTTATCAATAAAGGATGATTTTTCTACGGTAGTCGATTTCACTTCAGGTACTGTGGTGGGAGGAAAGTATTCTTCTATGGCATTAAGAAGCACATTAATATCGAAAGGTTTGGGGAAAACACGAACCGCACCAAGTCGATGCGCTTTGTCAAGTAATACATTTTTTGAGCCCTGATAAGTTGCGCCGGAGATAGCAAATACAGGTACTTTGGGATATAGCTGCCGAATTTCCTTAATAGTTGCAAAACCGTCTTTTTTAGGCATTAAAATATCGACTATAATTAAATCGGCATTATATTTTCGCTGATTGATTATTCCTTCCCTACCGTCAGCAGCTTCATACACTAAATATTTAGCTTCTAAAGCGGATCTTAAAAGCGCTCTTATATCAACATCATCGTCAATTATCAAAACACGAGTCATTTTTTATTTTATCACCTTTTTATTACCCCTATAAATGACAACAAATTATTGAGATATATCCAGCTGCCCCCTTATGGTTTTTAAAAGTTGCTCAATTGTATAAGGCTTAAATATAAATTTTATTCCTTTTTTCTCCAACGAAATCCTGTTTATCCTTCTTTCTGTATAGCCGCTGTTTAAAATAACTTTAAGATCAGGATTTTTTTCAGTTAATTCGCGGGCAAGTTCCAATCCGCTTTTGCCCGGCATGACAACATCACTAAACAACAGCTGAAAATCTCCGTTTTCTTTTTTAAATATTTCAATTGCTTTTTCTGCGTTTTCCGCTCTATAAACATTGTATTTGTATCTTAAGAGCAAACTTGAGACAAAATCCAGTAAATTCTGATCGTCTTCAACGACTAAAATGCGCTCATCGTTTCCAAATAAATCACTGATTGAGATTGTTTCTGTTTTTATGTCAACATCTTCTCCGAAATAAGCGGGCAGATAAACCTTAAACATCGTGCCCTTCCCCGGTTCGCTGCTGACGGATATCCAGCCGTTGCGATTCTTGATAATGCCATAAACAACCGAGAGCCCGAGTCCTGTGCCCCGGCTCTTTTCTTTTGTTGTAAAAAAGGGTTCGAAAATCCTCTGAATGTTGCCTTCTTTAATACCCACACCGGTATCTTCGAATATTAACCTGACAAATTTTCCGGGATAAGAATCGGGAATATTTCTTGAATCGAGATTGCTTATGACAATATTTTCGGTCTTCAAAAGAATTTTACCACCCCTTGGCATGGCATCTTTAGAGTTAACAGCGAGATTCATTAATATCTGGATAATATTACTGCGATCTGCAAATATATTCCATAAATCATCGGAAAATTCGGTAATAATTACAATGTTTTCACCTATCAGGGGTTGGAGCATCTTCATCAGGTCTTTTATTAATTCATTGAGATTAATAGTCAAGAGTTCGGCTATCTGGTTGCGGCTGAAAAGAAGCAGTTTGTTTGTAATGTCGGTTGATTGCTTGCAGGCGTTAATGATATGTTCGATTTCTTTATTTAACGGGTTGTCGCCACCTAAATCCATACTTATAATTTGAGCCCGCCCCTGGATAATAGTTATGAGATTATTGAAATCGTGAGCAACGCCACTAGCCAGGTTGCCGATAGATTCCATTTTCTGGGACCGGATTAACTGCTTTTGAAGTTGATCTTTTTCTTCGTTTTCAAGTTTGTTAATCAATGCGCCGGCAAAAATATCGCTAATTGTCTGAAGGATATCAATATCTTCGTCTATAAACTCTCTAATAGATTTTATGAAATCAAATCCTAAGACGCCCATAAAATATTCGTTATAGTAGAGGGGAAACAATAATTGTGTCTTTATATTTTTATCTATAAAATTTACTCTTTCGGAATCCGCT
>Ga0265594_1000761_pt1 | contig 26150 bp, 20 predicted proteins | sample saktaG_11_FD_190147 | JGI IMG/M metagenome (GOLD analysis project Ga0265594, IMG submission 190147) | Saline water microbial communities from Sakinaw Lake, British Columbia, Canada - sak_2011_5_24_80m | ecosystem: Environmental > Aquatic > Non-marine Saline and Alkaline > Saline ... | reverse complement strand
CAGGTAAGCAGTGATATAAACACAAGCAGGTCTAAAGCAACGCGGATACCGAACCGCTAAGCTGGTTTTTATGAGCAAAAACCTCCAAAAAACTGATCCACTTAAACCTATGTCGGATTTTGGGATCATGATATTTCTTGTAATCAGCACACATTTTTTGTACACTCTCATAATAAAAAAGTGGGACGTGTTCATTATAACTCGCCTATACGTTACGATAGCTACCTTGCCATCCAATCGACACGAAAGGACAAATGACCAAGACTGACCTGATGATATTTGATTTTGATGGAACCCTTGTCAATTCAGGCGACGACTTTGCCGCCTCGGTAAATTACCTCCTTAAAACACTTGGTGTCCACGCCCTGGAAACAGAAGAAATAATGCAATTTATAGGAAACGGAACCAGAATACTCATAGAAAAATCACTTGGTGAAAATTTCAGTGACAGATTTGATGAAGCCATTGTTTTGCTGATTAAAAAGAGCTAATATGAAATCGCTCGGCATATGTATAGGGGCTACAACATTATCAACCGTGGGACTTTCAACAGATACGGGCAACTGTATCTCCACAACAGATATCTTCATAAAACCTCATAATGGTAATCCTCAAGAAGCCCTTCTAAAGACCCTGGCAGAGCTAAACGTAAACAGCTATTCCAGAATTGCTGTAACCGGCAGAAAATTCAGGAATTTTGTCAATCTTTCCTCTATTTCAGAGCCGGAAGCCGTGGAGGCCGCCCTTTTCCATTTAAACGGCGACGGAAAACGCTTCAATGCTATCGTTAGCACTGGCGGGGAAACCTTTATGGTGTATGCCCTCGGAAACGATGGAAGGATAAGATCCGTGCAAACGGGCAATAAATGTGCCTCAGGTACGGGGGAATTTTTCCTGCAGCAGATAGGGCGGATGGGAATACCGCTTGAGGAAGCGATCAGTATCGCTCAAACGGAAGAACCATACACGGTTTCAGGACGTTGCAGCGTCTTTTGTAAAAGTGATTGTACGCATGCAACCAACAAGGGAGTGCCTAAAGGACGGGTCGTGGCAGGTTTATGCCAGATGATGGCGGGAAAAGTCCTGGAAATAATTAAACAAATCCCCCGAAAAGACATTATGATAATCGGGGGCACCTCGCAGAATTCTGTGATGATCGATTATCTTCAAAGAGAGATAACAAATCTGGTGGTTCCAAAAGAGGCGCCATATTTTGAAGCGCTGGGATGTGCCCTGTGGGCATTAAATAATAAAACAGTCCCTTTCCCTGAAACAGAAAATCTCTTCAAAAATGAAAAGGACCCCTTTTTCTACCTCCCTCCGCTGAAAAACTTTGAAAGCATGGTCGATTTTAAAACTACACAAAAAGGAGAGGCAAGAGAGGGCGATCGTTGCATACTCGGGCTCGATGTCGGGTCAACAACAACGAAGGCAATAATCTTGAGAATGTCAGATAATAAGATTTTGTCGTCAATTTACTTAAGAACGAACGGCGATCCGGTCCGGGCATCGATGGAATGCTATGAAGATTTATATAATCAGCTTGGCGCTCTTGAAGACAAGATAAAAATTGTAGGACTGGGAGTAACGGGATCGGGCAGGCAGATAGCCGGCCTCCACGCTATGACTGACTGCATAATCAATGAAATTATCGCTCATGCAGCCGGGGCACTCTTCTTTGACCCGGAGGTGGACACGATATTTGAAATTGGCGGTCAGGATGCGAAATATACGTATATAACAAATGGTGTTGCCTCCGATTACGCTATGAATGAGGCCTGCAGTGCAGGAACCGGTTCTTTCCTGGAAGAAGCAGCAAAAGAAACTCTCGGAATTGAGATGGAGGAAATTGGCGGCATAGCCCTGCGGGGACAAAAACCTCCAAATTTTAACGATCAGTGTGCGGCTTTTATAAGCAGTGATATTAAAAACGCATTCCATAAAGGAATTGACAGAGAAGACATTGTTGCCGGGCTTGTGTACTCTGTCTGCATGAATTATGACAATCGGGTAAAAGGGAACAGACCGGTCGGAAACAAAGTATTTATGCAGGGAGGGGTCTGCTATAACCGGGCAGTACCGATAGCAATGGCCTCCTTAACCGGGAAGCGTATAGTCGTCCCGCCCGACCCGGGACTGATTGGCGCCTTCGGAGTCGCTCTCGAGGTGAAACGCAGACTTGAGACAGGTCTTACCAAAGAAAATCCCTTTTCACTGGAACAGCTGAAAGACAGGACACTGAAATATGGTAACCCCTTCACCTGTAAGGGCGGCAAAGAAAGGTGTGACCGGAAGTGTGAAATAGCAAGAATAGAAATAGAAGGAGAAACACATCCTTTCGGGGGCGCCTGCAACAGATGGTATAATTTACGGTTTAATATCACGGTCGACCCGGAAGAACTTGACCTGGTCGCCTTTTATGAAAAACTCATTTTCCGCAAACATATAAACCCTCCGGAAGAGTTTGGCACCGATAGAGATCCAAAAACCATCGGAATAAATAAATCGTTCTGGACGAATACATATTATCCGCTTCTTTATCATTTTTTCTCCCAAATCGGCTTTAAGGTTCAGCTTCCCGACGCCTTAGAACAGGAGGGGATGAATCGTAAGGGAACTGCGTTCTGTTATCCTGCCGAAATCTCTCACGGCTATTTGGAAAGCATACTGAAGAAGATGCCTGATCACCTCTTCCTTCCCCAGTTCAAGGGAAACTATGTAGAAAATAGCCCGAAACACTGCTCAACCTGTCCCCTCTCCCAGGGCGAACCGTACTATCTCGCATCTGCCTTCAAGGATCATGAAATATACCGGGAACTTAAGAAAAATAACAGGATACTATCACCTGTAATCGATTTTTCCGAGGGATACAGGCAGGCAGAAGACACCTTTGTTTCAGTGGCAAAGAAATTGGGTGTCGGAAAAAACAAGGCACGCCTCGCATACAAAAAAGCTCTGAGCGTCCAGGAGACTGTGTTTAACGAAATGAAGGAAAAAGGCAGGGAGGTATTGGCCGAACTCGAATCTAATCCGGATATGATTGCCATTGTTGTTTTTGGAAGATCCTATAACGCATTCGTATCTGAAGCCCACACGGGTATTCCTAATAAGTTCGCATCACGCGGGGTCAAGGTTATCCCCTTCGAGTTCCTTCCACTGAAAGATGAACCGGTTCAAAGCGAGATGTACTGGTCTGCAGGCCAGTCGATCCTCAAAGGTGCCAGCTACGTTAAAAAACATCCCCAGCTCTTTGGATGTTACATCACCAACTTTTCCTGTGGCCCTGACTCGTTTCTCATCGGATATTTCCGGAACCTGATGGAAGAGAAACCTTCTCTGACACTGGAACTGGACAGCCACGTTGCAGATGCAGGACTGGAAACCCGGATTGAAGCGTTCATGGACATTATTAAAAGCTTCCGTGAATTAAAAAAGGGAATAAGAACCGTCGAAACGGCAGACACATTCCTCCCTGTATGGGTACATCTCGATCAAAAAAACCAAATGTTCATAAACTCATCCGGGAAGGAATATTCAATTTTCGACCCGTATGTTCATCTTATATTTCCATCAATGGGTAAATTCCTTACCGAGGCCGCTGCCGCCACATTCAGAGGGATGGGGATACATGCATCGGCGCTCCCACCTGCTGATGAAGAGGCACTGAGACTCGGCAAAGGAAATGCAACCTGCAAAGAGTGTCTGCCGTTACTTCTTACAACGGGGAGTCTCTTGAAGTACCTGAAACATCGGGAGACCGATAAAGAACTGGCCATCTATTTTATGACGACCGCATCAGGTCCATGCAGGTTCGGTCAGTATAGCGTTTTTATCAATAACCTGATTGCCAAGCTGAAAATAGAAAATATTGCCCTGTTTTCCCTTACATGTGAAAACAGCTATACGGAAATCGGTGAAGAACATCTTGCATTGAGGCTTTGGGCGTCCATTGTCATTTCAGATATAATGGAGGAAATTTATTCTCTGGTGCTGACCAATGCCGTCAATCCGAATTCGGCAATGAATATTTACAGGGAAGAAAGCAGGAGAATAACAAGGACTCTGGAAAATTGTCCGGATTTTAAAGAACTGACGCAGACACTTGAGACAGTAGCAAACAACCTGAAAAAAATACCCCTGAACAGGTCCATTAAAAATACACCTACTGTTTTACTTACAGGGGAAATTTTTGTTCGTAATGACGATATTTCAAGACAGTTTATAGTAGAAAGACTTGCCCGAAAGGGATTTGCAACAAAGGTTTCCTCCGTATCGGAGTGGATTTACTACACAGACTGGTGTTTTAAAAACAACCTTTCGCGTGCAAACTTCGGCTTGAAGGAAAAATTGTCGCTACTTGTCAGATCAAGAATAATGAAAAAATATGAAAAAACTTTCAAAAAGATACTGGCAAAATCCGGCCTGTTTAAATACAAACTCGAAGATATAGATCACCTCGTTTCCCGCACACGTCATCTGATCAACCCTGAACTGACAGGCGAGGCGATTCTAACAACCGGGGCGTCAATAAATGAGGTTCTGGATCATTACTGCGGAGTCATTGCAATAGGACCATTTGGATGTATGCCCAACCGTATATCGGAAGCGATCCTGTCGAGAGAAATGAACAGAGACGGGAAAACAGCAACCGGAAACAGTAGCAAAAGAACAAGAAACCTGCTAAACAAAATTGAGGATCTCCCCTTCCTGGCAATCGAGAGTGACGGGAACCCATTCCCGCAGATCATCACGGCAAAACTGGAAACATTTTTACTGCAGGCAGGAAGAGTACATGAAGAGATGCAAAAAAGTTTCCATGCTTTGTAGAATGATAGCTCCAAACCTGTTTGGCCCATGTAGACTCCAGAAGTCAGGATTCAGAATCCAGAAGAAAGACGAACCAATTATTCTGATTCCTGTCTCCTTAATCCTGAATTCCATTTTTATATAGATGATCATGCTTAAAAAAGTAAAAGAAACAATAATAAAACACAATATGCTCGACAAGGAAGACAGGGTTGTCGTAGCCGTTTCCGGCGGACCGGATTCCGTTGCCCTTTTGAAGGCATTAAGCATCATATCCGATGAATATCATCTCTTCCTGATTGCAGCTCATTTTAATCATGGACTCAGAGGAGACGAGTCGGACAGTGACGAATCTTTTGTTGAAAATCTCAGCAGATCGATGGATATCGTATTTGAATCAGGTTATGTAGATATCCCTTCACTAATTAAAAAAAAGGGGGGATCGACCGAAGTTATTTGCAGAAATGAAAGATACAAATTTCTTGAAGGTATACAAAAAAAGTACAGGGCAGACAAGATTGCCCTTGGACATAATCTGGGTGATCAGGCCGAAACTATCGTTATGAAATTCCTGAGAGGAAGCGGCATGGAAGGATTGAGGGGTATTCTTCCCGTGCGAGACAGTATTTATATCAGACCACTTATATCCGTCACAAGAGAAGAGATTTTAAATTTTCTAAAAAAAGAGGACGTGAAATATGTCACTGACAGCTCTAACATAGAAGACACCTATCTTCGAAACAGAATAAGGGATAGATTGATACCCGAACTGATGGAAAACTACAACCCCGGATTGGTAGAAAATCTGGGGAGTATGGCGAACATAATCCGGACAGAAAATGATTATATCAAAATGACGGTTGAAGAGATCCTGGAAAGTTGGAATATCAACCGAAATGAAGGGGAGATCAGAATAAAGCTGCCGGAACTTGTAAGGCTGCACAAAGCCATTCAATGGAGAATCGTCAAAACCCTCCTTCAAAACTACTCTTCTTCGAAAAAAGAAATCGGCTACATCCATGTAAAATCTGTAATGGATTTAGTCGAAGGAGACAACCCCAGTGCCCAATTGGATCTCCCGTTTTATCTGGAGGTGAGGCGTGAGTATAATCTTATTACTCTCTCAAGAAAGAAGCCTGACACAGACAGTACATTTTGCTACGGCGTAGAAATCCCGGGCGCAGTTGTTATTAAAGAGCTTGGCATAACGGTACAATTTCATCTTATTGACAACGTTTCACCAATAAATTTTAATGCAAACAGCACAGTTTTTATGGATTATGAACAGATCTCTTTTCCACTCACTATAAGAAATCCAAAATCAGGTGACAGGTTTCAGCCTTTCGGCATGAACGGAACAAAAAAACTGAAGTCATTCTTTATTGATGAAAAAATACCTAAAAACAGTAGAAGAAATCTCCCTCTTCTGGTAGATCAAAAATCCGTTTTATGGATTATGGGAATGAGACTATGCGAAAGGGTAAAAATTACAGATAAAACAAGAAAAGTGGTAAAGGTAGAAATTGTTTGAAATTATACAAATGTTGTTATAATAAAAAGCAAGTGCCTAAAGGTTGAAGTGTCTAAAGTGAGCTAAAGTTAAAAAAACTGGTTTCTAAATGTTTTTATCACTTACAACTTTAGAACACTTTAGTTCACTTTAGGCACTTTAGTTTATTTTAGTTCACTTTAGTTCAAAGGAGAGTACATATTGAATCCACTACAGAAAAATATAGCGCTCTGGCTTGTCATAAGTCTTGTATTTGTATTTCTGTTTCATATCTTCAACCAACCGAAACAGGTGAAGGAAAGTATCGTATACAGTGATTTTGCCGATCGTATCGAAAAGGGACAAATTGCCGAGGTCACCATTCAGGGAGGAAAAGTTACAGGAAAACTGATCGACGGGAGAGACTTCAGGACGTATGCCCCCAATGATACAGAGTTAGTTTCTCTTTTAAAGAAAAAGAAGGTGAGGATCGCGGCCAAACCCGTTGAAGATTCTCCCTGGTATATGACTATGCTCATCTCCTGGTTTCCCATGCTCCTTCTCATCGGCATATGGATTTTCTTCATGAGGCAGATGCAAGGGGGCGGGGGAAAAGCCATGTCTTTCGGAAAAAGCAGGGCACGGCTGATGACAGATAAGTCGAAAAAGGTAACCTTTGAAGATGTCGCGGGAATCGATGAGGCCAAAGAGGAATTGGAAGAGATTATAGATTTTCTAAAAGATCCGAAGAAGTTTACACGCCTCGGCGGCAGAATACCCAAGGGAGTGCTTCTCGTAGGACCGCCCGGTACCGGAAAAACCCTGCTTGCCAGGGCGATTGCCGGTGAGGCAGAGGTCCCTTTTTTCAGTATAAGTGGTTCAGATTTTGTTGAGATGTTCGTGGGGGTTGGTGCGTCACGTGTAAGAGACCTATTCAACCAGGGCAAAAAACACGCCCCCTGTATTGTATTCATTGATGAACTCGACGCCGTGGGAAGACACAGGGGGGCCGGATTGGGCGGCGGACACGATGAACGGGAGCAGACACTAAACCAGCTTCTGGTAGAAATGGACGGATTCGAATCGAATGAAGGTGTGATCCTCGTATCAGCGACCAACAGACCTGACGTCCTCGATCCCGCGTTGCTCAGACCCGGGCGATTCGACAGACAGGTAGTGGTTCATCTGCCCGATTTAAAGGGAAGGGAAAAGATTTTTGACGTTCATGTCAAAAAGACCCCTATGGAAGATAATGTTGATTTATCAGTACTTGCCAGGGGAACACCGGGATTTTCAGGGGCTGATATTGAAAACCTCGTGAATGAAGCGGCACTCTTCGCGGCAAGATTTAACAAAGACAAGGTCTCCATGAGCGATTTCGAGTATGCAAAAGATAAGGTGCTGATGGGTACCGAGAGAAAAAGTATGGTTATCAACGATGAAGAAAAGAAGACAACATCCTACCATGAATCGGGGCATGCCCTGGTGGCAAGGCTGCTGCCGGGAACCGATCCAATTCACAAGATTACCATTATTCCGAGGGGGATGGCATTAGGTTTAACTCAGCAACTGCCGATTGATGAAAAACATACCTATCCCAAAAAATATCTCATGCACAACATCGCCATCCTTCTGGGAGGCAGAGCAGCGGAAGAGCTGGTATTTAATGACTTTACTACCGGTGCGGGAAATGACATAGAACGGGCGACTGACATTGCCAGAAAAATGGTCTGTCAATGGGGCATGAGCAGCGAGATGGGCCCTTTGAGTTTTGGGAAAAAAGAAGAGCAGATTTTCCTTGGACGAGAATTCGCAACGCACAAGGATTACAGCGAAGAAACCGCGGAACGGATAGACAAAGAGGTAACCAAAATCGTTACAGGAAACTATGAAAAAGCCAAAACTATTTTATCTGACAACATAGAAACCCTTCACAAACTTGCGAATGCTCTTTTAGAAAAAGAGTCCTTAAACTCTGCAGAACTGGATGAGATAATAGGGATAACTTCCGAAGAAGTAGCTGCATTAGAGAAGGAAGATAAAAACTCATAGCACATCGAACCCTTCTACGGGACAAATGAATCGACCGGGAGCGCACCCGTAAGGGGCGCAATATAAAAGGAATATATTATTCGCTTTGCTCATGAAACTGCGTTTTCCTTACCGGGAAGCCGCCCCGCCTTATAGGCGGGGAGCTTCACATGGTGCGTTTAAACAAACGCACCTATTTTTATAGAAAGGAAACCGTTTAACTTGAGATTTTTGTGTTTATCATCACTTTCTGAAGCCGTCGAAGAGCTACAAAAAGTCGGAGTGGATCCATACGGCATTGAAGCGATGACGCCCAAAATGATGAACATAAACCTGCTGATTGAGGATATTGAATGCAAGGTGGCAAATATAATAAAACAGGAGATGCTCTCAATCGGAGGTGATGCGGCCGTTGCCAGGGGTTCGATAGACTGCAGCATTGCTAAAACTGACGTAATCATCATCGGCACTGTCAAGCAGGCAAGAGAATTTACCTCTAAGATATCATCTCAGCCCTTCGGATTAAAAAGGATAGGAAGCAACATCAAGAAACTCCTTGATAATATATCAAGGGACTCCTTTACCATCAGGACTCCCAAAAGGGAGATAGCTCTGGGTGACCGCACGCTGATCATGGGGATCATAAACGTCACGCCGGACTCTTTTTCCGATGGGGGCCTCTTCAGCTGTGCCGATGAAGCCGCGGAATTCGGCAAAGCGATGGTGAAGGACGGAGCTGACATACTCGATGTGGGTGGAGAATCCTCCAGACCCGGATCCGATCCCGTGTCGATAGAAGACGAGTTGAACAGGGTTATCCCTGTAATAAAAAAACTGAAGGAAGCGGTTTCCGTTCCCGTCTCGATAGATACCACCAAGGCAGATGTCGCCAGGAAAGCCATAGAATCGGGGGCTGAAATTATCAACGACATCAGTGCTATGAGATTCGATGATAAGATGCCGGCGGTTGCAGCGGACTGTGGAACACCCGTCATCCTGATGCATATGAGGGGAACCCCAAAAGACATGCAGACGGGTGACCTGACGTATCGCTCCCTCAGCGGAGACATCATAGCCTTCCTGAAAGACAGAATAGAAAAAGCTGAATCCTGCGGAATAGATTCCAGAAATATCATTATCGATCCAGGCATAGGATTTGGTAAAACGGTAGAAGATAACATCAAGTTGCTTAAACATTTGGGTGAATTCAGGTCTCTGGGAAAACCAATTCTGGTCGGAACTTCTCGAAAATCCTTCATCGGGGGAATAACCGGTGAAGAAGATCCCAAAATGCGCACTTACGGGACTGCGGCGACGGTCACCGCCGCAATAATGAATGGAGCGAATATTATAAGGGTACATGACATAAAGGCAATAAAACACGTAGCGGCGATGGCCGATGCGATCGTAAGGGGATAGGATGATATGCGGGATAGGGATAGACCTGGTTGAGATTGACAGGATAGAGAAGATACTGAAGAGATGGGGTGAAAAATTTACAGATAGGGTCTATTCCGAAAGTGAAATTGAATACTGTCAGAAACGCGCACATCCGGCAACACACTATGCGGCACGATTTGCAGCCAAAGAAGCATTTCTCAAGAGTATTGGAGTTGGTCTTGCCGGTGAAATAACGCTAAAAGACATAGAAGTGCTTACCAATCAGCAGGGAAAGCCGTATTTGAACTTTCGCAACAGGATAAAACCCATTTTAAATCGCTGCGGGGGCACACCTGCTGTTCATCTGAGCATCACACACACCAGCAAATACGCCACTGCCGTCGTTGTACTTGAAAAATTAAGTTAAGGGTAGTATTAAATTACATTGTAATTGGAAAATTCAAAATTGAATCTGACCCTTATTTCCAATAGTGCCGAAGATACGCAGGTCATCGGCAAGATTATAGGAGAATACCTCCGGGGCGGAGATGTTGTTGCGCTCATTGGCGAACTCGGTTCAGGCAAAACCTGTATTACCCGGGGCATTGCCAGGGGCATCGGCGTATCTGAGAAATACCGGATAACAAGTCCAACATTCACCCTGATCAATGAATATCCCGGAAGAACAACCCTTTATCATTTAGACATTTATAGATTGTCGGGGCTGCAGGATTTAGAGGATATGGGATATGAAGAATATTTTTATAGCGATGGTATCATCGTTATTGAGTGGGCCGAGAAAATAAAGGAGATACTTCCCAGGGAATGTTTTAATATTTACTTACGATACCTTGATGAAAATAAAAGGGAACTCAAAATTTCCGGTCGCAGGAATACAATGGAAAAAATTTCAGAAGAATTAAAAAGAGGAGGGTTTCGGTAGATGGCTCTTATTGTTCAAAAATATGGTGGCACTTCGGTGGCCAATACTGAAAAAATAGAAGACGTGGCCAGGAAAGTCATCCATTCAAAAAATTCAGGGAATGAAATTGTCGTTGTGCTATCCGCCATGGCCGGTGAAACGGACAGGCTTATTGATCTCGCCCACAGCGCATCCGATAAACCGGATGCAAGAGAGTATGATGTCCTTATTTCAACAGGCGAGCAGATAACGGTCGCTCTTCTTGCTATTGTTTTAAACAAGATGGGTTATAAAGCCAAATCTTTTTTAGGTTACCAGGTGAAGGTAGTTACAGACAAAAATCACAAAAGTGCGCGAATTCTAAGTGTTGATACAGAGGCAATCACCGATGAACTGAAAAAAGGGACCGTTGTAGTTGTTGCCGGATTTCAGGGCGCTGACATAGAAGATAATATCACCACCTTGGGAAGAGGCGGGTCTGATACAACTGCCGTTGCAGTGGCGGCAGCTCTTCACGCCGATGTCTGTGAAATATATACAGATGTTGACGGAATCTATACAACGGATCCATCCATATGCCAAAAGGCAAGAAAGCTGAATAAGATAACTTATGATGAAATGCTGGAGATGGCAAGTGCGGGAGCAAAAGTGCTCCATCCACGTTCAGTGGAACTGGCAAAAAAACACGGTGTTCCTGTACATGTAAGGTCATCATTTAATGATAAAGAAGGCACTTTTGTAACGAAGGAGGACGATGAAATGGAGAAAGCAGAGGTATCCGGTGTCACATACGACAGGGATCAAGCAAAAGTTACGGTTGTTCATGTTCCGGACAGGCCGGGTATAGCAGCGCGCCTGTTTACCCCGCTTTCGGACAAAAATATAGTGGTCGATATGATCATCCAGAACGTAAGTATTGAAGGTTATACTGATCTGACATTCACAGTTTCAAGAAAAGATATTGGTGAAGTCAAAGAGATACTTGAAATAGCAGCCAAAGATGTGGGAGCGGAAAGAGTCGAATACGATGAAAACATTTCAAAAATATCCATAGTAGGTGTCGGAATGAGGAGTTATGCAGGAGTTGCATCAAGGATGTTCGCCGCCCTTGCAAATGAAAGAATAAATATCATGATGATAAGCACCTCTGAAATAAAGATATCCTGTGTTATAGAATCTAAATATACGGAGCTGGCCGTTACGGTTCTTCATGACACCTTTGAGCTGGAAAAGGAAGGATAAGAAAACCCGCTATCGGCTAAAGCCGATAGCTTGAGGCACAAAGGCAAGGCTGCAACCCCAAAAGTGCCTAAAGTTTGAAGTGCCTAAAGTGAGCTAAAGTTAATGTACACGCCTTCGGCGCGGTTAAATTTGAAACAGACTGCGCTGAAAGCGCATTTTTTAACTTTAGGCACTTTAGCTCACTTTAGTTCACTTTACACTCTTAACTAAATCTTGCTGCTTGAACTGGTAACAACGTCTGCGCAAAGAACGCAGTTGTTGAGAATAAAGACTCTGATAATTGACCATGTACATAACAAAAAGTCAGATCTGTGGAGCAATTACTGTCGTTTTGATAGCGACTTTTTTTTATTGTGGCAGGTTTTTCCTTCACGACTTGCAACCTTTTCAGGTAACGTCTCCACCCTATGGTGAAGAAAAACCAGGGTCTGTCGTTGTTGCGCTAACCGCTGATACAGACCAGAAGGGAATTTATTTCGTCCCCGCGAATATAACAGTCTCCCATCTTTTAGGGATCGCAGAGGTTGCAGACACAAAAAAATTTGACAAAAAAGCCCTTTCTATAGTCATCAGCGGCGGTGAAAAGGTTATCATAGAGTCAGATCAGGTAAAAATAGGGACGATTGATGCTGCCAAAAGGATTACTCTCGATATACCGATCGCTATCAACAGCGCAACGGTATATGACCTGTCCCTTATTCCCGGAATAGGAAAGAAGACGGCACAGGCAATAGTTGACCTGAGGGAAAAGGCTGGACGGATTTCTCGTATCGACGACCTTTTAAAGATACGTGGTATGAATAATGAGAGGTTTAGAAAAATTAAAAAGTATCTCGCAGTAAATGGAAAGACATAAGGATTGACATAAAATTTTTACGATGATAACAAGGAGAAATAAATGTGTCGGGGCGTGGCGCAGCCTGGTAGCGTATCTGAATGGGGTTCAGAGGGTCGGAGGTTCAAATCCTCTCGCCCCGACCATGATTTCAAGGGGTTGGCTGTTTTGAGTCAATGCGTATAACAATCAACGAATTGATAAAAAGCAGCAGAAACGAATAAGTCAGTATTCATAACGATCATTAATGTTTCGATTTCAGGCATCGTCGCTAATAAAACGATCCCCTTGGCAATCGTCATTTATTTGTTAGTATCTACCAATAGTTACACCTTTCCTGTGGCAATAGACTCTAAGTCTGGACTACCGGGCTATGAAAAGGAGGCAAACAGATGAATCTGAAATTCTACCTACTGAGATTATACCATGGTATCTTCTGATTTCTTCAGAGCTTTGATCAAAGTGCATTCTCACCTTGATTTGATACGGCAAATCACTCACTCATTTCGCCCTGACTCCTGTAGCGAGTAACCCTTTTCTTTTATGACACAATAGACCTCAATCGAGCACTCTCTCCACATGATGCAAGGCGGGTCAAGAGAGATGGCACGATAACCTTCAGGGAAAAGTAATACAAGGCAGGCAGATTTCCTGGAGAGTAGGTTGTGGTCTGCCTTATTCCAGAGATAAAGATTATGATTTATAAAGACAGGGATAAGCTCTGTGAATATCATCTGTGAGCTCCCTGTGATGTTTACTTTTGATTTTTACGGAACAGGAGCATCAATTCAGATTGTACACTTAGGAAAAAGAGTCCTCTATGATTACGATGTGGTTGATGGTTGCTTGAGTTTTTTATGGAAAAAGGGGGTAAATTTTAATAATTTGGTTGATAAAATGAACGTATTAATCGCTGAAGACAACGAAGAAAGCCGGTATCTACTGAAAAAGCTGCTAAAGGGCTATGGTCATGAGATAACCGCTGTGCCCAACGGAGTTGAGGCATTGGAGCAGGCCATGGCACAGCCCCCGGATATAATTGTCTCTGATATCATGATGCCCGAAATGGATGGCTTTCAGCTATGCCAGGAATGTAAGCAAAATGAACATCTTAAGGATATTCCCTTCATCTTTTACACCGCTACCTACACCTCAAATGAGGACGAGAAATTTGCTCTGAGCCTGGGGGCTGATGCCTTTATCCTCAAGCCTGCCGAACCTGATATTTTTGTCCGGAAACTATCCGAGGAATTTGAAAAAGCTAAGCTCAAGCCTTTAGTTTCTGATAAGATTGTTCCTCTTGAACCGTCACATTATCTTACTGAATACAGTAAGCGGATTGTTGCCAAGCTGGAGAGCAAGATCGCTCAATTAGATATAGAAATCGCCGAACGTAAGCGGGCAGAGGAAAACGTCCGGCAATCACTTTTGGAGAAAGAGGTAATGCTGAAGGAGATTCACCATCGTGTGAAGAATAACATGCAGGTGATTTCCAGTCTTTTAAATCTCCAGGCAGGATATATCGAAGACGAACGTGCTCTGGATCTGTTCAAGGAATGCCAGAACCGTGTCAGGACGATGTCGCTCATACATGAGAGGCTGTATCAAGCTGAGGACCTAGCCAGCATTAATTTTACTGAATATATCAGGAGACTTACTGGTAATCTGCTGGTCGTATACAGGATTGATACGGGTATCATCAAGCTGAATATTTATGTCGAGGATGTTTTTCTGGACATTAACAAATCTATTCCCTGTGGTTTGATTATCAACGAGCTGGTTTCAAACGTATTCAAGCATGCATTTCCTGAAGGGAGCGAGGGTGAGGTTTCCATCACCCTTACGGAGGACAAAGTTGATAAGAAGTATACGCTCATTGTCAGCGACGACGGTGTAAGCTTTCCGGAGGGTCTGGACTTCAGGGAAACTGAAACGCTTGGCATGCGGCTGGTGAACATTTTAACGGAACAGCTTCATGGCACCATTGAGCTTGACAGAAGCGGTGGAACGTCATTTAAAATTGTATTTTAGGAACCGGCGTCAGGTCTTGCAATTAAGTTCTTATTGAAAAATAAATATGTCGGTGTAGCGCACAGTCTGGAAGCGTATCTGAATGGGGGTCGAAGGTTCAAATCTTCTCGCCCCGACTATGAATTTTAAAGGGCTGGCTTAAAATAGCCAGCCCTTTTTTATATTATGGCAGTTTTGAGAGACACATAAACGGTAATGAGATGAATTAGTTATAGCCGATTACTGTTCGTCTTTCTTTTTAGGCCCTCCCTTTTTTCTTTTACTCTTCTTCTCTTCGGCCTCTTCGCCGCCGAATTCCTTCAGCCCTACAGCCAATTCCTTCAGTTTTTTATTAACAAGGTAATTAATCGTTCCCTCCGGATATGTCCCATCCTTTTTCTTTTCACCGGCTTCTGTATCCGTCAGGATCTCGATTCCTTCATCGATGTCTTTGACCGAACAGACATGGAATTTCCCCTCTTCCACCGCTCCGACAACATCCTTGCGAAGCATCAAATCTTTAACGTTACTTTCCGGAATCATCACTCCCTGAGTGCCGGTTAATCCCACATGGAGGCAACAGTCGTAAAATCCCTCTATTTTCTGATTGACACCACCTATTGCCTGCACTTCCCCTTTCTGATTGACAGACCCGGTTACCGCAACATCCTGCCGTATCGGAATATCGGCAAGACTTGAAAGGAGGGCATAAATTTCCGTTGAAGAAGCACTGTCCCCGTCAACACCACTGTACGACTGTTCGAATGCAATACTGGCGCTCATTGTCAGCGGTTTATCCTGGGCATATTTTTCTCTTAAATATCCGCTTAAAATGAGAACACCTTTATTGTGCGTACTCCCTGACAGATCTGCCTCTCTTTCAATATTAACAATTCCGGAACGCCCCATAGAAGTGGATGCCGTTATTCGAGACGGTTTCCCGAACATATAATCCCCGAGGTTGTAAACAGCAAGACCGTTTACCTGACCTACTTTCCTGCCGTCAACGTCAATCATCAAGGTACCCCGATTGATCATCTCCTGGATATGTTCCTCAATCATATTGGATCTGAAAACTTTAGCCTCAATAGCCTTATCAACATGCCGCTGTTGGACCACCGCCTCTTTTTCCTCACCTGCCCAGTAGTCGGCCTCTATGATAAGATCGTTTACGGCGGAAAAGCTTGTTGTTATCTTCTCCTGTCTGCCTGTCATGCGAACCGCGTGTTCCACCAGTGCTGCCACAGCCGTCCTGTCAAATGGTTTAAGTTCGTCTTCATCTGTTTTCATTCTTATAAATTCCGTAAACTGACGGATCGTTTCTTCATTCTTATCCATGGACGTGTCAAAATCCGCCCTTACCTTGAAGATCCTTTGAACGTCTTCGTCAAAAGCGAGAAGCTGGGAATAAAGATATGGATTGGAAATAACCACCACTTTGATATCCATCTCAATCGGTTCGGGTTTCAAACTGCTCGTAGTGAAAAGGTAAAAGGGATCGTAGGTCTGTATCTCCATCTTTTTCGTTTTCAAGGATCTCTTAAGGGCCTGCCATACACCCGGTTCAACCAAAACATCGAGCAGATTCAAAACCAGATACCCGCCATTTGCCTCAATGAAAGAACCTGCTTTAATCTTGCTGAAATCTGTTCTCCATACCCCGCTCCGGTCTATAACTTTTTCAATACTTCCGAAAAGGTTTCGATACGTCGGGAAAGATTCCACAATTACCGGTGACCGCTTCTGTTGCCCGTTATCGACGAGGAGATTAACCTGATACGGCTGGAACGTATCGCTTTCAGGCATCAAGGGCATTCCGAGCATGACCTGCTGCGGCTGGGGAGCAAATATCTTGAAATTGTCAGCCATATCCTCAAGCATGCTGTCCAAATAGCTGCCTACCTTTTCGTTTTGATAGTAATTCTTGATCGGCTCTATTAGCTCCGACGTCATATTCGTGAACATGAACCGATCCGTTTTTTCAACGTTTTCCTGAATTTCTCTATTTAAATCTCTCACCTCGACTGATATCTGGGTTATCTGCTCCCTTAGTTTTCCCCTCTTCTTTACCATTTTTTCAAATTCTTCTTGCGGGAACCTTCCCTTTTCAACCATCACCTCTACTTCATCTATGGGCACGGGGTTTCCATCAACAAGAGGCATCACCTCGGGTCGTTTGATCTGTCCCATCTGTACATCGACAAGGGCAAAGCCTTCTTCCTTGACCTTGTTCTCCAGTTCTTTGAAAAAATTTTTGCCCTTATTCTCGTATTCTTCCATAATCTCTTTTTTTCGATTTAAATATTCCTGACTTTCAAAGAGCTGCGGTATCCGTTTTTTCAGGGTCTCAATAAGATCATGGATGTCTTTCTTAAATTTCCCTCCTGTCCCCGCCTTAAATTGCAGGAGTACGGGAACTTCGGGATTTTTGAAATTATTGACATAACAGATGTCGTCCGGAATTTTGCCGTTTTTTTTGGAAATTTCTTCGAGTAACTTCCGAACAGTTGCCGACCTTCCCGTCCCGGAACTGCCCGTTACAAAGATGTTGTATCCTTCCTTGTTTACACCCATCCCGAAGGAAAAGGCTTCAACTCCTCTCTTCTGACCGATAATCTCTTTCAGCGGCTTGATATCTTCGGTGGTTTCAAATGGCAGCGTTGCCGGATCAAGCCGCCATCTCAGTTTATCAATCTCTATTTTCTTGTCCGTCTTCTTCTTGCCCATTTGCGATCTCCTCACCTATTTACTTTGCTGGGGAAAGTACTCTCACCATACTGTATATATTTCTCGGTTATTGAATGAAACGTCTCACGAAACATTACGCATAGACAGGCGTAATAATCTCCTGGTTATTTTACCCTTATCTTTACCTTCCGGGCTGTTTCAGACTTGCACTTAGGCAAAACGATCTGCAATGTACCATGTTTATATGTGGCTTTAACCTTATCTATCTCAACGCGACAGGGAAGCTGAACTATGCGGGAGAATGAACTCCGTACCGTCTCCACGGTATTATAATTCACTTCTTCCCTCACCTTCTCCTGCTCTATCTCTCCCTTTATGGAAAGAACATTATCGGTAATGGATACATTCAGGTTATCAGGATGTATGTCCGGCACTTCTGCTTTGACTATCAAATTGTCATCGGTCTCAGACAACTCAACATATGGAACTCTCCCTGCGGTCCTTGATAAAAAGGGTGTACAAAAATCACTTCTCAGTCGGGACATGAGACGATTGATGTCTCTCTTCATTTTATCTATTTCCCGATTTTTCCATATGATTAACCCCGGCATATTTAGACCTCCTTTTTTCAGGATAGGTTGACATGCAACACTCACATTATAACGCTATATTTCACAAATTATACCATATATCATTGAATCAACAAGACAAAAAATATAGGGAAAAAGGCCGGGAGAAACAATTGATGGAAGATCCTATGGATTGCCGATCATAAGAGAAGTTGAGTAAACTGATGCCGTGATATCGCCACATTAATATTATGGTCAATTCCCCTTGACACATAATACGCCTTTTCCCTATACTTCACGACATTAAAAGCAAGTTTTTATTGAAAAATAAATTTCGCAAGTTCGTAAAAAGTCTTTTAGGAGCGAATCGAAGCATTTTGGGAAAAAGATGCTGATAGTGACCGGCGTTATGAAAATCTAACTGTTTGAGTGCGTTAGCACGAGTTTTAGATTTTTAGCCAGGCAATAACAGCATCCCCAAAATGGTTCTGAGCGAAGAAAAGTGGCTTTTTACGGGTGCATCAAATTTAACCCGAGAAAAAACGATGAGTCAAAAGGTAAAACAACCGGACGGGGATTTCAGGATTGCCTGGCAGGGATACAACACCGATGACACCAAAAGGCGTGAGGAGAGGGTTGATGTTTCTCCTGCCGGTACGGAGGGGATATTCATTGATCTGGAGCCACATGAACTTCAGAGGATCGAAGAAATTCAGCAGATAGGTAAAGAAAATAAATCTATTGAATTAACAAAAACTATTGCCAACTTTATAGTCGAAACAAAAGCAACAGAGATACCCCCCAATGTTTATGCCCATTCCAAAATAGCATTTCTCGACTGGTTAGGCTGTACCATAGCAGGGATGAATAATCCTCTCGTAGATAAACTAATCCGATATGCGAACGTTATGGGTGGAAACGAACACGCAACTATTTTATGTCATAACTTTTTAAAAAAAACTGTTACCCAGGCGGCAATCATCAACGGGGCTGCCTCTCATGTATTGGATTATGACGATACTACAACAGTTGATATAAGACATGCGTCGGTCGGCATGTTCCCCGCCTTTCTTGCGCTTGCTGAATGGAAGGAAAAAAGCGGAGCCGATTTTCTGACTGCCTATATCATAGCTTTTAAAGTTGCTGCTCTTATTGGAGCCTGTACCGGCATGAAACAATACAATACGGGATTGCATACAACGTCCACTATCGGACATCTGGCTTCTACCGCAGGTTGTGCTCGATTGTTGAAACTGAGTGAACAGCAAACCATTTACGCCATGGGCCTTGCCGGAACACTGTCATCCGGCTTAAAAATAGTATTTGGAACCATGACAAAAGCATTTCACGCCGGAAATGCTTCTCAAGCCGGCCTGAAGGCGGCCATACTGGCCAACGATAACTTTACCTGTGCTGAAAACTTTCTGGAAGGCCCCGACGGCTATTTTCAAGTTTACAAAGGGCAGATAAACGAAAAGGAATTGAATACGCTGGGCAAAACCTGGGACATCGAAAATCTGGCCCAGAAATATCACGCCTCCTGTCACTTTACACATTCCGCCATTGAATCGTTCATGTCTATTGTTAATGAAGAACGCTTATCCCGGGACGACATACAATCACTTACCATATATTCATCGCAGTTGGCCCTGAATGCAGCGGGGAATACCGAGCCAGAAACGGCGCTGGAAGGCAAGTTCAGCATCCCCTATTGTGTGGCAAACGCTCTTCTAAGAGGCGATACCGGCTTACAAGCCTTTACTGACGAAAAGGTTAATGACCCGACGATAAAAGTCTTCATGGAAAAAATATCGCTGTTTTCCGACGACAGCCTTGAACCGATGGAAGCAAGGGTCGAGATAGAGACAGACACAGGAACGATATATTCACGGTCTTCCAATGTCTTTAGAGAAATACCTGAACTCGAAGAAAAAAAAGTCAGAATAAAAAGTAAATTCCAGAATATTTGCAGTCCTGTTCTGGGCAATAAAAAAACAGATTCGTTAATAGAATCTGTTCTGTCTCTGGAGCAAGTGGATAATATGAAAGATTTTGTTTCAGTAAATCTCTCCTAATTTTTCGGCATTTGACGTTGATGCACCCGTGAAAAGTCTCAAATTTTGTCACTCCCGCGCAGGCGGGAGTCTATAACACCTTGTAATAACTGGATTCCCGCCTACGCGGGAATGACAGAAAGGAACGAAATCCGGCTTTTTACGACTTTGTCAAAGTTGATGCATTCGTAAAAAGCCATAAACTGCACCATTTGTCGTCCTGAACTTGTTTCAGGATCTCACTTGTTTCAGCATCTAATTATCTCAGTAAGTTAGAGACCCTGAAATGAATTCAGGGTGACAAAGAAAGGCTTTTTACGAGACCATCAACCATCTGTTTTTAAATTTTCCGTTAATTTACGCAGATCGTCATGGCTGATCTTAACAAACTTCACTCCCATCCCAACGGGTCGCATCTTAGGATCTCCAGTAACGAGTCTATTCCAGGAAACTTCGCACTCGATTTCCAGCGCTTCCGGATCATTTGGCAGGAAAAGATTTAACATAAAACGTTCACCTTGTAACAGGGGCTCTTCCGTATCCATAAAGATTCCTCCTGAGCTGACATTTTCAGAATATGCCTTGACCAGCTCCTCTTTGCTTTTAAATTGAACCTCCAGAACTTTATCTACACGTTGTTCCTGCCGGCGTGATATTGTTTCAGCTGCAATCCTGGTCGTTTTTTCAAGCCTCAAAGACAACGTTCTCAGTATAGTTTGAAAGTCACTCGAAAGCTTGTTGAATTCCGCATCCAGAAACCCTCGGTCCAGGACCCCAACGGTTGTTTCACCCACTGCCTTGACCATAGCGATTCGCGGTACTTTCGCAATAAAACCGAGTTCCCCGAAGACCTCCCCCTCCTCAAGCCTTTCAATAACCACATTTTTATCTCCGACTCTCTTTAAGATCTCGACCGATCCGGACTCAACGACATAGACCCAGTCACCATGGCTGCCCTCTTCAATAATGATCTGTCCGTCCTGATACGTTTCCTCTGTCGTAGTTATATACATGGCAATGTTCCTTCCTTCCGCACAAAACATTAGTTTAATGTTCAAATTAATACTTGGAGAATAGGGAAATATTTGTTAAATTTCAAGATAATTCTGTTATGCAAGAAATTCCAAATACTGAAGCTCCCTTCAGTAACCATAGGAGGTAAGATAAATATGCAAAATATCCCTTTTACAATTCTGGCAATGACGCCCGTCAGTCCGGTGTCCGATATTTACAACAAATCACACCTGACCAGTCTGGATATGTTTACCCTCAATGAAGCCATGGAAAACATTGACCCGCGTCTTTTCGTGCCTGTACCCCAAGAATTGTGTCCCGCGGGTGCACTGACCATTCGTCCGAAAAGCATCAAGGATTTCAAACCGGATTCGCTGATCAAAAATAATGAGTACCTTAAAAGCATCTATGAGGCCGGCTCTTTCATCGAGCAGGCCGTATCCGATGGCCTCTCTGCCCCGACTATAGCTGAGAGGCTTAAAGCAGACTGGCCCTTCTTGCCTTTTGATATAGATGCAGGAACTCCCCATAAGTCCCCCGTGAAACAGACCGGCATGGTTGATGATATTTTGAACATGGTGACCACACCGGACAGTCCTGATCGATCGACTACGGATACCGGCAGACCACGTCAATGGAAGGCACAGATTGACAGTCTGCTCGCTTCTCTTCTCGAATCCATCTTCAACAATGAAGATTTCAGAACCTGTGAAGCCGCATGGCGCGGCATCGAACTCCTGTTAAAACAAGGCCAGGTAAAAGAAGGTGAAGGCGTGCGGCTGAAAATAATGCCGGTCAATCAGAAGAACCTTGAAAGTGTGCTGGAAAAAATAATCGATGAATTGGTAACTGATTTGCCCAATCTTGTACTCATTGACCTGCCGTTCGACAGTTCTCCTAAAAGCACAAATCTTCTTAAAAAAGTGGCTGTATTTGCGGATACCATGCTTGTACCGACACTGTGCTGGATCAACGCCCGGTTTTTTCATCTGAATAACTGGGGCGATCTCAAAAAAGTATCCTATCTAAAACATTATCTTGAGGATGCAGCCTATGCAAAATGGAGAAAGTTGAAAGAGCTGCCCGGCGCCGAGTGGGTCAACTTAAGCTGCAACCGGTTTCTGACCCGTTTCCCGTACGGTCCCAACAATAACCCCGGCACCATTTTTTTTCAGGAAAAGGAACCTCTATGGATCAGTCCGATCTGGGCATTGGGAGCCCTGACGGCTCAAAGTATAGCCACTTTCGGCTGGCCATGCCGTTTTACCGACTATATGAGTATCAACCTGAAAGATTTAGCTGTCCTCGACTCCGGCAATACCCTGCCCACACCCACAGAAATGGTACTGTCCGAAAATCGGCTTATGGAGTTCATTGAAATCGGGATTACACCTCTGCAGGGCGTCGCAGGAAAAGATATAGCATTTACACCGAGGGAAACAACCCTGAGCGGCGGTTCTCTGAAATATCAATTTTTTATATCGCGGATTTTGACATTTCTCTGGTGGTACCGGGACAACGTGGATGAAGAAAAAATGAGCGACGACCTGGGTACAAACATCAAAGACGCGCTCAGGTTGTTCTGGCAAGAGACCGGACATTCCCCCCCCGAGGATCTCGAAATTACGGCCGAGGAGACGGCAGAATGTAAACCGGTAAATATCAAAATAGGAATGACACCGCCTGCGTCTGTTCTGCCCGGGGGGCAAAGACTGGAAATGACTTTTCTCTGGTAAATGTGACAAAAACTATCTCAAGGAGAATAACATGAAAATACTTGCCATTAATTCAAGCCCTCGGGGCGATCGGCAAAGCAAAACGGCACTCATGCTGGATCATCTTGTTCAAGGTATGCAAGACGCCGGTGCCGAAGTGAAGGTCGTAAATCTGCGCTCCAAGAAAATTCAAAACTGTATCGGCTGCTTCACCTGCTGGACAAAAACACCCGGCATCTGTATTCACAAAGACGATATGACCAACGAACTCTATCCGGAATGGTTAGAATCTGATTTGGTCATCTATGCCTCGCCGCTTTACCATTTTACGGTGAACGCCTCAATGAAAGCCTTTATTGAACGCACCCTCCCCCACGTACAACCCTTTTTCGAGGAACGAGATGGCCGAACTATTCATCCACCGCGCAACCCTCATCCAAAGGTCGTCATGCTCTCTGTAGCAGGATTTCCGGAGAAAAAGGTTTTCGAACAACTCTCCGTCTGGGTACAGTTTGTTTTCGGGAGCAGCGATACCCTCGTAGCTGAGATCTACCGGCCTCTTGCGGAGGCATTGTCGCTTCCCTTTTGCAAAGATAAACGAGATGATATCCTCGACGCCACTGCTCAAGCCGGCCGTGAGATCGTCGAGTCTCTTATGGTAACACCGGAAACAATGGCCCGCATTACACAGCCTATTGACAGTGAACCTTTCTTCACCATTGGAAATCTCATGTGGAAGACCTGTATTGACGAAGGAATAACTCCTATGGAATTTGATAAGAAAGGTCTCATGCCTCGTCCGGATTCCATCGAGACCTTTATGATAATTTTGCCCATGGGGTTCAATGCCAAAGCCGCAGACGATATGGAAGCCGTTATACAGTTCACCTTCTCTGGCGACATCGCAGGCGTCTGCCATTTCAGAATAGAAAACGGAGGAATCTCCGCATACCAGGGAGAGGCAGAAAATCCGTCCATCACAATCGAGACACCGTTCGATCTATGGATGGATATCATGACCAGAAAGGTTGACGGACAGGAGATGTTTGCGGAGCAGAAATTTAAGGTTTCGGGCAATCTTTTACTCCTTCTGCGGATAAAGGGGCTTTTTGGAGGGGAGTAAAAAAACATTCTTTCAAAGCTTTCACATGGAGAAGTCTTGCAAGGAAAATTTTTTGATGATTTTAATGCCGGGGATACATTCACAACCTCGCGAAGAACCCTGACAGAATATGATTTAGAGGCATTTTGCAATCTGGCATGGTTTAACCAGAGCATGTTTTTCGATGATATTTACGCTACAGAGGAAATGCCTTACAAATCAAAAGTATTTCCAGGACCTTTAATCGTCTCCTTTGCAGTAGGGCTGTTTTTAAAATTAGGGATCTACGAAAAGACTATCATCGCTCTGCTTGGAATTGAAAATATGAAATTCAAGGCACCTCTACGAATCGGGGATACGATGCACGTCGATGTTGAGATACTGGAGAAAAAAGATTCCATGTCACATTCAGACAGGGGAATTTTAAGCATGCGATTCACTGTCAACAAAGTATTATCCAAAACAGGCAAAGAGTTCATCATGAGCTTCGAAATGGACCATATGCTCAAAAAGAAGTAACGTGCCCCCGCCCCACGCGGTCAAGGGAGATGCGCGCGCTCACCTTGCATTTTCAGTCAATGAAAAGATTTTTTGTGGGAAAATTGGGGTCGCTTGTAAGGTTAACGCCAATGCGCCTCAGGCCCGCTTCATCACCCGGTGTGGGAATGTGTGTCATATGGACTTCACAACCGTGAAGCTCTTTCAATTTTTCGATCGCCAATTGAGCTGCCGAATTAGTCGTTGCACTGATACTCAGAGCAATAAGTGCCTCTTCCAGGTCCATACTAACCGTTTTCTCGTGCAACATTTCCGTTTTAAGATTACTGATAGAATCTGTAATGTAGGACGGCAGTAGTTTTATCTTGGCTGGTATTCCCGCGAGATGTTTTATAGCATGCAGAATAAGGCTTGATGCTGCATGCATCAGGGGGGAGTTATTGCCCGTAACAACAGACCCATCCTTGAGCGCTATGGCAGCCCCACAGAAGATACCTTCATTGCCTTTATCTTTCTCCTGTGCTTCAACGGCAGCCCGGCGTGCCGGTCCAACCACTTTTCTGTCTTCCGGTTCAAGATTAAAATCCTTGATAAAAAGCTCTACCCTCTGGACGGTTTCTTTATCGGTAAAACCCATGACATACTCACACCGATACCTAAAATACCGCCTGATTATCTCCTGCTTGGCTGCCTCCTTCGTCACCTCATCATCCGTTATGGCAAAACCACAGCGATTTACTCCCATATCGGTTGGCGATTTATAGAATGCTTCGCCTCCCGTTATCTTTCCCAATATCCTCTTTACAACAGGAAACGCATCAACATCACGATTATAGTTCACAGCCTTCTTCTCGTATGATTCCAGATGAAAGGGATCAATGAGATTGAAATCCCTGATATCCGCCGTCGCGGCTTCATACGCTACATTAACCGGGTGTTTAAGGGGTAAATTCCAGATAGGGAAAGTTTCAAACTTGGCATATCCGGACTTATTGCCTCTTCTGTAATCATGGTATAGCTGTGACAGACAAGTGGCTAACTTTCCGCTGCCGGGGCCTGGACCGGTAACAACAACAAGTGGTTTATCTGTTTCAATATACTCATTTGCACCGTAACCCTCGTCACTCACAACCATATCCACATCGGTGGGGTACCCTTTCGTATAACGATGCGTATAGACTTTAACATCTCGTCTTTCCAGCTTATTCTTGAACAACACGGCAGACGGTTGGTTCTCAAAGCGTGTTATAATAACACCCGGCACATTGATTCCAAACTCTCGCAGATCATCAATGAGCTTGAGGGCGTCGGAATCATAGGTAATGCCGAAGTCTGCCCTTATTTTCTTTCTTTCAATATCACCGGCATAAATGCACAGCAGGATGTCCGCCTTACCTTTCAATTCACGAAGAAGTCTCATTTTTACATTGGGATCGTAGCCGGGCAAAACTCGTGCTGCGTGATAATCAAAAAGGAGCTTTCCTCCAAATTCGAGGTAGAGTTTATCGTCAAACCTTTCTACTCTCTCCAGGATTGCCTTAGTCTGTTCTTCGATATATTTCTCGTTGTCAAACCCCGTCTTTGCTGTCATATGAACCTCATTCGCCCGTTATTTTTACACGCCGCAGTGTATTTTGTAATCTGTCTAATAGCAAGAATTTAAGGATGCCCAAAATCCGACATAGGTTTAAGTGGATCAGTTTTTTGGAGGTTTTTGCTCATAAAAACCAGCTTAGCGGTTCGGTATCCGCGTTGCTTTAGACCTGCTTGTGTTTATATCACTGCTTACCTGTTT
>Ga0265594_1000759_pt1 | contig 26218 bp, 32 predicted proteins | sample saktaG_11_FD_190147 | JGI IMG/M metagenome (GOLD analysis project Ga0265594, IMG submission 190147) | Saline water microbial communities from Sakinaw Lake, British Columbia, Canada - sak_2011_5_24_80m | ecosystem: Environmental > Aquatic > Non-marine Saline and Alkaline > Saline ... | reverse complement strand
CTGTAGGGCTCAATCTTCTCCAGAAGCCCGTCTTTTTCCAGATCAGCTAATATAGCCTCGCGGCAGGCAAACCGGTCCAGCCCAACATATGGTCCGGCATTCTCATTCATAGTGGCATCCGGGTTCAGTATGTTTATCAGCGGCAGGGACTGCCGTTGAGCCACCTCAAAGTCCACCGGGTCATGAGCCGGGGTTATCTTGACCGCCCCCGTACCGAAATCAGGGGCAACCGCCTCATCAGCGACAATGGGTATTACGCGTTTCACCCCGGGCAGGATAACCTGCCTGCCTATCATATTCTTGAAACGTCTGTCCTTTGGGTTTACGGCGACAGCAGTATCACCGAGTATAGTCTCAGGTCGGGTAGTAGCTACTGTTATAAAATCCCTGTCGTCTTCGGCCAGATGATAGCGGACATAATACAGGTGGCCCTGTATATCCTTGTGGTTGACTTCAAGGTCGGAGATAGCGGTAGCACAGCGGGGACACCAGTTAATAATCCGCTCCCCCCTGTAGATTAGCCCCTTATTATACAGACGGACAAAAGCAGTCCGCACCGCCCGGCTGGGCCCTTCATCCAGAGTAAAGGCCTCCCGGCTCCAGTCACAGGAGGCACCCAGTCTATGGTGTTGCTCGGTAATAGTCTGCCGGCACTTTTCCGCCCACTGGTACATCCTCTCCAGAAACTTCTCCCTGCCCAGCCGACGGCGGTCTATCCCCTCCTCAGCCAGCATACGCTCCACCACCACCTGAGCGGCAATACCGGCGTGGTCAACGCCAGGCAGCCACAGCGCCGGTTCACCCATCATCCGGTGCCACCGCGTCATGATATCCTGCAGATTAACAAATAAGACGTGCCCTACATGAAGCTCGCCGGTAACATTGGGCAGCGGCATGATGATAACAAAGGGCTTTTTATCCGGGTCTATCCTGGGCTTGAAGTAGTCCTTCTCCAGCCAGAACTGATACCACTTCTGCTCTGCCTTCCCCGGCTCATAGGCCTTGGGCATTTCATGTTCAACATCAGGAGATTGCGTCATGTTTACCTCTTTCTCTTACGGCGCTACAATATATGGCTGCAGTTTTCATTTTATTCCTCTTTTAGCAATCCCGTCTTTAAAACATGCTCAGAAGAGAAAGCGTATCCAATGCCAACATTAGCAGACCTTTTCAAATTTACACTCAACTTGGCTAGAATCCCCATGGTAACCTGTGTAGCTTGAATAGGGTCAATACCCCCAATAGTCATTTTTGCCCCTCTCCCTGATTGCTCAAGTGCTTTTACATTATTTCCAATTGCTGTGACAAGGTCATCAAAATCCTTTTCTAAACCTGTTTGAGTCCGTGTAATAATTCCAACAACCGCACCAGAGCCAATATGAACCAATGGCCCACCAGAATTTCCTGGATTAATACTGCCGTCTATTTGAAAAATATGAATTTCATTACTCCAGAAATCAGCGGAAATATACCCGACATGCGAAGTCAGATGCTGACTTCCGAAAGGAAATCCAAAGAATAACACTTGTTCACCTACAATTTCACCCTTCATATACATTATTGGGAATTGGTATCGGTCTTGAAGCTCAGGCTCATTAATTTTTAAGATTGCATAATCATATTCACTTTCTAATGATTCGTTAATGATACACCGATATAGGTTGTCGATAGCATATCGGATGGGAGTAATCGGGGTAGAATTTTGGTCGCCAAAGGAGATTTCTATAGCATCAAATGGATAGCGACGCATAATGTGGCTACAGGTAATAAGAAATCCATTGGACAAAAAGCCTGACCCACTTCCAACTTGTTCGCTATCTTTAAAGAAGGCTAGACGCACAACGCCTGAACGTAACGCCGAGATAAGTTCTTTTGTCACTTCTTTACCCCCTTCCGCCTCTTGCTAAAAGCCCCACTACCCTGTCCAGTATCTTATCAGCTACCTCTCTCTTGGTGAGCAGGGGCAGACTATCTATTTTACCATCCCGGCTAATTAACCGCTGAAACGGTGCCTGACCCTCCGCAAAGAATAGTAAATTACACACGACAGGGCAAAGGTATACACCACTATCGGTAAAATTAGAAACAAGAGTATCATCAACGCATCCATGAAATCACCGCGGAAGAGCTGCTCCCCAAACTGCCTGCCGAAATACACTACGCCAAATGGTATAAATAGCGACGGGGGCTCAATATTAGAACCCGGGGGAGGAGCCCCCAGCATAAAGAGTCTATGAACCCAGATAGAAGGGGCAAGCAGTAAAATCACCAACCAGGTAACAAGGAACTGTTTCCGCTTCATCATATACTATTTACCCGCTTTACTATCGCCTAAAAGCCCGGCAACTCTACCCAGTATCTTATCGGCTACCTCTCTCTTGGTGAGCAGGGGCAGGCTTTCTACCTTGCCGTCCCGGCTGATTAAGGTTACCTTATTGGTGTCAGCACCGAAGCCGCCTGAGGCATCGGTAATATCATTGGCTACGATTATGTCAAGTTGCTTCTCCTCAAGCTTCCGCCTGGCGTTGGCGACTAAATCTTCGCTCTCAGCAGCAAAGCCGACCTTGAGGAAGCTACCCTTTACTTCAGCCAGGATATCCGGTGTCCTGATTAGCTCCAGATTCAGGCTCTGTGCTTTTTCTTTCTTAATCTTTTCTTTAGCCGCCCTCTTCGGCTGATAGTCAGCCACAGCGGCCACCATTACCAGAGCATCGGTTTGAGCCGTAGCCTTAACCACCGCCGCCTTCATTTCAGCAGCCGTCCCGACACGGACAACCTCTATGCCAGCCGGCTCAGGTAAGGAGACAGGCGCTGTAATCAGTGCTACTGTTGCCCCTCTATCACGGGCGGCCTCAGCCACGGCGTAACCCATCTTGCCCGAGGAGCGATTGCCAATATATCGAACCGGGTCAATGGGTTCCCGGGTGCCACCGGCGGTAACCACGATACGCCTGCCCGCCAGGTCGCCACTCCCACCCAGCACCTGCCTGATGGTACTAATGATAGTCCCGGTTTCAGCCAGACGCCCCAGACCCATTTTGCCCGAGGCCAGACGACCACGGGCAGGGCCAACAACGGTAAAACCCCTGGCTTTAAGTTTAGCCAGGTTATCCTGAGTAACCGGATTTTCAAACATATTAACATTCATCGCCGGCGCCACGATAACCGGTGCCCTGGTCGCCAGCACAGTACAGGTAAGCATATCATCAGCGATACCGGCAGCCAGCCTAGCGATAATATCAGCTGTAGCCGGGACAATAGCCACCACATCAGCCGCCTCAGCCAGGGCGACATGCTCAATATTGAACTCAGAACCAGGCTCCCACATGCCGGTTACCACCGGACGGCCAGTAAGGCTACGCAGGGTCAACGGCGTTATAAACTTGGGGGCCGCTTCGGTCATCACTACATCCACCCTGGCTCCGGCCTGGGCCAATTTACTGGCAACGTCAGCCGCCTTGTAGGCAGCTATGCTCCCGGTTATACCCAATACTATAGTTTTGTTGGCTAGCATTATTTCCTCTTATCAGGCTTTGTTCATCAAGTAGATGAGCCTCAACCCAACCAGCGTCAAATCGGGGTTTACCTCATCGATTACCGCCGTTTCTTTAGCGATGAGCCCGGCATAGCCTCCGGTAGCCACCACCCTGGCTTTTTCACCCAGCTCCTGCTGAATACGAGCCACAATACCCTCAACCAACCCGACATAGCCAAAGACAACCCCCGACCGCAGGGCAGCAATAGTACTGGTGCCGATAGCCCGTTCAGGATGAACTAATTCTACCCGGGGCAACGCTGTTGTCTTCGTAAAAAGGGCCTCAGCCGCCGTACCAATACCGGTAGCGATAGCCCCTCCCAGGTAGTCACCCTCTCTAGACACGGTATCAAAGGTAGTAGCTGTCCCCAGATCAACGATAATTACCGGGCCGCGGTAGAGGTGATGAGCAGCGGCCGCATTTACAATACGGTCAGCACCGACCTCTCTGGGGTTATCCATACGGATACGCACTCCGGTCTTAACCCCGGCTCCCACCACCAGTGGGGAGAGATGAAAATACCGCTGACATAGTTCCTCAAAAGTGGTCAGCAGTGGCGGGACAACACAGCACAGGGCTACCTCTTTAATATCGGATGCCTCTAAACCCCGGTGATGCAGCAGGTTAAGCAATAAGGCAGCATACTCGTCCGCCATCTGATTGACATCCGCAGCCATCCGCCAAGTAGCACGAAGCTGCTCACCCTCAAAGACGCCAAAAGCGATATTAGTATTGCCAATATCAACAGCTAATAGCATAATTTGCCTCTAAAGCTGCGTTAACCCCTCAGGCTTCCTCTTTCAATTGTTTAATAACTAACGGCAACACCGGTAACAGGTCACTGGCAATCATACCAGTATCACCCAATCCAGCTCTAACCATCTCGCCGGCCTCACCATGGAGGAACACTCCGCAGGCAGCCGCATCAAAAAGGGATAGACCCTGTGCCAGCAGACCAGCAATAACACCGACCAAAACGTCGCCAGTTCCGGCCGATGCCAGCCCGGGATTGGCTACAGGACTAATTCTGGATTGACCATCCGGGGAGGCAATAACAGTATAGGCTCCCTTCAGGACAACCGTTTTATGCCACTCTAAAGCTACCTTTTTAGCCATGCCCACCCTATCTGACTGTACCTTATCTACCGATACCCCGGCCAGTCTTGCCATTTCGCCGGGGTGTGGTGTAAGTATAACATCGCCGGCTAGCTGCTGCCACCAGCTCGGAATCTTAGCTAAATTATTAAGCGCATCGGCATCAAGGACTAAGGATAGCGGCGCTGGCCTCAACTCAAAAAGAGTAGACTTAATGAAATCTGCGACTGATTGACTCTGCCCCAGTCCGCAGCCCATAAGCAGGACATTGTAGTTGTCTAATTCCTGATGTATCAGGCTGGCAGCCTCGGGGGAGATGACGCCGGGTTGTAATTCAGGCAAGGGAAGATAGGTTACCTCGGCCAGCTTTGATGCCAGAACAGGCTGCAGGCTGCTAGCCGTCGCCAGAGTTACCAACCCTGCCCCAGCTCTCATGGCACCGCTACAGGCCAGATAAGCAGCACCGATGTAGTTGATTGAACCGGCAACAACAAGAACCCGGCCAAAGCTTCCTTTATTAGCCTGGAGCGGACGCTCAGGTAAAACCGATTTAGCCCACTCACCGGTGATAAGCTCCTCGGTTACCACTTCCGCCAGATGCGGAGGGATACCAATATCAGCTACCGTTATTTTACCAGCCCTTTCTGCCTCGTGAGAATTGAATAAGCCCGGCTTGGGAAAGCCGAGGGTAATCGTATTATCGGCATAAGGGCAGGCAGGGTCTACCGCACCACTATCGGCATTAAGCCCCGATGGTAAATCCAGGGCGATGAGATGAAGACCCGGCTGCCTCTTTTTAGCCTCATTCACCCTGCCCAATGCCTGCTGGAAGATGCCGCCAAACGGGCGACTCTTACCAGTACCAAACAGGGCATCAATGACAGCGCTGGCTGATGCCAGCAGCTTACCAAACCTGCTCAGGTTCTTATCTTGAGCAGCCTCAATACAGTCTATACCGCGTTCCTGAACCAGCCTAAGGTTGGGGTCGTCTTGCGGTCTCTGACCAAACAGATAGAGGCTGACCTTCGCCCCCCAGTCCTGAAGATGGCGAGCGGCAACCAAGCCATCCCCACCATTATTACCGGGTCCGATTAGGATTAGGATGCGTTGCTGGTTAATAGTGCCCAGGATTTTCCTTACCTCTTCAGCTACGGCCTTTCCCGCATTCTCCATAAGCACACTCGGAGGCAGGCCAATCCCGGCACACTCCTCTTCTACCCGACGCATCTGAGTTACAGTCAAAATTTTCACGGCACCACCCCTGGGCTACTATCAGCAATTTGAAGTGTAACAATAACCTGGATTATGGTCAAACCCTCACAATATCTGGCACCGGGGAAAATTCATAGCTATTCCAGGTCCAGGATCTTACCCGGATTCATAATGTTGCCGGGGTCAAAAGCCCGCTTAATCCTCTTCATTAACTCCACCTCGTTCTCATCCACAGCTATAGGAAGGTAACCCTTCTTGACAAAGCCAAGACCGTGCTCACCCGATATTGTCCCACCTAACGATACTCCCACCTTATAGATTTCGGTAAGAAGCTCCCTCACCTTCTCCCCACCCTCTTCAGTCTCCTGCCCCATCGGTTGCAGGTGTACATTACCATCCCCGGCATGCCCATAACCTACAAGCGGTATTCCATATCCGCTGGCTATCGCCTTTGCTTTCTCAATGAATTCGGCTATCTTACTACGGGGGACAACAACATCGGTCATATCAAGCGAGCCGAAATGGCCGAGGACAGAATAAAACTTCTCCCTGGCTTCCAGAAGGTTTCTCCTGGCTCGGGCACTACCGGGAGTGAAAACATCAACAGCACCATGGCTCAAACAAATTTTACCGATGCGGTCAGCAATACGATAAATCTCGTCTTCACTCTCCGCCTCCACAATTATCATAAGGAAGGCCTCATAGTCATGCATGGGAATTTCCTTGCCCGTATACTGCTCAACCATATTGATGATATCCCTTTCCATAAACTCTATGCCAACGGGGAGTATCCCTTCCTTAAGGATATCCGGGACAGACCTGATAGCATCATGCAGACTACGAAATGGAATAAAGAGTATCTCTTTCCTTCCCGGAGGGGCAATAAGCCTCAGTATGATTTTAGTTATCACAGCCAGGGTTCCTTCGGAACCAATTAGCAGCTGGGTCAGGTCATAGCCGGTGGAGCATTTGACGAATTTGCCTCCCGTTTGTATTATTTCCCCATCAGGCAATACTGCTTCCAGCCCTAAGACAAAGTGCCTGGTTACTCCATATTTCACCGCCCTCATTCCGCCAGCGTTAGTGGCTACATTCCCACCTATGGCGGCGCTGGTCTCACCAGGATACAGAGGATAGTAAAGCCCGCGCTCCTCTACAGCCTGATAAAAATCGGAAAGAACGACCCCTGGCTCAACAGTGGCCACAAAGTTATCCCTGTCTATCTCCAGGATTCTGTTCATATTCTCCAGGGAGAGAACAATCCCTCCATAAATGGGTACGGCACCCCCGGAAAGACCGGTTCCCCCACCTCTAGGAGTGACCGGGATATGTTTTTCAGTAGCCAGCTTTAGCACCCTAGCTACCGAGCCAGTATTTTCGGGTTTTACCACTACATCAGGAAGGACCGGCTTCGACCTGGTCGTCTCATCCCGCGAGTAATCGTAACAGTCATCGCCGGTCAGGACATTCTTATCACCAACTATCTTGGCAAGTAAGGCTACTATGTCATCGGTCACCTTACCATAGCGGCTTTGTCCTCCCGTCTGCCCTTTCCCCATTGACTGCTTCTTAATTCCCATCGAATCTCACCCCCCTTAGTTACCATCGAACCCCGGCTTATCTATTCCGGCTTTAACCTTAATTCTATCATTCATTACGACGCGGCGGCATAAACCTATCCAGTTTCTTGGTCATCGCTTGCCAGTGTGTTCCCCTCCAGTAGATTCGGTGGCAAGCAGGACACTCCATATACTGGTTTTGCGTTTGGAAAACATGGGGTGGCACCAGGTCCTTCACCTGCTGTTTACTCCTCTCCAGCAAGAGCTGGTTACATTCAAGGCAGATAGCAAAAGGTCTGAACCGACAATCCAGGTTCAGGGTATCTATTACCTGCCGCATCTGTCGCTCAGGCTCATCACTCTGGATGAGGATAACCTTGAGTCGCCCATTGGCTACTACCCGCCTTTTCACAATCTGTGTGTCGCGGGTCAGTATCACTCTGCCCTCAGCCAGGGCGGTAGTTATCATATTAGCATCATCGCTACCGCTAAATAACTGGGTATCATACCCCATTATCCTCAGCCACTTGACCAGCTTCCCCACATTGTTGTCAACTATGAACTTGGGAGCGCTTATTAACCTCACCCCCTTTAAATATCCTACAGCCTTCTATTTATGAGCAGGTTATCTTCATAAGTGAAGCTGCATACCTTCATAGCCTACACCAATCGGATGGTCCAAGTCATCAGCCACAGCGGCTATCTCAGCCTTTGTCTCTTCCTCTAATCCAGGGTTTATATGAACTATAACCACCTGGGGCAGGTAGCCTTTGAGCTCTCGGAAGCTGATGAGTTCCTGCCTGAGCAGGGTGGGAGTAAGATGCCCCCTGCTTCTATAAAGCTCTTCAAACCTGTCCGGTGCGCTAACCTCGGTAATGAGCAGTTGGGGGGCTACACGCTCCCAGCAGGCAGCCAGTCCCGGGCCAGTATCAGAGGTGTAGAATAACACCTTACCATCAGGGGAGGTAATCTGATAGCCGACCGTAGGGACAGAATGATTCACCGGGACAGGGAGTATGCTATAGCCCTCAATTTGTTTGGTCTTATACGCTTCTATCAAGGTAAAATTGATTTTGGGGTCCCCTTGAGGCCACCCCAGAAACTTAGGGTAAACGTCACCATTCAGCCAGTGAGTGGTAAGAGTTTCATAAACGGGTAAAGTGGAGTAGATATCAATGGCAGCATTCGCCATGGCAAAATTGAAGGTTATCGCCGGGACATCTCTAATATGGTCATAGTGTTGATGGGTAAGCAGAATCGCCTTAAGTTTTCGTTGAGCCGGAAAGGACAGGCTGGAGGTAAGTCCACCAGCATCTACCGCCAGAATATCGTCAATCAAAAGGCTGGTAAGTTTTGTATTCTGCGATTCGCAGTTGTGTACTCCTAAGAGCTGAATATTCATTATCTTTTTAGTAGCTCCTCCTTTCCGGAAGCGTTAATTTCTAGACCGAAGCCCGGGCGCCCACAGGTGATGGCTGTTTAACCCTACCCCTCAGCCAACCAACCAGCAGATAACAGAAGGGGGTATCACAAGCGGCTATAACCAGCTTAATTACATACTGACTGAGTAACATATTGGTCAGAACCCCCGCCGGTACAGTTCCCCAGAAAGCTATGGTTATAAATATACCGGTATCCAGCGCCTGTGATACCATTGTTGAGGCGTTATTGCGCAGCCACAAGAACCTGCCCCTCGTCTTCTGCCACCAGAAGTGGAAGGCAAAGACATCATGATGCTGACTTACCAGATAGGCAATCAGTGATGCCAGGGTAATCCTGGGTACCATACCCAAGATTGACTCATAGGCCGGCTGGTCTGCCCAGATTGGTGCCGGCGGCAATAAGCCGCCAAAATAAACCAGGAGGGCCATAAGTACACTGACACCAAAACCCAGCCAGATAACCCGGGAAGCTATTTTCCGGCCGTAAAGCTCGGTAATTACATCGGTAAATAAGAATGTCAGGGGATAGGCAATCACCCCCGCCGGCACAACCCACGCACCGATAGAGACAAGCTTAACGGCTATGATGTTGGCGACAAGTAAACAGGTAGCAAATAACGTAGATAATACTACTAGAATCATACACCTTTTTCAGCCCGGCCCAGTCGCCCTTCCCACCATTGTTAAATCCAGCGCTGGCGGCGGAAAAAGTAGAGCATACCGCCAATAATGGCTAGGCAGATGAGGGATATATAGAGGGCAGAATAGGGAGAATCACGAAAGGGCCCTAAAGGGATATTCATTCCGAAGATACTGGCGACTACAGTAATAGGCATGAGAATAGTGGCAATGACAGTCAGTATTCGCACCACCTCATTAGTGTGATTGGTAGCCAGTGAATCGTGGGTATCCTTCAGCCCTTCAATTACCTCTTTATATTCATCCAGGGTATCCCAGATCTTATCTACATGGTCAACCACATCCCCGAAGTAAACCGCCATGTCCATCTTGTTAAAGCGGCGAATCTTGGGTTCTAGACTACCAATAACTGCCCTCATCGGCCAGATGATACGACGAAATGAGATGACGTCACGCCGGATAATGGAGATTTCCTTTATTGTGCCGCGCATCCGATTAGAAAAGATGCTATCTTCAGCATCTTCAATATTATCACCAACCTTGCTTAATATCGGCAGGCAGTAGTCAACCAGCCTATCGATTAAGCGGTAGAGGAGATAACCAGAGCCCTGGCTGAAATACTCCTTCTGCGATTCTTCCTCAACCTGACACTCCCTGAACAGTTTAACCAGGGGCTTAAGCTCCCCCTTATGCAGGGTAATCAGATAGTTTCCGCTGATAAACACAGATAGCTGACTGGGCGTAGTTACACGTGCCTCAACATTAAATACCGGGAAGTGGAAGACCAAAAAGAGGTAGTCCTTATATTCATCTATCTTAGGCCGCTGTATTCGGCTGAGACAGTCATCCAAATCCAGGGGGTGGAACTTGTAGTTTTGAGCCAGGTATTCTGTCTCGTTTTCCGTGGGGCTCTCAATGTTAACCCAGGTGAGGTCACCCCAGGTGAGTGACTCAAGATTCAGTTGTTCTTCTTTAATCTGAGAGGTGGTCATAACCAATTACCTCTTTAATATTACCGGCTTATTACTAGAAATACAGCTAAAAAGCCTAGATTTATTTTAACACATTTCTTGTAAGAATAATATCTAACCTGATAAACTAAACAGGTTATTTTAAACTAACTGGTAATAAAAATGAAACCGACAAAACCCCCGTGGAAAAGCAGGATTATTCTCAGGATTAAGCAGGCACTGGGAATGAACATATTCCTCTGTGACAAATGCAAGTGGAACTGGCGCGGGGCATGTCATAATTCAGCGCGTCCCAACGCTACCTGGTGCCCCGAGTACAAAAAAAGAGGCAGGTAATATCACCTGCCCGCCTCATATTTTTAGATGAGAAGCCTATATCTACCTACGCCGGCATAATGCCGTGCTTCTTCTGTAATCTATGCTCTACCTTGTTTATCACCATGCCCAGAGCCTCTATCAGTCTGGACCTGGTTTCTGCCGGGTCAATTACATCATCAACATGTAAGTTTGCCGCCGCCTTATAGGGATTGGCAAATTCCTTTCTATATTCCTCTATCTTCTGCTTTAATAACTCCTCCGGATTTTCTGCCTTTTCCAGCTCTTTTCTAAATATTATCGGGGCGGCTCCCCCGGCTCCCATTACCGCCAGCTCAGCACCGGGCCAGCAGAACAGAGCATCAGCACCCAAATTCTTACTGCACATGCCGATGTAGGCGCCGCCATAGGATTTTCTAATGGTGAGGGTCAGCTTGGGTACCGCCGCCTCCGAATAGGCATAGAGCATCTTAGCCCCGTGCCTGATTATGCCACCCCACTCCTGGTTTGTCCCGGGTAGGTATCCGGGCACATCAACTAAGGTGACCAGCGGGATATTGAAGGCATCACAGAACCTAATGAACCTAGATGCTTTATCACAGGCATCTATATCCAGACATCCTGCCTTAGACATCGGCTGATTGGCTATTATGCCTACCGGCCAGCCATCCAACCTCGAAAAACAGGTGATGATATTATCGGCAAATATAGGAAATAGCTCAAAGTAATTCTTCTGCCCATCTTGCCTCCGGTCAAACACCCGCTCAATTACCTTGTGCATATCGTATACCCTGCTCGGGTTAGCGGGAACAATATCACCCAGCGCTGAATCTAAACGGTCCGGCTTATCTCCCCAATCAACCCTTTTTAGTCCTTCCCGGTTACTTGACGGCAGATAACCCAACAGATCCCTTATAGCCTGAAAGCACTCCTCTTCACTTTTTTCAGACCGGCAGGCCACTCCCGCCTTCCTCTGCACAACAGTAGCCCCACCAAGCTCATCCTCACTGACCTCCTGCCCCATCACCGCCTTAACCACCCTTGGTCCAGTGATGAAGGCATGGCTTATCCCCTGAACCATAAATATAAAGTCCATCAAGGCCGGGGAGTATACCGCTCCCCCGGCAGTTGGCCCCAGGATGGCACATATTTGAGGAATTACCCCTGAAGCCATTGTATTTCTGAAAAACATGCCGCTGTAAAGAGCCAGAGAATCCACGCCGTCCTGAATTCTGGCTCCCCCAGAATCGTTTATCCCGATAACGGGACAGCCCGCTTTCATGGCACTATCCAGAATACGGCAAATCTTCCTCCCATGAATCTCGGACAGGGTGCCCCCCATGCTGGTAAAATCCTGGGAGAAGATATACACCTTCCTTCCGTCAATTTTTCCATAGCCAGTAACCACACCATCTGCCGGGACCCCCTTATAAGCTGTGCTCCGGCTCTCAGCAAACATTCCAATCTCACGAAATGTCCCCTTATCCAATAACCTGTCTATTCGCTCCCGCGCCGTCAGCTTACCCTGCTTCTTCTGCCTGGCCACACGCTCCTTGCCACCCATCCCCTTTGCCTCTGTACGGCGTTTCTCCAGCTCGTTTAATTGTCTCTTCTTTATTTGATTGTCTTCAGCCATTTAATTCACCACTGGTTTTATTTAATCCAGCCACCTATTTGTACTCATAGAATCCCTTGCCTGCTTTGCGCCCGAGCCAGCCGGTAGCCACCATCTTTTTCAAAATGACAGGGGGGGCATACAGGGGGTCTTTAAGCTCTTCAAATATAGCATTAGCTATATATAAGACAGTATCCAGACCAATAAGGTCAGCCAGAGTTAATGGCCCCATCGGGTGACCCAAACCTAATTTCACACCAGTATCAATATCCTCCTTGGTAGCGCCACCAGTTTCCAGCATGCGACAAGCAGCCAGCATAAAGGGTAGTAGCAAGCGGTTCACAATAAAGCCGGGGGTATCAGGGGCAACAATAGTGGTCTTGCCCAAAGACTGACCAAATTCCTTGGCCATCTCAAGAGTCTCATCACTGGTAACAATAGTCTTGACTATCTCCACTAGCTTCATACTGGATACCGGATTAAAAAAATGTACCCCCAGCACCTTTTCCGGTCTGGCCGTGGCTGTAGCCATATCGGTAATAGACAGGCACGAGGTATTGCTAGCCAGAATAGCACCCTCAGCACAAATTTTATCCAGTTCAGCAAATATTTTCTTCTTCAAATCCATATTCTCAACAGCAGCCTCTATTACCAGGTCGCAATCAGCAAAATCCCCGGTATCGGTGGTGCCCTTGATGCGAGCCAATGTCGCCTCTTTCTCCTTCTGAGAAAGCCTGCCCTTCTTTACATTTCTGGTTAAAAACGAGCTAATCGAAGCCAGTCCCTTATTCAAAAGCTCGCCATTCATCTCCGAGGCCACCACCTCGTAGCCTGACTGAGCACAGACCTGCGCGATACCCGAGCCCATCAATCCACAGCCGACTACTCCAACCTTCTTGATTTCCATACTGCTTTATCCCTTTTTATTTAATCAGCTCATTTTGCCCTGAAAACGGGTTTCCTCTTCTCCGCGTATGCGGTAATACCCTCATTAAAGTCCTCGGTGCCGAGAACACGGTTAAACAAGGCACTTTCCAGCCGTAAGCCATCCTCCAGGGTCATACTGCTCCCCCTGACCATCGCCTCTTTCGCCGCCCACACCGCCAGAGGCCCCGCCTGACAGATAGCCTCAGCCCACTCTCTGGCCTCCGGCATAACCTGCTCCTGCGGAACAACCTTGTTTACCAACCCTATGCGATATGCCTCCTGGGCATCTATAGGTCTTCCCGTAAGCAATAGCTCAGCCGCTTTACACCAGGGAAGCATCCGCGGTAACCTCTGTGTACCTCCCCAACCCGGTATCACCCCTAAATTTACCTCCGGCGTACCAAAGCGGGTCTTCTCTGAGGCTATCCTTATATCGCAAGCCAGGGCGATTTCCAGCCCACCACCCAGCGCCATCCCATTAATCGCGGCAACAAGCGGCTTCCATACATCCAACCCACGCATTATGCTGGGTGGTAACGCCTCAGGCTTATCACGATGCTCCCGGGCAAAGGGCAATATATCTTTTACATCAGCACCAGCCGAGAAAGCCCTGGTCCTGGCACCGGTAATGATGCCGACCCATAGTTCAGGGTCATCACGGAACTCTACCATTCGCTCGTGCAGCTCCTGAAAGATCTGCACATTCACCATATTGAAGGCTTCGGGCCGATTAATGGTAAAGATAGCAATCCTACCTTCCCTTTTATAATCAACAGGCATAATTAGCCTCCTCAATCAAGCTCCAAGACCTAAATTCTAACAGGGGCTTTGGTTACCGTCAAGGCGGAATAGAGTTGACAGTCATGAGGAGACATGATATAGTGCCGACTAATAAGATAAAAATTAAATATATCTCTCCGAGCCCGTCCTCCTAAAGGTGAACCCAAGGAGATGGGCCGATAGGGTATTACTGGAAACGGTAGTGCCTCCCGTGTTTGAAAAGGAGAGCTTGTCTACAGAAACTCCTGTAGCTACTTTAGGCACCTCCTTTCGAGGTGCCTTTTTTATACTCAAACACGTAAACGGTATTAGAGGATGTAAATTTTGAGCAAGAAATGGCTGACCACTAACAGGATGACCTTTACCTTCATTCTACTGGGGGTAGTTATTTGTCTATTTATCATCGTGCCCCTGATTAAGATGATAGCTGCCTCTGACCCAGGCATACTGCTCGATACCCTGCTAGACCCACAGGTCATAAGCGCTATCTGGCTCAGCCTTTATGCCGCCGTCATTGCTACCATTGTGGGCTTTTTCCTCGGTGTTCCCCTAGCTTACCTTTTAGCCCGCACTGAATTTCCCGGCAAGAAACTACTCGAGGGGCTCATTGATGTGCCCATTGTAATTCCCCACACTGCGGCCGGCATCGCTTTGCTTTTCGTCTTCGGCCGTAATTTCTGGGCGGGTAAAGCCTTTCATTTTATCGGAATTGAATTCGTTGACTCTACAGCGGGTATTGTTATCGCCATGCTATTCGTCAGTGTGCCTTTCCTAATAGATTCGGCTAAAGAGGGGTTTAAAAAGGTAGATGTCAGGCTGGAGAAGGTATCCCGTACCCTCGGTGCTTCACCCTGGCAATCCTTCCTCAGAATCTCCCTCCCCTTAACCTGGCGGAGTATTCTGTCCGGCAGCATAATGATGTGGGCCAGAGGGATAAGCGAATTCGGAGCCGTAGTTATCCTGGCCTATCACCCGATGATAGCCTCCACCCTGGTCTTTGAGCGCTTTGAAACCTATGGCTTAGTCTACTCACGGCCGGTAGCTGTGATCCTTATCATAATATGTCTAATCATTTTCATCGGCCTCAGAGCTATAGTTCATCGAGGTGAAAAGACGTGATACAGATAAAGAACCTTTATGTCGACCTGAAGGACTTCCAGTTGCAGGATGTTAATCTGGCGGTAAAAGAGGGCGAGTATTTCATCATCCTGGGGCCTACCGGGGCAGGTAAGACAGTACTACTGGAATCTATCGCCGGGTTATATCCTATTAAGAGCGGGGAGATACGACTCAGGGGTAAGGAGGTAACACAACTCGAACCGGAAAAAAGAGGCGTCAGCATCGTCTACCAGGATCATGTCCTTTTCCCTCACCTCTCGGTGAAGGATAACATCACCTTTGGCTTGAAACTGCATAAACAGACAAAACAGGAGACTAAGGCAGCCCTGGATTGGATAGTTGAGCTAATGGGCATCTCTCACCTGCTAAACCGGAAGCCCGATACCCTGAGCGGCGGTGAGCAGCAGAAGGTGGCCCTAGCCAGGGCACTTGGTATCAGGCCTGAAGTGCTGCTCCTTGACGAGCCGCTCAGCGCCCTCGACCCAGAAACCCGAGAAGGAGTTCAGAAAGAGCTCCGCCATCTCCATAACCAGTTAAAGGTAACCACCATCCATGTTACCCACGATTTTGAGGAGGCAATCGCCCTGGGTGACCATATTGCCGTTTTGGGCGAGGGGCGTATAAAGCAGGTAGGCACTCCGGAGCAGATATTTCGCCAGCCCAACTCTGAGTTCATTGCCCGCTTTGCCATGGCACGGAATATCTTCTCCGGCGAGGTAACAGGCAAAGATAATGGAAGTGCTATCTTCCACACCAAAGGCACCGAACTGACAGTGGTGACTGACCTACGAGGCAAGCTACACGCCTCAGTGCGGCCGGAGGATATCCTTATCTCTAACGAGCTGCTTCACTCCAGCGCACGTAACTGTTTTGGCGGCACTATTACCCATATCGCCGATAGGGGCTCCACCCTATATCTCACGGTGAACCTGCCTCCGGATTTTATCTGTCTAGTCACCAGCCGCTCCTTTAGGGAAATGGAACTGGCTGAAGGCAAGAAAGTCTATATCACATTTAAGGCAACCGCCATCCATATCTTCTAGCCGGAAACCCCAGCCAAGGAGGTGATGAAACACAAAAGACTAAGTCCCGGCTTTAACTGACAGCATCAAACCTAATTTCAGGAAGGAGAATATATTTTAATATGAGAACCAGAATAATCGTCTTTACTCTAGCCCTTTTGTTAATATTAAGCCAGGTAGCAGGCTGTGCTGAACCGGCGACAACAGGTGAAGAGCTCTCCGGCACACTCCCCATATTCCATGCCGGCAGCCTGACCATACCCTTTGCTCAGATAAGCGAAGACTTCAATAAACTCCACCCCGAGGTAGAGATACTAGCCGAAGGAGCCGGAAGCGCTACCACTATCCGCAAAGTCACCGAGCTTGATAAGGAGTGCGGGGTGATTGCTTCCGCAGACTACCTGCTCATCCCCGAGCTCATGTTCACCGAGTACGCCGACTGGTACATAATATTTGCCTCAAACCAGATGTGCCTGGCCTATACAGACCAGTCCCAGTTTGCCGATGAGATAGACGGAGATAACTGGTACGAAATCCTGCAAAGAGAGGGGATAACCTACGGTCGCAGCGACCCTGACCAGGACCCATGTGGCTACAGGACCCTGATGGTATGGCAGCTAGCCGAAGACCACTATAACCAGTCCGGCCTATACGATAATCTCTACGAGGCTGAAGGAGACCTGATGCGTCCGAAATCCGTTGAGCTTATTGCACTCCTTGAATCAGGTGACCTGGACTATGCCTTTGAATATTCCTCAGTAGCCAAACAGCATAATCTGAAATACATCGAGCTGCCAGCAGAGATAAACCTCTCCGATGTTGACTTCGAGGACTTTTATGCTCAAGCCGAGGTAGAAATTGCAGGAAAGGAACCTGGTGAGAAAGTAGTGATGATAGGAAAACCCATCGTTTATGGGGTCACTATCCCCAAGAATTCCCCCTGCCCAGAGATGGCTATCGCCTGGGTTGATTTCCTGCTGAGCGAACAGGGCATGGACATCATTGAGGCAAATTACCAAACACCAATTATTCCAGCAAAAACAAATGACGCGAGCAAACTACCCAGTGAATTAAAAAAATATATTACGGAGAGTGACTAGGCACTAGAGGGATTAAAAAGACAGGCAGAATTGACAGTCCAATTTGAATTATGCTACATTCTGCTTGCTGGCAGCGTAGCTCAGGGGTAGAGCAGAGGACTCATAAGCCTTTGGTCGTGGGTTCGAATCCCTCCGCTGCCACTTATTTGGGTTTAACTTCAAATCAAATGAACTTATCGCATTCGTCTGTATCCTGGAATGGAAGATATTCCATCATACACGTTTAACTGCTGTCCAATATTTAGATACGGGCTAGTGTTATACTCATGCTCAGTGTTAAATACTATATATCCGTTATAATCGAAAAGTCCACCAGGGAACTCCTTAAGGTTTTCAAACCATGTTCCATCCTGATGATATAACGCATGAACAACAGCTACTTTCCATAGTTCCTTTAATTTTTTACCAGTAATTGGTCTTCCTCTGGTATTTGCTGTCACAGCCATTTTAACTACCCCCTCTTTATTATTTTCTAATCCAGCAAGCCTGCGTAGAACTAAATTGGGAGTATCTTCAAATGGTACCGCCTGTGATTTAAGCCAATCATATACATCTTTATCGATTCTTATAGTAGGCATCCTTATCTCCTGTAACACTGTAACAGTAATATAGGAATGATACACCCTTTAAATCAATTTGTCAATATGTATTGTTGCCTTTTTTATTTTTACAGCTAAACTATATGCTACATACCTATTGACCTTCTCCCAATTCTCATATCCCCCTCCCCCGCTATCCTCTTGAGAGCCGATGAATAAGCTCTAAAGCTTTGAGAATCAAACAGCACAAATACCACTTCTTTTACAGAAGTGATGCTTTCACGAAGAGAGGCAATAACTGCCCTGATGGCTACTTCCGATGCTTTATCAATCGGATAGCCATAGGCACCGGTGCTGATTGACGGAAAGGAAATACTATATAAGTGATTCTCTCCCGCCAGTTTCAGGCTCTCCCTATAGGCACTGGCCAGCAGCTCAGGTTCTCCTTTATTGCCTCCATGCCAGACAGGCCCAACAGTATGGATGACATACCGCGCTTTAAGATTTCCGCCTGTGGTTATAACTGCCTTACCCGTTGGCAAGCGGCCCTGCCTAGCTACAATTTGCTTACACTCCTCTAAAATGACCGGGCCTCCCGCCCTGTGGATTGCTCCGTCCACTCCACCACCACCCATGAGGCTGGAATTAGCCGCATTGACTATGGCATCAGTATCCTGTTTAGTTATGTCCCCTTGAATTATGATTAGCTTTGCCTGGTTAATTTTAGCCTCTACAACTTGCCTCTCCATATCACCACCCCTTTCTGTGTCAAGGCTTGAGCCTGAATGCCCTCAATCAGCCTCCATCTCATCTTCATACAAAACGATTTCTTCTTGGTCCCCCCCCATTTTCACCGTGTAAATAACGAAAACCTCACCCGCGTTTGGCCTTATCCAATAAAAATCCGTCACGATGCCGCTTTGACCGGCATACCGCTCTACATCAGAATCTCTTGCAGATAGCGCCTGCCCCTTAACCGGCTTGGCCATAACTCTCTGCCCTACCTTATACTTAGTCTCCATCAAAACACCCCGATAAACGTGCTGTTAACAGCATTCTTACTTATACTCCTGTGTGTATACTATTATGTATATGCTTTTGTCAAGTGGAAGGCTATCTTTTCCTGATAATTTCGGCTGGTAACAGACTATGACAAAATAACTGAATTAGCCCATCCCGACAATGCTTAACATCTGAAAATTAAGCCTATCAATTATATATTTAGAGCAGCCGTATGGTAGAATGGGTAAGCTCATCGTTATCCGTTAACCCCACTCCCCAATGATGAGCAAGATAATCTAAGATAGATAGGAAGTATCAAAAATGGGCGTCATTTTATCCAAGCAGGACATCCAGAGATTACTACAGCAGGAGCCGCCCCTAATAGAGGACTATATTAACCTTGAGGAGCAGGTGCAGCCTAATGGGATTGACATCACCCTGCGCGAGGTAGCCCTGCTGCAGTCATCGGGGAAGATAGCGGTTAAAAACAGCCAGAGGGTAGTATCCGGTTTATCTCCGCTGGTCTTCGATGGATTGAGCTTTATTGACCTGACGCCCGGTGCTTATATCATTACCTATAATGAGATTGTCCATATGCCCAAGAATGTTATGGCGCTGGCCCTGCCCAGGTCAAGCCTGCTTCGCTGCGGTGTCACCATACATACCGCAGCCTGGGATGCCGGCTATTCCGGCCGTTCCCAATCTCTTATGGTGGTCCATAACCCTCAAGGATTTCGTTTGCAGAGGAATGCCAGGGTTGTGCAGCTTATCTTCCTCCAGCTGACCGGGGAGACAGAGGGTTACCAGGGAACCTATCAAGGGGAAAACATATAAGGCTTGCGGAGTTAGCTCCGACAGATAAATCAACCGCCTATTAATCCAGATAGCTTATCCGAGACGAGGGTCTTTTGCTTATGTCAAGTTTTATGCCAGCCTCTTGGAACAAGCCTATAAAGGCGTCATCGTTATATTTACCAAAGCTTACATATCGCTTTATCTTGGCGTTGACCAGCATCTTGGCACAGAGTATACACGGGGTATGCGTGGCATAGATGGTGCTCCCCTCAAGGCTCACACCATGGAGACTGGCCTGTATAATTGCATTCTGCTCGGCATGAATAGCCCGGCATATTTCATGCCTCTCCCCCGAAGGTATGCCCAATTCATCCCGCAGACAACCAAGCTCAAGGCAATCCTTAAGACCAGAAGCAGCACCATTATACCCCGTAGCCAGTATGTGTTTATCCCGTACGGCCACCGCGCCTACATGGTGCCGGCGGCAGGTAGAGCGCTCAGCCACTACCGAGGCTATCTTCAAAAAATACTCATCGCTATCCGGTCTGGTTGTCAATCTCCTCCCCTTAATCCGGAGATAATCCCTTTCACTTCTTTTTTCAGCTCTTTCAAAGAAGATTCGTTGATGATGGTAAAGTCAGCCATAGCAATAGGTCCGCCCTTATTAACATTCTCCACTTCCGCCCTATCCCGATTAGCCGCCTCTTCCAATGTCAGGCGCCGATTTGACCTGCTGGTCAACCGGGCATGCCTCGTCTTCGGTGATGCCCAAACGGCCACTACATAAAAATCATCACCACAATATTTTTTCAGAAAGGTATATTCCTCCCAGGAGTAGAGCCCATCAATCACCACATCAGACTGCTTCCGGGCCAGGTCAATTCTGGATAGATTCAACATAGCGTAGGCCGACATCCCATATTCTTTCCTCAGCAATTCCCTCACTTTACGTTCATTCTCCTCGGTCAGCTCTAAGCCCCTCTTCCTTACCTCCTCATCGGTTACATCGCCAAACCTGATTCGGATAAAGCCATTCTCCTCGAATAATCCGGCTACCTCCGACTTGCCGGCACCGGCCATACCCACAATTGAGACCACCTTCATAATCTACACCTTAGTGGGCTTCATTATAGAGAAATACATACCGAATAACAACCTATGCTATAATTCAAAATGAGTTCCGCCGGATAAAAATAAAATGACCAAGATTAATCTAGCCAGCCAGATTGAAGAGCAACTGCCCGCCGAGCTAGCTACCTTTATCCAGAAGGCAGGCAAGACCGCTGCCAGCCAGGGGAAGGGGCTTTATATTGTCGGCGGGGTGGTTCGTGACCTGCTTCTGGGACAGACTAATTTTGACCTTGATTTTGTGGTTGAGGGTAACGCCATAGAGCTGGCACAGCACCTAGCCGGGATTAACCAGGGGAAAATCACCACCCACCCCCACTTCACTACCGCCAAACTCCAGTGGGATAAGTGGAGTGTTGACCTGGCTACCGCCCGCTCCGAGACCTACGCCCGGCCCGGGGCACTGCCTGCAGTAACGCCCGGTTCTATCACTGATGACCTCTTCCGCCGTGATTTCACCATTAATGCCATGGCTATTGAGCTTGACCCCAGCCGCTACGGTGAACTGATTGACCGGTATAAAGGCAGAGATGACCTTGAGCATAAGCTCATCCGCGTCCTGCACGAAAAAAGCTTTATTGATGACGCCACCCGTATCTGGCGCGGCCTGCGCTACGAGCAACGGCTTGACTTCCAGCTGGAACCGGCTACCCTCAAGCTGCTTAAACGGGATATACCCATGCTGGATACTATCAGCGGTGACCGGATACGCTACGAGCTGGAATGTATATTAAAGGAGGCACACCCGGAGAAAGTCCTGCGCCGTGCTGAAGAGCTGGGTGTGCTGCTCAAACTGTCCCCGTCTCTAAAGGGCAACAGCTGGCTGGCGGAAAAATTCGAGCAGGCACGAAAGATAAGCTCACCAAATCCGCCACCGATTGGGCTTTACCTTGCCCTTATGGTCTATCACCTGAGTAACGAGGAAACCGGAGGGCTGATTTCATCTCTAAGATTACCAAAACTATTAGCCCAGACCCTTCAGGATACCGTTGACCTCAAAGCTAAATTCCCGGTACTGGCTGACCCCGAAATTAAGCCGAGCCGAATTTACCACCTCCTCCACGGCTACAACCCAACAGCAATCACCGCCAATTCATTAGCCTGCGATTCCCCGGTGGCCCACCAGCATATCCAGCTATTTCTGGAAAAGTTACGTTACGTCAAGCCAGCCCTCACCGGTGAAGACCTGAAAAGAATGGGCGTAGCCCCCGGCCCAAAGATGAAGAAAATACTACAGCGCCTCCACGATGCCCGACTGGACGGGAAGGTAACCAGCAAAGAGGATGAGGTAGAGTTGGTGGAGGGTTAGTATCTCATACTAAAATTGGAGTAGTTTCCGGTATATTTTGACCAGTGGGCTACTACCTTTTCCACTCTAGCTGCCGGCGGCCCCATCTTAAGGGAGGCGATTAGCTTTTCCAGCTGCTCTCTTTCTCCCTCAGCCTGAACCTCCACCGCTTCCCCACCAGGCAAATTTCGAGCATAGCCGCTCAGACCCAGCTTTGCAGCCTCTTCTAAGGCGAAGGCACGGAAGAAAACGCCTTGAACACGACCATACACTACTAATCGAACCGAGGCTAAGTCAGCCATTATTCACCTAATAGAGGCGCCTCTTCTCCAAAATGAGGACAATAGCTGGAAGTTATCACCTGGCCAGCAATATGGCATTTCCTATTCTCACCAGCCAAACAGTTAAAACCACATTGACGAAGGCATAGACGGCATTCTGTCAGTATTGATTTGGCTTTCTCAGCCCGAGCCTTTAGCTCTCCGGTGCCATGAAGCTGTTGGTAAGCTGCTATCTGTCTTACTCCTCTTCTTTTCGCTTCCTCTCCTTCTTAACCACTTCCACAGTTATCGGGGGTGGTAAGATAGTAGCCGCTGATACCTTCTTGGCATCCTTTTTTGGCTTCTTGGACTCTCTATGTCTGTAATCTCGTCTTCCCATAGCAACATCTCAACCTGAGTATTATTAATTAAAGTTTAGCAAAGAGGGGCTATTGTGTAAAGCTGGTTGAAAGTCGTTCCAGAGCGGCGCGGGCAGCCTCAGTCTCGGCCACCTTCTTATTTTTTCCCGAACCTCTCCCCAAGACGGTACCACCGACTCTTACCTCAATAGTAAATATCCGGTCATGGCCCAAGCCAGCTGCCTCTACCAGACGGTAGGTAGGTGCCCGCCGCTCCCTAGCCTGGATAAGCTCCTGAAGTTGTGACTTATAATCAACTCTTGCCCCCTGGCTAGCTACTTTCTGTAGCTCTGTATTAAATAACCTTATAATAACCTCCCCGGTGATAATTAAGCCCTGGTCAAGGAAAATAGCGGCTATCACTGCTTCTAAAGCCCCGGCCAGATTGGCTGGCTTACGCCGGCCACCACCCGCCTCCTCACCCTTGCCAAGATAGAGATAGTCGCCAAGCCCGATGCCTCTAGCCACGCGGGCCAGAGTGCTTCCGCGAACCAGAGCGGCACGGAGTCTGGTCATCTCCCCTTCGGCAGAATGAGGGAAATCCTGATATAACTTTTCAGCAACAATAAGACCTAAAACAGCATCGCCCAAAAATTCGAGCCTTTCATTAGAAGCCGGGGCAACGTCAGGGTTCTCATTAACATAGGAGCTGTGAACCAGAGCCTGCTCCAACAGGGATAGCTCGTTAAAGGAGACGCCCAGAGCTTGCTGTATAGCATCTAAATCAGCCAAAGCCACAATTTCCTTTCTTAAATAGCCCGGTAGCTCAGCATAAACGGTTAAGCTAGCTGTGTCAAACAACCGTATTATTGGGTAGTGGGTCAATTTGAAATTAAAAAACTTGACCCCCTTTGTGGCTGTGGTATAATTACAGTATGCAAAAGCGGTCAAGTAAAAAGAAATCTAGAGACACAAATGTATTGGCTTCTCAAATAGTAGAAGAGGCTACAGGCGAACCCATGCCAACGCCTGAAGATGCTAATAAAAACCCTGCTGCTGTGGCTCTAGGGCGTCTAGGTGGTCTAAAGGGGGGTAAAGCCAGAGCTAGTAGTCTAACACCCGAGCAAAGGACAGAGATAGCCAAGAAAGCAGCTAAAGCACGATGGGGGAAATCTAGAGAATAGATTTTACCCCATAAGTATTTGACAATAACCCAAGTTATGGTATAATAGGGTATAGGAGCTCGCGACTCATATACCCTATTATTTTGCGTCGGAGGAGTGTCTGAGAGGCTTAAAGAGTCAGTCTCAAAAACTGAAGTCGGGTGCAACCGACCACGGGTTCGAATCCCGTCTCCTCCGCAACTATATTTATATTAGCACGTATCAAAATAAAAACAAGCGTAAGTAGACTGGGGGATAAGGTACATTCACATACATACACACACAAACACATAACAAGGAGGAAAATAAAATGGTAGTATCCAATCATGCTTGGGAGGAAGAAACTCGGAAAACCCTTGCTTTGATACAAGCCGAACTTCATGATGCAAAAAACGAATATGAGGAGGCAGGGGAAAATTTAAGCAGGCTCACTAGGGAAGCGGAAACTATGGAATTAGCACTCCAAATTCACCTTCAGAGAACCGGGAAGGGACAGACTGTGGAAAAAGATATGCGTGAGCTTTTAGCTAGTCAAAGAAATCACCAAGAAAGAATTAAGAGAATAGCTGAGCAAAATAATGGACTACTTAAAGTCTCAACAGCAGCCAATCTTCTATATAACTACCAGCTAATAAAATCAAAAACACCAATGCATGCATATCGGATAGTATATGGTCTCTTAATCAATATGACAGAAGAGGGGATATTCCAAAAGTCTGCACCAGGTGTATTTAGACTTGTAAACTTTTTACCCATATTAGATATTAAATAATTCCCAAAATATATTTCAATATAACCCTAAAACACTTGACAATGCTTGAGCGGTTTAGTATAATATAAGTATGAATAAGTTAAGTATTGAAAAAAGAGCCCAAGTGATAACCGCTCTAGTAGAGGGTAATTCAATCCGTGCTACCTGTAGAATGACCGATACCGCTAAGGGCACAGTTACAAGGTTGCTTGCTTCTGTAGGTGCTGCCTGTGCAGAATATCAGGCTAGACACTTACGCAATTTAACCTGCCAGACTATTCAATGTGATGAAATATGGTCATTCTGCTATGCCAAGCAAAAGAATGTGCCAGAAGAGAAACAGGGTCGGTTAGGCTACGGTGATGTCTGGACTTGGACAGCGATTGATGCAGACACAAAGCTAGTCCCATCTTGGCTAGTAGGATTACGCAACGCTGGTTACGCTTTCAAGTTTATAAGGGATTTACAGAGTAGATTAGCAAATCGTGTCCAGCTAACTACAGACGGACACAAAGTATATCTTCAAGTGATAGAAGATGTGTTCGGTGCTGATATTGACTATGCGATGTTGGTTAAGCTCTATGGTCAAGAAACAGAACATGAAACACGCTACAGCCCTGCTAAGTGTATAGCTGCTGAACCACATATAATCAATGGCAATCCTGACCCAACCAAGATTTCTACTAGCTTTGCTGAAAGACAGAATTTAACAATGAGAATGAGCATGAGGCGGTTCACTAGATTGACTAATGCGTTCTCCAAGAAGATAGAAAACCTAGAACATGCTATTGCACTTCACTTCATGTATTACAACTTTGCTAGACCACATAAGACACTGGCTAACCCTTATCCCAGAACACCTGGTATGGCAGCAGGGATAAGTGACCATATCTGGACGGTCGATGAAATAGTCAGATTAGCAGAATGAAGAAAGGAGGTGATTATAAATTGGGGAAAAACGAACGTTCATCACCGAAGCTAGCCCGTAAGGCTAGCAAGGCACTGAGAGACCCTCATTCCTCAAAAAGAGAGAAAAGTCTCGCTGGCTCAGTCTTAACCCAGGCTAGAGACAAGAAGAAGTAGATAGCTTCTTAATACTCCTTATACAGCCTGAGGGGATTGTTGTCCGACCTAGCACTTGGGTTTCGCTTAACCCAAGTGCTAGTGTTTTATAGTCCTTATTGTCCTCGATTATAAACCCAACTGTATAACAAACGCAAGGGGGCATTGGCTCTATCTCATCAAGATATTCCCACCTCTCCATGCCTTTGCTGTCTACCCATTCTACTAAAACAATATCTTTATCCATCATTTTCAAATTGACCCACTACCTATTATTGCTATGGGTATAGCTTTATGCTATATTATTTAGGTATGCTGGGGAATAGTCTAGTGGTAGGACAGCGGACTCTGAATCCGTCAGGGAAGGTTCGAATCCTTCTTCCCCAGCCAGATTTTTGGCGACCCGTTTTTTGTGTGGCGCATTCGTCTAGGGGTTTAGGACACCTCCCTCTCAAGGAGGAGATCACCGGTTCGAATCCGGTATGCGCTACCAGGATTATTGAGGTCGGGTTTTAATTACCTGCTTTTCCCTTGTCGAA
>Ga0265594_1000758_pt1 | contig 26221 bp, 29 predicted proteins | sample saktaG_11_FD_190147 | JGI IMG/M metagenome (GOLD analysis project Ga0265594, IMG submission 190147) | Saline water microbial communities from Sakinaw Lake, British Columbia, Canada - sak_2011_5_24_80m | ecosystem: Environmental > Aquatic > Non-marine Saline and Alkaline > Saline ... | reverse complement strand
CGACTTTGAGCGTGAATTTGAGATGGCACTGATGAACAAGAAGCTGTGTCCTGATTGTGAGTTAGTCTGTCTAATGGCAAACCAAGAATACCAGTTCCTCAGTTCCAGCCTGCTCAAAGAAGCAGCCAGGCTGGGTGGCGATATTAATAGCTTTGTCCCCGAACATGTGGCTACAGCTCTAACAAGGAAGGTGCACAGCAAAATGTAGAGATATCATCCAGAAACGGAGCCCGAGAACAAACCGATTTCTAAGCAATAAAGCCAGGAGGTAATAAACTGTATGGCATACAAAATCACCGATGACTGTATCAGTTGCGGGGCTTGCGAACCTGAGTGTCCCAACAATGCAATCAGTGAGGGTGAAACCATTTATGTGATTGACCCGGAGAAGTGCACCGAATGTGTTGGCTCCCACGAATCTTCACAGTGCGCTGAAATCTGCCCGGTAGATGCCTGTGTACCCGACCCAGACCATCCGGCCAGCAAATAATAGCTAGGGGGAAATAGGTATAATTTTACTAGCGATAAAGGCAAGGTTTGGTGTGCTTAATCTGTTTGCTCCAAACCTCGCCGAGCTGAGGGATATTAGCCACCAAGCTACCCCTGGAAGCAGCCTGAGCGGTTACTGGAAGAAAGAGCGTACCGCATCAAATTCATCAGGCAGCAAACCAAGCACCACGGGGAACTTGTCCAGCAATATCGGCACTATCATTGATCCCGTAATTGTGTCCCCGGCACCCAGCCACTTCACCCAGATAGCCAGCAGCGCACCACAGAAGATACCCCCCAGCACCAAACCGAGAACCGCACCACCGAGGTGATTAACCCACCCCAGCATAATTGCCGAAGCCGCCCACTTGAGGAAGCGAGCCGCTACCGCAGCCACTACCATCACCCCGATCAATATGATGGCGAAGGCAACAATTTTAGCCGCAGTAGATGTCTCCGAAAAGAATGGCAACACGTCAGCCAGAGGAGTATAGTACCGCCCGGCTAAAACCACGCCTACTATCACTCCAGCCAGAGATAAAACAGCCTTTATAATCCCGATTCTCAGGCCAAGAAAGGCAGCAACTGCCAGCACCACCACAACGACTAAATCAAGCCAGCTCATCTCTGTAATCCTATAATATCACCCGCGGTTTGGGGCGTCAATCGGATTCAGGGGGCTGCCCTTATACTAAGTAGTGACATCTCTACTTTTGAACAGGTACAAAGACAAACCTAGAAACACAACACAGTATATAGCAAGAGTAATTGAAGCATAGAGAGTAGAAGGCAGAGCACCTGATGACGCAAAGGGCCCTTGCATCATAGTCGTTGGCAGAATTGCGGCTATGTTATGGCCAATGAGGTAATTCGGGATTTCAGCCAGCCATCCGCCTGATTGGTTAAAAATACTGATGGCAATGGATTCCACAAAATAGTAACCAAGGGTACCACCAATACCCACTATTGCTGAACGCCCCACTAGAGATAATAGAATAGCCAGCAATATATAAACAAGCAGCCCATAAAAAGTCCAGCCATACATTGTAAAGAGCTCACCGACATATGATACTGTCATAAAATCCCAGTTAAGAGCTCCGTTTATCCACTGGGTAGTCAATAACGCCAGACAAAAGCCGATTATAAATGCAATTACAATCAGTGCATAAACAATAAAAGCAACTAACTTCGATGCCACATATTGATAGCGAATGCCCTTTCTAATCAGCGTCTGTCTTATAGTACCCCATCCATACTCATTCCCCACTGATGATGCAACAATAATGGTTAGGAGTATAGCTCCTATGTTTTGAGCCATGGAGAAAATCATTGTAAAGGCATCGGGGAAAGTAATAAGGTTTCGCATTGTCTCAAGACCCTCGTGTGGCATCCTTTCAGGCGGACTGGAAGTGATTCCATAAACAGCAAAAAATATAAGACATAAGAAAGCTGCCAGCACTATAATCATAATCCAAGTCATCTTTCTTTTACGCAGTTTGAAAAGCTCAGCTCTTATTTGGTCAATCAACAGTCTCCTCCTCGGTCAATTCCAGGAAAAAGCTCTCCAGAGAGTCTTCTCTGGCTTTCATTTCTGAGATAAACACGCCATTTTTAGCCAGCAACGCACTAATATCAGTCGCTCTCTCAGTCGGAGCTTTGAGAATAAGTAAATCGCCGTCTCTGGTAATGGACGACACCCAATCCTCCTCGTTAAGAATTGCTACAGCTTTATCAGTATCAGCAACCCGTATCTGCAAAGTATCACCGTGTTTTATTAGGTCATTAGGCGCCCCCGAAGCAATCACCTTGCCTTTTTTAATGATTGCCACGCGATTACAAACCTGCTCTACTTCATGTAATAAGTGACTATTAAGAAATATGGTCTTGCCTTCCTGACCCAGCCTGATTAGTAACTCTCGAACTTCCTTCATTCCGGCTGGGTCAAGGCCACTTGTTGGCTCGTCAAAGATAATAAATTCAGGGTCGTGAAGCAGCGCGCAGGCGATGGCCAATCTCTGTTTCATACCCTGTGAATAGCCACTAAATTTATCTTGCGCACGGTCTGCCAAATCTACAAGGTTCAAAACATCTTTTATTCTGTTATCGGTAACATCGCGGCTAATCCTGGCAAAAACCCTCAGGTTGTCCCATCCAGATAGATATGGATAAAACCCCGGGCTCTCCATCACAGCACCTATTCTGCCGAGAATGTCGGCAAGGTTACTTTTTACACTGAGCCCAAATATTTCTATATTCCCCGAGGTAGGTGCAATAAGCCCCAGCATCATAGACATGGTGGTACTTTTACCAGCACCATTAGGCCCTAAAAACCCGAATACTTCCCCCCGATGGACTTCCAGGTTCAAATCATCAACGGCGACAAGTTTGCCATAGTGTTTTGTCAAATGTTCTGTCCTGACCACCACATCGTTGCTTGTTGTCATTAGACCACTCCTATCTTATTGACTTGATTATATTATTTCACATGAAAAGTCATCAATGTCCGGTAGTTAAGGGATTCTGAGATTGACTACTTTTGCTCTAACTATAATGTTAAAAGGAGTAACCGGGATAACAGGTAATAAATAACCTGAATTAGTATAATGGCTACCAGTGGGGTAAAGTCAAACATGCCAACCCGGGGAATGATACGGCGCAGGGGTGCCAAGATTGGCTCAGTGAGCCGATAGAGAACCCTAACCAGTATATTTGTTGGTCTCGGCAAGTACCAGGATACGATAACCCTGAGAAGAATAAATATTGTAGCTAAATAACATATAAATCTGATGATGTAAAGTAAAATTGCCACTGCTGCCTAATCCCCTAACCTTTTGGCTTTATTATAAGCAGCGCTCACCGCCTGCTTAACCAGCTCAGAAAATCCTCCCTTTTCCAGCTGGAGTAGAGCCTCGGCAGTGGTGCCACCGGGGGAGGTAACCATTCTTCGCAATTCCGCAAGCGGTTTGCCCGACCTCTGAACAAAGTGACCTGACCCCAGTATTGTCTCAAGCACCAGCTCCTGTGCCATATCACGGGGGAGACCAATATGCACGGCAGCATCAACCAGCGACTCCATAAAAAGAAAAATGTAAGCTGGGCCACTGCCACTCATTGCTGTAGCCATATCAATATATTTCTCATCATCAACATAAATCTCCTTGCCCATAGCACCCAGAATAGAGCCTGCCCACTCCTTTTGCGACTCGGTTACCTCAGGAGTAGCTGTCCACACACTTATGCCCTCACCAATCTGGGCTGGAGTATTAGGCATAGCCCGAACTACACAATTGTGGTTTAGCCCATGGCAAAGGGTATTAATTCTTGCCCCGGCGATAATAGATAATACCAGTTGCTTTTGTGTAAGCTGACCATTAAGCTCAGCCATTACCTCAACTAAATTCTGCGGTTTAATAGCCAGCACCACCACATCTCCCCTGTCTACAGCCTGCCGATTGCTGCTCATCACTGCCACGCCGTATTTCTGCTCAAGATACTGGCAGCGAGCCTCGGCAGTATCACTAACCGAGATAGCCGGTGGCCGGCTCAGCCCCTTGTCTAAAACAGCCGATAATATTGCCTCCCCCATATTCCCGCCACCAATAAAGGCTATTTTCATCCTGACTCCTTACTACCCTTATTCCACTACGAAATTTACCAGCCTACCCGGGACATATATTCTTTTTAAGACCCTCTTACCCTCCAGGTAAGCCTTCACCCGCTGTCTTTCCACGGCGAGCTGCCGAGCCTCAGCCTCAGTGATGGACGCCGGCACTATAATCCGGTCACGCAGCTTGCCATTGACCTGAACCACCAGGGTAATCTCTTCATCCTTAGCCAGCTTCTCATCCCAGTGTGGCCAGCTCTGATTATGAATACTATAATCATACCCTGCTCTCTGCCACAACTCCTCGGCTAAATGAGGAACTGTTGGTGCCATTAGCAGGAGCAAGGTGTCTATAGCCTCTTCCCAGACTGAATCAGTAATGTAACCTGTTTCCTTTGCCTTAGCCAGATAGTTGGTGAACTCCATAAGTGCCGCTATCATGGTATTGAACCGGAATCTCTCAAGGTCCTCAGTTACCTTTCTTACCGTCTGATGAGTAATACGCTGCAAATCTCGGTGAGCCTTCTCATCACCAAGTCTATCTAGCACGGCAGCTGCAACCCTCATCTTGTATGGCTCTAGTGCCAGCTTCCATACCCGGTTAAGCCAACGGCTGATGCCACTAAGGCCACTATCATTCCATTCACCACCCTGCTCCCAGGGGGCGACAAACATAAGATAGGCACGCACTGCATCAGCCCCCAACTCGGCAACATACTCATCGGGGGTAACCACATTGCCCCGTGATTTACTCATCTTTTGCTTCTCAGCAATAATAATTCCCTGGTTAAACAGACGGGTGAACGGCTCATCAAAATTAACCAGACCCATATCCCGAAGTGCCTTAATGAAGAAGCGGGCATAAAGTAGATGCATAACGGCATGCTCAGCACCACCGGTATACAGGTCTACAGGCAGCCAATACTTCACCTTGTCAGCATCAAAGGCAGCTGTATCACAATGGGGACTAACATAGCGCAGAAAATACCACGAGGAGCACATAAAGGTATCCATAGTATCGGTCTCCCTCTTGGCTGGAGCCGAGCAATTAGGGCAGGTAGTATTGACAAACTGTTCACAAGACTTCAAGGGAGATTCACCAGTAGGTTTGAACTCAGCGTCTTCAGGTAGTAACACTGGTAAGTCTTGCTCTGGAACCGGCACAATACCACAGCTAGGACAGTAAATCATAGGTATTGGTGCCCCCCAATAGCGCTGGCGGGAGATAAGCCAATCGCGAATTCGGTAGTTTGTGGCTCGCCCTCCATAGCCCTTCTTTTCCAGAAAATCGGCAACAGCCTCTATACCTTTCTCGCTAGATAACCCATTAAACTGCCCTGAATTCACCATAGTGCCCGGTTCAATATATGCCGCCTCCAATTCCTCACCATGCCACCCGGGTGGAGCTATCACTACTTTTATTGGCAGGTTATATTTTTTAGCAAAAACAAAGTCACGCTCATCGTGAGCTGGCACCCCCATTACCACCCCGGTACCATAGGTCATTAATACATAGTCAGCAACCCAGATAGGCACCTTTTCTCCATTGAGTCTATTTATTACATAAGCCCCGGTAAATACGCCGTCCTTCTCCTTCTCTGTTGATAGCCGTTCTATCTCAGTCTGCCGTCGTGACCGAGCAATAGTCAATCTACCTAATGTTGAGGTAAAATCTTTTACCGGGCTTACCGTTGACTTCGCCAGACAGGTAAAGGCACAAGCTATGGTGCGAGGGCTGAGAATGGGTGCTGACTTCGAGCGTGAATTCGATTTGGCAATGATGAACAAAAAGTTGTTCCCTGAGCTAGAGCTAGTCTGTCTAATGGCAAACCAGGAATATCAGTTCCTCAGCTCCAGCTTGCTTAAGGAAGCAGCCAGGCTGGGCGGCAACATTAATAACTTTGTCCCCAAACATGTGGCTACAGCTCTAAGAAGGAAGGTGCATAGCAAAATGTAGAGATTGTTCACAAACGGAGCCCAAAAACAAACCAATTTTTTAAGCAATAAAACCAGGAGGTAATAAACTGTATGGCATATAAAATTACAGACGAGTGTATTAGTTGCGGAGCTTGCGAACCTGAGTGTCCAAACAATGCAATCAGTGAGGGAGAAACAATCTATATGATTGACGCCGATAAGTGCACCGAATGTGTTGGCTCCCATGAATCTTCCAAGTGTGTTGAAATCTGCCCGGTAGACTGCTGCATACCTGACCCAGACCATGTGGAAAGTCGGGAGCAACTACTGGAAAAGTGGAAGGGATTGCACCCGGGGGAAACCCCAGCAGTTACCTAGTATTACCAGCCTAAAAGTTAATCATACTTTATAAGTTGGCTTATAATTAACTGCTCAGTGCTATAGTTTTATTACCATTAGCACCAGAGGGAAGTGTTGGTGCATTTAATTTATTTGCTCCAAACCTTGCCGTGTGAGGGATATTAGCAGCCAAGCCACCGTTGGAAATAGCATGACCAGTTACTGAAAGAAGGAGCGCACGGCATCAAATTCATCAGGCAGTAAAGCTAGAATCAGGGGAAACTTATCTAATAATACAGCCGCTACAATTGATTCAGTAATAGTGCTGCCTGCACCCAGCCATTTAACCCAGATGGCTAACAGGGCTCCACAGAATATAGCTCCTATTGCTAAGCCAAAGATAGCGCCTCCAAGGTGATTAACCCAGCTAAGCATCATTACTGAGGCAGCCCACTTTAATAAGCGGGCAAGGACAACAGCAATTACCATTACCACAATTAGTATGATGGCAAAGGCAACAACTTTAGCCACATCGGAGGTTTCTGAAAAGAATGGCAGTGCATCAGCAAGAGCAACATAGTACTGCCCAGCCAAGACTACGCCTACTATCACTCCAGCCAGAGATAAAACAGCCTTTATAATCCCAATTCTCAGGCCGAGGAAAGTAGCGACCGCCATGACTACTATGATAACTATATCAAGCCAGCTCATCTCCACTCCATAGTATCATCCGTAGTGTAGGGCGTCAATAGGATTTAGGCGGGCGGCTCTCATACTAACTACGCAGTGACATCTCTCCTTTTGAACAGGTACAAAGATAAACCTAGAAACACAACACAGTATATAGCAAGAACAATTGAAGCATAGAGAGTAGAAGGCAGAGCACCTGATGATGCAAAGGGCCCTTGCATCATAGTCGTTGGTAGAATTGCACTTATGTTATGGCCTATAAGGTAATTCGGGATTTCGGACAGCCATCCGCCTGATTGGTTGAAAATGCTGATAGCAATGGATTCCACAAAGTAGTAACCAAGGGTAGCACCAATACCCACTATTGCTGAACGCCCCACTATGGAAAATAACATAGCCAGCAATATATAAACAAACAACCCATAAAAAGTCCAGCCATACATTGTAAAGAGCTCACCGATATATGATACTGTCATAAAGTCCCAGTTAAGCGCTCCGTTTACCCACTGGGTAGTCAATAACGCTAAACAAAAGCCGATAATAAATGCAATTACAATTCCAATCAGTGCATAAACAATAAACGCAACTAACTTCGATAGCACATATTGGTAGCGAATGCCCCTTCTAATCAGTGTCTGTCTTATAGTACCCCATCCATACTCATTCCCCACTGATGAGGCAACAATAATGGTTAGGAGTATAGCTCCTATGTTTTGAGCCATGGAGAAAATCATTGTAAAGGCATCGGGGAAAGTAATAAGGTTTCGCATTGTCTCAAGACCCTCGTGTGGCATCCTTTCAGGCGGACTGGCAGTAATGCCATAAATAGCAAAGAATATAAGACACAAGAAAGCTGCCAGCACTATTATCATTATCCAGGTCATCTTTCTTTTGCGCAGTTTGAAAAGCTCAGCTCTTATTTGGTCAATCAACAGTCTCCTCCTCGGTCAATTCCAGGAAAAAACTCTCCAGAGAGTCTTCTCTGGCTTTCATTTCTGAGATAAACACGCCATTTGTAGCCAGCAACGCGCTAATATCAGCCGCTCTCTCAGTCGGAGCTTTAAGAATAAGTAAATCGCCCTCTCTGGTAACGGATGACACCCAATCCTCTTCGTTAAGAAGCGCTACGGCTTTATCAATGTCAGTAACCCGTATCTGCAAAGTATCACCGTGTTTTATTAGGTCATTGGGTGCTCCCATAGCAATCACCTTGCCTTTTTTAATGATTGCCACGTGATTGCAAACCTGCTCTACTTCATGTAATAAGTGACTATTAAGAAAGATGGTCTTGCCTTCTTGCCCCAGCCTGATTATCAATTCTCGGATTTCCTTCATTCCGGCTGGGTCAAGGCCACTTGTTGGCTCGTCGAAGATAATAAACTCAGGGTCGTGAAGCAGCGCGCAGGCAATGGCCAATCTCTGTTTCATACCCTGTGAGTAGCCACTAAATTTATCTTTAGCACGGTCCGCCAAATCTACAAGTTTCAAAACCTCTTTTATTCTGTTATCTGTAACATTGTGGCTAATCCTGGCAAAAACCTTCAGGTTGTCCCATCCAGATAGATATGGATAAAACCCCGGGCTCTCCGTCACGGCGCCTATTTTGCCGAGAATGTCAGCAAGATTACTTTTTACACTGAGCCCAAATATTTCTATATTCCCCGAGGTAGGTGCGATAAGCCCCAGTATCATAGACATAGTAGTACTTTTACCAGCACCATTAGGGCCTAAAAACCCGAATACCTGTCCCCGATGGACTTCCAGGTTCAAATCATCAACGGCAACAAGCTTGCCATAGTGTTTTGTCAAATGTTCTGTTCTGACCACCACATCGCTGTTTGTTGTCATTAAGCCACTCCTATCTTATTGAATTTGAAAACCAACTTCGCTTCATTAGAAACATCTATGTTTCCGCTGCCACCAGCACTAACATTAACAATTAAATCGCCACGCACCATCTTAACTAACTGCTGACTAGTTTGTCTTTACCACTATGGTAAGAAGTGATAAATCACCTGAATTAGTATAATGGCTACCACTGGAGAAAAATCAAACATACCAACCCGGGGAATAATACGGCGCAGGGGAGCCAGGATTGGCTCAGTGAGCCGATAGAGAATCACTACCAGTATATTTGTTGGTCTCGGTAAATACCAGGACACGATAACTCTGAGAAGAATTAATATAGTAAGCACATTACATAGGGTGCTAATGATGCCAATAAAAATGTTCACTACCGCCTAACCCCCTAACCTTTTAGACTTATTATAAGCCGCCCTCACTGCCTGCTCAACCAGCTCAGAAAAGCCTCCCTTTTCCAATTGGAGTAGAGCCTCGGCAGTGGTGCCACCGGGGGAGGTAACCATTCTTCGCAATTCCGCAAGCGGTTTGCCCGACCTCTGAGCAAAGTGACCTGACCCCAGTATTGTCTCAAGCACCAGCTCCTGTGCCATACTGGGGGGGAGACCGATATGCACGGCAGCATCAACCAGCGACTCCATGAAAAGAAAAATGTAAGCTGGACCACTGCCGCTCACCGCTGTAGCCATATCAATATATTTCTCATCATCAACATAAATCTCCTTGCCCATAGCACCCAGAATAGAGCCTGCCCACCCCTTTTGCGGCTCGGTTACCTCAGGAGTAGCTGCCCACACACTGATGCCCTCACCAATCTGGGCTGGAGTATTGGGCATAGCCCGAACTACACAGTTGTGGCTTAACCCATGGCAGAGGGTATTAATTCTTGCCCCGGCGACGATAGATAATACCAGTTGCTTTTGTGTAAGCCGACCATTAAGCTCAGCCATTACCTCAACTAAATTCTGCGGTTTAATAGCCAGCACCACTACATCTCCCTTGTTTACAGCCTGCCGATTGTTGCTCATCACTGCCACGCCGTATTTCTGCTTAAGATGCTGGCGGCGAGCCTCGGCAGTATCACTAACCGAGATTGTCTGCGGTAGGCTCAGCCCCTTGTCCAGAATAGCCGATAACATTGCCTCCCCCATATTCCCACCACCAATAAAGGCTATTTTCATCCTGACTCCTTACTACCCTTATTCCACTACGAAATTTACCAGCCTACCGGGAACATATATTGTATTGATAATCTTTTTACCCGCCAGGTAAGCCTTCACCCGCTGTCTTTCCGCGGCGAGCTGCCGGGCCTCAGCCTCAGTGATAGACGCCGGCACTATAATCCGGTCACGCAACTTGCCATTGACCTGAACCACCAGGGTAATCTCTTCATCCTTAGCCAGCTCCTCATCCCAGTGCGGCCAGCTCTGATTATGAATACTATAATCATACCCTACTCTCTGCCACAACTCTTCAGCTAAATGGGGAACTGTTGGTGCCAGTAGCAGGAGCAAAATATCTATTGCCTTTTTCCAGGCCGAATCAGTAATGCAACCCGTTTCTCTTGCCTTAGCCAGGTAGTTGGTGAACTCCATAAGTGTCGCTATCATGGTATTGAACTGGAATCTCTCTAAGTCCTCAGTTACCTTTCTTATCGTCTGATGAGTAATACGCTGCAAATCTCGGTGAGTTTTTTCATCACCAAGGTTATCTTCGGTTACAACCTCCGGTTTCACTCTATGCTCTTCTAGTACTAGCTTCCATACTCGGTTAAGCCAACGGCTGATGCCACTAAGGCCGCTATCATTCCATTCACCACCCTGCTCCCAGGGGGCGACAAACATAAGATAGGCACGCACCGCATCAGCCCCCAGCTCGGCAACATACTCATCGGGGGTAACCACATTACCCCGTGATTTACTCATCTTTTGCTTATCAGCAATAATAATTCCCTGGTTGAACAGGCGGGTAAACGGCTCATCAAAATCAACCAGGCCCATATCCCGAAGCGCCTTAATGAAGAAGCGGGCATAAAGTAGGTGCATAACGGCATGCTCAGCACCGCCGGTATACAGGTCTACAGGCAGCCAGTACTTCACCTTGTCAGCATCAAAGGCAGCCGTATCGTAGTGTGGGCTGGTATAGCGTAAAAAATACCACGAGGAACACATAAAGGTATCCATGGTGTCGGTCTCCCTTTTAGCTGGAGCCGAGCAATTAGGGCAGGTAGTATTGACAAATTGTTCACAAGACTTCAAAGGAGACTCACCGGTAGGTTTGAACTCAGCGTCTTCAGGTAGTAATACCGGTAAGTCCTGCTCTGGAACCGGCACGATACCACAGTTAGGACAGTAAATCATGGGTATTGGTGCCCCCCAATAACGCTGGCGGGAGATAAGCCAATCACGAATTCGGTAGTTTGTGACTCGCCCTCCACAGCCACTCTTTTCCAGAAAATCGGAAACAGCCTCTATACCTTTCTGGCTAGATGACCCATTAAACTGCTCTGAATTCACCATAGTGCCTGGTTCAATATATGCCGTCTCCAATTCCTCACCATGCCACTCGGGTGGAGCTATCACTACTTTTATTGGCAGGTTATATTTCTTGGCAAAAGCAAAATCTCTCTCATCGTGAGCTGGCACCCCCATCACCATCCCGGTGCCATAGCTCAGCAGGACATAGTCAGCAATCCAGATAGGTACCTTTTCCCCGTTAAGCTTATTTATTACATAAGCCCCGGTGAATACGCCGTCCTTCTCCCTCTCTGTTGAGAGCCGTTCTATCTCAGTCTGCCGTCGTGACCGACCAATATAGTCCTCAACCTCAGCCTTTCTCTCTGGCAAGGTCAGCTTAGCTACCAGTGGGTGTTCCGGAGCCAGAACCATAAAGGTAACGCCAAAGATAGTATCAGGGCGAGTAGTAAATACCTTGAGTTCCTTTTCATCTACTCCGGGATAGTCAAGGGCAAAGGAAATCTCGGTGCCTACACTCTTACCCACCCAGTTTCTCTGCATTACCTTTATCCGCTCAGGCCAGTCAATGCCGTTATATTCCATAAGCTCATCGGCATATTTAGTAATGCGAAAGAACCACTGTTCTAAATCCCGCTGGCTGACCGCTGCTCCACAGCGCTCACAGAAACCCCCGCCTACCACCTGTTCGTTAGCCAGCACTGTCTGGCAGCGGGGACACCAGTTAACCGGAGCCTTGCGCCGATAAGCCAGACCGGCCTCATACAGCTTCAAGAAGAACCACTGTGTCCACTTATAGTAATCAGGCAGGCAGGTAACTACCTCACGGCTCCAGTCATAGATAGCGCCTATGCTTCCAAGCTGACGGCGCATATTGTCTATATTCTGCATTGTCCAGGTGAAAGGGTGAATACCCTGCTTAATGGCTGCATTTTCGGCGGGAAGACCAAAGGCATCAAAGCCCATAGGGTGAAGCACATTATAGCCCTGCATCCGCTTAAACCTGGCACGAACATCAGGGGGAACATAGTTATACCAGTGCCCGATGTGCAGGTCGCCCGAGGTGTAGGGGAACATGGTCAGCGCGTAGTACTTGGGCCTGGGGCTCTCATCGGTAATCTCATAGAGCTTATCCTCTGCCCACCTCCGCTGCCACTTCTTCTCAATTTCCTGCGGGTTATATTTAGCTATCATTCATCCTACCCTACTAAATGCAAGCTCTCCGACCCAAAATGTCAAGAGTGAAGAGCAACACTTGCATGATTATGGTGGGCCAAAGTGTACAATAGACAGAACCCTCAGTCTAGTGTTTAACCTTGCCGACTAATTATTATTGCTCTGCTGGAGTAATGTCAAGGCTCACATAACCGGGTTCTTGCCGGTAGGCTAGGCCTCACCACACCCATGCATAATAATCAATGACAGTATCTCAGCAATTGGGAAGCGAGTTTTAGCTTCAGTTGTCAGGAAATGAAGACCCTGAACCATTTGGAAAGGATAGCTCTTTTGTTGGATGATATAGCTAGATAACAAAATACCTTTTTGTTACCTTCCTCGCATTTTTAACGGTTATCTCCTACTTCCAATTCCTTACCAATACTGAATGCTTTAGCGACTACTTCTCCAAGGGCTCGGTACTGAGGACTTGAACCCACAATGCAGGTTAGGGGTTTGATCTTGTCAACATCTGGGTTGCCATCAGTAAAGCAATTTTCTGAAATATGGCTTTCCTCTATTCTACCAACAAAAAGTGAATGGCTTCCTAAATTCAACATCTGCATAACCTTACATTCTAGATTGACTGGGCATTGCTCAATCAGAGGAACATTATCTAATTTGCCGTAAAACACCTTAAACTGACAAACCTCTACTTTATCAACCTTGTGACCAGATATGATGCCACAGTAATCCGTTTCCTTCACCATCTCAATGGAAGGTATGTTAACAGAGAAGGTCAGGTTTTGTGTGATGCCTTTGTGAGTATACCGATGATGTTGAATGGCTACGGAAATCATCGCAGGCTCACTATTGACAATACCACACCAGGCAACTGCCATGAAATTTGGTTTACCATCGACATTTGCTCCGACTAAGACTGTGGGCGTCGGGTAGAGCAGCGGCCTAGACCCCATCAAAACTTTGCCCATAAGATACTTTCCTCTTTCTAGCTAAATACCGAAAGTCTGTTGAAGATTTTGGAGTATTCGGGCTGACCAAGATTATAACCATTTCTATAGCTAATAGCAAATAAATAACAATCTGACGGGTTGTTCACTAACCATAAAAAGGTGCGCTGAATTTCATGCCTGAAGGCTAGGCGTGAGACATTAAGTGGAAAAAGGAACGTATTTTGATTCAAATAAGATCTAGAGCGCTGTAGCTGCTTAAGCCCCATTTGCGGTCTGTTTAAAAGCCCATTGATGTTGCTGGCAATAATTGGTATCATCCAATTAGACCGAATGAAAGAAAATTCTCCCGCAATGGATAAATATATTTCGGAACAGTTATACTGAAGGAGTCTAAAAATTTGGAATAGGAGGATTAAAAATGGCACCTAAAGTTTATTACATGGACGCACGGGGTAATTCACCCCAGACGAGCATGGTAGCCAAATTGGTCACCGTGTTCGAGGCTGCAGGCTTTGATAGCCTTATCAAGCCGGGGGACGTGGTCGCTATCAAGACCCACTGCGGCGAGTGGAACAACACTGGCTACCTACGTCCCGTTTATGCCCGCACCCTCGCCGACAAGGTCAAAGCCCTCGGCGGCAGACCCTTCGTGTGCGATACCACCACACAGACGTATAGCCCCACCTCCAGCCGAAGTACGGGCCTGGACTTATTGGTCACCGCAGAGCGAAACGGATACACTTCCGCCACCCTGGGCTGCCCCTTCATCAGTGCCGATGGCTTCTTGGGCACGGACGATTACCGAGTGGACCTTCCGGAGGGTTATGTTCTCAAGGAGGCTTACATCGCCCAGGCCATCGCTGCGGCTGATGTCCTCATCGCCCTCACCCACTTCAAGGGTCACGCTATAGGGGTCATCGGCGGTGCCCTCAAGAACCTGGGCATCGGTGCCCAGTCGAAGCGGGGTAAGTTCAATGTCCACATGGGCTGCCATCCGAGGTATGGCTTAGGGGCTAGTTGCACCTTTCACCCCGAGAACTATAAGGGCCGCAAGGGTGACAAAGACTGGCGGGAACTGGAGGAATGTTGCCCCTTCGGCCTGATACACGTCACCGAGGACTCCATTGAGTGGGAAAGGGGAAAGTGCACCAACTGCCTCAGCTGTCTCGGTTCCATGAGTAGACGCGGTATCGTGGAGTTATCTGAGAAAAACTTCCAGGCCACCAATGCCGCCATCGCTGACGCCTGCCTTGCCACTGTCAAGGCGGTGGGTAAGGGCAAGGTTGCCTTCATCAATTTGGCCATTGATATCTCTCGCGGGTGCGACTGTGTGCCCTTCTCGGATATGTCCATTCTTCCTCACCTGGGGGTATTCGCTAGCTACGACCCGGTGGCCATTGACAAGGCGTGCTTGGATAAGTCGATAGAGACGGCGGGGGTTCACGGCTCTAGGGCTGAAGAAATGGAAGTGCTGGATGCCGGCAAGCGCAAGTTCGAGGCCTGCTCCCCTCTATTGGCAGGCCTCAGCGAGGAGATCCAGATCAACACCGGCGAAATCATCGGCCTCGGCACAAGGCAGTACGAACTGGTCCCAGTGGCAGAGAAAGAGAGGGCGGACTTTGCTTTCCCACCCGACCCACGCCTTTCGGGGGTACGCTTTGGCGATCTATACGCCAAGCTTCAGCCCTTCCCTTATGACCGCTACGATGGTAAGGGCTTCCTGCGAGAGGAAGAGGTTGACTTGGAGCGTGTTAACACCTACTATAATGGCTCACGGTAGCTCTCTAAGGACAAGTAAGTGAAGGAGAAATGGAATGATTCCGAAAGGCATTGAAAACGCAAACGCCACCATTGAAGCCTGCCGGCTGACTCTGGCAGGTCTGGACTCGGCGGATCCCGAGTCGAAAGAGGTATTGCAAAGTGTCATAGAGATATTGGAGGGCCTGAAGACCAAGTTCTTCTTGAAGACTAATCTCGCTATACCAATCACCAATGCGTCCCGAAAAGATGCTACCGAACTTCAATCCCTGGTGGAGGAACACGACCTTTCCTGCTTTTCTGAGGTCCTGGCCCGGTTCCGAGGCAATATGGAAAAGCTGCTCAAAGAGGCTAATATGGACGGGCTGATAATCACGTGATGAGGCCCGTCCTTGTTACCGGTGGCGCCGGCAGCGTGGGTAAGCGCGTGGTGCAGCGACTCTGTAAAGAGGGCTACACCGTACGGGTGTTTGACCTTCCCAACATGGACTATACTGGCTTGGAAGGAGTGGAGGGTATTGAGGTACTGCGCGGGGATATTACCCAGTTGACATCTGTGCATCAGGCGGTAGAAGGCGTAAGCGCCGTAATCCACCTTGCTGCTCTCCTCCCCCCCGCCAGCGAGCAGCACCGTGAGCTTACCTTTGCCGTCAACGTGGAGGGGACCACCCGAGTGGCGGAGGCATTGAAGCGGACTAACCCCGACGCACCTTTAGTGTTCAGCTCATCAGTCAGTACCTATGGTGACACGACAGGAGTAAAACCACCCGTTATGGTGGATCATTCCCAGCAAGCGCTCGATATCTACGCCGAAAGTAAAATCGCCGCGGAAGGGTCCCTCCGAGAGAGCTATCCAAACACCGTGATATTGCGCATCTCAGGTGTCTCGGTGCCCTCTATCCAGTCGCCTCCTGAAGTGTGGCCCTTTATGGCTGACCAACGGCTTGAGTTCATACACCGGGACGATGTAGTAACGGCGCTGTGCGCGGCGGCCATGGTGGGGGGAACCAGCGGGCAAGTCTTTAACATCGCCGGGGGCGTCACCTGGCGAACCACGGGCCGGGCTTACATTAAGGACTACTACGACCTCTTGGGCGTGCCCATCGAGGAAGCCCACTTCCAGGAGCACCCAGGCTGGTGCGACTGGTACGATACCGAAGAGTCCCAGCGCGTCCTGCGCTATCAGAGCATTTCCTATCAGGCGTACCTCGGCCAGCTCCGCGGCGAAATCGAGAAGATGATGCAGCAGTAGATTTGGCCTGCTCAATACTTGTGCAGATAAGACTTGCTCATTCGTTGTACCCCTGGGGCGAGTTGAGCGCGATACCTTACCAAAGTGGCGTAGAGCCTGACCTTAACCTCACTCCTTGCGCTTACCCTCCCCCGTCTTGCTGAAATACCACTTATAGAGCAGTTGCATATCGTCTGGGAATATCTCTTTAAGTACAGCTGCTTTTTATAAGCTGAGTTCCGCTAGTTTCTTCTTAGTTGGTCTTCCTTCTCCATCCCACCCTCTCAATTTGTAGTATTCAGGGAGCATTCGGTGAAGCTGGCTCAACTTCGTCGTAGATTATTTTACTACCATAGCCTCTGTCACCGATGAAGAGCCTTGCCTGCTCCCCATTTACTGCTTCTCGATTTATCTCCCTCGTAGATAGATTTACCCTTAAAATTACACCGCTAAATCCCTTTATCATTTAGAGCACCTCCTGAAATTTTATAACGGTATACTTTACCAGCCCTATTATCAATATCTCACATAGTTACCTCCTTACTTTTACCTCAACCTATTTTATAATAGAGAAATTACTCTGGTTAGCGACAGGGCGGCTGGTATCAAAAGGAGATAGAAGGCTTGGATAATGAATGTCCAGCCCACTTGGTGCCAGACCAGACAAGGCGTTATGCTATCTGATGGCACTAAGCGGCACACTGATTTTCTGATTAAGAGTCAGCTGCTCTTGATAGTAATGCAGATGGTTTCCCGAAAGAATGAGTACGAAGCCAATCACTATGCAACGGAGACCATAGATGACCCAATTAGTCTAGTCGATGCTCTGAAAAAACTTTCTGCCAGCAATTTCTCTAACCTGACGCCGCATCCCTTCTATATTTTTCTGAATTATTCACCTCCGCTGCTGCTTCAGCGTGTGTATGTGCTCCAGCAGTATGAAGCGTAATGTGGTAGGCACAGCCAATCTTAACTGGGTAACATTCTGAAAGTAACGAATGGCATAGCGTTTACAGCAGACTGAGAGAAGTTCTCCAGCGAGTTCTTGAATACTGGTTACTAAAGTGGTAAAATAATCGCTCCCTATAAAGAGTCTGTATGTGGTAATACCCAGGACATTAGAGAGTAGATTATTGAAGGAGGCACAATAGTATGAAATTGGAAAACATTAAAAAAGTGGGAGTTGTTGGGGTGGGGACAATGGGCTTCGGTATTGCCATAAACTTTGCTCTATGGGGATACCCCACTATTATGAGCGACATCAGTGACAAAGTCCTACAGCAGTCTATGAAAATGATTAGGTCTGCCATGGCTCTTTTTATGGAGGAAGGACTGATAACCCGTCAGCAGGCAGATGACACTGTCCGTCGGATAGCCACTACCACCGATTTGGCAGAGGTGGCAGCTAATAGTGATTTCATCACTGAGGCCATCGTCGAAAAATCCGAGGACAAGAGGGAACTGTTCAACAAACTGGATAAACTGTGCCTGCCTCACACCATACTTGCGAGCAACACTTCGGGACTGGTGCTGAGTGATTTCGGGGCGGATGTCAAGAGGCAAGACAAGATAGTGATAACTCACTATTTCGCTCCACCGCACATCGTACCCGGGGTTGAGGTGGCCAAAGGGCCCGGGACATCAGATGAAACATTCAATATAACCTATGACCTGATGAAAAAGATAAGGAAAATACCTATCAGGGTGCTTAAGGAGCTACCGGGATACCTGCTTAACCGGATACAGAGTGCTATGAGTCGGGAGGCAAACCGCTTGTGGGCTGAGGGCGTAGCCACCGCTGAGGACATTGAGCTTGGAGTAAAGTCTACCTTCGGCTTCCGTATGCCGCATGAAGGTCCGATGATGCACTATGATGTGGCTGGCATCTGGAAGTGGCCACGGGATGTTCGGGCGGCTATGTCAACCAGACGGGTTAGTCGGGAATCTAAACTCAGTGCCGAGGCGGCTGAGAAAATTAGGCAGCGTATGGCACAAGGTAGGCCATGGTTCGTTGACCCGGAGAGGTTTGACGAAGCAATTGGGAAGAGAGATAGAGAATACATACGGCGTCTTAAGGAATTATACTGGTCAAAAGAAAAGTAAGGAAAATTGTGGAATCTACTTTTGAATTAAAGTAAGGAGTAAAACATTGTGGCAAAACTTATTACGGGAGGAACGGGATATATTGGCGCGGAACTGGCACGCATACTAGCTGACCGTGGAGAGGAAGTAGTCCTATTTGACATTGCCATAAACCGCTACCGTATAGAAGACATTGAGAGCAAGGTGAAGATGGTACGCGGAGACCTGGGCAACTTTTCTGAGGTGTTTAATGTGGTTAAGGATAACAACATCACAGAAATCTACCATATGGGGTCTATGCTTACCTATATGTCCGAGCTTAACCCATGGGCTTCCTTCCGGAGCAATGTCATCGGGAGTTGCAATGTGTTAGAAGCCGCCAGGCTGTTTGGCGTGGAGAAGATGATGTTCACCAGTACTCTGGGCACCTTTGGTTTACAGATGGACGAAGTGCTCACGGACATCACTATGCAGCGCCCACTCGGCATCTACGGTTGTGGCAAGCTGTATATTGAAGGTCTGGGACGGTACTACCGTAACAAATTTGGATTAGACTTTCGCTCAATACGTTACGCTCATATGATTGGGCCAAATGTTCATACACCAGGCCATTGGGCACCGCCGATGATTGAAGATGCTATTTTTGGTAAGCCCAACGAATGTATTTATGGGGCCCCGGAATCAACAATCTCCATGATATATGTGAGGGATGCTGCCAGAGCTGCGGATATGGTACTACAGGCACCCAAAGAGAATATTGAGATGCTTAACTACAATGTCGCTGGGATTCCAGCTGTTATCTCAGCCAGAGAAGTCGAAACAGTTCTTACAAAACGTTTCCCCAAAACCAAAGTTACCTATAAGCCTGACCCGATTCGCCCAGGGGCTCGCCAAAGATTTGGTGTCTGGAAAGTATTTGATGATAGCTATGCCAGAAAGGAATGGGGCTGGAAGCCACAATATGCGACCCTTGAAGCAATAATCGACATATTTGAAAAAGACATGAAGGAACATCCCAGACGTTATGGATTGGTATAAGGGTTTTTGATAAAGTTTACTAGCTTACTGTCACTTAGAGAGAAGGGATAACGGGTTGATTGCTGTTTATGGATTAGCTATGATACAAAGCGACTGGACACGAGCGCCTTCCTAATAATGCGAATTCTAATTATAAATCAGAACCACGAAGGGCTAAGTTATGAAAGCGGCTGTGTTTAAAAAAAAGGGGCTTCTCGCTGTTGAAGAAGTCCCAACCCCTGAGCCGGGACCAGGAGAGGTACTCTGCCGAGTTAAGTATTGTGGTATTTACGGCACTGATTTACATAACTACTCCTTCGGTATAACTGCACCTGGGTCTGTAATAGGACACGAATGGTGTGGTGTTGTTATTAAGCTTGGAGAGGGAGTCAAAGATTTTAGCGTGGGCGAGCGGGTTATGCTTTACAAGCATTCTGGAGAACAAACCACCTTGCGTAATATGCGGATTAATCCTCGGGCGCTATACTCTGCTCCCTCTAGAAGAGGAGCCTATGCCGAATATGTCACCGCATCAACTATGAGATTAATCCGCGTTCCCGATGAAATCTCAGAGCAAGCCGCTGCCTGTCTTGAGCTGTTGGTTGCTGCTATTCATGCGGTGCGCCTGGGAAACATCAAAGTATCGGATACTGTTGCTTTCATTGGCGCTGGTCGTATTGGTCTTTTTATGCTCCAAAGGGTCAGGCAAACCGGTGCCAGGGCTGTCTATGTCTCGGAAATAAGCCCGGCGCGGGCAGCCAAAGCAGCAGAAATGGGTGCTGATAGGGTGTTTAATCCCCTGAAGGAAGATTTTATCTCAGAGGTTGTTAAGCTGACCGGAGGCAGGGGGCCTGATGTCGTGTACGAATGTGCTGCGGGTAAGAGCACGCTCAATCAAGCCTGTCAACTGGTAGCACGAAATGGTAGGATAACCTGCCTAGCCGTGTATCAGGAACCCATCACCCTGGAACCCCTTGATTGGTATATGATGCAGCCTGAAATTAAGTTCACCACCAATGGCGATTCCACCCCTTCCGGCTGGAAAGTCGCCACTGAGGCATTGTGCCAGCATAGCATCGATGTTGAAACTGTGATTACAAATGTTATTCCGCTGTCCGACATTCAGAAAACCTTCCAGATGCTCCTGAAGCCAGCGACAAACAATATGTTACGCGTCCTAGTAGCGTCCTAAACCGGGTGAAGCGGTCTTTAAGAAGGTCAGCACCAGGGACCTTATTAAGAGATAAGTCAGTATAATTAGTAATTACGAGAAAAGGGAGGGTAACAAAATATGGCACTATCTAAAGACCTATTGCTACGTATCTATAGGGATATGGTCCGAACCAGAACTCTAGATTACCAGATGATTAAGAATGCCAGGTCAGGTAAGATGCCTGTAGGGTGGCATAGCGGGCTCGGCGAGGAAGCCATCGTGGGGCCAGTGGCTCTGCTCCGTAAGGATGACTATGTTACTTATACTCACCGTGGTGCTTATGTCTGGATAGCCAAGGGTATGGACATGAAGGAGATACTTGCTGAGTTTTATGGCAAGGCTACTGGCTGTGCTCATGGTAAAGGGGGCACTCACATCACCAAACCCAGTTTGGGGATATTTGGTCGTAGCGGTATGCAGGGAGGGCATTTACCGTTGGCAGCAGGGATGGCTATCGCTGCTCAGATACGTAACAAGGGTCAGGTAGTAATATGCCACTTCGGCGATGGCTGTGCTACCAGAGCACCTTTACACGAGGCGATGAACTACGCCTCTGTCTGGAAACTACCTGTTCTCTGGATAAATGAGAACAACGGTCAATCAATGTCGGTAAAACTAAATAAAACCTGGGCAGTCGATAGGATTTCTAAAATAGCTGGCTCCTACGCCATGCCCGGCAAGACAATAGAGGATGGAAATGATGTGATTGCTGTAACCGAGGCTGCCCAAGAGTATTTAGATAGAGCCAGGAGAGGTGAAGGTCCAGCCCTGCTTGAGATAAAGACCTACCGCTGGCGTGGTCACATGGAAGGCGACCCTATGCTCTACCGCACCAGGCAAGAGATAGACGAGTGGATGAAGAAAGACCCCTTAAAGCGCTTTGAGCAAGTGCTGCAGGGTCAGGGATTGCTCATCCAGGAAGACATTCAAAGAATCCAGACCGAAGCTGATGCCGAGGTCGCTGAAGCTCAGAAGTTCGCTGAGGAAAGCCCCGAGCCATTACCCGAGGATGCTTTCAATGCGATATATGCCACCACTCATTCTTAATTTAGTAGATAAAAAGGGGGATAACCACGATGCGAGAGATCTATCTATACGAAGCAATACAGGAGGCGGTAGCTGAGGAGATGAGACGGGACGAGAGGGTATTCCTCACCGGTGAAGCTGTTGGTCCAGGCGGCACATCTCCAACACGCCCGCCCAAAGAAATTATGGAAGAGTTCGGTGAGAATCGGGTCAGGGAAACGGGAATCATTGAGCAGATGCTCGCTGCCGGTAGTGCCGGGGCCGCTATGGCTGGGATGCGCCCTATTGTCGACTTTATGATGGGTGACTTTATGTTCCCTGCCTGGAACGAGATTCTACAGTCTGGTCTATGGCGTTCTGGACACGGCGGCGCTGAGAATATCTCAATCCCGGTTGTCTATATGGCCGGGCTTATGAGCTATGGCGGCGGTGGCTTCTCACACTCTCGAGCCCCGATTGCCAATGTCTGGCACGGGCCAGGTCTAAAGCTTGTTCTGCCGACAACACCTTACGATACTAAAGGTCTACTGAAAACCGCCATCAGGGATGATAACCCCGTGGTTTTCCTAACGCACCGGTTCTTAAACCGCACAAAAGGTCCTGTCCCCGAAGGGGAGTATCTGGTCCCCTTCGGAGAGGCTACTATCAGAAGAGAGGGTAAAGATGTTACTATCGTAGCCGTGAGTTACATGGTAAGCCTTTCTCTTGAGGTAGCCGACGCTTTAGAACCGGAGAGTATCAGTGTTGAGATTGTTGACCCCCGTACCCTGGAGCCACTGGATATTGACACCATTTTAGCCTCAGTGGAAAAGACTGGCCGGCTGGTGGTAGTTGATGAGGACTATATTAGGTGCGGCGTTGGTGCTGAGATAGCCTTCCAGGTGCAGGAAAAATTATTCAAGTCTTTAAAGGCTCCGGTAGAAAGAGTGGGTAATCTGAATATACCTATTCCGGTAGCCAGTAATCTAATGAGAGCTGTAATGCCCACCAAGGAGAAGATTATAGCCGCGGTTAAGAAGACTCTGTCCTGACTTTGGGCTTAGCAAGTATTTATCGTTTCTATAACAGAAAATGTTACTGGAGGTTTGAAATATGGAAGTTGAGGTTGTCATGCCCCGATTAGGCTCGGAGATGACAAAAGGAACCATTGTTGAATGGTTCAAAAAAGAGGGCGACCGAGTAAGCAAAGATGAGACTCTGTTTTTGGTAGATACTGAAAAGGCTGCTATTGAAGTGGAGTCAGAAGTTACCGGTATCCTCAAGAGGATACTGGTTAGTGACAAAAAACAGGAAGTACCCGTGGGACAGGCTATTGCCATAATAGAAACGGAAAGCTAGAAAGAGGTGCTATTATGACCTCAGAAAGCAAAGAGGGAGAACAGAGTCGGGAAAACCCGGTAGCTGAGGTTATTTCCCTGAGCGGATGGCGCAAGACCCTTGCCGAGCGTATGCTTGGCAGTCATCTAAAATACGCTGAGGTTACCCAGATGAGAGAGGTTGACGTCACCGGGTTGGTAAGCCTTCGCCAATCGCTCATTAGCCGCTTGGAGGGGAAATATGGCTTCCGGGTATCATACACCCACTTGCTGATAAAGGCAGCGGCTCAGGCTTTGCGACAGCACCCTATAGTTAACTCATCCCTGGTGGATGAAGAGATTAGAATTTTTAGTAATATTAACATTGCCATGGCGGTAGCTTTTGACAATGGCGGACTGCTGACGCCGGTGATACGCCAGGCAGACCGGAAATCAATTATAGAAATAGCCCAGGAAGCAATCAAATTGACACAACAGGTAAGAACTAGGCGGTTCAACCTTGACGACCTGCAGGGAGGCACCTTTACTGTAACCAATGCCGGAATGTATGGCACGGATTTTGTTACTCCCCTTATCAATGCCCCACAAAGTGCTGCTTTGGGCGTGGGCCGGTTGGTAGCGAAGCCAGTGGTACGGGATAATCAGATTGTCATCAGGACGATAATGGGTCTGAGTCTGACCTATGACCACCGTGTTCTCACTGGTGCTACAGCCGCCCAGTTCTTCCAAACTTTAGAGGACATTATTGAGAAGCCGACGCGAATAGACTTGGGAATCTCAAAGGCTGAACTAGAAAAAGATTAGAAAAATTACCCAACTAGTAAACGGTTAGCAAACTTTTGACAATTTTTTGACACAAAAGTGGAGCTGGGGTATCAATAGGTAGAACTTTTAATTTAGTTTTTGACATTGTTTTATAACTGTTATTTGAACTCTTCTAGGCTTTAGCGGCATATTGGACGAATTACTATTTTGTGCAGTCCGATATTCTTAACCTGCAAATCAAGGCTGGTGGTATGTGCTTGTAGACATTTTCGTAGATGCTATTACTGTCTTCGATGTTCATGAACGAAGGTTCTTCGTAAGTATCTAACACGAATCCACTTTCGAAAAAATACTTCAAAATGGTCGAAACGGGTCTGTGGAAGTAATATTGTGGTTTTGGTTGCCCCATCATGCTGATGCCCGACTCTCTTTTTTCAATCAAGTAATTACATATCTTCACATAATATTTACTCTTAACTTCACCACCTAAATCATCCCGTTCATGGGCTAATATATTTTCACCAGAATTAAAGCATGGATGAAGGATTGAAAAAACGAATACCCCTTCTTTTTTAAGTATCTTTGGCAAATGGTTTATTAGTACCTCTATGTTTTCCATGTCCATAAGTGCCATCGTGCATACAATTGAATCAAAAGTATTGCCGGTCAGTTTTTTCAAATCAGCTTTGCTTGTCGCGTCGATAACGTGATATTTAATATTATAATTGCCTTTTGATTTGGCGATAGCGATTAAGTTGTCTGAGAAATCTATGGCAGTTACGTTTGCTCCCAATTCAGCCATTTTTCTAGCAAATTGCCCATTACCACAGGCAATGTCTAGTATTTTCTCTCCGGCTTTTATATTTAGCAGTTTTAACTGTGTTGGCTCGATTAACATTTTGTGAAAATCATTCCCCTCCCCCATTTTACTATCCCAGAACTCTGCATTCGCATTCCATATATTCTTTACTTCATCTTTCATCATTCTATTGTCTCCGTGGTTTGTATTAATAACGGTATAACAGGGACTTTTCTCTTATTCCTATTTCGAAACATTTTGGACTCGCTGCTATTATATATCAAAAATACAGAATTTGATAAGATTGAAATTTATACGGTGGGGTACTATATTTTCCTCTAAAAGGGCGGACATTCATCAGTTTTGTTGAAATGTCACGTTTGAGTAATAATTCTCCCGGTTATGATCAGACGGGGGAATTGGTTCTACCTAGTGATAACTTTGGTGTCCGTTTCTGAAACTTTGTGTATCTCTGCCGCCTTTACATTGTCCATCACTTCTCCTCATTCAATACCCTTAACTCGTCTCCTCCTTCTTTCACCACCCCTCCCTTAAATGTAGTGGGCAAAAATGGGATACTCTGGCCTTCAAAATTAATGGACACATTAGAGGCCACTGCCTTGCTCCCTAGCAGTTCTATTATAATTCTTTCTTGCTGTAATGTCCTGCTCGGGAACGGTCAAGGGAGTCCATCATTTCTCAGATTCAGCTCCCTCTTGGTGGGAAAAGTGAGAATTAATAAGCACTTCGGGAAACTTCGGTCTATTATGGTAAAATGACGAACAGGGGGTTTAAAATCACTGAGATAAACACTTCAAGAGTAGGCTGTATTGTTCTGGCTGGTGGGCAGAGCCTGCGCTTCGGTCAGGACAAGGCAGCAAAAATCATTGGTAACAGGACTCTGCTAGAATGGGTACTGTACCGGCTCGGCTTCCTTAACACTGAGATTATAATAGTCGCGGCATCAAAGCAATTCTGCCCTCGTCTTGGCAGCTACCCGCAGCTAAGCATAGTGACCGATATTTACCCCGACAAAGGTGTATTGGGTGGCATCTATACCGGATTAAAAATTTCCCGCTTCTTTTATATTCTGGTGGTGGCTTGTGATATGCCCTTTCTAAACCAAGATTTATTACGCTATATGATACTGGTTTCGGCCGGTTTTGACCTGGTTGTGCCACGATTGGGCGATATGATTGAGCCGCTTCACGCAATTTATTCAAAGAACTGCTTGGACCCAATAGAATCCCTGCTTAAACGGAGTAGTCTCAGCCCCAGAGGGCTTTTTAATTTAGTCAGGACAAGGTACGTAGAGGCTGAAGAGATTAATCAGTTTGATCCCGAACACCTGAGCTTCCTCAACATCAATACCGAGGCCGACCTGGAAAAAATGGCAAAACTTATTCAAGGTGAACTTCAATAAGTGCTAAAGCCCTCTTCCTCCTGGAAGCTGCTTGATAGGGCCGATTAGATTGGCTGGCGGCGAAGCGGCGGCAGGTAATAAACGGACGG
>Ga0265594_1000757_pt1 | contig 26225 bp, 21 predicted proteins | sample saktaG_11_FD_190147 | JGI IMG/M metagenome (GOLD analysis project Ga0265594, IMG submission 190147) | Saline water microbial communities from Sakinaw Lake, British Columbia, Canada - sak_2011_5_24_80m | ecosystem: Environmental > Aquatic > Non-marine Saline and Alkaline > Saline ... | reverse complement strand
CTGAAAAACTTGGGACATAAGTATTCCTGCTGAAAAGAGATGTGTGTTTCGTGATCTGACTGTAAGATCCAGATTTGACCGGCGGTTACTTTTTTCCAGCTATATAGATACTCTATTTGTTTTTTTGTAGAGATATGTTGGAATAAATTTCTATTCGATTGAGATCTGAAGTGCGGGGAATAATATTGCGCATATTGTTCGATATTTCCACTTTCCCAGCTGGATAGCCAATTCTGAAACAGTGAGTCGGTCATGGAAAATTTTTGATGATACGGCGAATCCCCGTTATGATACAGACTATCGATGATGATTACAGGGTTTTTTTGAAGTTGGATGAAATTGCTCAGCTTCAGCAAATTACCATTTTCGAGCGATATGCAGCCCTCGGTCTGCCGGTCGACAATTTCTTCGTCTCTACCGTGGATCCAGATATTCGAGCCGTTATGATTGTGAATTTTGTCTATCAGGTTGGGATAATTAAGCACAAAAGCAACGGGACCGTATTTATCTGTTAGCTGGCTTCCGGGAATGGAAGAGACTATGTCGTAAATGCCTTCAGGGGTCTTTTGATCACCTTCCTTTTCTTTATTGCCGTCAACTTTCCCCGTAGTAATCCGAAAGGTGTCGAGAACCTGAATTGTTCCGGGATCATTGCTCGTTAGGACAAGTAGCGTTTGCCGGGCTTTATCAACCAACAGCACGTTTCCGGTAGAATCGGCGGAAACGTTAAAAAAATATGATCGAATTTCACCGGAATAGGCTGCCGGAGCGCACACCAGGTATGACAATATCAGTACCCAAAATGTCCTGTTATAAAGTGACTTCTTCAACATCTTCAATATATTTCAATTCCCAACTAACATTGAAGTTAGGTAAATATGGAAATATTTAAAAGGATAAATCATCGCTTCAAAGATTGTGAGATGCCTCGCAATAATGATGACGCCATAAGAATTCGGACGATTATATTGGAAAGTGGATAGGGAGTTATACGATAAAGCAGGCGAAAGTATTGAAATGTTATCTGCGATTTAAGAATCCAACCGCATAGTGGTTTTAACTTGCTGTTTTGTATGGAATGCAGTGTGGGGTAGTCCAAGAATGATAATCCATAAAGAGGCTCAAACACCGGGTGTTTTTTAACCAGATACGGGACGACGGTTTTGCCAAACTGCTCAATTGTGCCCAGCGCTTTCCGGAAAGACCGGTAATGATGATGGATAACCTGTATTTCCGGGGAATAGAATAAACCGTCGGGATATTGGTTCCAGAGGCGGTAGGAATATTCGGTATCTTCGCCGCCATACGTCGTTATCGAGTCATCGAACCAACCGGTTTGATCAATTGCATTCTTCTTAACCGATGTTGCGCAAAAAATAAACGCCTGAAATGGCAGCGGGCTGCTGGATGGATAGCGAGCCGCGCCTCTTTTTGCCTCATAAAGATATCTCTGATATTTATCATATCGGTTTTTTGGGGAAGGACGCAAACAGCTTACAACACCAATGACCCGATCCTTTCGGAGTAAATTTAAATGTTGTTGAACATAATCTTTCGGGACTTCCATATCGGCATCCAGGAAGAATAAAATTTCGCCGGTTGAATGACGAATTCCTGTATTGCGAGCCGCCGACAATCCCCGATTCGATTCGTGCGTGTGAACTTGAAAATTACCGGGAGGAGATAGCTTTTTCAGAACGTCTGTTGTGTTATCCGTAGATCCGTCATTTACGATATGGATTTCAATTTTTTCCCGGGGATAGCTTAGCCGAAGTATAGATGACAGGCATACAGGAAGGGTGCTTGCGGAATTATAGGATGGTATGATAAAGGATATGACAGGCTGATATTTTTCCATCATGCGCCTTTTGAAATAATATCTTCGAATTTGGAAACAGACGATTCCCAGGAGAATTGTTGAACGGTTTTCAGTCCCTGTTTCGCAAGTTTTTCCCGGCGGTGAGCATCCTGAAGTAGTTGGTTCAATTGTGATAGTAATGTTTTCCTGTCCCCGATCGGAGCTAGTAGTGCATTGGTGTCATGAATCAAATACTCCATCACGCCGCGATTTCGACAGGCAACAATTGCGCAACCGCATGCCATTGCTTCCATTACCGGCAATCCCCAACCTTCCAGGCGGCTTGTGTGAAGGAACACCTTCGATTTATTGTAAAGTTCTCTTAATGTTTCTATTGATGGTCGTATTACTAGATTGATCCAGGGTGGAATGAAATGAACAGGTTGACGCGCAGTTATCAGTATCGTCTTTAGATCCGGATATTGTTTTTTCAAAGTTTTCAAAACGGAAAGAGCGTCTTTTGCTCCTTTGATTCGCGTCGGATGATAGAGCGTCATAATGTCTATCGGTCGTCCATCATTTTCGTTTTTAATAAAAAACTCATCGTTGTTAATGGAATTTCCAAGCGGTCCTTCGGCAAATTCATTTATAGCGGACAGTTCATTGATGATCCATTGGGAAACAGCCATTTTGATTAGTGGCAGGTGATAAGTTTTGAGTACTTTTTTGGTATTGCCAAAATAGGTTTCAAAACTCTGCAGAAAATAAAATTTCCGACCGCACTCGTCCGGTAACTGATATACTTGTTCCACAGTTTGCCAGCCAACGGCAATAACGGCGTCTCCGTTGGGAATATATTTTGCCCTGATTCTTTTTATCACCAGAACTTTAACAGTCGGAGCCGGCGTGTAATATAGATTACGTTCTATGCCAAATAGTGCATCATATCTTTTAATAACCTGTTTTTTTAACCGGTATAACGGATTTGTCTGTATTTGAACCGGATAGACCAGTGTAACCTCATGTCCTTTTCGCGACAGCCGGTTGGCATATTCATGGACGACTTTCACGCCTCCCATGGGAATAGATATGAATCCGGGCAGGATAAAAGTAATTTGCATGATTTATATTTCGATCCCGATTTCCCGGTAATAGCCGTAAAGTTGTTTGACGACATTTCGATAATCGTGGTGTTTTTCAACCCATTCCCGGCTTTCGATCTGTTTTTCCCGGAGCAATTCTTTTTGTTCAATCAATTCAGTCAGTTTCTCTTTTAAATTTTCTCCATTGGCGTTTACGAATGGGTGGTCTGGTATGAAGGATTCGTATGTTTCGTTTAATGATGTGACACAAACCAGACCCATTGAGAGCGCTTCCAGCGAATTCATTCCGTAACCCCAGGTCAGCGCGCCAATCTGATCGATGTAAATGTCCGCTTGACGCTTCAGCTCCAGAACCTTTGAATGTGGTGTGTTTTCAATGAAAATAAAACGAATACCGTGACTCTTTTTCAATTCTGAACACACCTCGATAATTCGATTTGAGCCTTTTACTTCCCGGTTCGTGGTGGCGTGGCAGATTGTTATGGGATCATTGATATTGTCTCGAACGTGAAACGATAATACGTCGTAAGGCAAGAACAGGTAGCGAATATTCGGATGCCGGTATGTCAGATCCAGTTCATTCGTCAGATTTAAATCGGCGATTTGGTCCATTGCGGGTATGACTCCCCGGGTCCGCATATCCTGTCCGTGATAATGGCAGACGATTTTTTTTCCGGATGCTTTCATTTTTTTAGCAAAGCGGGCGTCCCGGTAAAAATCAGTTCCCCACTCGAAATGGTAAACGTCAAAATCTTCGAGATTATATTCTTTGATCGCCTGTTCAATTTTGGGAGACCATAATTTTTCCCGCAGGGCAAACATTTTTTTCTGCCATTGTGGTGGATCCCAGATTGGTGGGTTACCGCCGATATCTTTATTCGGCGCTTTGCCATCCGCTACCCGCCTGAAAACAAGTCGTGATTTTATATACCAGGGTTTTGCGGCGACCAAAGGTAAATTCAGCAAGATATCATCTTCATATCCGACCGCATTCTTGAAAAAAGTCACAAAACGGCAGTGGTTTCCGTTCAGCTCATGGGCTTTCTGCCAGTAGGACAATGTTCCGACAGTGTTCTCAGGCGATATGTAGAGTATTTTTAGCACGTCAATACCTTTTCATAAATTTTAAAGAGCGGCTCTTTCATTTTCGACCAGTTAAATTGTTTGCGAACTGCCTGCCGCCCCCGCACTCCCATTTGTTGCATAATTTCCGGATGGCTGAGAAGGTGAATAGTAATGGCGCCCAGATTTTCGGCTGTCGGAGGATCTACCAGCATACCGCTGCCCGTTTGTTCAATATAAATTTCGGTTGATGGAACCCGGCAACCGAGCACCGGAATTCCCACACACATAAATTCGAACGGCTTGATTTGAATAGATCGTTTAAAGGATTCATTTGGCATCATCGAAGAAAGACCCAGTGTCGCGAACTGTATCAATTCGGGAATATCGGTATAGGGTACGGGCGGACGAAATTCAACCGATTTTTCCAAATGATTATCACTGATTATCTGATCCAGTTGTTCTTTATACCACTGTTGAACGCCGCCGATGATCAGCAGTTTGGCGCCGGGAAATTTTTCACGAACATAAACCATGCTTTTAACCATTATATGAATATTCCTCGCAGACGCTAACTGACCGTGGTATAAGATCACCGGTTGGTTTTTGGGAACATATTGTTGAGGTGTTTTATCAAACATTTCAACAATGGGATAATTATAAATGAGCGAGATGTGTTTATGAAACGGCTTGAATCCTTTTGCAACCCAGGGGGTCACTGTAATGATATGATCCGTAAAGTGGGAACAGCCCCATTCTAATGCCTGGGCTACGACTGCGGGAATGAATGTGATTAGTTTCGACCGGCGTGTGAATTCTGTGAAGTAGTAATAGATCGTTTCGTGAGCGTCGTAGATAATTTTTTTCTTATACTTATATTTGAGGATGAGTGCGAAAGGGAGGAATTCAAACTCATGAACATGGTAGAGGTCTGCCTGAAGTGCGCGCGCAATTTTATAGGCACGAAACAGGTTACGGAAAAAGCCAATTTCCCGGAATAAATGAAATTTAATGCCGATATATGATCCCGGATCAAGCCGGTCCGGGGCGATTATAGAAATATTTTGATACCTTTCCGCTAAAGTTTTGACCTCTTTATGAAAAATCCGATCGTCCGTAGGATTATGACCGATAGTAATGTGACAAATGTGGGTGGACTCTTTCATTGTTTTTATTTAAAGGGCAGCAGAATCTTTAATGATGCGAGTTCCTCTTTCTTGAAGAATCCTAACATACGCAGGATTATCGGCAAGAGCACAACAATCATGACTCGCATAATAATTGATAAATCAAGGCTATAACTGATAAAACCGGCGGTCAGAGATACAATGAACAAGAGAATTATCCGCTTGTATTCATAGGGAACTTTAAACAATCGTTGGGATACCGTAAGGGTTGAAACTGCAAGAACGAGATAGCCGATCGCAGAAGAGATAGCTGAACCGACAAGTCCCAATATTGGAATTAATATAAAGTTAGATAGAATATTCGCTCCGGCTGCAACAAGAGTGATATATGCCAGATAGCGGGTCTTTTTTTCAAAATAGATGCCCGGTAAAAACACCTGGTTGATCCCATAGAAAACATATCCGAGCAGAATAAAGGGCACCATGGATTCACAGCCCTGAAATTCAGGACCGATTAGATGAACACCGCCCACATGGAAATTAATGATTTCGTGCATGAAGACCGTTAACACAACCCAGAAACTGAGAGCCACCAGCACAAAATAGGTTAAAACTCTTGAAAAAAGCGCTCGGGACGATTCCTTTTTTCCGGCTTTTATAAAGAAAGGCTGCCAGGCGTAGTAAAATGCGGTTGAGATCAGCAGCATAAAAATACCCAGTTTATAACCGGCGCTGAATATTCCCACCGCATCGAGTCCCATAAAGTGCTCAACAATATAGCGGTTCAGCATTTCCATGGCAGCTGTCGCCAGTCCGACCGGAACAAAGGGCAGACCAAAAAGCATCAGGTCTTTGGCAACATTCCCGGAAATAGTGATTTTAACTTTTGAAATAACGACTGCATACAAGACCGCGGCGGTCAGACAGGATGCGATGACATTGCTCTGGAAAATACCGACAATTCCGGTTTTGAGAAATACGACGAAATATATATTCAATCCGAGCGTCACAATCACATTGATCAGGCGGACACCCATAAAGAGCATTGGTTTCTCTTCCAGTCGCAACAAGGCAAAGGGAACTCGTCCGATACAGTCGAAAAACAGAATTGCCGCCGCAAACTTCATTAATATTGCATAATCAACGGAAAACAGTAGCAGCTGGCTTAGTGGTTTGTTCAGAACAAAGATAATTCCGCTGAATAAAAGGCTGCTCCCCAGCGCCATCCAGATGGCTGTGGACAGCACCCTGGTTTTTTGCATTGGATCAGGATCTTCACCATAATGCCGCACTAAAGCCGAGTCCAGACCATAATTGTAAATATGATTCATGAAGGCTGTAAAGACAAAAACCAGTAACGCCAATCCATATTCTGCCGGAGATAGTACATTTGTATAAACCGGTAGAAGTAGAAAAGTGACCAGGCGGGTCATGATGGTTCCAACCCCGTAAACCAGGGTTTGTTTTGTCAGCGATCTGATATTATGTGTCATTTATTGTAATGCTAATGCTGTTAAAATTAATTTATCAAAATACTTCAATTTTTGTTCAACTGTTTATTTTTGACAGCCGTACAAAATTTCTTTTCAAATACTTTACGGATCATACCCTTGCTGTTCAATTGTTCTTTAAACCGGATTAGTGAATGACTGGGAGTTAAAGGATCCGGCGCTTCGGGCAATTGGGATACGCCGAAGTCCAGTATATCAAACCCCATTTTTTTACCCCATTTGATCGATTCCAGAACCTGAAGCGACGCCGGTTGCAGATGGGCATATTCATAATTGATCATATTGTAAAAAATTATTGCAACCCGATCATTTGCCGTAAAATTGAGTGTTCCACCAACGGGAACATCACCGGAATACATCATCAGCAGGTTAAAATATCCCGGAAACAGCTTGTCCAATTTGGTAATTTCGTCCAGAGTGTGTGTCGGTTTTATGCCATGCCGGGCTTTATTCTCGACTAAAATGGGGTAAAACTCATCAAAATTTTTATTCCACTCAAAGCGGATGTTATTCTCTTTGATAAGACGGCGGTAATAACTTTTCGAGCGTTTTTTGCGGCGAAATATCTCCCGGTAAATGCCGTCAAGACTTCCTTTCAAGTCGATAATACTGAAAATGTAGTGCTCAATGATTTGATAACCCCGCCAGATCAGGGCATATTCGAAAGTCTCATTTTGATCTTTAAAGTACGAAAAGGGTGTTGGAATAAAAAATGTACTATCGAATCCATTGGAGATGCAGTATTCTTCAAATGAATCGATGATCTCTTCAACTTCCGAATAGTAGGGATTTTTAAAAACAAATCCTCCAAAGCTGGCGCCGGGATGAGAATGCAGTACTTTCTCCCCGTTTCGTTCTACTACCGCAGCCGGGAACAGGGCAACGATATGACCGTTTTTTTCAAATATTAACGAATGGTCGTCAAAGGTTCGGCCAATGTGATAGCTTAGAAAGTTTCGGTAATGAAACAGATTGCCGTTGTTCGAAGTCCTGACGAACCGATCCCATTGTTCCTGCTTGTCTGCTGTGTAACGATATATATGCACTAAAACGCAACTCCTTTTATTGCTGCTGAAATTAGTGTTTATGTCCAATAAATGCAACTACGCAGAAATGTTCTCAAATTCCTATTTGAAACAGGAAACGTTCTATATAAAACAACGTTGCGGGCTGATTCATGGCATTCATAGACCCGGTCATGCAAGATAACAGACAGACGTTATTGCCAGGTTCTCCGGGAACAAAGAATTTAGCAGATAAATGCGGCGACCGGCTGCTTTGTGTCCGGTGCTAACTATTTGATAATTTCCAGCCGCAGGTTCGCCGGCCCTTGACTTAAGGCGGCGTTAGCCGAGTGGTAAAGTCAGAAACCTTCAGAAGGTTAAATTGAAGATTTACGAACTGGTCAGGATACTTGATATAACCTTCTGAAGGTTGGGTTGATTCCTGCCGGGGAAGTTCGGAGGTCGGTTTAGGCTCTTCGATACGGCAGTCTTAAGTCAAGTCTCGGTTAATTTTAGTTGCAAATATTGAAATTATTCATTACAATCAAACGTTATCATGGCTTGTATAACTTATCAGAGTGTATTGTTAGGTTCTCCGGGAACGGAGCGCGGAAATATTGGGAACTTGCTACTGGAACAGTCCGGCAACCCGGTCTTGAAGATCGGATTATATGGGATTAAAAATGCCTACATCGATTTAGGATGAATCGTGCAGGACAAACATATGCTAAGTGTATAAAAACCAAATAACGGTTGACGTATCGTACAATATAGTGTACATTTAAGCAGAATATATTTGAGGTTACAATGCAAAGAATACAATTGGATAAAGATGTAAAACCACTTAGTGAATTTCGTTCTAAAGTCACAACTTTTTTAGATCACGTTCATAAAACAAAAAGACCATTACTAATAACCCAAAACGGTAAAAGCAGCGCCGTACTTATGGATGTTTCCGAATATGAGTCTATCATCGATAAAATGGAATTATTACAAGATATTCAATTGGCCAAATCGCAAATCGAAAAAGGTAAAGGGGTTTCTACTTCCGAGGCAAAGACAATAATTTTGAACAGAATTAATAAATGAAGATAGTCTGGTCTCCTTTATCCGTCGAACGTATATCTGAAATCGCCGAATATATTTCAATCGACAATCCAAAAGTATCAAATAATTGGGTTGAAACATTATTTGGAAAAGTGGAACAATTAAAATCGTTTCCGCAAAGTGGACGTATTGTTCCGGAGTTAGGTGAAAATACAATCCGAGAATTAATATTTGGAAACTACCGAATTGTCTATCAAATAGAATTAAGACAAATTTCAATTTTAACTGTTCGTCATATTAGACAAATCTTACCCGAGTCTGATCTTGAACCTAACCTGAATAATTCAGGTTAATCCCGCTATCGACCGGCAGGGGCGTAGCGAGAATTATTAAAATATTTCATTGTGAGAAAAAAACTTCTTGTATGTTTACACCGCACAATTGTACGTTTTAAGCATACATATAGGATTTGACAATGAATTTACTCGCTCAAATTTTATCATCGAAAGTTCGTTCCGGGATTTTCAGACTTATTTTTGGAACCGAAATATGCAGATATAGACATAACCAAAATTTAAGAAGTGAGTCATTGAAACATATGTTAGAAATTATAGGAAGCACATGAATAATAAAGATATTTTCAGTATACATAAAGGTATTATTGGATTTTTTGTTGTACTATTTCTATTTGTTACATGTTATGATAGTGATTCAATTTATGATGAGAATAAGATATTAGGAATATGGACTTCTTCAGGAGTATCATTTGAAAATGCTATAATGTCGACTGTTGCGACTAAATTTAATGAAGATAATACCTATATGCTGGGCGATTATATTGAAGATGAGTTCCATAAGAGTGAATTGATTGGTGAACATACAATTCTTCAATATTATGTATTTTCGGATATAAATATACTTGTCACTGTCCAGACTAATAGTGAAAATGAAGATTGGATAATTAGAGATACAATGTTCTATGATTTTAAATCAGATCTAAACTTACTTATTGAATGGAAGAATCCTCAAGATAATAATATTGATACTACATATTACTACAAGCAAAAGTAATAATTATGACAGAGGTTAAAGTAAATAAATTTCTAACCATTATGTTCACCTAACAGCGAATGCAGTTCGATAAAATTAAGGTGGGGGTCGTATTTTTGAAAAGTTTGTCATAATCAAATCATCTATTCCTTTACGTTTCGCTGTAGGTGACACTTGTCCGTTAGGCAGTAAATAAAATGAAAAAGATATTTGTTAAACTTATTGATATTTTTAATGAAATACGTGAAGAAAGTTTTCTTGGATATGACACAATATCTTTCTTAATGACTCTATTTGGAGCAATATTTGGTGCCGTTTTAATTGCTTTAGTTGTTCTCGGTGTCACATCATTAATATGCTTTTTTATAAGTTGTCTCTTTCTTTGGGTAGGATTTGAGACCATTGCAGATAAAATATCTTTGATTCCTTTTTTAATTACAATTTTAACTTTACTTGCTTCTTGTGTTCTTTTAGGAGCTAGTTTTGGTGTCGAGCAATATAAAAATACCACCCAGATAAAGATGAAGAAATGAAAAATTGTCCAATATGTGACACAATAATCAAGGACGATTATATAAAATGTCCAAAATGTAAAAATTATATTGATAATAGTATATTTGATAGACTATCTAAAAGAGATATAAAGATAATAAAGAAAAATAAATTAAAAATTTATACTCCGAGTCTTTTAGCACTACAGATGGAAAACATTTATACTGATAGTATTTTTGATGAAATTGATAAGAAATTTCCAGATGATGATGAACGATACAAATATTTCCTTTTTAAAAGCTATATATACTATAAATGCAGTATTTTGAGAGTAAATACAAAATTAAATTCAGTAAAAACAATTATTAATGATTATAAAAATCAAATAATATTTTTAAGTGCTGATCTTTTCAATACTTATAAAGGGAATAAATTTTCAGATAAGTATTTAATTGACTTAGCATACGATATTTTTAACAATCTCGATGATGCATTATTATTTGAAGATAATCTAAAAATGAGTATAGAAATCTCTAAAATAATTTCTAATGAAAGAGATTTAATTAAAGGATTTGAACTATTTGTTGAGTTAAATGAGTTTTTCAAAATGTTTGATATATTTTCTTCTATGTTTCTTGTTGAAGAAGAAGACTGGGACTGGAAGAAAATTATTAATGAGGATTAAGTTATGAACGTGAAGGAAATGTTGGCCAGTCTCGGAGGTTTCCTAATCTTAGGTGCCTTCATTTTAGTGTTTGGTGCAATCGTTTCGGTCTTCATCTTTGGAACAGCGTGGGCAAGTATAAAGCTCTTTCCTTGGTTTTCAGTCCTGACTTGGATTGTATTCGGATTAGTTGTGTTTGTCTTTCTTCCGCTAGCCATTCCAAAATCAACACGGAGTTTTTCGAGTGTTGCACTGTTTATCTCATCCTACATATTTGGGGCAACTCTCTGGATGGAGGGACTCTTGCTTACTCTCTTCATCTGGGGGCCTACTGCTGTGTTCATTGGTCTCTTCATAGCCCCGGAGTCGGCGTTGTGCCGATCGCTATGCTTGCTACACTTCTCAGGGGGATGTGGAAGCCACTCATCGAACTAGTGTTGCTCACAATCATGACGTTTGGAAGTAGAATCGGTGCAATGTCGCTGGCTGAGAGTTTGGAAGACTGAGAAATGAGAAGAATCTGGATTCCACAACTCATATCTAGCCTGATGCTGCTTTGGGCCCTCATTCCGTACAACCCGTACGGATACTACATCTTGCTTCGCTTGATATGTTGCGGGGTCTTTGCTTACCTTGCTTTCCTGGCATTCAACCAAGAACAACAATTTTGGGTGTGGGTTTTTGGTATAATGGCTGCGGTTTATAATCCAATCATTCGAGTTCATCTGACAAGAGAGATTTGGTCAGTTCTCAATGTCATCACAATCGTAATTGTAGTTGCGTCAATCTTCGTCATTAAAGTGAAAGACAACACCGCCTAACCATCGCATACATGAGAGAGCTGTTTTTTGATTGATGATTTTACGAGTATACGAAGTGTTTTTGAAATATTGAAAGAACATTGAAATCACATTCGCCGTATCTCATACGTTGCCCGTTATATGAGTAAGGATATATATGATTAATTATAAGTTATTGTGTAAAGATAGTTCAAAGCCTCCAAATATGGTTGAACAAGTTTTAGGACATCCAAATAATAGAAAAAAATATATTGAATTAGGAGTATTTAATGAACATCGATTTTGTTTTTACCTTTGGGCAAAATGGAAAAAAGAATTAGATTTTTCTCCCGATCTTATTTCATTTGATTGGCACCAAGATTTTTTGTATCCTAGCGCTAATGAAAAAAAAGAGTTAGAGTTAATTAATCTCCAAAATCTATCAGAAATATCATTTTTTTCTTGGGCACGATTAAATCCAACAAATGATAATCATATTTCTTCTGCTACATATCTAAATTTACTCAATGATATTTGGGTAGTGTGTAAGCAAGATTTTGAATCTGAAACTGATGTACTAATTGATTTTAATGGTGAAAAGCATCTTATTCATAAATTCAAAACAGATGAAGAACTTTTTAAAAGAATATCAGAAGAATCAATAAACGGTATATTCTTTGACATAGACTTAGACTACTTCACGATTGAAAATTCTACTTCAAATGACAAAGAATATTATACATACATTGATAATAAAGAAATTAATAGAATCTTCTCTATCGAGTCAGATTTGATAAAGTGGATATTTAATAGAATATATGGAATAACAATAGCTTTAGAACCGGAACATACAGGTGGCATTTCAAAATCCATGGAATTATTATCTCAATTAGAAAAATTATGGTTTATTAATTCTATTGGGAAAAGTAATTGTAAATGGCTCACATTTGATAAACAGAATCAAGAATAATAAATGAATATCGTTACTAATGTGTATCATATAACGAATCTGATTCGCACCTGACGCCATATTAAAAAAAACGATAACCGAAAAATCTTTTATTCGGCGTCAGTGTGCGTCAAAGGTGTCTCAATGTGACAAGCAGGAGTTCCCCGCTTGATGCGGGGCAAGTTCACCTTCGGAAGGTTCAGCAAGCATCGCTACTTTATGACAAAATCCGCTTTCAAATTAGCAATCGATTCACCGTAATGATCTTTTAATGAACAGATTTCCTTTACCAGATAATTAACCCGTGTCACCGATTCCGTCATGAAATAGCGGAACAATTCGCGCTTTCCCTCATGTTTTTCCGCCACCGGTAAAAACAGCGCACAACGGTAAACAATCGACGCCATTTCCACCAGGTAATTGGCTACATAGTCGTGAAAATCTTTGTTCTTCAGATCAAGCACATCATTAACAGTCTGTTGAAGCTTCTCTACATAACCGAGGATGATTTCCTTTTCTCCGGCAAGGTTTTTCACCTCAAGATTTCGCAGGATTTCCCACTCTCTTTCAAGAACGTTGGTGGTCACTCCGCCGATCGCCGCCACGACCTGCAGCTGAGTAGTCCCCTCGTAGATATTGGTGATCCTGGCGTCCCGCGCCAGGCGCTCCACCGGGAAATCCTTCATATAGCCGCAACCGCCGTGAATCTGGACCGCGTCATAGGCGACCTTATTCGCCATTTCGGTAATGGTAAATTTTGCCAGCGGCGTCAGAAAACCGGCCATTGCCGCCGCGTATTTCAGTTCGGCTTTGACATTTTCGCCATTGCCCGCTTTACGTTCATACATATCTTCATAATCCACAAACAATGCAGTGCGATAGAGCAGCATCCGGGCGGTTTCGATCTCCGCCTGCATTTTCCTGAGCATCTGGTAAACCGCCGGGAAATGGACAATCGCCTGCCCGAACTGCTCGCGTTCGTTGGCGTATTTCACGGCCTCTTCATAAGCCGCCTGGGCGATTCCCAAGGCCTGTGCCGAAACCGCCAGCCGGGCGCCGTTCATCAGGCTCATTACATATTTTATCAAACCGAATTTGCGCCGGCCGATCAACTCGGCTTTTGCCATATTGAACTGCATCTCGCAAGTCGGGGAGCCGTGGATGCCGTGTTTATTCTCAATCCGGCGCACAATCATATTATGATCGCGATAGCGTTCGTACAGGAACATACTTAAACCGCGTCCGCCTTTTGAGCCTTCTTCCGAGCGCGCCAGCACCAGCGACACATCTCCGGAACCGTTGGTGATAAAACGCTTAACGCCGTCGAGGTACCATTCGCCGTCCTTTTCAATTGCCCGCAGCGCCACCGATTGCAGATCGCTGCCGGCATCGGGTTCAGTGAGCGCCATGGAACCGCTGACTTCCCCTGAGCAGAATTTCGGTAAAACCCGGTCTTTCTGCTCTTCGTTTCCAAATTTATTAACAGTCACCGCAATGTCCTGCAAGCCAAAGAGATTCATCAGGCTGGCGTCCGCCTGGGAAACCATCTCCACGAGGATAGTGTTCACCGTCACCGGCATATTCAAGCCGCCGTACTTGCGCGGCAGCATTCCGCCCAGATATCCCGCCCGGGACAAAACTTCCATATTCTCCTGTGTTTCCGGCGCCCATTCGACGATTCCATCCCGGTAGGCTGGCCCCTGTTCGTCCACAGCTTCGGCGCGCGGCGCAATGAAATTCGCGCAAATATCCCCGGCATTATTTAGCACCATCCCGTACCAGGTCCGGGCTTCATCGTAGGAATGCAGTCTTTCGGCGCCATTGTCCTGATAATTATTTTCTAAATCCCTGACGATCTCCCGCAAATCCAGTAGACCGAGGTAAAACCGGCGGTTTTCGTTATAGTAATTTGCCATTATCCTTCCTCCTTCAAATAGCGCAGCATCACCGGAATGATTTCATTCAGATCGCCGACGACGCCCATGTGGGCGATTTTGAAAATCGGCGCCTCGGGGTCTTTATTAATTGCGATGATTTTTTGGGACTCTTCCATGCCGGCGCGATGCTGAATCTGCCCGGAAATGCCGCAGGCGATGTAGAGTTTCGGACGAACGACCGAACCGGTCTGTCCGATCTGATGGTCTTTGTCCACAAAGCCAAAATCCACCGCCGCGCGGCTGGCGCCGACTTCCCCGCCCAGGGCGCTTGCCAACTCCCGAATCAGCCGGAAATTTCCCGCACTGCCCACGCCTGCTCCGCCGGAAACAATGATTTGCGCCGAATTAAAATCCGCCTTTTTAACCTTCGGGACGACCGAAAGGAATTCACTCTTTACCCAGCTTTCATTGAAGTCGACAGGAAAAAGCTCCATCTTATGAGGGTGATTCGGATGTTCTTCCGGCAGCAGCATGACGCCTTCACGAACCGACGCCATCATCGGGCGGTTGTCCGGGGTAATGATCGTCGCCAGGATATTGCCTCCGAATGCCGGGCGCACCTGGAAAAGAATATTTCCCTTATCCTTATAATTCTTGACGTATAACTGCGTGCAATCCGCCGTCAAGCCGGTTTTCAATGACGATGCGATCAGCGGCGCAATATCGCGCCCCGTATGGGTTGCCCCAAAAAGTACGATGTCCGGCTCTTCCGACTGAATCATCGCCTCTAAGATATGCTTGTAGGCAATAGAGTGCAGATGCTTAAGCCTCTCGTCGGTAAAATACAGCAGCCGGTCAAGTCCGTATTGAAACAGCCGGTCCGTATCTTCCGGCAGGGCGTCTCCGGCAAAAACACCGGTCACTTCACCCTTTAGCGGTTTCGACAGCGTATAGGCTTTGTAGGTCAGCTCGATACTGACATTCCGGAGTCTGCCGGTTACAGGGTTTTTCTCTATAAAAACAATTGATTTCATTAATTAACCTCTACGTAAACTTTCGTTATGTCCCGAACCAGCTGCTTGATATTGGTCGGTTTGGTCCCGTACATTTTCAGGTCGCCCCCTTTTAGCATAATGTTTTTAATTTTATGCACTTTTGTGGGGCTGCCCTTCAAACCGCAGCGGTCTTCATCCAAGCCAAGATCTTCCAGCGAATAGGCGGGAATGATCCAGCCCTTCGCTTCGGCTGCCGATATTTCCGAAGTGTCAAAATTTTCCTTTACGTCAGCCCGAAAGTATTGGAGCATCCGCCGGCAATTTGGATAGCGCGGCGTATTAGCCTGTCCGGTTACCGTTAATAATACGGGGTAGCCGCTCTTGATCACTTCGGTCTGCACTTCGCCGTCTCTCTCGACAATCAGGTACTCGTCATTAAATTCCCTTAAAACCGAAACATAGGTGATCTGGTTCAAACCGATTTTGTCGGCAACCTGCGGTCCCACCTGGGCGGTGTCGCCGTCAATCGCCTGCCGTCCGGCGAGCACTAAATCGACACTTCCGATTTTTTTGATGGTTTCCGCCAGCACATAAGAGGTCGCCAGCGTATCGGCAGCGGCAAATTTGCGATCGGTGATCAACATGACGCGATCGGCGCCCATATACAGGGAATGTTTCAGAATTTCCGCGGCTTTCGGCGGTCCCATCGTAATCACCACGACCTCTCCGCCAATTTTATCCCTGATCGTCAGCGCCATCTCGAGGGCGTACAGATCGTCCGGGTTGAAAATCGCCGGCAGCGCCGCACGATTGACCGTGCCGTCGGCTTTCATGGCGTCGCCGGTAACATTAGCGGTATCGGGAACCTGTTTTGCCAGCACTACTATTTTTTTCATCTATCCTCCAAACATCAAATATTAAACGGTAGTTTAACAAAGAAAACGTTTTTATCAATGATTTTTCGACCAATTTAAAAAAGTAAGATTGTTTGATTTGCGGTAACTACTCAGCCATATAAAGTGAGCAAGTTTTATTTTAGGGCATCCCGCCTGACCCCTTAGGGAATTCACTTGTCCGGCTTTTGACGGATTCTGTGAGTACCCCGATTGGAGGTTAAAATACACACCAAGTTACATCCCCCTTTTATTCCCCCTTTACTAAGGGGGATTTACAAGGATTTCCCTCTAAAAAGAGGGGTGTCCGAAGGACGGGGTGTGTTGCTCTCTAAAGTCGGGACAACTGGTAGAGGCCATTTTATCCCATCGAATAAATTCCTCAAAGTGTCTTCGTGGCAAGATTTATGAATTAAACAGGCTTAAAGCAATCAATCGCAATGTTTGACTTTTCATGGTGATGTTGTAATTTTCAAGGCGCAGTCAACTAAATCAATCAGGAGTGTAACTATTAGATGATAAAGATAATTAACATTGATAACTGGCAGCGCAAACGCCAGTATGAATTTTTCCGGCAGTTGGATTATCCGCATTTCAATATTTGCACCAACCTGGATATTTCCAAAGCCCACCGATATTCTAAAGAATACGGAATCTCGCTGTTTAAGACGATTCTTTACGTCACTATGAAAACCGCCAATGATATTCCGAAATTTCGGTGCCGAATTCGGGAAAATCAGGTTGTAGAGTATGACATTATTCACCCCTCTTTTACTGTAAGTGTAGAAAACGATCAATTTAGCTTCTGCACGGTGAATTATGAGGAGAACGTTGAAAAATTCTTCACAATCGTAAATAAGGGAATTGAGCGAGTAAAACAACATCCTTTACTTATCGATGAACCGGGTCGCGACGACCTGGTATATATTTCCTGCCTGCCCTGGATTTCTTTTACCGGTATCATGCACCCGATCCACATGCATCCGGTGGACTCGGTGCCGCGCATTGTCTGGGGTAAATACATTCGCGAAGGCGACAGCGTGAAACTGCCCTATTCCCTACAGGCTCATCACGCATTGGCGGACGGCTTCCACGCCGGGAAGTTTTTCACTTTATTTCAGGAAATGATCAATCAACCGGAATATTTATTTAAAACAAATTAATGCAATAAATAACAAGCACGGCTATACCTGCTCAATGAACAATAAAAAACGATATTTCTGAAGTTACTCCGAAATTTTAGCGCTGTATCTAATATTATGTCGAGATGATATAACCTCCCCTTTCATCCCCTCCTTGCCAAGGAGGGGAAAGAGGGGAGGTCGATTGGAATCTTCATAAAACAAGGCTTTTTCCATCTCAGGTTTATTAGATCCCTTTCCCTCAGATGAGATCAATTTTGTAAACCTGACAGGTGTAAGGTCAATTTTGTATATAAATCTAGGTACTGTTCTGCCGATTGTCGCCAGGAAAAATCGGCTTTCATTCCGTTCAGCATTATCTGCTGCCATTCTTCTTTTTTATAATAGATAGAAACCGCCCGGCTTATAGATTTGATCAAATCATCGGCAGAATAATCGCCAAATAAAAAGCCGTTGCCCTGCTTGCCGTCCCAGTCCAGGACCGTATCCGCCAGACCACCGGTCTTATGTACGACCGGAACCGTTCCGTACTTCAGGCTCACCATCTGGGTGATCCCGCAGGGTTCATAGCGGGAGGGCATCAGGAAGATATCACAGCCTGCCATGATTTTATGAGAAAGCGGGTTATTGTAACTGAAATCGATTTTCAGGCGTTTTGCATAAAGTTTTGCAAATTTCCGCAATTCCTGCTGATAGGATTCATCTCCGCTGCCGAGAATAATCAGTCCCGCATCCTGAGCCATGATCCGATCCAGGGCTTCCAGCAACACCGGAATTCCTTTCTGCTCCACCAGCCGGGAGACCATTCCGATCAACGGCTTATCGAGAAGCCCGTTGTCCAATCCCGTTTCGTCAAGTAAAGCCGTCTTGTTGATTCGTTTATCTCTAAGACTGCCCGGAGAATATTGTTTGCTAATAAAAATATCTGTTGCAGGGTTCCACTCCGAATAGTCCACCCCATTTAAAATGCCGAAAACATGCTGTTGATGTTCATTTATTACACTCTTTAGTCCGGCGCTTAAGACCTCATCGGTCATTATTTCTTTTGCATGGGTCGGGCTGACCGTACTAACGGCATCGGCAAAAACGATTCCGGCTTTCAGCGGATTGATCTGCCCGTACCACTCCAGCGGAGCCGCGGGATAAAAAAGTTTACCGGGAAAATCAAAAATTCTCCGCCGCTCCATGCTCACAATTCCCTGGTAGGCAATATTATGTAATGTCAATAATGTTTTTGTTTTTCGGAATTGCAAATAATCCGAAGACCGGGTTTTTAAATATACCGGAATCGGCGCCGTGTGATTATCATGACAGTGAATCAGATCGGGAGTCCATTTCAGGACGCTGCAAATTTCCAGCGCCGCTTTGCTGAATAATAGAAACCGCTTGTCCTGATCATTATAGGAAACGCCTTGTTTATCGCTATAAACACCACGGGAACCAAAATATTTTTCGTTCTCAATAAAGTAAATATGATAATTGGAATGTTGCGGTGAAATCCAGCGGGAAAATCCGCAATATACCGTTTCATTTCCAACTCTGACTGAAAAACGATAGGGACAACTCTCCGTTTGATGAATATTTCGGTCGATTGTCCCATAAGCAGGAGTTACCACATAAACTTCGGCGCCCTGCCCGGCAAGCGCCCGGGGCAATGCGCCCGCCACATCGCCCAGTCCGCCGACCTTTGAATAGGGGTAAACTTCGGCTGAGACGAATAAGATTTTCATATTAGTCTCTTAAAAGTTAATTTTTTGCTTTTTTTCAAAGAAAATGATCATTATTAAATTTATTCACAAATCTAAAAAGATACTGGATATTGGATACTGGATACTTGTTTTTTTCTATCCAGTATCAAGCAACCAGCATCCAGTATCGTCCCAAAATATGTGGAGTAACTTCTCATTTCTCAAATTTTATTCTTTACCTTTTTGGGGCTGCCGGCCCCTTCGGGGCATGTCTCTTTGGAGCAATTTGATATTTAATATTTGCAATTTGAAATTTGAAATCTATTTTTCAACTTTTTTGGTTCCGGCTTGTCCAAATTAGGGTTAGTCGAATGTTATTTCTAAAATAATCAATCTTTCAGTGTACACCAGTAGCTGAAATCAAGATCGGGGAATATATCGTCATCCTGCTCAATTCTCCGAAGATAATTCCCAGCGCCTGTATCAAGAGAGCCGCTTTCCAGGTAAGCCGACAGGATATTTTCGATTTTCTTAATTCGTTCATCATGCACTGCGATGCGGTCTTCGGCATAATCTCTGGCGCTCCAGGTGCTGATCAGGAATTGCCAGTCGGAGCTTTCAAGCAGGAGCAGCTGCCGCGCCATAATATTCAGGAGACGGCGCAGGGGTTCGTCTTTGGTATCTTTGTATTTATCGGCGAGTTCGGTCATGCGGTCTTCGGCGGCGTAGATATGTTTCCAGGTCCATTCCGTCCATTTATTCAGCCAGATGTAGTGGAAGCCACCCTGACCCCAGGAACCTTCCGGGAGCGAAACTGATGCTGAGGGTTGATTCTCGCGGAGATGTTCCCCGAGAGTGACTTTTTTCACATCGGCGCTCGAATTTAATTTTCTGATGACTTTCCCAAGCCAGCGCGTTCCTTCAAACCACCAGTGTCCGAACAGTTCGGTATCAAAAGGTGCTGTCAGAACACCAACTTTACCGGTTTTATCATAATGACCGTTAATATATTCATGCAGAATATTTACAAAATGCGACGCCTGATTTTCCAGGGCTTCTTCCACATCCTCAGGATAATATTCCATTTTATCGGCAAGATCGGCTTTGGCGCTGGTCACCTTCCAGAAGCGATGTCCACCGGGATAATGCTTCTTATGAAAATCCAGGTAGCGTCCGTCGCCGGGATATCCGTATTCACCGCTCCAGACCTGCAGCGCCGATTCCTCATGCCGACCATAAGCGACGGCGGCGCGGCTCGTTCCGGTCGATGTGACCAGATAATTTTCATAAATCGAGCGTTCTTTGATCTTGTCCATTGGTTTCCAGTTCTTCTCAAACTGTTGCCAGAGTTGCTTCAATGAACTAAAGCGGTCAATATAGACGCCTTTCCCTTCACCGCCCATGATAAGATGCTTATCGACAATAAAATACTGGATATCATATTTGTATAAAAACTCTTCCACGCCTTTACGATGAAACTTTTTAGGGTATTCCGCGATTGGCGACGACCATTCATAGCTGGGTCGATAAGCACACTCCGGTAGCCACATGCCTTTCGGGTCCCGTCCGAAATGCCGCTTGTAGCTTTCCTTGCCAACCCGAACCTGGGCGTCGATTGCTTCATCGGAACCAAGCAATGGAAAGTAGCCGTGAGTCGCTGCACAGGTAATTATTTCCAGGTGATCATCGTCCTGTAGTTTTCGAAATCCTGGGAGAATGTTTCTGGAGTAGGTATCAACAAAGGTGTTTTTAATATCCATATAATATTCTTCCCAGAAAATCGAGACCTTTTCAAGATGCTCATTTTTTATTTTCGCGAATTCGATTTTATTTTCCCGGGCGGCTTCAATCTTTTGATCTAAGTAGTGAATAAATCCGTATTTGAATTTTTCCGACGCCAATTGCTCAGCCAAGATCGGTGTAATTCCCAGAGTCACTTTCGGGCTGATCCCGTCAGCCGCCAACTCATCGAATTCTTTCAGCAGCGGCAGGTAAGTCTCCGCCGCGGCTTCGTAAAGCCAGTCCATTCCGTGGGGCCATTCACCGTGATTGATCACGTAGGGCAAATGACTGTGTAGTACAAAAGTAAAATATCCCTTCATAATATCCTCGCCTTTTTTAAATATTCTTCAAATTCATCGAACATTTTAATTTACGACATTCAAGGAAAAAAGGGTACATACCATTTCCGCGGCAGGCATCTACGGTCACACCGCGCTGCGGCATGAGCCTAAAAACTACAATAACAACAATTATACGACTACCATACTCGCAACATTACAAACTATGATTAGCCGCAGATGATCCCCAGGACTTGCAGGCGCTGTCGTTTCGGCAGGAAGATAAATCTTGGGGTTATTCCTGAGCTAATCATTGGGCTAACACCCAACTTCAGTTGGATGAAATGTGCTCCCGTTACATACCCGAAAACTTATTTTTAATGCGTTTTCACAAAGGCTGTCCGCCGTGCTATCTGAAAGATCCAAGATCAGGGTAAAATCCGGCTTGGCAATATTGGAACAATTCTCTATATTCATCAGTGGGAGCGTGTGGTGGAAAAGAAACCGATAAATAAAAGTCGCGAGCGCCAACCGTTCTCAAATATCGTCGATGAATCAGCATATCGGGCAATTTTCGAATCAACCGGTGTCGCCTCTATGATCGTCATTGAAGATACTCATATAATCCTGGCCAACCGGGAATGTGAACAGGTCACCGGCTACCCGCCCGAAAAACTTGTCGGACAATCCTGGACCGGTTTTGTGGCGAAAGAGAGTCTGAAACGGATGCTGAAATATCACCGGCTGCGCCGGATTGACCCGCAAAAGGCGCCGAACAAATACGAAGTCAAACTAATCCATAGAGACGGCACAATCCGCGATACAATTCTCTCGGTGAGAATGATCCCCGGCAGCAGCAATAGCATCATCTCCATGCAGGACGTCACCGATCTTAGAAAAACACAGCAGGAACTTGCCGACCAAGAAAACAGATACCGCTCCCTCTTTGAATGCTCACCCGTGGGTATTGTTGTTGCTGATAAAAAAGGTAAAATGCTGGATACAAATCCGGCTCTACTGAAAATATACGGACTTCCAAAAGCCAATTTGATCGGGAAATTAGCTTTTACGCTGGTCCGGAAATATCTTACCATGAAAGAACTTCCAAGAGTCTTGAAAGTCATCAAGGACGCGCTCGCCGGGAAGATAATTGAACCATCTAATTTTGAATACCAGGATAAAATATTGGAGATCAGTGCCAGTATCAATCCTATGGAAAAAACAGTTGTTGGAATTATAAGCGACATTACAAAACAGAAACAGTCCGAAAAGGCGCTAAAAGAGAATGAGCAAAAATACCGCCTGTTGTTTGAAAATATGCTGGACAGTTTTGCTTTGCACAAAATTGTCTTAAATAAAAAAGGCGCACCGGTCGATTATATCTTCCTGGAAGTTAATCAGGCATTCGAACGGCAAACCGGCCTAAAACGGGAAGATATTCTGGGTAAAAAGGTTACCTAAGTTCTTCCCGGAATAGAAAACGATCCTGCCGGCTGGATTAGCAGATACGGCAAAGTCGCCCTGACCGGAAAAGAGGAGCGGTTTGAGCAATGTTCTGAAAATCTGGGGAAATGGTATTCCGTGCTGGCTTTCTCGCCGGTTAAAAACCATTTTGCGACAATTTTCCAGGATATTACTGATCGTAAACAGGCTGAGGAAGCGCTGCGGAAGTCGGAAGATAAATATCGATTGATCACAGAAAACACGGGTGATCTTATTACCTTGCACACATTCGATCTGAAAGTATCTTATACCTATATAAGCCCTTCAATTAAAACCCTTACCGGTTACAAGCCGGAAGAACTGTTCGGCAAATCACCACTCGATTTTATACATCCCGAAGATAAAAGGGGATTGCTTAAAATATTAAAGGTCTATATCGGTTATAAAATTAAAAATCTGATTGCCGGAAAAGAATCCGAATTCACGGAAACATTTGAATGCCGGTTTAAGCATAAATCAGGGAAGTGGATTCATTTACAAAGTGTCGGCAATATCGTTGGAGGACAGCTCCTTTTTATATCAAGAGACATCACCCAGCGCGTGCAGATGGAAGAAACGCTGAAAGAAAGTTTCAGCCGGCTTGAAAAGGCGCAAGAAATCGGAAAAATGGGTTTTCTGGATTGGGATCTGAAGACGGATGAGATGTTCCTGTCCGATCAGGTTATTGAGATGTTCGGCCTTGAGCCTGGGATGAAAGAGCGCGTTCCGGATTTAGTCGCCGGTTATGTCCACCCCGACGATCAGCAAATGCTCAGGGAGAAGCTGGAGCTTGCCGTAAAGGATGAAAAAGATTTACATACCGATTTCCGCGTGGTACGCCCCCCCGATGGAAAAATCGTGTGGATTAATGCCCAGGCGGAACTGATTTGCGAATCGGACAGAAAAACCCGGAGACTCTTGGCGACTGTCAGCGATATTACGGAGCGTATGACTTTTTTAGAAGCCTTGCGTGAGAGCGAGGAGAAATACCGCTCCGTTGTAGAAAACAGTGTCACCGGGGTATTTATTGTCGATGATCATTACACTTTTGTTTTTGTCAATCAACATCTCTGTGAAATTATGGGATATGAAGAATCGGAAGTAATTGGTCACGAATTCACGGAATTTCTGGCGCCGGAGAGCGTGGATCTGGTGAAAGATCGCTATCTGCGACGGCAAGTAGGAGAAGCAATACCGGCGGATTATGAATTTGACGTGATTCGTAAAGACGGCGAAAGAAGACGGGTTGAGATTTACTCAACTGTGGTGAACGGTTCCGATGGAAAGACGCGAACTATCGCCCAAATCCTGGATATTACGGATCGGATTAAAGCCGAAGCCGAACGTGATAATCTGGAATCCCAGCTGCGTCAGGCGCAGAAAATGGAGGCAGTCGGGCGTCTGGCAGGCGGCATTGCCCATGATTTTAATAATATTCTGACGGTGATTCAGGGTTATTCGGAACTGTCGATGATGGGCCTGCATCCGGATCATACGCTCTATTTTCCGTTGCAGCAAATCAATGACGCCGCCCGTCGCTCGGCAGCACTGATCCGTAAAATGATGGCATTCTCCCGTCAGCAGAATGCGGAGCCGCAGATATTGGACCTGAATACGCACCTGGAATCCACTAAAGATTTGTTAGAAAAAGTCATTAGCGAAGAAATCAGTATGAATTTTATCGCCGGCGCTGAACTTCACGTTGTGTATCTGGATCCGACACAAATGGATCAGGTGATCACAAATCTGGTCGTCAACGCCCGGGACGCAATGCCCGGCAGCGGTCGCCTGACCGTTGAAACAGCCAATTTTATCTGTGATTCGGAATATTGTCAAAAGCATCGCGGATACAAACCGGGTAATTATGTAATGATCGCCGTCAGTGATACCGGGTGCGGGATGGATAAAGCAACCCTGGAGAAAGTGTTTGAACCGTTTTTTACTACAAAGGGCAAAGGGCAGGGAACCGGTCTCGGACTCTCTACGGTTTACGGGATTGTTAAGCAGAATGACGGATTTATTCATATCTACAGCGAACCCGGCAACGGTACCACGGTCAAGATCTATTTTCCCGTATATGAAGGTGCGAAGAAGAATGCGGTTCAATCGGAGGAATCTTTTGAAAATATAAAAGGGCAAGAAACGATCCTGTTGGTTGAGGATGACGGCGAAGTCCGGAATCTGGCCAAAAGCACCCTGGAACAGCTGGAATACCGGGTCGTTGATTTTGGTGAGCCGGCAGCCGCCGTTGAGTTCTGTGAAAAACATAATGATGAAATCGATTTGATGATCACGGATGTGATCATGCCTGGAATGAACGGCAAAGAGCTGCATCACCGGATTGAAAAAATCAAACCCGTAATCAAAGTGCTGTATATGTCGGGATATACCGCCAATGTGATCGCCATCCGGGGTATTATCAAAGAGGGTATAAATTTTATCCAGAAACCCTTCACACCGCTAATGCTGGGAAAGAAGGTACGGGAAGTGCTGGATAAATGATTCGAAATTAAAAAGTAAACAGTTAAAAAGCCATCATATCCGGGAGATAATTCAGTAGCTTATTCTTGAATTTTATCAAAATAATCTTATCTTAAACAAATGAAGTTATATGTGTTAAAAAAGATTAAGAACCGAAGTCAAATGACATTTTGGTTCGTCTTCACCACTTCAAAGCGTGTTTTAGCTACCCTGGAATTCATTTTATGCGATTCCGTGCTGGTTGGTGAAAAACCCGGCTCAAACCCGATTTCGGTAGTTATGATATGCTGAATTCAACCAAATACTTTTTACAAGGGCGTCAATGTTAAAAATAAAACGACTGTTATTGAGACACCGAAAGGAAACTGTTAATGTGTAAAGATTTTAAAAAAGAACAACCGCCGGTCTTTTATGACAATCTTGAAGCATTTATTGAGTATAGCGGAGTCGCAAATATCATTGTTGACGAAAACGGCACAATCTTAAAGAGTAATAAAATATTTGAAGATCTATCCGGATATTCAAAAGCGGAAATAGAAAACAGGAAAAGACTGATAGATTTTATTGACCCTGAAGACCAACAATTTACCCCCACCCTTTTGCAGACCGGTAAAGACAATAAAAGTGTACTCAACTTCAAAGATAAACAGGGTATTAATAAATACGTTCATTTATGCACGGGACGTCTACTTGATTCAAAGGCGCGAATTGTTTCTTTAGTTGATATTACACAGCAAGTTGAGAGCATGCGCCACCGCATCATTTTGGAAAGAACTACGGCCATAATTGGCTCCCATTTTCTTAATATTCAATCAAGACCAATGGATTCAATAATCAATGACGCTCTGAATATTTTAGGCGAAGCGGTTTTGGCAGATAGAATTTATTTACTGCTGTTTACAGAATCCGAACTATTTAAAAACAAAATATTTTTTTGGAATTCAAGCGACGTCGAACCGCAGCCGCGTGAATTTTACGAGGAATACGAAACGCGATTTCCATGGACAATGGAGGTGCTGAA
>Ga0265594_1000755_pt1 | contig 26261 bp, 24 predicted proteins | sample saktaG_11_FD_190147 | JGI IMG/M metagenome (GOLD analysis project Ga0265594, IMG submission 190147) | Saline water microbial communities from Sakinaw Lake, British Columbia, Canada - sak_2011_5_24_80m | ecosystem: Environmental > Aquatic > Non-marine Saline and Alkaline > Saline ... | reverse complement strand
GATCAGTTATAATAGGCTCTTCTAATTTATGAATATAAAAAGGAATATTATACTTTTTTATTATTTCGGGAACTGCACCTATATGATCATAATGGCCGTGTGTGTTTAGTATAAAATCAGGTGTTATTTCTTCATTTTTTAAACACTTTTCAATTTCATTAAAATCTGAGCCTGGATCTATTATAATATTTAAATTATCCAGACAGAGAATGTAACAATTGACTTTAAAGAAACCTAATTCTAATCTTATTACTTTCAATCTTTCTTTCTTGGTAAGACTCTATATGCATCATAAACAGAGTCAATTTGTTTCAAGTTATTAATTACATCTTTTAATATATATTTATTGCTAATCTCTATTAGAAATCTAAGCTTAATACTACCCCTGCTATCAATCTTTAGTGTACTTGCATTAATAATATTTAAATCATATTCACTGATAACATTCGTTATGTCTCTTAGCAGTTTTGTTCTATCAATAGCCTCGATTTGGATTTCTGCACTGAATTTATATGGTAAGAGAGTATCCCATTTTACTTCTATAAATCTTTGTTCATCATAATTCATTAAATTTTTAACATTATTACAATCAATCCTATGAACAGAAATACCCTTTCCCCTTGTAATATAGCCAGTAATTTCATCACCAGGTACAGGATTGCAGCACTTTGCTATATTCACTAAAACTCCATCCATTCCCTTAACAATAATTCCACTTCCTGTTCTTTTTTCTTCCTTCTTCTTTTTCAAATCCTCTATAGATAGTTCCTTTTCCTGCTCTGCTTGACTTAAATTCTTTATAATCTTTGTATATACCTGATGAACAGAGGTTTTATGAGAACCTATATTCATAAATAACATATCAGCATTTTCAAAATTCATTTCCCTGGATACTTCATCAAATATTTTTAAAGGAACACTATTAAATGAAAGACTATTTTTCCTAAGAATTTTCAACATCATCTCTCTGCCAGTATTATAAGATTCCTTACGCTCCTCTTTACTAAACCATCGTTTTATCTTATTTCTAGCACTTGAAGTTTTGACAACATTTAACCAGTCTCTACTTGGACCTTTTGGAAATTTTGATACTATTATCTCAACTATATCTCCATTCTCCAGGATACTTTCAATTGGTATCATTCTTCCATTTATCTTTGTGCCAATACAATTATGGCCAATATCTGTATGCACCTGATAAGCAAAATCAATAGGAGTGGAACCTCTTGGGAGATTTATTACTCTCCCCTTAGGTGTAAATACAAAAACTTCATCTTCAAATAAATCAAGCTTTAAAGATTCCATGTAATCCTTTGGATCTTTGAGTTCTTTCTGCCAATCCAAAACCTGTCTTATCCATGCAATCCTTTTATCAAATTCACTTAGCTTTACCTTGCCTTCTTTGTATTTGTAATGAGCAGCTATTCCATATTCAGCGATTTTATGCATTTCAAAAGTTCTTATTTGGATTTCTACAGGATTTCCTTTGTTTCCGATAACAGTTGTGTGGAGTGATTGATACATATTAAATTTAGGATTTGCTATAAAATCTTTAAACCTTCCAGGAACAGGTTTCCACATAGAATGAATTACACCAAGAACAGCATAACAGCTCTTAACATCATTTACTATTGCTCTAACAGCTATCAAGTCAAATATATCTTCAAATTTTCTATTCTGTTTTACAATTTTATTATATATACTATAATAAGTTTTTTTTCTACCGCTTATTTCAGCTGAAATTTTTACTTCTTCTATTTTTTTTGAAATAGCACTTATAACATCATCTATTAAAGCTTTCCGTTTTTTTATTCTTTCCTTAACCATACCCCTTATTTCTTTATACTGCTTGGGATAAATATACATAAAACTTAAATCCTCTAGCTCTGATTTTACTTGATATATTCCAAGTCTATGTGCAATAGGTGCATAAACTTCCAATGTTTCTTCAGATTTTAACTTTTTCTTTTCTTCACCAAATGGTGCTAAGGTTCGCATGTTATGTAATCTATCTGCCAATTTAACCAGTATTATCCGTATATCTTCAGACATTGAAATTATCATTTTCCTTAAGTTCTCGACCTGTTTTTCTTCCCTGCTACTAAAAACTATTTTATCCAGCTTTGTTACACCGTCTATTATGTTTGCAGTGTTTGAACCAAATTCACTTTTTATCTTCTCCAGGCTATAATCTGTATCTTCTATTACATCATGCAGTATTGCTGCTATTATTGATATCTGATCTAATTCCATGTTAGCAAGAATATCTGCAACCCCTAAAGGATGAATAATGAAAGGTTCTCCAGATTTCCTATATTGATCTTTATGATATTTTTTTGAAATATCATATGCTCTTTTCATTACTTTATCATCAAACTGCGGATTATATTTCTTAATTTTTTCCACAAGCTTCCTGTAAATCAAATCAACATCAATATCTTTAGTTTTGGATTTACTGCTTAATTTTAAATTATTAATTTTATGATTAACTGAATTCATTTTTACAAATCTCCTGAATACATAAAAACTTCTAATATCATTAAAATAGCTGGTAACCTGCCCTTCAATATATTTATTAATTCTGTAATTTTAAATATTATTATAAAACATTTTTAAAATTTGCTAAACTAGGTCCAATGTTACAAGTTGTATATTTTTTAAACCTTTCCATACATTTTCCTCTATCTGATAAATTATAGTAACATTACTTGTGCATTTTAATTTATTTTTAATTTTATCATTAACTTTAAAAATTATTGCATTAAGTTCAATGTTATCTTTTTTTAATTTAAGCTTTACATGCTTGCCATCCTTTAAATATTCTATCTTTGAAATCCTGCAACCTCTTGTTAAAAAAATAGGTTTTGGATTACCTACCCCAAATGGTTTCATAAGTGATAATTCTTCTAATAATTTATTATCTATATCACTGAAATTTAACTCTAAATCAATACTAAATTTCCTCTCAGTATCAATTTTTTTTATCTTTTCATATGCAATCTTAACCATTTCATTTTTAAATTTATTAAATTTAGATTTCTTCATAATTATCCCACATGCTTGCTTGTGACCACCAAATTTTTCAAAAAATTCTCTCAAAACATATAAATTGCTGTAAAGATCAAATTCTTTTATACTCCTGCCCGATCCTTTAAGTTCTTTTCCTTTTTCTTTAAATAATATAACCGGTATATTAAATATCTTTGTCAGATTTGAAGCAACAACACCAATTACACCTTCATTCCAACTTTTAGATTTACCAATAAAAATCTTTTTATTTTTAATAATTTCTTGGAAATCATTGCCTTTTTTTATTTCCTCCAGTATGTTTTCTTGAACTATCTGTCTTTTTTTATTTATTAAATTAAGTTCTTTCACTATTTTATTAAAATTTTTCCCATCTTCTTTTAAAAGGTTTACACTATTATCAGCATTTTTTATTCTTCCAGCTGCATTAAGTCTTGGTGCAATTACATAACCTATATCATAAGTATTTATTTCATCTTTTTCTCCTAATAATTCTTCAATCATTAGTGACAATCCCTTATTTATTGTATTTTTCATAATTTTTAAACCATTCTTTACTATAATCCTATTTTCTCCAGTAAGGGGCATTACGTCTGCTATCGTTGAGATTGCGACCATATCCAGCAGTGATGTCAAATAATTTTTATTAAATTTTTTCTTTTTATCTTCTTCTAAATTACGCAAAATGGATATTATAAATTTAAATGTAACACCGCCGCCACTAAGATCTTTAAAAGGATATTTAGAATTCTTTAACTTTGGATTTATAACAATATACTTTTCTTTTTTATAATTCTCTTTACTGCCGGATACTGAATCATTGGTTGAAGGTTTATGATGATCACATGCTATTAAATCTATATCTATATTTTTTCTTAAAATATATTCTTTAACATCATCACTGTTAGTCCCGCAGTCAACGCAGATTATTAAACTATATTTCTCTTCTTTGGAAATATTTTTAACATAACTTAAGGTAATATCATATCCTTCTTTAAACCTGTCAGGAATATATATATCTACACTTAAACCTAACTTTTTTAAAAAATTATAAAGTATTACAGAACTTATAATTCCATCTGTATCATAATCTCCAAATATTAAAATATTTTCATTTTTTAAAATTGCATTTTTAACTCTTTTTACACCCTTGCCTATTGAGGGTAAAAGATCTGGATCATGTAAAAGTTTAAGTGATGGTTTTAAAAAAGATATCACTTTTTCTGGGGTTGCTATACCACGATTAGCTAATATTTTAATTAGAATAGTACTGATATTACATTCTAATAACTTCTTATACTTTATCCTTTTTGTCTTTTTAAATTTCCAACTTTTTGGAAAATTTACCATAATTACTTTTTATATCTTGGAAATCTATTGTTCCAGGAAACTAAAAAAGGACTTGCAAAAAAAATAGAAGAATAAGTTCCAGCTATAAGACCAATAGTTAAAGCCATGGCAAAATCTTTTAATGCTGGGCTTCCTATTACTAGAAGAATAATTATTGGAAATAATGTTGTTACTGAAGTATTAATTGACCTTGTAAGAGTTTTATTAATAGAGTCATTTACTACAAGGTCAAATCCTAACTTTTTAGCTCTTGGTGTTTCTTCCCTGATTCTATCAAATACTACTATGGTGTCATTTAATGAATACCCCATTATAGTTAAAATAGCCGCAATAGTTGAAGTATTTATTTCACGATTTAATATAGCATACATACCAAGAGTTATTAAAACATCATGAACTAAAGCTAAGATAGCTGTTACTCCATACCTGAGTTGGAACCTTATCCATACATATATCAGTATTCCAATTATACTTACACCAATAGCTATTAAAGCATATCTTGTAATTTGTTTCCCAAACCCAGGCAATACATTTCTATCCTGGAGAGCGGGCCTATTAATTCCTATCTCCTCATCCAGTGAATTTAAAATTTTATTTTTAGTTTCAATATCTATAGGAGTTGTTCTAATTATAAATCTGTTTGATTCTGTTTGTTGCAATATAGCATTAGAAAAACCTAAATCTTCCATTACTTCTCTAACTTCAACAATTTTAACATCTTCTTTAAAATCAACCTCTATGAGTGAACCGCCAAGAAAATCTATTCCTAATATAAAGCCGCCCTGTATAAAATAACCAGCAATTCCAGCAATAATTACTGCTGCTGAAATTATAAACCATATTTTTCTCTTTCCTACAAAATCAAAATTATAATTTACAAATTTCAAATACTATTCCTTTTTTTTATTAATTTGTGATAATCTTTACTGCTTTTGCAGCTTTCCATTTTGTTTAATATGCTTTCTTTTTATACCTGTAAATCCTGGTGCCAACGCTATATTTGAACCTGATATTAAAAATAGTATTGACCTGGTTAAAACTAAACTTGTCAACATACTAATTATTACTCCTAAACCTAATGTAACTGCAAATCCTCTGATGGAACCGGTACCAAACCTGTATAAAGCAGCAGCTGTTATAAGTGTTGTTACATTGGCATCTATAATAGTTCTCATCCCATTTTTAAATCCCTCCCCAATTGCAACACGAGCAGACTTATCTTTTCTTATCTCTTCTTTTATCCGCTCAAAAATTATTACATTAGCATCGACAGCCATGCCTATAGTTAATATGATTCCTGCAATTCCAGGCAATGTAACAGCAGCATCTATTCCAGCTAAGATTCCCCAGAAAATTAATATATATATGATAATTCCAATTATAGAGATTAAGCCCAGCCCTCTGTAGAAAGCAGCCATAAATATAATTATTAAGGAAAGTCCAATAATTCCGGCATACAATCCCTTTTCTAGCGAATCTCTACCAAGCGTTGGTCCAACAGTACTACTTTCTTCTATCTCCAGACTCACGGGTAATGCTCCTGTTTCCAGAACCAGAGCTATGTCATTTGCTTCATCAAGGCTATCTATTCCTTCTATCACAGCATCACCTTGAATTTCAGTTCTTATAAAAGGGGCAGATTTTATTTCTCCATCAAGAACAATTGCAAGCTGCTTGCCTATATTTTCAGAAGTTATTTTTTCAAATATTTCCTGACCCTCGGTTGTAAAACTCATTTTTACAACTATTCTTCCATTAGAGTCATATCCTGCACTAGCTTTTGCCAGTTTATCACCAGTCATTAAAATTGGACCTAAATTAGTTTCTCCTGTTTCCTCGTCAACAGATTCTAAAATTCTAAATTCAAGCTGGGCAGTCTTCCCGATTACTTCAATTGCCCTATTTGGGTCATCTACGCCTGGAAGTTGAATTATAATATTATTTGAATAATCTCTTGTAACCAATGGTTCTGAGATTCCCAATTTATCTATCCTATCCATTATGATAAGCATTGCTTTATCTAAAGATTCTTCGGTTACTTCATCCTCGCCTTTATGCGTTGATTTTAAAATAATTTGAGTGCCGCCTTCTAGATCAAGCCCTAATTTAATTGAAGAGTTAACAGGATATATATAATAAATGGAAACTCCAATTATTATTATGAAAATTACGATAATTGCAATATGAGCTTTTTTATTACGCATATTATTTATGCATATTTTTAATTATGCTTATTTATAATATTTATATTTTTTTACCTACGGATTTTTTTTTAAGGACTAACCTTATTGTTGGCTAACCTTTTTGGATACAGCACTTTTATTTACCTTAACATCCACTCCACTGGCTATAGTAATTATTATGCTATCATCTCTAATATCTTTTATCCTTCCATGAAAGCCGCCAATAGTTACTACCTCGTCTCCTCTTTGCAAACTTGATGCAAGATCCTTTGCTTTTTTTGTTCTCGTTCTCTGAGGTCTTATTAGAAGAAAATAAAACGCTACAGCCAAAACAGCAAGCCATATCCAGGTTCCATAACTTGAAAACATTCCAGCTATACCAGTAGGCTGCTCCCCTTCTACAGTTGCTTGTTCACCTTCGGCAGTAGCTGTTTCTGTAGTTGGAAAAAGACTACTACAACCAATGGCAACCGACCCGACACCAATAATTACCATACTTACAATTATTATTGTAATTATTTTCTTTGACAATTTCATAATCACTCCTTAATTTATAATTAAAATATCAAAGATACCAAATATTACTATTATCACTATTTTTTAAAAATTTGCAACTATATAATTACACTTTTTTATTATTTTTATAATTATTCTTAAATTTTTCTTTAAAAACGCCAAAACTTCCTTCAATAATTGACTTTCTTGCTTTATCTATCAAATTATACATAAAATGAAGATTATGAATAGAAAGAAGTATGCTTGACAGGATTTCTTTGCTTTTATATAAATGCCTTAAATATGATCTTGTGAAATTAGTGCATGTATAACAATTACAATCTCTATCAAGAGGCGTGAAATCCATTATAAATTTATTATTCTTTATATTAATTTTACCCCTGGCAGTAAAAGCACTTCCATTTCTTGAAATTCTTGTTGGCATAACAGAATCAAACATATCTACTCCATAACTAATAGCATCTATTATTCCTAAAGGGTCCCCCAGCCCCATAAAATAGGCAGGCTTGCTCTTATCTATAAAATCTAAGGTATAATTTAAAATATCCATTGTTAAATGTCTATCTTCACCCACGCTTAATCCACCTATTGCAATACCGTCAAAATCCATATCTGATATCGCTTCAGCACAAAATCTTCTTGTCTCCTTTATAAATCCTCCTTGCACAATACCAAACATTTTTGGCTGCTTACCATTAACCTCATCTATTGTTTTTTTTGAAATTTCTGCCCATTTTAATGTCTTCTTTGTTGATTCTACAGTACACTTATAATTTTCATTGTAACTCATACATTCATCAAGAACCATTATTACATCAGAACCCATTCTGCACTGCATTTTAACAACATCGGCAGGAGTAAAGAAGTGATATGAACCATCAATTATAGACTTAAATTCTACACCATCACTATTAACTTTTCTTATCTTGCCCAGGCTAAAAACTTGAAAGCCGCCACTATCTGTTAATATACTTTTTTTCCAATTCATAAAACTATGTAAACCACCTGCTTTTTCTATAACTTCAATCCCAGGCTGAAGATATAGATGATATAAGTTTGCCAGTATAATTTCATAACCTATTTTATATAATTGTTCTGGAGTTACAGCCTTAACGCTAGCTTTAGTACCAACAGGCATAAAAACAGGAGTTGGCATTATTTTTTTATTTATATGTAAATAACCTGCTCTTGCAGATGTATTATCATCCTTTTTAAAAATTTTAAAAAAACTCATTTAACGTATAACCAATCAATTTATTTTATAAACATGCAATCTCCAAAACTATAAAATCTATAATTTTTTAACTTAGCTTCATTATAAGAATTAATAATATTTTTTCTCCCGGCAAAAGCACTTACCATTATAAGTAAAGTAGAGTACGGCAGATGAAAATTGGTAATCATACAATCAATTAACTTGAACTTATATCCTGGATATATATATAAATTAGTATTACCACTGTCATTTCTTAAATAGCCGTATTTCGTCATAACAGTCTCAAGAACTCTTGTAGTTGTAGTCCCAACTGCAATAACTCTGCCGCCATTACTTTTTGCCCTATTTATTTTTTCCGCTTCTTTTTTTGATATATAATAATATTCGCTATGTATTTTGTGCTGTTCAATTTCACTCTCTGTTATAGGCTTGAATGTATCCAACCCTATGTCTAATCTAACTTTTGCAAATTTTATATTCCCTTTTCTTATTTTTTTAATTAAATTTAAAGTAAAATGAAGACCTGCTGTTGGAGCTGCTACTGAACCTTTTTTTCGGGCATAAATTGTCTGGTATCTATCGGGATCTATACTTGTTTTTTTTATATAAGGTGGGATAGGCATCTTTCCGTAACTGGTAAATATTTCTTTAGCTGCATTACTGAATTTTACTATTGCTTTGCCATAATCTTGTTTTGATTCAACTATGAAATAATATTTACCAACTATAACTTTACTTCCAACTTTAAGTCTCTTGGAAGGTCTCAGTAATACAAGATACTTCTTTCCCCAAATTTTTTTTATGACAAAACATTCAATCTTTGCTCCAGTATCTTCTTTCCTCCCAATTAATCTACATTTTTCAACTCTACTTTCATTAATTACTAATATATCTTCGCTTTCTAAATACTTATCAATATTAAAAAAGATATCATGATTGATTTTTCCTGTTTTCTTATCTAATACCAGAAGTTTTGAATTATCTCTGTTTTGCAAAGGTTCCTGGGCTATATATTTTCCCGGAAGATTGTAATAAAAAAACTTAAGTTTCATATTGGATTATATTATTACTAAAAAAGCTTTGCCCCGCTATTCCTATTAACTCCTAAATGCTTGTAACCAAGATCAGTTGCAACTCTTCCCTTGGGTGTTCTTTTTATAAAACCTAATTGTAAAAGATAAGGTTCGTAAACATCTTCAATTGTATTCACTTCCTCTCCAATAGATACAGCAATTGTTCCCACGCCAACAGGTCCGCCATCAAACTTATTAACAATAGTATCCATTATTTTTTTATCTATTATATCCAGGCCAAGTATATCAATATCAAGTTTTTTTAAAGCTTTTTTCGCAATTTCTTCATTTATATTTCCATCCCCAAATATTAAAGCATAATCTCTAACCCTTTTTAGCAATCTATTTGCAATCCTTGGAGTACCTCTGCATCTTTTTGCAATCATAGATGCCCCTTTTTCTGTTATATCCAAGCCCAATATACCAGCAGATCTTTTAATTATTTTTACAATATTTTCAATTTTGTAATAATCCAGCCTTAAATTTACACCAAACCTATCCCTTAGCGGTGATGCTATTAAACCAATTCTGGTAGTAGCTCCAATAATAGTAAAAGGAGTAATATCAATTCTAATGGATTTTGCAGATGGACCTTTGCCAATAATGATATCCAGTTTATAATCCTCCATAGCAGGATACAATATTTCTTCAACAGTTCTATTCAGTCTGTGTATTTCATCTATAAATAAAACATCAAACTTCTCCAGATTGGTTAAAATTGCAGCAATATCGCCAGCTCTTTCTATAGCTGGACCTGAAGTTATTCTAAAATTTACACTAAGTTCATTGGCTATTATTTCTGCAAGACAGGTTTTCCCTAAACCAGGCGGGCCCGAAATAATGACATGATCTAAGGGTTCTTTTCTCTTCTTTGCAGAACTTATAAAAACTAAAAGATTTTCTATTATTTTTTTCTGTCCTATAAATCCAGATATACTTCGTGGACGCAAACTTTTGTCAAGTTCAACATCTTCTTTCTTATATTTAGGATCAACGTCTCCTTTATTACTACTATTATTAGTATTAATTTCCTTATACCCCCCTCAATGCAATTTTTAATACTTCCTCAATTTTTTTATTTTTCATATCTTCAACTGAAATTTTTTGTATTGCTTTATCAATTTCCCTGGAACTATACCCTAAAGCCTTTAAAGCCTGCCTTAATTCTAAAACCTTTTTATCTTCTTTAAAAAATACAGCTCTGCCACTGCCAATTTCGCCTTCGCTTAATTTTTCCCTTAATTCCAGTATTATTCGTTCAGCTAATTTTTTACCAATTCCAGGCACCCTTCTTACCAGATCAACTTCTCTGCTTACGATAATTCTCGTAAGTTCATCTGCTCCATATATTGAGAAAGCACTCAGTGCAATTTTTATTGATATTCCTGATACATTAAGAAGCTTTAAAAAAAGCTCTTTCTCTTTTAAATTTAAAAATCCAACTAATCTCAATTCCTCTTCTCTAACATGTGTATATATATCAAGAAATACTTCCTTGCCAACATCAGGAAGCTTTTCGTAAGTCCTGCTTGAGATAAGTATTTCAAATCCTATTCCACCTGTTTGAACTATTATGCTCGTCGGCAACTTTTCTAATAATTTACCACTTATTTTAGCAATCATATAATAATTAACTACTCCACTAATTCTTTTATTTTATTTTCAAATTTATAATTATTAGCATGGCATATCGCTATTGCCATAGCATCCCAGGCATCGTTCTCTTTAGGAAAAAAATTGTCTTCTACTCCAAGAATCGCTTTTAACATATATTTTATTTGTACTTTTGTAGCTCTACCATAACCTACAATTGCCTGTTTTACTTGAAGTGGTGTATATTCAAATATTTTTATATTATTTTCACTGCAAGCTAATATAGATATACCTCTTGCCTGACCAACATTTAATGCAGTTTTAACATTTATACTAAAAAAGATATCTTCAATTGCCAAACAATCAGGAGAGTAATTTAAAATTATCTTATTAATTCCATTATATATTTCTTTTAGTCTCAGATGAATTTTTTTATTTTTTATTGTTATAATACAACCGCAATATATAGGTAAATACTTATTCCCTGCTACATCTAATATAGCAATTCCAGTTGCTGCCAATCCAGGATCTATTCCAATTATCCTAATTTTATTATGTCCCATTACTAAAATTACTGGAAATCAATTTTATTAAAAATATCATCAGTTATTTCTAAATTTGTATTTACACTCTGTACATCATCATTATCATCTAATAAATTTATAAGCTTTAATGCTTTCCTTGCATCATCTTTTGATAATTTAACTGTAGTTTTAGGAATATAAGCAATTTCACTTGATTTTATCCCTACATTGCATTTTTCCAAACTCTCTTTTACCTTTATAAATTCAGATGGCATAGTTTTAATCTCATATAATTGATCTTCTTCATCAATATCTTCGGCACCATTATCAATAGCACTTAGCATAAATTCCTCTTCATTCTCTACATCTTTCTTATTAACCAGTATCATACCTTTCATTTCAAACAACCAACTAACACATCCGCTTTCGCCAAGATTCCCATTATTTTTACTAAAAATATTTCTAATCTCAGCAGCTGTTCTATTCTTATTTTCAGTCATAATTTCTACCATTATTGCAATTCCTGCAGGTCCATATCCTTCATACAGTATTCTTTCGTACTTTACTCCTTCAATTTCTCCGGTTCCCTTCTTTATCGCTCTTTCAATATTATCAGCAGGCATATTATATTCTTTTGCTTTTGATACAACATTAGCAAGAGCAACATTTCTGCTTGGGTCGCCACTTCCTCCTTCTCTAGCAGCAACACTTATACTTCTGCTGAGCTTCCCAAACATATTTCCTCTTTTTGCATCTTCTTTTGCTTTTTTATGTTTAATAGAATGCCATTTTGAATGACCAGACATATCAATTCTCCCTTTTTTTATTTAATTCTATTATTTTTAAAAAATATTTATGGATTCGATTATCTTCGGTCAATTCAGGGTGAAAAGTACTAACAAGTATATTTTCTTCCCTCGCAAAGATCACATTGCCATTTAATCTTGATAAAACTTTCACACTTTTTCCTATTTTTTTAATCTTAGGAGCTCTTATAAATACAGCTTTAAATTTATTCTTGTATATATCAGATTTTCCAATCATCTCTCCATCTAAATTAATAAACTCTTCAAAACTATCAATCTGCCTCCCGTAAGCATTCCTTTCCACATCTATATCAATATAACCAAGTCCTAATTTTTCTCCAATCACCTTTTTTGCAATAAGAATCAAACCTGCACATGTTCCAAATATTGGTTTACCCTCTCGCCTGAATTTGTCCAAATACTCTTTAAAACCATATCCTGATAAGAGCTTCTCCATGGTTGTACTTTCTCCTCCAGGAATAATAATACCATCTATTTTTTCTAGTTGTTCTGGAAGCTTTATTTCTTCTACTTCTTCCCTACATTTTTTTACCATTTCTATATGTTCTCTAAATGCTCCCTGGAGTGCAAGCACACCTACTTTTATATTGCTCCTAATTCTTACCACCCTCTTGTAGAAAGCATATCTTCTTTAGACAATTTGGAAATATCTATTCCAAACATAGCACTGCCAAGACCTCTCGAAACCTTTGCCAATATTTCTGGATTATTATAATGTGTAGTAGCTTCAACTATAGCTTTTGCCATTATTGCAGGATTTTTTGATTTAAAAATTCCTGAACCTACAAATACTCCATCTGCTCCTAACTGCATGATCATTGCTGCATCTGCAGGAGTTGAAATACCTCCTGCTGAGAAGTTTACAACAGGTAGCTTCTTATTCTCATGAACATAAATAACCAGATCATACGGAGCACCTAATTCCTTGGCTACTGTCATTAATTCTTCTCTTGGCAGGTTTGCAACTCTATTTATACTATCCTTAATACTTCTCATATGTTTTACTGCCTCTACAACATTTCCAGTTCCAGCTTCTCCTTTTGTCCTAATCATAGCAGCACCTTCTCCTATTCTTCTTAAAGCTTCTCCAAGATTGGTGGCACCACATACAAATGGGACCTTAAACTCCCATTTATTTATATGGAATTTCTCATCTGCTGGAGTCAAAACCTCACTTTCATCAATATAATCAATTCCTATCGCCTCTAAAATCTGAGCTTCTCCGAAATGACCGATTCTTACCTTTGCCATCACGGGTACAGACACTGTTTCCATTATCTTTAGTATAATTTCGGGATCAGTCATTCTTGCCACACCACCAGTTGCTCTAATATCAGCAGGAATTTTTTCAAGTGCCATTACTGAAACTGCACCTGCCTCTTCTGCAATTTTAGCCTGTTCGACAGTAGTTACATCCATTATTACTCCACCTTTTAACATCTCAGCAAGTCCTGATTTAACTTTTAAAGTTCCCTTTTCCATTTTTATTAAACCTCCTAATTATTTTACTCCCACTCCCAAAGCCATATTTTCAAGTCTTCTTATCCTTTCTTCTGCGGGAGGATGAGTATTAAATAAATTACTTAAAAAATTTTTTTGTTTTATACCAAAAGGATTTGCTATAAACAAATGAGCCATTGCATTATTTGCTGCTTTTATTTTTCCTCTGGCACTTATTTTTCTAAGAGCATTAGCCAGCCCTGCAGGATATCTTGTGATAAGTGCACTATTTGAATCAGCTAAATATTCCCTGCTCCTGCTTATTGCTAATTTTATTATTGTTGCAATAATTGGCGATATTATTATTAGTATTAAACCTAATATTAAAAAAATTATAGACAATATTCCACCCCCGGAGCTTCTGGCTGATTTTCTTCTTCCGCCGCCAAAAATAAAACCCCTTAGTATTATATTACTTATTATGGCTATCATTCCAACCAGAGCTACTATTATTGTTCCTAGTAATATATCATAGTTTTTAATATGAGACAGCTCATGAGCAATAACTCCTTTAAGTTCACTGTCGCTTAAATTATCAATTAAACCACTCGTTAGAACAATTATACCATTAGAGGGGTTTCTACCAGTAGCAAAAGCATTCATGCCATTATCTTCAATAATATAAACCTTTGGCATGGGCAGTCCTGCAGCAATGGATAAACCTTCAACCATATAATAAACTTTAGGATTCTGGTCCCTCTGCAGCTGTCTTGCCCTGGTAAGCTTTAGTACAAGTTTATCACTCCCGTAATAACTCCAGAAACTGACTGCAACTGCTATTATAAGAGCAAAAATCATTAATACAATAGAATATCCTCCATTTGCTCCATAACGATAATCAAGGTATAGCCCAACTGCATATCCTATGGCGCAAATGAATATTAAAAATCCTATTATTAAAAAGCCAGTTTTTCTCTTATTACTAGCAATATTTTCATACATTTATAAACCTATAAAAAACATAATAAAATTTTACTTTAATTTAAAAACTATCAAAAATATTAAAATTTTACTTTAACCGGTTCCCTTGCTGTAGGTTTTTCAATCTCAAAATAATCCTTTTTTTCAAACTTAAACATTCCAGCAAACATATTCCCGGGGAAAGTCTGAATTCTAGTATTAAACTTCATAATCATATCATTATAAAACTGTCTCGCATAAGCAATGTTACTCTCAATTCCATTTAATTGTTCCATTAATTTTGAGAATTGTTGGTCTGCTTTAAGAGTAGGATATCTTTCTGATACTGCAAATAAAGATTTTAAAGTACCTGTAATCATATTTTCTGCTTTAGCCTGGTCAGTAACTGTTTTGGCATCAATCCCTAACCTTCTTGCATTAATTACCTTTTGAAGAGTTTCTTTCTCGTGAGTAGCATAACCTTTCACGGTTTCTACTAAATTTGGTATTAAATCATATCTTTTTCTAAGCTGAACATCAATTTGATGCCAGGCATTATCAGCCTTATTTCTCAGTGATACTATTGAATTATAAATCCCGATTCCTGCAAATAACAGCATCAATAAAATAGCAGCAATTGCAAGTAACAAAATAATAATACCGGTTAACATAAATCCTCCTATTCTTTATATTTAGCTTAACATTCTTATAATTACTGCAATAAGAAATTAAAAAAATAACTTCTTATATCATTAATAATTCATATAGATTATAACATTATATTTATAAAAATATAATTTCTTATACGCTTATTAAAATATAATTAATTATTAAAACTTTAAAGAAAATAATTTAAATATTAACCAGGTAATTCTTTAAATTTCTTTGCCTTTACCATTATTTATTTTTATTTTTACACAAAAATTTTTTTGTGGTATATTTCTTTTTATGCTTTATGCTATAAAAAATACCTATATTTCTTAGGAGGATATTAATGAGTAATTCAAGCTGTATCAAAAAAAGAGTTATTGGCCTTATATCCGGTAATAATAGCGGGAAAACTTCACTTTCTGAGTGTTTTCTTTTTAATTCAGGTGCTATTAACAGACTTGGAAAAATAGAATCTAAAAATACAATTTCAGATTATAGTCCTCTTGAGACTAAAAGAGGCTTCAGTATAAATTCCAGTATCCTTAATTATGAGTGGAAAAATTTTAAAATAAACCTCATTGATGCACCTGGGTACATGGACTTTATTAGCCAGACTCTTTCAGCAATAAAAGTTATAGATGGCGTGCTACTTGTAATTGATGCAAAGTCAGGTGTTCAGGCACCCACTGAAAGAGTGCTGGGTATTTTATCAAAAGACCCAAAACCAATGTTCTGCGTTATCAATAAATTAGATCAGGAAAATATTGATTATTTTAAGGTTGTTAATAATATTAATAAAAATTTTAAATTAAACCTCGTTCCCATAACTATCCCTTTAAGCGAAGGTGAGAATTTTTCCAGTATAGCTGATTTACTTAAAAACCTCGCATATAACTACCAAGATGGGTCTTTTAAAAGTTCTGAGATTCAATTAGACGAAAATAACAAAGACAAGATTGAAAATTACCATAATAGTCTAATTGAATCAATAGTAGAAACAGATGATGATTTGCTTAATAAATATTTAGATGGTAAAGAAATTGATAGCAATAGCATAAATGAAGTTCTAAAGAAAGCAGTTATTGAAAAAAAAGTAATTCCAGTTTTTGCAGTATCCTCTGGCAAAAATATTGGTGTTGATATCCTTATGGACTATATAAATAGTCTCTTTCCTTCACCTCTTGAAATAAAACCGCTTACAGTAAAAAATATTAACAATGACACAGAAATTGAAATTAAACCATCACCAGATGGACCGGTTTTAGCTTATGTATTTAAAACAATGGCAGATCCTTATATAGGAAAACTATCCATATTCAGAATTTTTTCAGGAACTTTTAAATTAAATGGAAACTACTGCCTTTCAAGTAAAAAAGGATCGTACAAATTTTCAAACTTATTTAAATTACAAGGCAAAGAACAGATTGACATTAGTGAAGCTGCCTGTGGAGATATAATTGCTGTTTCTAAAATTACAGATATTTCAAATGATGACACTATATCCACCCAGGAAAATTTACTTGAAATTGAAAAGATTCAGTACCCAGAACCTATTTTACCAAAAGCTATTCTGCCAGTTAGTAAAGGTGATGAGGAAAAAATAAGTAATGGTCTTTCAAAACTTTCAGAAGAAGACCCAACATTAAAGCAGGAGTTAAATCTGGAAGTAAAACAAAATTTTATATGGGGTACTGGTGAACTTCATCTATTAATTATTAAAGATAATTTAAAGCAAAAATTCGACATAGATGTAAATATGATTACTCCTGATGTTGCCTATAAAGAAACTATAAAAAAAGATGCAAAATCAGAGCATAAATATAAAAAACAGTCTGGAGGCAGGGGCCAGTATGGTCATGTTTTTCTTGAACTTAAACCGCTAAAAAAAGGTGAAGGTTTTAAATTTGAAAATAGTATATTTGGCGGAGCAATTCCTAAAGGATATATTCCCGGTGTAGAAAAAGGTATAAGGGAATCATTAAATACAGGAGTAATAGCAGGATACCCAGTAGTAGATATTAGTGTTAATTTATATGACGGTTCATTTCATAGCGTAGATTCATCAGAATTAGCATTTAAAATTGCTGCTTCCATGGCATTTAAAAAAGGAATGAAGAATGCATCTCCAATCATACTGGAACCAGTAATGGAAATTGAAGTTACTGTTCCTGAAAAATATATGGGTGATATAATTGGTGATATAAATTCTAAAAGGGGTAAAATAATAACAATGACTCCTGATGAAAATAAGACACAGATAATAAAAGCTACAATTCCACAATCTGAGTCATTTAATTATTCTGTGGATTTAATATCAATTACTCAGGGAAGAGGTATCTTTAAACAAAAATTTTCCCATTATGAAGAACTTCCTCCAAATCTGGCCAATGATTTAGTTAAAGAAAGGGATAAAGAAAAAGAATGAAAAAAAAATATAATAAATATACTAACTTCTTAGATAGATTTCCATTTATTCCAATAATTATAATATTAATCTTGAGTTTAATTTTATTGTTTACTTTTAAAAATAAATATCCGCTTGATTTTTTTTCAGCAACTCAGCAACAAGAAGTGGAACCTGAATCTGATTACACTGTTTTCATTACTTCACCATCAAACAATGAAATTTTTAGTTTTATAAATAAAAATGAAACTATCCCTATAGAAATAAAAGCTAAGGAAGTAGAAAATCTCAATTACAAACTTGTGGTATTGGTTAATGAAACTGAGGAAATACAAACTTTTAATACCCCGCCATATGAATTCAACTGGAATCCTAATGAAGCAGGAGAATATGAAATAATAGCCAATCTTTTGGATGAAGATGATAATGTCATATCCACATCCAATAAAGTCAACTTTTTAGTTGAATATGAAGAAGAAACTGCTGAAAGTACAGTCTTAAGTATGGATGTTGAGGAAAAGAAAATTAATGCATTAAGCAATGTTCAATATAGAACACAAAATGGCGAACCATTATTTTCATACAAATGTTATATTCCGCCATCCATTGATGGAAGTATGAGTGAATGGGAAATTTTTGAAAAATTTTCTAGTTTCACCCCTACCATAAAAAAGGAAAATTATAGCTCCCACACAGATGTTTCTGGAATTTTTTATTCATGCTGGGATGATAATAATTTTTATTTTTCAATTCAGGTCATTGATGATGTATTTAATCAATCATTCACTGGAAATCAAATAAATAAAGGAGACAGTATTACACTTGTTTTTGATACTGAGCTGGAAGAAGATATACAAATCCCCTTCCGTAATAGTGATGATTTCCAGATAGATTTCTCACCAGGTACCTTTACCGGCATATATGCTGAATCATTTATAAGCTGGCCAACAGGTGGACCAGCCAAAGATGCTGTTATGTCTTCTACCCGACTTTCTAATGGATATATTCTAGAAGCAAGCATTCCCTGGTATAATTTTGTAAATTACTCACCGCAGGATGAAGATGTTCTAGGATTTACAGTATCTATATTTGATACAGATAATTTGGAATCTACAGAGCTTGTCATATCATCATCCACTCAGTTTGAAATTAATAATATATCTACTTTAGGAACAATTGTATTTATTGATGCTGGCGATATTCAACAGGAAGAAGAAATAACAGAACCAGTCGAAGAAGAGTAGATAATATATTATTTATAAAATTATTTTGAACTTTTGTATTTTTTAATTGATAAAAAAAGATACTTGGCAAAAGAGGATAGAAGAAAAACTATCCCAAGTACTATAATAATAGTTGCACCTGATGCCAGATCAAGTATATAAGAAATCCATAAGCCACCGATTGTCAAAATAATTCCAACAGACATTGAAAGAAATATCAGTGTCTTAATATTATTTGTAAATTGTCTGCACATAGAAGCCGGGATAGTAAGAAGTGCTATTACTAAAATTATACCTACAACTTTTATTAAAATTACAACACTCAAAGCAACCATTCCAAGAAGTAGAAAATATAAAATATCAACTGGTACTCCTGCAACTTTTGAGAATTCTTCATCAAAAGAAATTGCCTTAAATTCTTTATAAAATAAAATTGTTATAACAACAATTATAATATCTAAAACAACCATGATAATTAGATCACTAAATGGAATCGTGAGTATGTTTCCAAACAAATAACTAAAAAGATCTGGAGCGTATCCTGGAGTTAAATTAATAAAGATTATACCTAATGACATACCAATCGCCCATAATATTCCAATAGCAGCATCTTCGCCCACTTTGGTTTTTTTTGCAATAAATCCAATACCAAAAGCTGTTAGTATGCTGAATGGAATTGCAGTAATAATAGGATCTAATCCTAAGAAGTATCCTAATCCTATTCCGCCAAATGCAGCATGAGAAATTCCACCACTTATAAAAACTATTCTTTTTGTAACTACAAATGTTCCAACAATTCCACAGGCTATATTTACTAATATTGTAGCAATCATTGCATTTCTTATAAATTCATACTGAAAAATTTCCATTATTTCCCGTGCCTTCCTAAAACTCTATGGGGTATCCCATGAGCTAGTATCTCAACTGGGCATTTGTATGCTTCTGCAAGCTTCCCCAAACTTCCTTCTTTAGAACCATGATAGAATAATTTACGATTTAGACATGCAACGTTTTTAACATAAATAGAAATAGCTCCAACATCATGTGTAATAAAAACTATTGCCATTCTTTTATTCAGCTTCACCAACAATTCATAAAAAGACTGAAGCATTTCAGTATCAATATTTGATGTCGGCTCATCAAGTAAAAGTAATTTCGGATTTCTTGCCAGTGCTCGCGCTATAAGTACTCTTTGCAATTGGCCGCCTGATAATTCTCCAATATTCCTATCCTTTAATTTAAGTATTCCAACAGTGTCAAGCGCATTTATTGTTTCTTTTATATCTTTCTTTGAATATCTTACTATAGCTCTCTTATATCTTCCCATGATTACAACATCAAATACACTTATTGGGAATTCTAAATCAAATGTTGAATGTTGTGGCAGGTAGCCAATTAATCTTCTTCCCATTTCAACACTGCTTCCAAAAACTTCTATAATACCTTCACTCGGTTTTAGTAAACCAACTATTAATTTGAGTAGTGTGGTCTTTCCACCACCATTTGGACCAATTATTGCCAGAAAATCATTTTGCCTGACAGAAATATTAATATCTTCCAACACAGGTATGTCGTTATAACAAAAGAATAAATCCTTTGTTCTAACAATTATTTTATCTTTATTATATTTAATATTTTGTATTTTTTTATTTTTAATATTTCCCACCTTGATTCTGATAAGTTTTCACAATCACCTAAGATTATTCTAATATATCTTTAAATACTCTGGCTATCTTAGAAATATTTTCAATATAATTTTTTTCAAGCGGACTTATAAGTACGATTGCCCCACCTATCTCACTGGCAATAACTTCGGCACTTTTAGTACTGAATTCAGGTGAAGCAAAAATAATTTTTATACTATTTTCTTTTGCCTGCTTTATAAAATTCTCTAAATCTTTTGGGGAAGGTTCCTTACCTCCTTCTTCAACAGGTATTTGCTCTAAATCATAATCTCTTGCAAAATAAGCCCATGCCGGATGGTAGACCATTATTTTTCTATCTACTTTTCCTAAAAGAGCCTGGGTTATTTCATTATCCAACTTATCCATTTCCTGTAAGTAATTCTCTTTATTTTCTTTGTAATATTTCTTATTTTCTGGATCTACTCCAACCAGTCCATTATATATATTTTCTACCATTATTTTTGCATTTTTAGGTGAAAGCCATATATGAGGATCAAATTCTATTAATTCTATTCCCTCAGAACAATCAACTATAAGCATTTCTTTATTAAGTTCAACTATTTTATCTATCCAATTTAACTCAAATTCAATACCTGATCCAACTTTTACATATATTTCTGCCTCCCCTACATCCTCCATTTGGCTTGGTTTGGGCTCATAAGTATGAGGACTTGCTCCTGGGGGTACCATTACTGTTATATTAACTTTATCTCCCCCAATCTTTTCTACAAATTCAGCCTGAGGGAGAATACTCACCACTACCCCGATCTTTTGCTTGTTAGCTTCTTCTTCATACTTCTGGGCCGTGCACGAAAATATTCCAAATGAAAAAAATAGTATTGCTACAAAGATTACCAGTATTATCTTATTTAATAATATCTTTCTCTTCACTCTTTTTTATCTTTTATCAAATAATTAAAAAATTTTATTCTAACTTTCTATCTATTTGCACACTTACTGCATGTACCTGTTAATGCAAATTTATGGCTTATATCTTTAAAATTTTTTATATTGTAAAATTTACTTGTGCAAGGTATGCATTCTATATATCCACATTTTCTACAGATTATATGATGATGATGCTTTTTTGATATGTAATAATAACCCTCTCTATTAATTTCCTCTTCAAAAACAATATTTAATTTCTTAAAAATATTTAATGACCTATATATCGATGACAAATCAATTTTGTATCCTAAACTCTTGTAAATACTTTTAGCAGTTAACGGCATTGACTGACTTTCTAAAAATTTAATAATTTTAGTCCTTGGCTTTGTAAGCTTATATCCCGATTTTTGGACTATTTTTAAATAATTATTCATAACCATCATCTATTTTTAAGCTAACACAATAAAAATATAATTGCAAATGATTTGCAATTACTTATTTATTACCTATTTACTATTGATAAAAATTTTAGAATCATTAAAATGGTTAAATTATTTGTTTTAGTTGCAATAAATATAAAATATTAAAAAGAATTTATTAAAATTGAACAATAAAACAAAAAAAAGTATTAAAAACTTTAACAATTTCCCTATGACTTATAGAATCAAAATTTCTGGAATTGTTCAAGGAGTAGGTTTTAGGCCGTTTATATATAGGTTGGCGGAAAAGAATAATCTTTCCGGCACTATAACCAATACAACTGAAGGTGTATCTATTAAATTAAATGTCAGCATTAAAGAAGAATTAAATAATTTTATTTCGCAAATAAAAGCTTTAAAACCGCCACCTGCTCTTATAGAAAAAATAAAATATGAAAAAATTCCATCTGAAGATTTTTCTGACTTTATAATTACAAAAAGCACAGAAACAGCTGAAAACTTCCAGCTGATATCACCTGATATAGCAACTTGCAGCAAGTGCATAAAAGATATCAATAATAATTATAACAAACGAAGGTATTATTATCCTTTCACCAATTGCACTAATTGCGGCCCAAGATTTACAATAATTAAAAAAATGCCTTATGATAGGCCCAATACAACAATGAGTAAATTTAATCTCTGCCCTGATTGTAAAAACGAGTATTTAAATGCTCGTGATAGAAGATTCCACGCACAACCAAATGCATGTATTAAATGTGGTCCAAAGCTTCTGCTTGTAGATAAAAAAGGAGAAATAGTAGATGATAAAAAACCTATTATAAGTGCATCTCGTAAAATAAAATCAGGCTTTATTATTGGATTAAAAAGCCTTGGCGGTTTTCAAATAGCATGTGATGCAACTTCAGATAAAACTGTTAAAGAGCTAAGAAAGAGAAAAAAAAGACCATTCAAACCATTTGCAATAATGATTGGAAACACCAGTATGGTAAAGAATTATTTTTATACAAGTGAAAAAGAACTTAAAAGCCTTTCTTCGTCAAAGGCGCCCATTGTCCTTTTAAAGAAAAGAGGTAATAAATATCCTGTATCAGAGTACACTTCTTTTAACAATAAGTTTGAAGGTGTTATGATTCCCTACACACCCATACACCATTTATTGTTTAATCATACAAGCATCCCTCTTGTGATGACAAGCGGGAATATAACAGAAGAGCCAATTGCATACACCAATGAAGAAGCACTTGATAAGTTAAAGAATATTTGCGATTTCTTTCTAATTCATAATAGAGATATTTACTCCAGGTATGATGATTCAGTTATTAAAATAGTAGATGGTAAGGAAATGATTATTAGAAGAGCAAGAGGATATGCACCTTATCCCGTTAAGTTTGATAAAAATATAGGAAATAAAATAATACTGGCTGTAGGAGCACATGAAAAAAATACATTCTGCTTCCTAAAAAATAATTACGGCATTGTCAGCCAGCATATAGGCGACCTGGATAGCATTGATTCTTTAGAATTCTTTAAGTCAACTTTAAAAAATTATAAAAAACTTTTTAATATGAATGATATTGATATTGTAGCTTATGATAAGCACCCTGATTATACTTCAACTAAATTTGCAAAAAAAATAACACATACTTTAAGTAAAATAAGTATCCAGCATCATAAAGCACATATAGCCAGTGTAATTGCTGAAAATAGAATATCTGGCAAAGTTTTAGGTTTTGCATGGGATGGAACTGGCTATGGAGACGATGGCAAGATCTGGGGAAGTGAAATATTTACAGTTGATAACAATATGAATTTTAACCGAATGGGCCACCTTTCAGAAAAGATACTTCCAGGCGGGGAAATAACCATAAAAAAACCTTACAGAATGGCACTTTCATACCTTTATAATTACTGGAGAGAATATATTATAAATAGTAATAATACCAATAATAAAGACACCGCTAGTAATATTAATTTAAATTATAAAACTGGCAACAGTATTATTAATAATATTACTAAAGGAAACACTGACAATTTTACTAAATATGTTTTTAACAATTTTTCTTTTTATAAAAATATCATACAACCGCTTGAAATTGAAATACTCCAGAACCAGCTTGAAACAGGATTTAACAGCCCTGTTACTACCAGTATGGGGAGATTTTTTGACGCTGTAAGCTCAATCTTAAATTTAACCCACTACAGCAGCTACGAGGGTGAAGCAGCTATTAACTTAGAGATGGCCTCCGATGAGAGCATTAAAGAAGAGTATGACTTTAAATTAATTGATACAGAAGGAAAAATTATTATTGATGATTTATATATTTTTAATCAGATAATTAAAGATACTCAAAATAATATACTTAAAAATATTATATCTTCTAAGTTTCACAATACATTAGCTAATGTTATACTAAAAATCAGTAAAATTATAAATAAAAAATATGGTATTAAAAACATTGCATTAAGTGGAGGTGTCTTTCAAAATAACTTACTTTTAAATAAATGTTATAATATTATTCAAAGAAATGATTTTAAATTATACTCTAATTTTAAAGTCCCTGTAAATGATGGAGGCATATCATTAGGCCAGGCTTATTTAGCTGCTTATAAATTCTATTTCAATAAAGAAAGGGAATAAATATGTGTTTAGCGGTTCCTGCTAAAGTTAAAAAAATAAATAAAAATACTGCCGAGATTGAAAGCTTTGGTGTAAAAAAAGAAGTAGATATAACATTAATCCCAGATGTAGAAATTGATGATTACGTCATTGTCCATGCAGGTTTCGCAATTCAAATTGTTGATAAAGAAGATGCTCTAATAACACAAGGATACTTTAAGGATTACATTTGTGAATAACAAGGTTAAAGAACTAATTGAATCTATTAATAAACTAAGTCCTAAAGAGCAGATAAATATAATGGAAGTTTGCGGTACTCATACAATGGCAATATCCAGAAGCGGTATCCGCCAATTAATTCCATCAAGCATTAATCTTATTAGCGGTCCAGGATGCCCTGTATGTGTAACTCCAATAAATGATATTGACTGGATAATTGAAATCGTCAATAAATATAATACAACTATTTTTACTTTTGGAGATATAATAAGAGTCCCAGGCTCAGATTCAAGTCTATCATTTGTAAAATCTAGGAGCGGTGAAATAATTATTTGCTACTCGCCAATCGATGCTATTAATTTCGCTAAGGAAAATCCTTTAAAAAAAATTATTTTTTTAGCAATCGGTTTTGAAACTACCATCCCATTAACATCTGTTATTTTAAAAAAAGCATCTAGCGAAAATATTAATAATTTTTATATATTCAATACACACAAATTAGTCCCCCCTGCTCTTAAAGCATTACTCACTGATAAAGAAGTAAAAATTGATGGACTGCTTTGTCCAGGCCATGTTTCTGCCATTATAGGAAGCAAACCGTATGAGTTCATACCCGCAAATTACAGCATACCATGCGTTATAAGTGGTTTTGAGCCTATTGACATACTTCAATCAATAAAGATGATTTTAGAGCAGATTAAAGAGGATAAATCCCAAGTTCAGATACAGTATAAAAGAGTTGTTAGGAAAGAAGGAAATCCAGTAGCAGTCTGCGAGATTTATGATGTATTTGAAAAAACAGACTCATTGTGGAGGGGGCTTGGCTTTATCCCGGAAAGCGGTTTAACCTTAAAATCTAAATATTTAGATTTTGATGCTAAAAAAAATTTCGCTATTAAAAAACTTAAGTCAAAAGAGCCTGCCGGTTGTGAGTGTGGAAATATTTTAAAAGGTATAAAAAAACCTAAGGACTGCAAACTTTTTTCTAAAGCCTGCACACCTGACTCTCCTGTTGGTCCCTGCATGGTTTCAAGTGAAGGTAGTTGTGCGGCATATTATAAATATGAAAGATATAATACTAACAGACATTAAGAGTTTTTATCACACCTCTTAAATAGTCCAAACAAGCATTTAATATGAATCGTTTTAACAAAAAAAAGATAATGTATTTGTTGTTTTAATATAGATAACTATTTAAGTAATGGTAGAATTTATAAAAAACTACATACACGTCTTAAAATAATATAAAATTGGTATGAAAGGATATAAAAATTAGCTCTCAAAACAAATTTAATGATAAAATAATCAGTCTCTCGCATGGAGATGGCGGTACTAAGACCAGTGAACTAATTAATAACCTAATACTCAAATATTTAGGAAATGAAGTATTAAACAAACTTGAAGATAGTGCAGTCCTAAATT
>Ga0265594_1000754_pt1 | contig 26276 bp, 18 predicted proteins | sample saktaG_11_FD_190147 | JGI IMG/M metagenome (GOLD analysis project Ga0265594, IMG submission 190147) | Saline water microbial communities from Sakinaw Lake, British Columbia, Canada - sak_2011_5_24_80m | ecosystem: Environmental > Aquatic > Non-marine Saline and Alkaline > Saline ... | reverse complement strand
AATTTTATTTTTTTATTTTATAAAATTTCCAAAATTTCGCAGAGGGCATAGTGCTATTATCCTTGTCCCCGCCTTAAAAGGCGGGGCTAATGATATATATATTCTGAAAATTTATGAACTTAGCGAACTTAACGAAGTGATCTCATGAGCGAAGCGAATAACCGATCTCACGAAGTAATTATTCAGGCTAATTATTCTAATTTCTAATCAAATTCTAAGTCCCAATTTCTAAATGTCAAAATTGGAAGTTTGGTTATTAGCCCACAGTTGAATAGCTCTGTTCTATTAATAGCTCCACATTCCATAGTGCAAGCATTCAACAGGGTAAACATTGGTCATTTTTTAGAGCAATTAGGTCAATTAGAGCAATTAGAAATTTTTGTGATAATATATATACACCACAAAATATGGTTTACAAAAAATAAGGTGTGAACGGTTACAAAAAGTTTTATTTTACCATCCGACAAGTGTCAGCCCAGCAGTAAAAGGATACAGAGTTGGTGCTTCATCTTTTTTAAACAGCTGATTTAAAGAATATGTTGCAAACAGATTAAATTTTCCCCATCCAATACGGACACTGGCATCATACTTAAAAGGCGACAGATGAAAATCATCTTTATCTTTTATTTTGTATTTTTTGTCTTTATCATCTTTATATACTTGTTTGGAATGTGATAATACTCTTAATCCGGCAACAATACCTGCTGTAATATGAAAACTCTTTTTATTGGATCTATTATTTGTCTGGTATTCAAGCAACAGAGGAATTCTTAAATAATCAACCAGTAATTTACTTTTTATATAATCAAAAGAACTTGTATCTTTATATCCATATATAAAAGTTGTGTCAGAAATTAATTTAATGTTATTATCAAAACGATAATTATTTGATTGCCAGCCCAGACCTGTTATTAATCCAACATGATTTTTTATCAGATTAAAGTTTTGTTCATAAAAATTGATGTTTACACACATAGATTTGTTCATTTTAAGTTCAAGAAATTCATAACCTGTTGGTATATCCAATTCATTTTTGCCGTTTAAATAACCATTAATACCTAAATCAACACCTGCCCAGTGACCGTTAAATTTTTTCTTTTTCTTTTTTTCAGATTTGTTTTTATTAGCTTCAGTAGTTTTATCACCTTCAATAATTATAAATTGTCTGTTACCGATTTTTAGTTTTGTTGTATCATTCTTTAATGTATCATTATTATCTTTTTCTAAAGAAGCCGCACCACTCATTTCAATATTTTTTTCTTTAGGTTCTTCTTTATAAGATATATTTCCTGCACCTGATATTTCTCCTTCAACTTTTTCTTTTGCATCTATTTGGGCAGAGCCAGCACCGCTAACATTAATAAATGTTTTTTGTGTTAATAAATTGTAAGCTTTAAGTTCACTTGCTCCACTGATTTCTGCATTATGAACATCAGCTGTCCCTGATAAATCAACATTGCTGGCTCCTGATATATCAGTAAATAGTTCTTTAACATTCAAATTAAGTGTGATATCCGTTGCTCCGCTTGATTTAATTTCTAATTTATCTGTTTTTATCTCAGATTCTCCTTTTATTATTGAAACAGAACTTGCTTTTATGCTGTTTATATCTTTACAGGTAACAAATATTTTTACAGAACTTTTTTTTGATTTGCCTGTGATTTTAAGAACATTATCTTTTAGATCTGTTTTAATATCTTTAAAAATGTTACTATCTGCCTGTATTTCTATAAGTTGCTCATTACCTTGATTTAATATTACTGTTAAATTGCCTGATACATCTATTTTGTTAAAATCAGGCAAAGAACGTTTTTGAGTTGTAATGTTTTCATTGTTTTCCTGAGCCAAAGCAGATGAATTTATACTAAAAATAATTCCTGATAAGGCGATAACAGCCAAAAATTTATTTATTTTTTTCATAATTTATTTTTTTTTAATGATTAATAATTTGTTTTTGTGATATGACGGATTAATATATTGATTTGTTACAGAGATGATTTAAAAAAAGGTAACCGTTCACAGCTTATTATTTTATAACTGTTTGTATCATTAAACATATATTAATTAATTGACCTAATTTCTAATTGACCTAATTGACCTAAAAAATGACCAATACCCAATGCAAAATAACCAAAATAATGACCAATGCCCCAATTTAGACATTAGAAATTAGGGCTTGATTAGGTCATCAGGCAGTTGCCTGATAGAGCAATTAGAAATTTAATTGTCATTAACATGTTTTTAATGATAAAATTGTAAGAGACAAATTTATACCATTATACATATATACTCTTTCACCCATAAAAAATACCGAAGTCCCCTTAAGGAAGATTTCTATTATTTACTCCTGTAATATTCAATTTTTTTTCCTGCAAAGGCAAAAGATACCATATTACCGTTATCATCAACTTTTCTGTTAAGTTTTATATTATTATCAGTGAGTTTATTAAATTTTTCTATACTAATATCTGCTAAATCCCACATAGATATCTTAGTATTACTTAATTTATTATCATCTTTTGATACAAGTTTTTTTATCTTGGCAAAAGCATATTCTTTTAAAGACATATAATCCTGTGCTCTTATTTTTTGTTTATCCGGCTGAAGCGAATTTGTATTTTTTAATTGTCCATAAGAATAAATATCTGAATAATAATGTCGCTTTGTTTGTTTAAATGTTAATTGCTCTTTGTTTTCAGTTAGTTTATCAACTTTAATTGTTTTAATAGTATGAATATTATCTTCATTTTTTGTTATTGATATATTGTTGTTTTTATTTATTATGTTGAGAGGTTTAACAATTTTGAATGTCTTTTTATTTTTTTTGAAATTGGATATATCTTTATTTTTTATAATATGTCCATCTTTCTTTTTAACTTGTTGTTGTAAAGCAGAATTATCAGCAATGATTTTTTCTGACAAAGAGTTGTTGTTATGATTTAATATATAAATGCTTATAAAGATTAAAACAGATGCAGCAACAGATACTGTATAATAAAATGATTTCTTTTTGTAAAAAGGAAGTATAAACTTTTTTAAAGTTGTTTTTTGAGCATAAACAATATTTTTATCAGGTATAAGATAAGTTTTTCTAAACAGGTTATATTCTTTTTTTAACAAAGGATTTTTTTCTAAAAACAGGACAACATTTTCAGATTCTTTATAATTCAAATCTCCTTCCAGGTCAGCAATAAAAAAGTCCTCGTAGTTATCTTCATTTATATTGTTAACAGTAATTATAACCGGCTTTTTTAAATTTTCTTTATGAGCAAATATGATATTTGTATCAGGTCTTACAGTAATGTTTTCAAAATTTTCAAATTCTTTTTTTAAAACAGGATTTTGTTCAAGAAACACCATAAGTTCAGCAATACGGATAGGGCTTAGATTACCTTCGCGATAGTCCAAAAAATATATTTCATAATTATTTTTGTTAATATCCATAATTATATTACTGCTTCAATACTTCCAATATATTTTCTTAAAAACATTCTTGCTCTGTAAATATATACTTTAACCTGTGATTCGTTAATATCAGCTATTTTGCTTATTTCTTTATAAGAATATCCTTCATAATCTCTCAGCAAAACAACTGCCCGTTGTATTTCAGGGAGTTTGCTTAAAGCTTTGTTTAAAACATCTTTTAAGTCAGAATATTGATTCTCACAAGACAGGTTGTCATAAGTATTTTCATTAGGTTCAGAATATTTTTTATTTCTTCTTGTCTCATCAATCAAAGTATGATAAGCTGTTGTAAACAGATAAGAGCGTGCTTTTTCAGTAGAGATACTTTTTACTTTGAGCCACATTTTTTTAAATGACTCTTGAACCACATCTTTTGCTTTATGTTCATCTCTGATATTTTTTAATACAAATCTGTAAACACTATCTGAATATTTATCAACACAATCATTATATTCGTAAACTGTCATTTTTTGTCATTAAATATTTAGGCATCAGTCAGAAGCTCAACTGATTTTGAATTTTAGAACTCCTGACCTATCGTAATTGTAATTGTCATTAATATAGATTGTCTGAATTTTTTTAACAAAATTAGGAATTCCTAATACATAGTAAATTATAAGCATTTATAAGTGTAGAGACACAAAATTTTGTGTCTCTACTCTACTTCACGTCATTTATTCCGATTTTATTTAATTGTCAATTAATGACCATTAATGACAACTAATAACAATATTCATAAAATACGACGTATATGTTATGATAAAAGTTACAAAAAAATTATTAGATGTTGTCTTATTCATTTAATTTAAGGACAGCAAGAAATGCTGATTGAGGTATTTCTACATTACCAACTTGTCGCATTCTTTTTTTACCTTTTTTTTGTTTTTCCAATAATTTGCGTTTTCTGGTAATGTCGCCACCATAGCATTTAGCAGTAACATCTTTTCTATATGCTTTTATTGTTTCGCGTGCTATAATTTTTGAGCCAATAGCTGCCTGAATAGCAATATCATATTGCTGACGGGGAATAAGTTTTCGTAATTTTTCACATATTTTCCTTCCAAAGATATATGAATTTTCTTTATATATAAGAGATGATAAAGCATCTACACTCTCTCCGTTTATCAAAATATCTAATTTTACCAATTTTGATGTCTTATATCCTGTAAGATGATAATCAAAAGAAGCATATCCTTTAGATATAGATTTTAATTTATCATAAAAGTCGAAAATTATCTCTGACAAAGGCATATCAAAAGACAGTTCAACTCTGTGAGTAGTAATATATACCTGATTTTTTAGCACACCTCTTTTAGATAAGCATAGAGTAATAATAGATCCTATAAATTCTGATTTTGTAATAATTTGTGCAAGTATATATGGCTCATCAATCCTGTTAATACGACTTGGGTCAGGCAATTCTGAAGGATTATCTATTTTTATTTTTTCTCCTTTATTTGTATAAACAATATAAGACACGTTAGGCACTGTGGTAATTATAGTCATTCCAAATTCGCGTTCTAATCGTTCCTGAACGATTTCCATGTGCAACATACCAAGAAAACCACAACGAAAACCAAATCCAAGAGCAACAGAAGATTCAGGTTCATAAGTCAAAGAGGCATCGTTTAAATGCAATTTTTCAATAGAATTTCTTAATTCTTCATAATTTTCTGTATCAACAGGATAAACGCCGGCAAAGACCATTGGCTTAACATCTTTAAATCCTTCCAAAATTTTATCACAAGGTTTATCCACATGAGTTATTGTATCGCCTACTTTAACATCTGTGGCTTCTTTAATTCCGGATATAATATATCCAACATTACCAGCAGATACATACTCACAAGCCACTTGTTTTAATTTAAAAATGCCAACTTCTTCAGCTAAATATTCTTTGCCGGTTGCTACAAATTTAACTCTATCTCCTTTTTTAATAATACCATTAAAAATTCTAAAATAAGCTATAACGCCTCTGTAAGAATTATATACAGAATCAAATATTAAAGCTTGTAAAGGTTTATTTATGTCTCCTTTTGGTGGCGGTATAAGAGCAACTATTGCTTCTAAAATCAAGTCCACTCCAAGTCCTGTTTTTCCACTTGCATAGATAATATCTTCGCCTTTACATCCGATCAAATCTACTATTTGTTCTGATATTTCATCCGGCATTGCACCGGATAAATCCATTTTGTTTAATACAGGAATTATGGTCAGATTATTATCTAATGCAAGATATAGATTAGAAATTGTTTGAGCTTCAATACCTTGTGTGGCATCAACAACCAGTAAAGCACCTTCGCAGCCGGCTATTGCACGGGAAACCTCATAAGAAAAATCCACATGTCCAGGTGTATCTATTAAATTTAGTTTATAAATTTCTCCTTGCCTTTCATAGTTCATTTGAATAGCATGACTTTTTATTGTAATTCCTCTCTCCCTCTCAAGTTCCATATCATCAAGTATTTGTTGTTCATGCGATTCTCTTGAAGAAACAGTATTTGTAAGTTCCAGCAATCTGTCTGCGAGAGTACTCTTGCCATGGTCTATATGAGCTATTATACAAAAATTTCTTATGTTTTTCATTATTGCAAAAATACTATTTTAAGGTAAACAAAAAATTAGTTTTTGTAAAATAATACCTAAAATTAGTAAGTATTAAAAATAATTTTAATGAAAGCCACAGATTCACAGATTTAAAAATATTAAAAATCCACTTAATTGGATAAACAAAAATCTGTGCTAATCCTTGCCCCGTTAAATGCGTAGCAATTTTTGCAAAACAAAAATTATTTAACGGGGTAAATGTAATCAGTGGCAAAAAAAATAAACTTGCTAATTTTAGATAATAATTAAAATATTGCTTTTTAATAAAAAATATTAAATTTGTATTCTATTTTATTTTTAACAGTATTAAGGGGACTTCTATTAATTCATTCGCATCAAGATTTTCAGAGTTTTCCATAGACGAGGAAGATTTTTAAAGCACTATCGGGATAATACAAGAAAATCTGAAGAAGTATATGGGAAACTCTGAAAACCCAAAGGGAACAAATATAATAAACAATCTGACTTCGACAAAATATTTCTTAATAGCATAGCTATTAAGAAATATTTATGTCTCGCATCTTATTCATTATATTTATTTCTTGAAAGAAATTAATTAATAGAAGTCCCCTTAAAATTTGTATTTATAAAAAATTTACTAATTTTGTATGTTTATTATTTTTAATAGTATTAACTTTGCATTTATAAAGAATATTTTTGTTTAATAAAAATTATTATATTATGAAGTATATTTCAAAAAATTTTAAATTATCAGTTATATTATGTTTTTCTATTATTAATGTCTGTTCTTTTGCACAAAAGACAGAGATTGATTTGAGTCAGGTAAAACCGGATGCAAGATTATATCAATGTTTTGATAAAACATATATTCAGCAACTTCAAAAAGATAATCCCGAATTAATTTTATATTATAATTTTTATCTTGACAACTCATATTTTGTAGGAAAAGAAGTTCCCGGAAAACCTGTCCAATGTAAAAATATTAAAAAAGTTACATTAAAAAATGAAACATTATCAGGTAAAGTTCAGTATTTTAATGAAGATTTATCCAATTTTAATCCAAAAACATTTAATGTATTAAAATATAATTTTAATACTGACTATAATAAATATACAAACTATTTTTTAGGAAAAACAGGAAAAATATTAATCTTTTATCCTAAAAAAAGATTTATAAAAAAATATAATGATTACAAAAAAACTTTGTAACCGTTCATAGTAAATCCTGTGGGATATTGTCCAATAGGATAAATAATTCGTTTGTCGTTTGATATTTGTCGTTTTGATATTTTAACCTTTGCGACTTGGCGACTTTGCGTGAAAATAACACCTCTCGCAGAGACGCAAAGAAAAAAAAGGAATTTTTGAATTCTTCCAATTATCGTGGAAAAAAATTTAAAATACCATAATAACGTTAAACGTCAATGAATAATCTATAAATTTAAAAACTTATAATTATGTTAAAAAAAATTTTTACTATTATTTTGATAATTTTTTCAAATATTGTTTTTGCACAAACATATTTAATAAGTGCAGGAGGAACAGTAAATACATGTGCCGGAGATTTTTATGACAGTGGCGGTTCTGGGGCTTCATATTCTATTAATGAAAATTATACAATGACCTTTTGCTCTGATAATGCTGTTAATACTCATATGAAATTTTATTTCTGGGAATTTGATATTGACCCTTCTGATACATTATATATATATGATGGTGCTAATACCGGAGCACCACTTATAGGAGCATATAACAATAACAATACTCTTTTTCTTTATATGGTTAAAGCAACATTAACAAATCCATCAGGATGTTTAACATTTAAATTCAAATCTAACGGAGCTACAAACTCAGCAGGATGGAAGGCAGAAATATCATGTATTCCTCTTTGTCAGCAAGTTATTGCTACTATGTCTTCAAGCACAAACCCTCCACCTGTTTATGATTCAAATGATAGCTGCTGGTATATTGATATTTGTTTTGGCAATTCAATCTCTTTTGTGGGTTCAGGTAGCTATCCTGAAAATGATATGGTATATCATCAGGATGATGGCACATCAACATTTCAATGGAACTTTGGTGACGGAACTTTTGGCACAGCACAAAATGAAAACCATCTTTATGATTTGGTAAGAGGATATGATATTACTTTAACAGTAACTGATGTGAACGGATGTGCCAGTACTAATTTTATAGCATTAAGAGTTAGGGTCTCAGAAAATCCTTTTGGAGATATAAATCCTTTGCCTGATATATGTTCAGGAACTAATCTAGATATAAACGTTGGATATGATCCAAATTCTTCTATTGTAGTTGACCCTGTTGGCTCTCACCAGTCAGCGAGTCAAGGATTTGACAGCACTATGTTTGTGCCTGACGGTCCTAATTGTCCGGAACAATGTTATAATACTGATGTTGAATTTAATGCTTTTGCTCCAGGACAAACAATTACCAGTGTTAATGATATTTTATCTATATGTGTTAATATGGAACATTCTTTTATTGGGGACTTGGAATTTACAATAATCTGCCCTAATGGTCAGAGTGTTGTGTTAAAAGAATATATTCAATCAGGTGGTGGTTATCTTGGAGAACCTTATGGCGGAGATAGCCATGGCACTTATGATAGTGGTTGTGACCCTGCTGATAATCCAGCTGGTGTTGGCTGGAACTATTGCTGGTCAGAGATATATCCTACAATTGGGACTATAAATGCTCATTCATCTGAACATACATTAGCTGCAACTGATACAATAAATGATACCGGTTATTATGACCCTCATGCAAGTTTTTCAGGACTGATAGGTTGCCCTTTGAATGGTGTATGGTCAATTGAAATTTGTGATTACTGGGGTATAGATAATGGATATATCTTTTCATGGGATTTAAACTTGGACCCTAATCTTTTGCCAGTGGGCTGGGGCTATGATGTGCCTATTGACCAGATTGACTGGGATGGACCTTTTATAACTAACCAGCAGGACTCAACAATAACTGTTTCGCCTGATTATGGAGGAACATTTGCTTATACAGTTTATCTTACAGATGCTTTTGGATGTAGTTATGATACAACAATTTATTTGAATGTAGTCCAAACTCCTGATGTTGATTTAGGTCCTGATACTTTAATATGTGGAGGAGATATTATCACATTAGATGCCGGAGCCGGTTATGATACATATCACTGGTCAACAGGTTCTACAAATCAATCTATTCCTGTTAACACTTCAGGGATATATTCTGCTACTGCTACCAACACTAATGGCACTATAAGCTGTACAGATTTTGATTCAAAGACAGTTTCAATAATTCCAATGCCTTTGCTTGATTTAGGTCCTGATATTTGTAGCCCAGTGCCATATACTCTTGACGCAGGAAATCCGGGATTTAGTTATTTATGGAGTACCGGTGCAACAACTCAAACCATTGTTGTAATTCAAACAGGCAATTATTCTGTTCTGGTTACTGATGTTGTTGGCTCTCCATGTTATGAGAGAGATACTGTGTATGTTCGTATTTTACCTGAACCTGTTGTTAATTTAGGCGATACTGCAAGCATTTGTGATTATCTGCCTTATACATTAAATGCAACAACAGAACTGGACCCTTCTTATATTAATGATTATGATTTTTACTGGATACATAATCTGAACGGACAGACATGTTCACCAAGCGGACAGACATCTAGTTCTATTGCATTAGATTACTTGGAAGTAGGAACACATCAAATAACCGTATATGTTATTGGTTGCGATACTGTATCTGATAGTTTTTCTTTAAATGTAAAAATATGTCCTTTGACTATACCTAATGTTTTCACTCCAAACGGAGATGGTGTAAATGATTTTTTCTATATTGATGGTTTGGAATTTTATCCAAACAGCACATTAATTATATATAACCGATGGGGACAAAAGGTATTGGAAGATACAAACTATCAAAATGACTGGGATGGAGATAAAAATTCAGATGGAGTTTATTACTGGATACTAAAACTTGTAGACAGAAGAGGGACAGAGGAACATGGTATAGTTACTATTGTTGATAAGAGATAATTGTTAATTTTGGTATGAACATATTTAATGTCTGTTCATACAGATTAAAATTAGCTTGTGAATGTGAAAAAGCTATTTGTTTTTGGCTTTTGGCAATTAGCTCAAAATTAAAGAAATATCAAAATACATTTTTCTAACCGCTAAGGGCTAACAGCCAACAGCAAAATGATTCAGAATAAATAAATCAGCAAGTCCTGTAATCTATAAGGAATTCACAGTTTTCTTACAAACACTATATAGTTGTTTTGTTAAATAATATCCTATAAGACAGATAAATTTATATACGATAATAAAAAAAAGGAATGATAAATTTATCATTCCTTTTTGCATTTATAAAATTTAAAATTATTTAATACTTTTAAATTTTAGCCATTTCAACAATTTCATCATCAATAAGTATTCTTCCGCAGTATTCGCATACAATAATTTTTTTATGTGTTTTAATATCTAATTGTCGCTGAGGTGGAATTCTGTTAAAACAACCTCCGCAGGAATCTCTTTCTATTTTTGCAACAGCCAAACCATTTCTTGCCTTTTTTATTATTCTTTTATATGCTATAAGCAACCTTTCTTCTATAAGTTTTTGTTGTTCATTTGATTGTTTCACCAACTTTTTTTCTTCCTTTTCTGTTTCAAAAATAATATCTTTAAGTTCACTTTTTTTAATTTTAAGGTCATTTTTACGTTCTTTAAAATTTAGATTAGAATCTTCAATAGCTTGTTTTTTTGATTCATGTTCAAACTTATACTCTTTTATTTTTTTTTCACATAATTGTATTTCTAATCCCTGATATTCTATTTCTTTTGATAATGAATCATATTCACGATTATTTCTAACATTATCTCTTTGCTTTTCATATTTATTAATTAATGACTGAGATTCTTTTGTTTTATTTAAGTTAATATTAATATTATCTTTTAAAGAATTTACTTCTTCTTTATAATTAGAAACTCTTGTTTCCAAGCCGGCAATTTCATCTTCAAGATCTTGAACTTCAAGAGGCAATTCACCTCTGATAGTATAAATTTTAGCAATTTTAGAATCTATCTGTTGCAAAGCATATAAAGCTACAAGTTTTTTTTCTATTGAAATTTGCATTTTATCTCGTGGAAAAATTACTTTTTTTATAATCTTTGGCTCGTTTTCAACTTTTTTTATAGTTTTTTTAACAATTTTTGTTTTTACTGTCTTTTTTACAGGTTTCTTTGTTTTTGCTTTTACAACTTTTGATTTAGCTTCAACTTTTTTTACTGTTTTTTTAGCAATCTTTGTTTTAACTGCCTTTTTTACAGGTTTCTTTGTTTTTGCTTTTACAACTTTTGATTTAGCTTCAACTTCTTTTACTTCCTCTTTAGATGGATTACTTTTTTTTACAAATTTTGTTTTAGCTGTTTTTTTAGCCATTTTATTATAATTTTTAATGATTTTTTATATATAGTTAATTGGATTTGTATTTATTTTAGAAATAAAAATTGCAAAGTTAGGAAATTTTTTATTAATAATTAAATATAATAATTCTTTTGCAAATTGTTCACTTTCATAATGTCCAACATCAGCAATAATAATTTTATTATTTGCATCAAAAAATTGGTGATACTTAATATCAGCGGTAATAAAAATATCAGCATTTACTTTAATAGCTTCTTGAATTAAAAAACTGCCTGAGCCACCACAAATTGCCACTTTTTTAATTTTTTTTTCAAACAATTTTGTGTGTCTGATACATTTTGCGTTTAGGATTTTTTTTAATCTTAAAAAAAAATCTATCTCATTTTCTTCTTTTTCTAATTCACCAACAATTCCTGCTCCTATTTTATCAAATTTATTAATTAAAGGGTAAATATCGTAAGCTACTTCTTCGTAAGGATGAATTTTAAAAAGAGTAGTTAATATTTTATCCTCTAAATAATAAGGATAAATAGTTTCAATTTTAACTTCATCTTCATTATGTAATTCATTAATTTTTCCTACATAAGGATTTGCATTTTCCAAAGCTCTAAACGAGCCAGTTCCATTAGTATTAAAGCTGCAACAATCATAATTACCAATATGTCCTGCTCCTGCTTTAAATAAAGAATTTCTAACGTCATCTGCTTTATCTTTGGGACAAAAAGTTACTAGTTTTCTTAATAAATCTGCTTTTGGAAGCAAAACTTTTGTATTTTTTAAAGATAATTTTTTAGATAACATCCCGCTAACGCCATCAATTATATTATCTAAATTAGTATGTGCTGCATAGATAGAAATATCATTTTTTATTGCTTTTACAAGAATTTTCCCAACAATATTTTCCACATTTATCTTTTTTAAACTATTAAAAATCAGTGGATGATGTGAAATAATAATATCGCACTTTTTATTAATAGCTTCTTCTATGATATCTTCTGTAACATCAATACATATCAAAACTTTATTAATATCAGAATTATAGCTGCCTAAAATTAATCCTGAATTATCATAAGATTCCTGAATTTTATCAGGAGCAAAATCTTCAATACAATTAATTATTTCCTTTATCTTCATTAAAGATATATTAATTTATAACTATTTAGGTATCAGGCAATTGCCTGATTAATAATTTAATATTACATATTTATATACTTATCAGTCCCCAGTCCTCAGTCAGCAGTCCTCAGTCAGCAATTTTTATTTGGCAACAATTCCATTATTTATACTTTTTAGGATTTTGAATCATATGATTTAATAAGCGTCCAATTTCTTCAGATCGTCCATTAAATTCATCAAATTCTTGTTTTGATATATATTCACAGGCAAGTGAAAAATCAAGCCAAACCTGAGTTTCTGTATTTTCCATATCTGAATCAGAAATTTTACTTACGAAATGGGCTTCATATAAACGTTTACGATATCCTTCACCAACATTTGAGCAAACAGATCTTGAGGATCTTCTAATCTGATTGGTCAAAGAATAAAGTTCGTCTTTAGGAAATTTTTTGCTAATATGATAAATATCCATTGCAAGAGCAAATGCTTTTTTATATACAGTTAAATTTCTAAATCCTGTTGCCATTGTGGTTTAAAACTTTTTTTTATTATTTACATTATTGCCGACTGTTGACTGCAGATTGCCGACTACATAGTATTTAAGCAGAAGCTATTAACCCCGTAGATAATAATCAACGGGGTAAACATTTTTATAAGATGAATAGTTACATTAATTTAAAAAAATAGAAGCTATATATTATTTTTTTATAAATTCGCAAATTTAATATTATATTTAAATTTTTAACATTAATTATTTATATAAATTAGATAATGAAACAATATAAAAAAATAAATAATTCTTTAGGATGGTTAATATTTGCAATCGCATCTACGGTATATATAATAACATCTGAGCCAACAGCAAGTTTTTGGGATTGTGGTGAATATATTGCTACAGCGTATAAAATGCAGGTAGGACATCCTCCCGGGGGACCTCTATTTCAAATAATAGGTAGATTTTTTTCCTTGTTTGCTCTCGGTAATACAAGTATGGTTGCCCGCATGATAAATACTATGTCTGCTCTTTGTAGTGGTTTTACAATTTTGTTTTTATTTTGGTCAATAACAATGCTTGCCAAAAAACTTGTTGTAAAAACAAAAGAGAATATAACAAAAGGAGATTTGCTTGCAATATTTGGAAGTGGTGTTGTAGGTGCATTAGCTTATACTTTTTCCGATTCTTTCTGGTTCTCTGCTGTTGAAGGCGAAGTTTATGCTATGGCTTCCCTGTTTACTGCTGTTGTTTTTTGGGCAATACTAAAATGGGAAACTTTGGCTGACCAAAGACATTCACTTAGATGGATAATACTGATTTCTTATCTTATTGGCTTGTCTATTGGTGTGCACCTGTTAAGTCTTCTTGCTATTCCGTCTATTGTATTTGTAGTTTATTTCAGAAAGTATAAAACATCAAAAAAAGGAATCATTATTACAGCAATTCTTTCATTTATAATCCTTGGATTTATACAATCCGGTATAATACCGTGGGTTATTGCTCTTGCAGGAAAATTTGAATTGTTTTTTGTTAATACTATCAGATTACCGTTTAATTCTGGCACAATAATTTATTTTATACTTATAATTGCTCTTATAGTTTGGGGATTAAAATATACACGCAAACATAAAAAGGTTATTCTTAATACCATAATACTTTGTTTTACTTTTATGTTAATAGGTTATTCAACATTTTTTATTCTTGTTATTCGTTCAAATGCTAATCCACCAATAAATGAAAACAGTCCTAAAAATGCAATAAGTTTATTGGCTTACCTAAATAGAGAGCAATATGGTGATTGGCCTAAGTTTTATGGACAATATTATAATGCTCCTTTAGATAAAAACAAACCATATAAAGACGGTAATCCTGTTTATACAAAAGACATAGAAAAAGGGATATATGTTATAACAGATGATAGAAAATCCATTATACCAAATTATGACAAAAATTTCTGTACTTTATTTCCAAGAATGTGGAGTCCTCAAAGTAATCATATAAAAGGATATAAGAGTTGGGGAAAGGTAGAAGGAACGCCTATAACTATAACAGGACAAGACGGAAGGATAAAGACCATATATAAACCTAAATTCTCAGAAAATTTAAGATTCTTTTTTAGCTATCAATTAGGATTTATGTATTTCCGTTATTTTATGTGGAACTTTGCAGGAAGACAAAATGATATTCAGGGATATGGTGGCGTTTTAGACGGAAATTGGCTCAGCGGTATTAAATGGCTTGATGAGAAGAGGTTAGGTCCTCAGGATGATTTGCCTGATAGTATGACGGAAAACAGAGCAAGAAATAAACTTTTTTTGTTACCTTTTATACTTGGAATAATTGGACTTTTATATCAACTAAATCGCGGTCATAAAGATTTTATAGTTGTCTTATTATATTTCCTCTTTACAGGTTTAGCTATAAATATATATCTAAATATTGTTCCGTATCAGCCCCGTGAACGTGATTATGCGTATGCCGGCTCATTTTATGTATATGCTATATGGATAGGATTAGGCGTTTTGGCTTTATATGATGTATTTAAAAAAGCTGTTAAGCCGATGTTCTCTGCTATCATTGCAACATTACTATGTTTGGTGTTGGTTCCTTATGTAATGGCAAAAGAAGAATGGGATGACCATGACCGTTCAGGCAGATATACCTGTCGTGATTTTGCTGCAAATTATCTGAACTCTTGCGCTCCTAATGCCATATTATTTACTAATGGTGATAATGATACTTTTCCTTTATGGTATGACCAGGAAGTTGAAGGCATCCGCACTGATGTAAGAGTTGTTAACTTAAGCTTGCTCAATACTGACTGGTATATAGATCAAATGAAACGAAAAGCTTATGATTCGGAATCTGTACCTTTCTCTATGACAAAAAATCAATACAGACAAGGAACACGCGATATTGTTTATATTCAGGAAAATCCAAATGTAAAAGGATATGTAAATCTTAGAGAACTTATAGATTTTGTAGCAAGTGATAACCAAGCTACAAAGTTAGCAACATATAGCGGAAGAGATATTAATTATTTTCCAACAAAAAATTTCCGTATCCCTGTTGACTCTGCTACTGTTGTTGAAAATGGCACAGTATCAAAAAAAGAAATTAACAATATTGTCCCTGCTATTGAGTGGAAATTTAAAAGAAATTATGTACAAAAAAATCATTTAATGGTTCTTGACCTGCTTGCAACAAACAATTGGAAACGACCGGTATATTTTGCAATTACCACAGGAGGCGACAGTTACATTGGACTTGAAGATTATTTTCAGCTTCAAGGATTAGCTTATCGCTTGGTTCCTGTTGAAACTAAAAATATAGACGGACAAACAGGCAGCATAAACACAAAAGTAATGTATGATAATTTGATGAATAAGTTTAAATGGGGCAATATACAAGACCCACATGTATATCTCAATCAGGATAATATGAGAATGATAATGAACCTTAGAAATAATTTTGCCCGTTTGGCAAATGCTCTTATTATACAAGGCAAAAAAGATTCTGCTATTGCTGTCTGTGACAGATGCATAAAAGTAATGCCTGAAAAAACTATACCTTATGATTATTTTGTATTACCAATATCTGAGACATACTATAAAGCAGGCAAAATAGATAAAGCTAATAAAATAACCGAAAAACTTATTTATAAATATGAGCAGGAACTGAGATATTATTCTTTGTTTGAAAATGAAGATGCAGAAAAAGTTAAAGATGAAGTACAACGAGCTTTGTCTGTAATATATAGAATAAACAGAGTTACTACAAAATATAAACAAGATACCTTGATAAAAAAATCAGACGAAATTCTTCAGAAATATTATCCCAGTAAATAACTTTTTTGCAATATTATACCTTGACTGGTAAGATTTTGAGGATTTCCGTATTTTGATTATCAATACAACTATTTATAATTAATTGTAATGACATAATTGTAATCTGCCTCTGCGGTGGCAGACAGGTCAGGTAAAATTACTGTTGATATATAATACAAATTAAAAAATAAGTCCTTTTTTACTAAGCCATTCATTTTAAATGCATTTTGTTAATTCTCCATATATAATTAAAAAGCTATATAAACAAAATTTGATATGGGAAATACACAGTAAAGAAAAAAACATATATCTTACTTTTGATGATGGACCTAATCATGAAACCAGTATATGGATATTAAAGACATTAGATAATTTTGATGCTAAAGCCAGTTTTTTTTGTGTTGGTAATAACATAAAAAAAAATCCTGATATATTAAAAAAAATCTTAGCTGCAAAACATACTATAGGAAATCACACATTTAATCATATTAATGGCTGGAAAACAAAAACAGATGATTATATAAAAAATGTTTTAAAATGTAATAAATATATTGAAACATCTCTGTTCCGACCACCTTATGGTAAAATAAGACCTTTACAAATACATAGATTAAAAGAAAAATATAATATCATTTTATGGTCAGTATTAAGTTATGACTTTGACAAAAATGTTACTAAACAAGAATGCCTTAAAAATGTTATTGCTAACACAAAAAAAGGTTCAATTGTAGTTTTTCATGATAACACAAAAGCAAAAGACAACCTTTTTTATGCTCTTCCAAGATTTTTAGAATATTTTACTAAAAAAGGATATAAATTTAAAGCTTTAACAAGAGAAATTTGTAATCAAAAAGATTGAAACGATTTTTATACTTTGAGTGGTTATATTTTGCACTTCGGCAAGCTCAGTAGAGCCGTAATATAATTTGTCATTTAGCTTCGCTGTCATTTATGGTCATTTGGCTTCACTGTCATTTAGTTGCTTATTGACTATTTAATGACAATCAAAGACAACTAATGACAATTAATGGCTATATGTTAAAATTATAATTGTTTTCAGGCAACTGCCTGATAAATTAGATCAAATTATTACCGAGCAGAGTATAACATTCAGAAATAATTGCAAAATGCAAAATTGTTAAATTATTGAATGGATTAAAAATCAATGACCTCGATATGCTTCGCTACGGTGCAGTCCTAATGACAACAAATGACAACGAAGCCAAATGACTGACTATTTAATCAATGACTAATAACAATATAGATAACTAAATATCAACCAAATACAAAGATATAAACATATGAAGATTGTTCAAACAGCAGAACGAACCAGTGAATTAAAACCATCCGAGAATGTTATATATCACAGACATTTAATAGCTTATAAAGAGGCAGCCAAATTAATAAAAGGGAAAGTTTTGGAAATTGGTAGCGGGCAAGGATATGGTATAAAAATATTAGCACCTAATTCTGATAAGTATGTGGCTATTGATAAATATAAAACAAATATTGATAATCAATTAAAATTAAATAATAATATAGAATTTCATCAGATAAAAATTCCACCATTAACTAATATTCCTGATAATTATTTTGATTATGTTGTAAGTTTTCAGGTTATTGAACATATAAAAAATGATGCTCTTTTTGTTAAAGAAGCATATCGTGTACTAAAATCTGGCGGAAATCTGATATTGACAACTCCAAATATTAAAATGTCTTTAACACGTAATCCCTGGCATATAAGAGAATATACAAAAGAACAATTGCAAAAACTAATTGAAAGTTATTTTTCAAAATTAGTATTAAACGGAATATTTGGAAATGAAAAAATAATGAAATATTACAATAAAAATAAAAAGTCAGTTAAAAAAATTACACGATTTGACATTTTTAATTTACAATATCATCTGCCAGGAAAATTATTGCAGATTCCTTATGATATAATGAACAGGATAAACAGAAATTCATTGTTAAAAAGTAATTCTGATATAATACAAAATATATCTACAAACGATTTCTACTTAAATAAAGCAACAGACGAGTGCCTTGACTTTTTTTGTATAGCTACAAAAATTGCTTAACTGGGGCTATACCTGACTAATACGATAGTTCACTTTGTTTTTATTGCATAATTTAGGTTTAAATTAAATATAGTAAAACAATACAAGATAAAATATAAATGAATAAAAGCAAAAATAAAAACTGGGACCAAATTATTAAGCCAAAAACATCTCTGTTTGATTTACGATTAAACGAATTATGGCATTATCGCGACCTTATCATGCTTTTTGTAAGAAGAGATTTTGTATCTGTATATAAACAAACAATATTAGGTCCTTTGTGGTATATATTAAAACCGCTGTTAACAACTATAGTATTCACAATTATATTTAACAAATTTGCAAAAATCCCTACTGACAATTTACCGCCAATGCTGTTTTATATGGCAGGGACAATAAGCTGGAGTTATTTTGCCTCATGCCTGAAAAACACTTCTACCACTTTTTTAACTAATGAAAATATATTTGGCAAAGTATATTTTCCCCGTCTTGTAATTCCTGTTTCCGTTGCTATATCTAATCTTATTGCTTTTGCCATACAACTTCTGTTTTTTATATGTTTCATTGCATTCTATGCTTACAATGGTTTTAGTGTCAATATAAGCTGGTCTTTGCTTATTATTCCATATTTCCTGTTATTAATGGCAGCATTAGGTCTCGGATTTGGAATTATTGTATCTTCTTTAACAACAAAATATCGCGATTTAGCATATCTTGTGGAATTTGGCATACAGTTATTTATGTATGCTAGTCCTGTAATTTATTCTGTTTCGGGTTTACCTGAAAAATATCAGCATCTTATTATGCTAAACCCTATGAGTTCTGTTATTGAGGGCTTTCGCTATTCTTTATTAGGCACAGGAATATTTAATTTTTATAATATCCTGTATTCTACTATTTTTGCTCTAATTATTCTGATAATCGGTATTTTATTATTTAACAAAGTAGAAAAAACATTTATGGATACTGTATAAGGAGATTAGGAATTAGGAATTATGAAATTCAAAATACTTAATCAGTCAGTTGCCTGACAAAATGCCTAAAATTATTAATGGCAACAAATAACGACGAAGCCAAATGATTATTAATGACTTAATAATAAAAATTGAAAAATTACGAATTTTGAACTTTGGACTTTGAACTTTTTAATTTGTTTTTTGTCTTGATACTTGATACTTGATACTTGAAAATTATGAATTTTGTATTTTTTGCTTAGAACTTGTAATACTAACTTTTCCAAAGTTTAAAACTTTGGAAAAGTTTCTTAAAAGGCGATACAAAATATTAATTCTGGCTTGTCCGGGTCAGGATGATTGATTGAAATTATAAATTGAAAAACTAAAAGTTACAAATTATGTCAGATACAGTAATAGAAGTAGAAAATATTAGCAAACAATATCATCTTGGTGTTATAGGTTCAGGGACATTAGCTCAGGATATGAATCGCTTTTGGGCAAAAATAAGAGGAAAAGAAGACCCAACACTAAAAATAAGTGCAATAAACAAAATAAATACTATTGACAGTGAATATATATGGGCATTAAAAAATATAAATTTTAAAGTAAAAAAAGGTGAGGTCTTAGGAATTATTGGTAAAAATGGTGCAGGAAAATCCACTCTATTAAAAATATTATCACGTGTTACAGCTCCAACAACGGGCAAAGCTAAAATAAAAGGAAGAATAGCAAGTTTACTTGAAGTAGGAACCGGATTTCATAAAGAACTGACAGGAAGAGAAAACATATTCCTAAATGGTGCTATACTTGGTATGACTAAATCAGAAATTAGAAGTAAATTAGACGAAATAATTGATTTTTCAGGCATTGAAAAATATATAGACACACCTGTAAAACGATATTCAAGTGGAATGTATGTACGACTTGCTTTTGCTGTAGCAGCACACATGGAACCCGAAATATTAATTGTAGATGAAGTTCTTGCTGTTGGTGATGCAGAGTTTCAAAAAAAAGCCCTTGGTAAAATGCAAAATGTAACTAGTAATGAAGGTAGAACAGTGCTGTTTGTCAGCCATAATATGGGAAGTATAAGTCATCTTTGTAATCGTGGAATTGTTCTGGATAAAGGAATTATAAGTTATGAAGGAAATCAAAATGATGCTATTAATTTTTATACTGAAAATCAGCTAAATAAATTGATTTATTTTTCTAATACCGGCTTATTTAATTTAACAAAAAATCAGAATAAAAATTACATAAAAAATAGAGGTATGTTAAATGTTGAGCTATTTATAGATGATAAACTTTCTTGTATAGCATATTCTGGTTGTAATTTTCGATTTAATGTTGCTTTTGAAACTAATAATAAATTAAAAGAGATAGTTTTTGGATTTGTTATTAAAAATCTTTCAGGCACAAAAATTTTAGGTGTTAATAATAGACACTATGGATTAAAATTGAATAAATATCCTGTAAATGAAGGAAAGATAAGTGTTGAATTTTTAAATTTTCCAATTTATGGTGAAGGCAATTATTTTGTGGATCTTTATTTTGGTGAAATGGAGGATAATTTTGATGTAATTGAAAATGCATTTTATTTTCATCTTAACAATCGTGATGTTTTTATGTCAGGTCGATTATTAGATAAGAAAATTAACCAGTTTTATTTTAATGAAATAAAAATGAAGTTAATATAATTATTTATGTTTATTATTTTAAGTATAAATTTATGCAGAAAATTAAATATATTCATACAAAAAAAGTGCATAATCCGAATGCAGCAAGGGAAATAGTTCCAATAATATTAGATATATTTTCGCCAAAAAGTGTTATAGATATTGGTTGCGGACTTGGTTCATGGTTAAAAGTATTTAAGGAACTTGGAGTTAATGATATTTTAGGTGTGGATGGAGAATACGTAAAAAGAAATTTGTTAAACATAAAAAAAAATGAATTTATTTCAGCAGATTTATCAAAAAAATTTAATATTAAAAAGAAATATGACCTTGTTTTGTCCTTAGAAGTTGCTGAACATATTCCTGAAAAAAATTCAGATACTTTTATTGAAAATCTGGTAAATCATGGTAATTTAATTTTGTTTTCCGCAGCTATTCCTTTCCAATGTGGTCAAAATCATTTAAACGAACAATGGCCAGAATATTGGGATACGAAATTTAAAAAATTCGGATATTCGGTATATGATATTATTAGACCTAAAATATGGGATAATGAAAAAATAGAATATTATTACAGACAAAATATGTTTGTATATGCAAAAAAGAATTTCCTAAAACTAAAAGAGGATACTTTGGCAATATCGTATGTACATCCATATTTATGGGAATTTTATAATAAAACAACAAATAAACAATTGGCTTACTTAAAAAAACGAGTTATAGAATATGAAGAAGGATATATTGGAATATATTTATCTATTCAAATTATAAAAAAAGCAATAATTAAAAAAATACGTAAGATTTTTAAAACTATGAAGAAATCTAATTTAATATAGTTTATGGAAGAAAAACTTATTTCAGTAATAACACCAGCTTATAATTGTGATAAATATATTTTAGAATCATTAAATAGTATATTAAATCAAACTTATTCCAATATTGAATTATTAATTGCTGATGATGCTTCAACAGATAATACCCGTAAAATTATTGATTCTTTAAAAGATTCAAGAATTAAGACATACCATAATAAAATAAATAAAGGATACTTAGAAACATGTAATATGTTGTTAAGTAAAGCAAAAGGAGAGTTAATTGCATTTCAAGATGCAGATGATATTTCTGACATAGATCGTTTTGAAAAACAAATTGACTATCTTAACAAAGATTCTTCTGTAGATGTTATAGGAAGCAATGCGATTATAATTAATTCTAATGGGGATATTTTATATAAAACAAATTGGGAAAAAGATGTTAACAAAGCAATTTTTAATATTCAATTTCCTTTTATTACTAATTCATGGCTACTTAAAAGGAAAGTTTATGATAAAATAGGCGGATACAAAGAATATTTTAAAATTGGATTTGAAGATTTTTACTGGGCAGCATTAGTTGCTGAAAAATATAAAATTGTAAATATGGATGAATACTTATACTTTTATAGAAAACATAAAAATTCTATGTCATCAAATTCTAAAAATAAAAAATATTCATTAGGTTTTTATTCTTTGAAATATGTACTGAAACAACGTAAAGATAATAAAATAGATTATGTTGAAAGTCATAAATATCGTAAATTAAAATCTATTATATATAGAAAATTCTCCAGTTTGGAATATGAAAAAAAAATGTATAAAAATGCAATTAAATATATACTAAAAGCACTTATATATAGCCCTGTAAATATTTATAATATACGGACTTTAATTTATTATTTAAAATCAAAATTAAATGTGTGGAATAACTGGAATAATAAGATTTAATTCAAATTATCAAAAAAATGAAATCAAGCAAATGACCAAGTCCATTGCCCATCGTGGACCTGATGGACAAGGATTTTTTATAAAAAATAATATAGCTCTCGGACATAGAAGATTGTCAATTATTGACTTAAAAACAGGTTCACAACCTATGTGTAATGAAGATAAGACGATTTGGATTACTCTTAATGGCGAAATATATAATTATTTAGAACTAAGAAAAATTCTTAAACAAAAAGGACATATCTTTAAAACACAGTCAGATACAGAAGTTGTCATTCATTCTTACGAACAATGGGGCAAAGATTGTGTCCAGCATCTTAGAGGAATGTTTGCCTTTGGAATAGCTGACACAAAAAAAAGACAACTGTTTATAGCACGCGATTATATTGGCATAAAACCTTTGGTATATTATATTGGAAAAAATTGCTTTGCCTTTGCCTCCGAAATACAAGCTTTGCAACAAATAGATAATACAAAATTAGATATAGATATACAAGCTATTGACCAATATCTGCGGCTACAATATATACCTGCACCAAAAACCGTTTTTAAACAAATAAAAAAACTCCCTGCTGCTCACAGAATGACAATTAACTTTGATGGCAAAATTTGTGAACCTGAAAAATACTGGGATTTATCATTTAAGCCGGATAATAATAAAAAGGAAAATGAATGGATAGAAGAACTGAACTTTATACTTAAAGATTCTGTTAAAGCTCATTTGGTCTCTGATGTGCCTTTTGGTGCTTTCCTTTCCGGCGGTGTTGATTCAAGTGCTACTGTTGCCTATATGGCACAAATACTTAATAATCCTGTAAAGACATTTTCTATTGGATTTGAAGAAGAAAACTATAATGAACTAAAATATGCTGAAATTGTAGCAAAACGTTGGAAGACAGAACACTTTACTGAAATTATAAAACCTGATGCTCTAAAAATATTACCTCAGATAGTTAAACATTATGGAGAACCTTTTGGCGATAGTTCTGCTATACCAACATATTATGTCAGCAAGTTAGCACGGCAAAATGTTAAAATGGTCCTGTCCGGCGATGGCGGTGATGAATTGTTTGCAGGTTACATCTCTTATTTATGCTGGAATAAATATTTAAGAAAAGATAATATAAAAAGTCCTAAACAGTTATTATACCGAATAGCACACAAAGCACTTCCTGATAAATATCCTTATACAGGCAAACATGAGCCAAATCTAAATAACTGGTTATACTTTATTAATTATATGAATAATGATTTGCGAACTAATCTTTGGCGTAAAGAATATAAATATATAACTAATCTGCCTCTTGATGCTTACGAAAAACCTTATGAACAAACTGAAAACTATACAAATATACATAAAGTGCAGTATATGGACTTAAATACTTACCTGCCTTATGTAATACTTAGAAAAGTAGATATCGTAAGCATGATGCACGGATTAGAAGTCAGAACACCTTTTATAGATAAAAAAGTAATTGAATTTGCCTTGACAATACCTGAAAATATTATTTTTAGAAAAACAAAACATAATGACTGGCAGGGAAAATTATTATTAAAAAAACTTATGGAAAAATATTATCCAAAAGATTTCCTGTATCGTAAAAAAATGGGCTTTGGTCTTCCTGTCAAAGAATGGTTTGGACAAAACGGAGTACTCTATGATGAAATTCATGATAGGTTATTAAGCAGCAATTCAAAACTTAATGATTTTTTTGAACCATCAGTAATAAAAAATGTTATTGATAAAAAATATACAGGACCAACTTGGCTATTGCTGTTCCTTGAAGAATGGCTGAGACAAAATCCTACAAAATGATTATTAATTATATACCAAATGAATTTTATTTCTTAACATTTTATCTTGATTAATTCAGATTGTATAAAAAATAACTTATGAGAGTAGTATTGGTAACAACAGAATATGTAACAGAACAAAAGTCATTTGACGGTGGACTCTCAAATCATTTCCATAAAATAGCATTATCTCTGAAAAACATGGGACATGATACTGTTATCATTGTAAAATCTGACAAAAATCAAATATTATTCCATAAAAATATTGAAATACACAGGATACTTGTAAAACCAAATTTCTGGTATAAACTTGCTGATAAATTAACACACTTTAAATATCAGCAAGTATTAGATTACCTTTTGCAAAGCTATTACTTAAACAAAAAAGTTAAATGTATAAATAAAATCAAGAAAATTGATATTATACATTATTCAACTTTACAATCAACAGGTTTTTTTAAACCAAAAAAAATTCCATCAGTAACAACAGTTGTAAGCTACCTAAAACTAATAAATGAAGCAAACAATATTTATCTAAAAACTTTTAGGCAAAGACAAGTGCAGATACTTGAAAAATGGACATTAAAACATTCTAATGCTATTTATTCACCAAGTAATATGCTTGCAAAATATCTTGAAAAAGAAATTTATAACAACAAAAAGAAAATTAAAGTCATTGAAACACCTTTTTTGCTTGAAACAACACAGTATGATTTTAAAATATATGATGAAATTAAAACAAAAGTAAAAGAGAATAAATATATTTTGTATTTTGGACGACTTGGATTATGGAAAGGGACAATAGATATAGCAGATATGATTTATGAACTACTCGGAAAATATAAAAGTATATATTTTGTCTTTATTGGAAAAGATAAACAATATAAAGATAAACCTGTTATAAATTATATTATTGAAAAAGCAGGAAAATATAAAGACAGAGTGATTTATTATAAAAATATTACTCACAACAAACTATATCCGATTATACAAAATGCTTATTGCGTTGTTTTACCTTCACGCATTGAAAACCTGTCTAATACTGTCATTGAAGCTATGGCTTTTAAAAAAATTGTTGTAGCTACTAATGGCACTAGCTTTGAACAACTTATTGATAATAATGTTAATGGCTTCTTATGTGAACCTACTAATCCTAAAAATTTATTGTATACTATTGAAAAAACTTTAACTTTAAACGAAAAACAAAAAAAAGAAATTGAGGAAAAAGCTTATATAAGAATAGAAAAACTTAAACCTGAATATGTTGTTAATGAACTAATAGATTATTACAAAGAAATTATAAAAAAATCTTTTTGAATACCAGCAAGATTTTATAGAAGAACTTTTCCAAAGTTTAAAACTTTGGAAAAGTTAAATATTGAAAACGCTAAATAAAGATTATTAAATCAAAAAATTAAATTATAATGATACCATTAGAACCTGATAAATATTATCATATTTACAATCACGGAAACGCTAATGATAATGTTTTTAGAAATAACGATAATTATAAATTTTTTCACTACTGACCGACTAAATTTTAAATAAAGGGGTACTTCCAAATGGTTTCCCCCTTAATGTTGTATTTTTGTTTTTGAATATAAAACA
>Ga0265594_1000751_pt1 | contig 26334 bp, 26 predicted proteins | sample saktaG_11_FD_190147 | JGI IMG/M metagenome (GOLD analysis project Ga0265594, IMG submission 190147) | Saline water microbial communities from Sakinaw Lake, British Columbia, Canada - sak_2011_5_24_80m | ecosystem: Environmental > Aquatic > Non-marine Saline and Alkaline > Saline ... | reverse complement strand
TCGTCCTCGATTCTCTTCTCCATCGCCACGTGGATGTTCTTCGCCATAGTGCTGTCGATCCTCGCCTCCGCCGTCGCAGGCGCGCTGGTACCGATGCCATCCTCTGACATCATCGTCTCAGACTCCGAGGAAGGGCCAAGGTTCCAGATGACCGAGGAGTTCAGGGAAGCTATGACGAGGAGGAGCACCATCCAGTCCACCATACTGAGGATATCGCCGACCAATATATACCAAAACATCATAAACGACGTGCTGGGCGTCGCGGGCGGCTTCGGCGGGATGGGGTCGATGGGTCCGCAGGGCTTCGAGAGAACCATGTCGCTCACGGAGGCCCTGGCTGCAAACTGGGCGAACATCGCGGCGCTGACCGTCGGCCTCGTGATCTGCTTCGCCGCGTCGTACATGATGTTCCTGCGAAGCGAGATCAGACCAGGTGACTAGCCGTGAGCAGTCGAACCCCCCTAATCTACCTCGCCATTGTTTTAATAGCGGTTATAGGGGGCTTGTTTGTCTACGAGAACTTCCTAACAGAGGTAGATACCGGTGAGCCAGAGACAGATGAAACGACGCCTTTGGAGGAGGAGCCAAGCTCAAGCGAGTTTACGCCTCCAATAGGAGGAGCGAAGCCGGAGAATATTACGGAGAATATGCCTATGAGGCCAAGTGGGTTCAACGACACCTTGGGGATCTCCAGCATCTTCCGAGACCTCCTCATGGGCATATCGACAATAGTCGAGGACGAGGGGACGTCTGAGGATGTCTTAGACCTCGTCACGGAGTTGGAGGAGAAGCTAAGCGAGTCCATCGAGGGCCAGGAGCTGGACGAGGATCAAACCGCATTCGTGGAGAACCTGACAGAGATGCTAGAGGAAGTCAGGGAGATGGCCGAGGAAGGCACTTCACCTGCTGATATACTGGAAAAAGTCAGGTCACAGAGGCAGCCCAGCTAACCAAGACCCGTTTTACCCTATCTTTAGCCTTTGAAAGTCTGGAAAATAAAGTTAGTATACTCTTCTTTCGTTTTTATAGTTGGTTAAATCTAAGATATACACCTATAAAAATCAACGCCGCTTTATTTCATCTTTATAATACTTTAAAAGTAGACTTGGTTTTACCGTGATGTAATGTTTGAGTTAGCGTCTGAATTCTCAGTGCGAGCATTTTTTTATTCATGTATGGATCTCATAATTATGAATAATAGAATTAGCTGATATTAACACGATAAACATGGGTGACTCAAAGTATGGTAAATACGTTTTTTCAACACCCACTTGGATACCAAAGGAGCAGAACGTGGCAGCGATTGCTAAATCAGAAGCGAAAAAACATGGGTTAACTAAAACTCACTGCTGGGTAACCCCTGAGCGGCTCCCGGACTGCAAGATGGTGTTATTCACCATCGGTTTCTATGATGACCCTAAGCCAAACCCGTTCCTAGAGTTCCACGCCCATCCTGAGGATGAGATACTCTTCTTCATGGGTTCAAACGCGGAGGATCCCACGGACTTGGGTGGGGAGGTGGCATTATTATGGGTGAGGAGAGGGAGGAAATCAGCTTCACCAAGACCACAGCAGTGTACATACCATCTAATGTGCCTCATCAGCCCATCTACAAGAAGGTAGAAAAACCTATGTTCCTTGAAGCCATGGTAGCTGGAGGTCATGTAGACCCGAAGGTTACTAAATAGCCTACTCTTTTTGTGTCACTGCCCCTGTGGAGCAGACATTATAACAGGAACCGCATTCGAGGCAGTACATCTCGTTTATCTCGTAGATGTCCCCTGGTGTGATTGCCTTTCCAACACAGACCTTTTCACATTCTCCACATGCGGTGCAGGCCTCTGGATCAATATGGTATAGCATATCTCGTGGCTTCATTCCACCTTACCCAAACCTGAGCCTCACAGTGTTGTTGTGTGAAGTTATGTCAAAGAATTCGCCCTCGCCTTTTTCGATATGGTTGTCTGCTTTAGTGTTCCGTTCCTTGTCCTCCCACATCAGGTTCCGTACAATCCTTGACGACATGGGTGAGTATGAGCCGCGTAGAGTTAAAAAGACGCAGCCTGTCCGAGTGTTGAGCCACGATTACCTAGGTTTGGGCGACTCAAGCAGCAGGATGAACGAGTTCTCTGTCACGGTCACCTGGTCTTCTATGAGCTTGTAGCGGAAAAGTTTGCGTAGGACCTGTTGGACTAGTTCAACCGCGTACTGGCTGTACTGGAGGTTTAGAGTGTGGAACCCATAGATCGATATCATTTCTCTGTCATCGATACTGAAGTCTATCTTGGTGAACCAGCCGAAGTGCTGGCTGCTAATGAGGGCGGTGAAGTTGTTAAGAAACTCTTCAGGGGTCTCCATCTGGCGGTGTCTTTCTATCTGGCGTATCCGAATAAGAGAGACGACGTGATCCGAGATAGACTCCGCTACTTTCTGGATTTCTTCTGGGGATAGTTTCTCGAAAACTGAGGCGAGGAGGACGCTGTCGACCAGCATCATGTTCTGTCCCTGTATTCCCTCCCGGGTTTTAGACCATTCATTGAAGGCTTTCTTTATGAGCTGGCTTTTCTTCAGGTTCATGGACTCCGATAAGGATTCTAGCTGCTCGTCTAGCTCGGCGTCTACTCTGATCCCGATGGTCTTTGACATGAGTCCTCACGTTTACTGTGCAGCAATGTTTATTTAATATGACGCTAGAATACGCAGAGATTACATAGTAATACAATGTGTAACTTTGTGCAACATATATGGTGGGTGAATCGATGGAAAACGGATCAACAAACATAAAAACGCATATACAGCTTGCAGATGAAGCATTCGAAAAACAGCTCACTAGGTACAATATATCATCAAACAGGATAATCCCCATCGTGCTCATCTGCACCATCGTGGACATGTTGGGCTACATGATGGTCATGCCCCTGTTACCCTTCTACGCCCAGTCGTTCGGCGCATCAGACTTTACCATCGGCATAATAATCTCTCTGAACGCGGTAACAAGCCTCTTCACCGGTCCTATATGGGGTAAACTCAGCGACAAGTACGGCAGAAAACCCATCCTGCTGATATGCGAGGGAGGAACCCTTCTCAGCTTCATAATCCTAGCGCTGTCAAACTCAACAAGCATGCTAATGATATCAAGAATAGTGGATGGCCTGTTCGGTGGACAGATACCCATCATCCAGGCGACCATCAGCGACGTGACGACGCCGAGGAACAGGTCCGAGAAGATGGCTGTGATGGCCGTCGCCATGACCGTGGGCAGCATCGTCGGGCCCACGATAGGGGGCTGGCTCGGCGCCTTAAACCTAGTTTTCCCGGCGTACGCGGCGAGCGCCATGGCTATGGTCGCCATTATAGCGACGACCGTAATCTACACGGACACCATGCCGGAGGGAAGAAGAACTGAACTCAAGGCAGAGGCAACTAAGAAGCCAGGAAACGGGAAACTTGTTCTTAACAGAACTATACTTCTACGGCTTGGTCAGTGCCTCGGTAACACGTTGATGCTTAGCATGATTTTCTCCAGTCTAAGCCTTATACTGAACGCAAAATATGGTTCAACAAGCACCGAGATCGGTAACGTCATGGCATTTATGGGTGTCTGTACCTTCGTCTTCGGCGGCGTACTGATGAAGAAGATGAAAGACAGGGTAGGGGATCAGCGCCTGCTACTCATCGGCATCGTGCTACTGCTTGCATCCTACGTGGTTATGCCGACGCTTCCCACGTTCACCAGCTTCTTCATCTTCGTGGTGATCTTCAACGCGGGGACAAACTTCGTGAGACCCATACTGTCCACGAACCTGTCGAGGGCGGTGGGCGCAGATAAACAGGGAGCCATCAGCGGATACTCCACGACCGTTAACTCTCTAGGCAGGTCCATAAGCCCGTTGATCGCCACCGCTTGGCTGCAGATGGGGGGGATGACTCTCCTAGGGTTCCATGTGAACGAGTACTATATGATAGCGTTCTCCGGGATACTGTTCGGGTTGTTATTGTTGAATCTCTACCTCGTGGATCAGAGAACATCAGACCTAGGCGACGATTATGTTATGCCCTTGGGGTTGGGTGCTGAGGATTAGCCGAAGACAGATAAAATATAAATGAACGTTCGTTCATTTTTCCCTTGATTGGTTCAACCAAACAAACCAAAGGAGAGAAAACACGAGAACACATATTCCGCCTCAGCTTATAAACAAGAATTTATATTTTCATTCACGATAGTTATATTGAGAATTTTAATATCCTTGTCATGTAGAACAAATCGAGAAAAATTTCTGAAATTATAACCTATCTGCAACACGGAACGAAATTACAATTGGCTTCAATTCTTTTTAGGTATATTATATTTCTCCATGGTATTTGTAGATAATTTTTGTATTTTTCGAGTATGGGATATTTTTTAGAGAGTGCTTTACTTACACGTGTAAAGTTAGAAAATTTAGACTACCCTTGAGAGACTCACTGATAAGTAGATTCCTCCCAGTCCATAACTAACACATTGAATAATAAATACAGATAGATTAAAAATTTAGGCGGATACCACCGAGCCCGCTTTCTGTTGAACTTGGCTCTGTTTCACTTTTCCTATAGAAAAATGGAGCATTACTCTAATAGGAAAAGTTTTAGATGAGCTAATTGGAATTTATTCATATTTTTATGGATATACCTAGTGATCATTTGGATGTAACATAAAAAAACAGCCGATACCCGTATTTGCATCTCAGCACAAAAAATTGGGGGAGAGGGTTATGTCATTCGAACTGCACTAACTTCATCTTCTCTAGGAATCTGAAGAATCCGATCAGGAACGAGAGATTAGAATCCCCCGTCTCAAGCTCCACGAGTCGAGAGATTTCTAGCAGATTCCGTTCCCCGTCAGCCCAGTAGAGGGCGAGTGTGGTTGCCCCCCTGGCTTCTTTGTTCTCCTTCGATAGCTTCCAGAGACTGTCCTTGTCATCCTCAGATAGGCCGTAGAACCATGTCCTATGGGTGTACCCTCCAACTGAGACCGGCCCCTTGTAAAGCCGCTTGGGGGTCAACGACGAGGCTTCTCTCTCCAGCTTGCTCATCCTCTTACCCTTCTGCTTAGGGAGAGTCAGGCCTCTCATCTTCGCGTACTCCTCACTAGCCTCCCTCAGGTGTGTCTTCTCGGCTTCGGAAGCATTCAGTAGTTCCTTAACCTTCTTCTCCTTGTAGCTGGTGTATGAGGGGTCGTCTCGGGCAAGCCTCTGGATGGACTCGATCACCTCGATCCCTATCCTCGTATCGTAATCTATCTTCTCACCGATCTTGCCTAAAGCATCAACTAGGGCTCTTTCTGGCTTTTCCTCCTTCTCGGCCTCGTCCATGGCCTCCGTCAGCAATTTCTGTGCCGTGTCTCCTATGCTCCCCTTTATGCGTGTAGTGGCCTCCGATGTCAACCACAGGGCCTCCCTGACCCTTGAGTTTGCTATGAAGTACGCGTACACAGCCGTCATCAGGGCCGACTTGCGCAGCATCTCGGGGTCAACCTTATCCAGCGTGTCCCAGCTTGTGTGATAGAACTTATCCGGCCACTGGGCAAGCCCCACGCAGGGCACTCCTACCGTGGGGTCCGAGTATACGTAGTGATCGCTGCCTGAAGAGAACGGGGTGACGGCGTACTTACTCAATGGGACCATCGCGATCATGTGCGGCATAACCATACCTCTGCTGGGGTTCGGCCCGACGCTGGCGGAGCTGTCGAAGATACTCGTCCTCGCCACGGTCACCATCGTCTACCTAGTCTTCTGGCTTAGCCTGGGGATGCTGTTCTCCGTGGTTGCCAAGAAGACCTCGACCTCGATACTGTTCTCCATCGCCACGTGGATGTTCTTCGCCATAGTGCTGTCGATCCTCGCCTCCGCCGTCGCAAACGCGCTGGTGCCGATGCAATCCGCTGATGTCATCGTCTCAGACTCCGAGGAAGGGCCAAGGTTCCAGATGACCGAGGAGTTCAGGGACGCCATGACGAGGAGGAGCACCATCCAGTCCACCATCCTGAGGATATCGCCGACCAATATATACCAAAACATAATCAACGACGTGCTGGGCGTGCGCGGCTTCGCCGGGATGGGTGCGCAGGGCTTCCAGAGGACCATGTCGCTCACGGAGGCCCTGGCGGCTAACTGGGCGAACATCGCGGTGCTCACCGTCGGCCTCGTGGTCTGCTTCGCCGCGTCTTACATGATGTTCCTGCGAAGCGAGATCAGGCCAGGAGACTAGCCGTGAGCAGCCACCCCCTACTCTACAAGACCCTTCTAACCCTGTCTTTTACCGTTGGATAGCTGAAAAAAATTAATTACGTATACTCCCCTCTTCTCTTCATGGCCAGATTCGACCTAGACAAACTTGATAGACGTAGCTATAATCTTGGCATGATCTACGCCTTCGCGGAGGTCGTGGGCAGCGGCGTGAAGCGCCTCGGCCTGAGCCCACCCCTCACCGAGGAAGAGTACGATAACGTCATAGACGACACGAGGCTCATCGCCGACGAGTACGGAGTCACGCTGCACACAGACAGGGACTTCCTGGAGACGCTGCTATTCAACCCAGAGTACACCAGAGGCAAGATAGTGATCCACTTAGCCGACTCAAGGGAGACGCTGGACGAGTACCTGCGCCTCAAGGAGAGGAAGAGGAGGCTGGAAGAGTCGGGGGAACTGACTAGGATGAAGAAAGTGGAGATCGCCCGGGGCCTTGGAGCGCTGCTCAGCTACAGCGAGGAAGCCGTAGACGGGCTGCTAGAGAAGCCGCGTTTCTAGAGTTCGGCCCTCGTGACAAGGGCGAACCTGCTGAACTGGTATCGCCTCACCAGTGTGTCGTAGTTCACCGCCACCGACCTGCTCTCACTGTACTCCGTGAGCCTACCCGCCTTGATGTCCTCGGCTGCCTTCAACAACTCGACCATCATCTCCTTCTCCACCAGCGGCTCGTTGTGGGCCGGCAGCAGCACTTCGTAGTGGGGCATCATGTCCACCAGCCGTCTGCAGCTCTCGACGAAGGCGTCGTGGTCACCGCCTGGGAGGTACGTCGTCACTCCCCCGGTGTAGAAGAGGTCCCCCGTCCACAGGTACCGCGAATCCCTGTCCAGGAGGCAGATGTGGTCGCTGCTGTGCCCCGGCGTGTAGATCACCTCCAGCGTGCGTCCGCCGAGCTCCACCCTGTCCCCGTCCCTGAGCCACCGCGTCACGCGGTAAGGAGGCGCATAGTATCTGTCCGGGTCGAATCCCGGCGGGAACTCCCTGATGACGTTGTCTCCCTCGATGATCTCCCCCATCTTGTCCCTGCCGAGCCCCATGGCGGCGCTCTCCCGGCTCATGGCGTCGTCGTAGACGGCGATCTCCTCGAAATCCTTGCAGCCGCCGATGTGGTCGTTGTGGGTGTGAGTCAGCAACAGGAAATAGGGCTTGTCGGTGAGTTCCTCGACGAGCAGGTCAAGGCGCCCAATCCCGGTGCCCCCGTCCACGACCACGGCCCTCTCGCCGCCGATCACCAGGTACATGAGGGTCTCGTCGTACTGGCCGCCCTCGTAGATGGCGTAGAGCCAGTCGTGGAGCCTGTACACGTCGAACCAGGGCTGGCTGGTCTCCACCCTCTCCAACGACGAATACACCCTCCTGGGCAGTATGTCCCACCAGTCACCGTCTGACATGTGGGAACGTGCATCCACCGAAATAATATGGGTATCGGGAGAAACCTTCGACGATTAATGTTAAAAGAATGGTTCCATCACATAGCAACCCATGGAGTGCGATATTCTCGTCATAGGGGCTGGGGTCCTGGGCTTCAGCTCGGCCTATTACATGAAGAAGAGGGACCCGTCCAAACGGATCGTCGTCGTCGACAAGCAAGGCGGCCCCGGCCAGGGCAACAGCGCCAAGAGCGAGGGGGGGTTCCGGAATATCTTCACGAGCTCCACCAACTACTTGCTCGCCGACTGCAGCATCGACGCCTTCAAGCACATGGAGGAGGAGATGGGGCACGACGTCAAGCTGGAGTTCATGGGCTACCTCTGGCTCTTCAGCCAGCGCCAGTACGACGCCATCAAGCCCTCCATCGAAGCCATCTTGAAGCGGGGGGACAGCGTCAGAGTCCTTTCCCTGGAGGAGGTGAAGAAAACCGTTCCGTGCCTAGTACCCGAGTTCGGGGAAGACGAGGAAGCCGAGCTCCTCGGCATCGACGACGTCGCCGTGGGCGTCTACGGCGAGAAGTGCGGAGGCCTGGACGCCGACGCCCTGGTGCGTGCCTACGAGGAGGAGTTCGTCAAGCTAGGCGGCGAGGTCATGTACAACACCGAGGCCACAAGGCTCATGCTGAAGCCCGTGGAGGAGCTGGGGCTCCCCGGGGAGCCCTTCGTATGGCAGGACACCGTCGTCGTCGGCGCCGAGACCAGCAAGGGGGAGATACTCGCCGAGAAGACTGTGGTGGCCGCCGGCGTATGGGCGCAGCGGCTGCTGGACCCGCTGGGGCTGGACAGCTTCCAGAGGCCGAAGAAGCGCCAGATATTCGCGTTCAAGGACAAGAAGCTGGAGCCCTTCTTCAAGGTGGAGGGCCTCAACGAGATGGGCGTCATACCCCTCACCATTCTGCCCAAGGCAAACATACTGTTCAGGCCCGAGCTGAGCGAGGGCAGCATATGGATGGCGTGCGCCGACGACCTCGGCCGCAGGTTCGAACTGGAGGAGGACCCTCAGGCCGAGGAGGACTACTACACAAACAACATCTACCACGTGCTTGTGAAGTACTTCCCGTGCTTCGAGGACGTCCGCCCCATGAACATGTGGGCGGGCCAGTACGCCATAAACAGCCTCGACGAGACCCCTGTCCTGTACGAGGCGCCGGGCCTCTACTACGTGGGGGCGGCCAGCGGCAGCGGAATCATGAAGGCAGACAGCCTCGGCAGGATAATGGACGCGCTGGTGGCCGGTGAACCGGAGGCCAAGCTATTCGGCGGGAGAACGTTCCGCGTAGGCGACCTGGGAGTCAAGCACCGCCACGTGGAGCACGAGGAGTTCGTGATATAGCGGACTCCGTTTCATCATGGATGCCACCGGATAGACTGGTTTTATTACTGTATATCTAACCATTTATTCAACAAGAAAAGGGGGGGCAATGGAAATCAAGGCCAAGGATGGGCGGCGGCAGGAGACATCGATGGTAGGAGTGATCTAGTTGAGCCGCGACAACACGACCAGAAAGGTTTACGAGGAAAACCTCGCAGCGCTGCACAGCCACGCCGTGAAGCTTAACTCCGTAGACAGCGTGGAGGGCGTGGCGAAGGCGACCCTGAAGATCATGGAGCAGGTCCTCGGCGAAGGCTTCATCTCGTTCCAGATAGTTGAGGAAGGATGCCTCGTCCACGTGGATGCACGCTGCCTTGAGCCCCCGGTGGAGCCTCTCCCTCTCGACGGCATGGGGGTGACGGTGAGAGCCGCGAGGGAAGCGAGAACGATTTACATCCCAAACGTGAAGGATGACCCCGACTACATCGAAGTCCATTCCAAGTCACGGAGCGAGCTCGCGGTTCCGGTGCTCAACGACAGAGAAGTCATGGCCGTCCTGAACATGGAGAGCCCGAATATGGACGCGTTCACCGATCAGGACACCAAGCTGCTGGAGATACTGGCGCTCCACGTGGGCGCCTCACTCACCCGTCTTAGGCAGGAGAGGGAGATCCGCCGCATCTCGGAGGAAAACGTGTCCAGCATACTCAGCGGCTTCGAGAGAGTCACCAGGATGCTCAGGCACGACCTCAGAAGCCCTCTCCAGAGCATTAACAACGCCGCACAGATGATAGAGCTGGACCCCTCCAAGGCCTCCGAGATGTTAACCATAATCCGCAACAACGTGAAGTACATCACAGAGGTGCTGAACGATCTGCGTACCATGACAACCACCAGAACCCTCGTGCAGGAGCCGCTGGACGTCGACGTCCTAATCCGAAGGCTTCTGGACAGGAAGATCCTGCCCAACGACATAGAGGTAGATCTCGGGCTCCAGTCAGGCGTCAAGGCACGGGTCGACAGGACCAAGTTGACCCGGGTCATCGATAACCTGATCAACAACGCCGTGGAGGCGATGCCTCAGGGCGGAAAACTCACGCTGGAGACCAGGGTCGAAGGAGACGACTACGTGATTATGGTCGGTGACGACGGTGAGGGCGTCTCGGAGGAGGATCTGTCGATGATCTTCCGGCCTTTCTTCTCGACGAAGGAGACGGGCATGGGGCTGGGGCTCACCTACTGCAAAGAGGTGGTGGAGGCCCACGGGGGAAGCATAGGCGTATCCAGCGGGAAAGGCGTCGGCACCGTGGTCACTATCAGGCTGCCCCTGGGCTCGGAGGAATCGTAGAGCCCCGGACGCCGTCTAGACCCTGTTTTTCACCCCTTTTATCACGCCCTCGACAAGCCTGTACACAGATTTGAGGCCACGCCTCTCGGGGTCCCTTCTCGCGGGATACGAGGCGAGTCCGAAGCCTGCCGCCTTCGGGTCCTCGAACATGATCTCCAGGGCCGCCGCCAGCTCGTCTGCGGTGGGGCCGTCCTCCACCGGCAGGCTGGCGCCGGGTATCTCCTCGGGGTCGAGGACATCGAGGTCGACGTGGACGTAGATCAGGTCGGTCAACGTGCTGAGCCTGTCAATCTCCATGTCTATGGCTGGGCTCAGCCGCCTGACGTCGTCGACGGTTATCTGGCTTACGTCGTGCGTGTCTATGAGGTACTGCTCCCAGGGGTCGGTGTCCCTGACGCCCACCATGGTGACGTGCTTCATGGGCAGCGGCGGGTCCAGGCCGCAGGCCCGCCTTATGTGGTGCAGGCACAGGCCGGTGCTCACCGCCACAGGCATCCCTCCCATCATGCCGCTGAGGCTTGTCTCTGGCGTGTTAAAGTCGCCGTGGGCGTCTATCCACACCAGGCCCACGCGGAGAGGTTTCCACCCTTTCCCCGCCCTCTGGTGCCCCGCGAGCATCCCCATGAGGCCGTTGCAGTTGCTGAGGAGGCCGACGGGGAGCAGCCCATCCCTGATCTGGTCGGCGACGATGTCGGCGAGGTGGTTGCTGGCGAGGGCCATCCTGTACCTGGCCCCGTAGGCCTTCTCCTCCTCTTCCGTCAGCGTGGCCGTCTTCCGATCCGCGACCATGCAGCCCCACTCCTCGAGGCGCTGGAGGAGGCCGCCCTCCTCCATCACGTTGGGGCTCGTGTCTATCTCGGGGGCGCCGAGGTGCCCGTTATGCAGCAGCTTCGGTATCCCTACCCTTACCTTGCTCATAGAATCACGTGAAATCATGTCCGGTTGAAAATAAAAAGTGTTTTAGCGGTATCTTCTCCTTCTCCGCCACTCCCTCTGGTCCCTCGTCCGGGGCCTGTCATCGACCTCTCGGGCGGACAGGTTGTTCTCTAGGTTCACCTCGGCGAACGGGGCTTCGTCCAGCCTCTCGTAGCTGCCGTACCGCCCTATGTTGAGGCGCATGCTCCCCCTGTAGGCCCTCACGTAGCCGTTGTTTATCCTTATGACCGAGTCCTCGACGATGTCGTCTATGGCTTGGTCGAAGAGGGTGAGATATACGCTGCCGGTGTCGTCGGCTACGAGCGCGTCTGTGACCCGGTGGAGGGAGTCGTCTTCCCTGAACGTCACCTCGCGGGGCTCCCCCACGCTTATCACCCTGACGACCGTGTACACCCGCTTCGAGAAGGTGTTAAGTTCGCTGATCTTGGTCAGCGGCTCGCCACTGTCATCCATCACAGTTTCTCTCTTTGAGCTTCATGAAAACGGTGAGGTTCAGATCGTTTAAGGCTTCCCCGACGCCCTCAGCTTCATATCCGTATACGGCGACCCTATTCCCATGAAAGAGTTCAGGCAGCACTTCCCCGTGACCGAGGAGATCGTCTACATGAACATCGCCAACCACAGCCCCCCATCGGTTCCGGTGAAGGCCGCCATAACGGAGTTCCTCTCCTCATGGGACCGCCTCGGCCGCCGCGGAGACGCGAGGGTGAGGGAGGCCAACGCCAGCTTCGCTGAGCTGATAGGCGCCAGCCCCGACGAGGTGGCGTGCCAGCCCAACACCTCCAGGGGCCTCGCAGTGGTCGCCGCCAGCCTCGGCTTCACCGGGGGCGACAACGTCGTCATCAACGACCTGGAGAACTGGGCCAACGTCTACCCGTGGACCGCGTTGAAGAGGAAAGGCGTCGAGGTCAGGACGGTGAGGGGCAGAGGCGGCGCCGTACGCCTCGAGAACATAGAGAGACAGGTAGACGACGACACGAGGGCCGTAAGCATCAGCCACGTCCAGTGGCTGACGGGGGCACGCCACAGGCTGAAGCCTCTGGCGGAGCTGGCTCACAGCCACGGCGCGTACTTGGTCGTCGACGGCATCCAGGCGGCAGGCGCCGTCAAGGTCGACGTGAGGAGGGACGACGTGGACTTCTACGCCTGCGGCAGCTACAAGTGGCTGCTGGGACCGTCGGGGGCCGGGTTCCTCTACGTCAAACAGGAGCACCTGGACTCGCTGAGCCCCGTCGAGTACGGCTACAGGGCGGTAGCCGAGCACGGGGAGGAGCCTAGACTCAAGGAGACGGCCCAGAAACTGGAGTTCGGTGAGCCCAGCTACCTCAGCTTCGTGGGCACCAAGGCAGCCGTCGACCTCATCCTCCGGCTCGGCCCCAGCCGCATCGAGAGACAGGTGCTTAAGCTGAGCCAGCGCCTCTTCGACGGCCTCACTGGGCTCGGCGTGGAACTGGTCTCCCCCGCGGAGAAGGAGCTGCGCTCAGGCGTCGTCAGCTTCACGACCCCAGAAACGGAGAACCACTTCAGGCGGCTCATGGACAGCGGGTTCCTGGTAAGCCTCAGACCTGCCGGGATACGTGTTTCCACGGGCTTCTACAACACCGTCGACGAGGTCGACCGTCTCCTTGAAAAGCTCGGGGAGATAATCTAGGTGATTCAAGATGGTTAGGATCATAGGAGTGCAGGGCTCACCCCGGAAGAGCCGAAACACGGAGGCGCTCCTCAGGCACGCCCTCGCGGCGGCCGAAGAGGCAGGAGCCGAGACGGAGCTGGTCAACCTGGCTGAGCTCAACATTAAGCCCTGCGTCGGATGCAACACCTGTGTCAGGGAGAAGCGCTGCCCCCTCGACGACGAGGACGACATGGGAGCCGTCAAGGAGGCGCTCCTCTCAGCCGACGGCGTGGTGTTCGCCTCCCCCAGCTACTTCGGCGCCGTCCCCGGGCTCCTGAAGAACGTGATGGACAGGAGCAGGAGCCTCAAGATGGACGGCCACAGGCTCAGGGACAAGGTGGTCTCAGCAGTCGCGGTGGCCGGGCTTAGGCACGGCGGCGCCGAACGGGTAGCCGAGTCCATAATATACTTCGGTCTCACCCACGGCATGATAGCGGTGGGAGGCTGCGGCGACCCCCTCACCGAGGCCCACTACGGCACGGCGAGCCTCCAGGGCGACGCCGGCTGGAGGCGAGTGGGCGACGACGAGATAGGTCTAAGTTACGCCGCGGGTGTGGGGAGGAGGGTCGCCGAGGTGGCGGCCGCCCTGAAACGGTGAAACGATGGTAAGGACACGCATGGTAACAGACACGGTTCTCCACGTTGTCGTCACGGGCGCCCGGGGCGTCGAGGTGGGGGACGTGGACGCGACGCTCAGCGAGGTTAGGCAGCTCACCGGGGACGCGGCGTTCCAGCTCTTCGACGCTGACATGGTGGCCGGGTGGAGACACCTGTTTCACGCGGCGGTGAACGCGATCTATGCCATACAAAATGGCTCAGCGGTCTCCAAGAGCGTGGACATGGAGACCATACTCTACGCTTCCTGCCAAGACCAGATATCCAAGGCCTTCACCCGGATGGGTCTGAGCCCACAGGTGAAGAACGTGGGCGTACTCGTGATATCCGAAGACCCTTCGGAGGCCGAAAGGCTCGCCGCGGAGATCGCCCAACACCTGGGGTCACCGGACGACGAGGTCCTCGACGTGACGCCAGAGAAATTCGAGAGACTGAAGGACGTGTTCGAGGTGGGCGACGAGGCCCTGGCGACCGTGGGCGGCGATAGCTACGAGGCGTTAACCAGCCTCATCGTCGAGAGGGGAGCTCTTATCCCTCTCCGTAGATAGCCTGTGCCTCTCCTTCTGGACGTTCAGCGTATCCACGGGCTTTATCACCGATACCCCGGTCTCGCTGCCAAGTATCTCCACAAGCACGACCCAGTCGGGGTTCTCTAGGTCCACGGGGTTGTCGATGACCTCGGCCACCGGCTCGACGACCTCCAGGCTACGCAGCCGGGTCCTCCTCTTCTCCAGGGTAACCCTGAAGCTCTCCTCGGCCCCCATCCTCGCCGCCTGCTCCCTGACCTCGGCCACGATCTCTTCTACCTCCGTCTTCACCCAGGCCAGTATGGGCATCACCCTGTAGACGGCCCTGTATCTATCCGGCTCCTCCCCCATGTGCCGCCTCAGGAGGTGCACGGCCTCCCTTGGGTCGAGGCTTGTGTATGCCAGGATCAGGCCTTTGATCCTCGACCTGTCCACCTTGGGTTTCTCGTCCCCTATCGCCCGGAGGTTCATCCACAGCTCGCTGCTGGCCTGGCTCAGCCCCAGCTGATCAGTGGTCGCCAGAAGGTTGTACTTCATCACCCAATATACACGTGGACATGTTTTTTATATTACCTGCACAGTTGCCGTGTGATAACGTTGAAGGTCGGGTCAAGGTGTGGCTACTGCCTCCTCCACAGAGGCTACAAGATGATACAGATGAGCACCGACGACGAGGAGACCCGACTCAAGGCCATGGAGGAGCTCCTCAGGCTCATGGGCGACCAGTTCGGGCCCGACGCCGTGCCCAGCGTCATAGGGGCGGAGCGAGGGAGAGTCATCGCGCGTGTCACAGGATGCGAGGACCCCTACCTAGAGTTGAAGGACGAGGCAAACAAGCACGCAATGGAGCTGCTTCCGGGGCTCCGTAAACACGTCTCCGAGCAGCCTGAGGCTGAGCGGCTCAGGGCCGCCTGCCTGATAAGCTGCCTCGGGAACGTGGTCGACTACGACGTTCCGGGGAACGACAGCGACATAGACGCAGCTATGGGGCTCCTAGACCAGGGCTTCTACATCGACGACATCGACGAACTGAAGAAGCACATAGAGAAGGGAACCAAGCTACTGTTCTTCACAGACAACGCCGGGGAGATAGCCTTCGACACCCTCGTGGTCGAGGAGCTGAGGAGGCTGGGCGCCCACGTCGCCGTCGCCGTCAAAGGCGGCCCCAGCCTCAACGACGCCCTCATGAGGGACGCGGAGGCCGTCGGGATGACGGAGGCGGCCGACGAGGTCATCACAACGGGGACCGACGCCATAGGCGTCAGGCTCGACGAGAGCCCGGAGTGGTTCCTGGAACGTTTCTACTCCGCCGACGTGATACTCGCCAAGGGGATGGCTAACTGGGAGACTTTGACGGAGACCCCTGCCCCCTGCCCGCTGATGTACCTCTTCAGGACCAAGTGTGAGCCTGTGGCCAGGGCGGTGGGCGCCCCTGAGAGGCAGAACGTCGCCCTCCTCGTGGAGAAGGGCTGGAGGCTCTAGCCCTTCAGGGCTTTGACTATCTGCTCGCCGGTCACTGGGCCGCTCCTCAGTATCCAGAGTTCGTCGCTCGTCAGGTCCAGGATGGTGGAGGGCTTATCGCCCGGGGTCATGCCGCCGTCCACCACGATGTCCACCTCTCTGCCGATATGGTCGACGGCTTCCTTTGCCGTCCTCGGCGGCTCCTCGCCCGACTTGTTGGCGCTGGTGCTGACGATCACGCCGGCGCTCATCGAGGCGAGCCTCCTAGCCACCTCGTGCCCCGACACCCTGACCGCCAGCGTCTTCTTGCCGTGGGTGACCCACATGGGGTAGTTAATCTTACTAGGCAGCACGAGGGTGAGGGGACCAGGCCAGAACATCTGGGCCAGTATCTCGGCGGCCGCGTTGAACTCCACTACGCGCCTAGCCGCCTCGACGCTCTCGCATATCAGGGGCAGCGCCTTGTCGGCTCTGCCCTTGATGGCGCAGACGCGCTTCGAGGCGTCGGGGTCGCTGGGCAGGCAGCCCAATCCGTAGAAGGTCTCCGTGGGGTACATTATGACTCCCCCCGCCAGCATGGTGGTGGCGGCCTCTTTGAGCCCCTTCTCATCCGGCTTGACTATCTTCATCGACAATCATATGGTGGACAGGGATTTAGATGTCTTGGTCACTCGTGGGGGAACACGAAGCCAAGGCTGTATATGGTCAGCATTCCCAGCACCAGGATCGCCAGCTGTATGACCGCCCTCCCCCTGTCGTCCTCTTTAAGCATCTCCGGTATCAGCTCAGACGCGGAGAGGAATAGGAAGGCGCCGGCGCTGAAAGCCACCATCCAGCCGCTGAGCTCCTCGACCGAGGCGATGAACAGGGAGCCGAAGACCCCGCCGATCACCACGCTGACGCCAGCCAAGAAGTTTAGCATCAGCGCCCTCCTCCTCTCTATGCCGGCGTAGACCAGTATGCCGTAGTCCCCCATCTCCTGGGGGAGCTCGTGGAAGAGGACGGCGATGGCTGTCGTCAGCCCGACGACGAACCCGTTGATGAACCCCGCCGCTATTATCATTCCGTCGATGAAGTTATGGATGAAGTCGCCGATCAGGTTCAGGTACGCGAACCCCATTGTGACCTTCTCCTCTCCGTGCTCATACTCGTGGCCGTGGCCGTGGTACCAGTAGATAACCCTCTCCAGGAAGAGGAAGAACACGAAGCCTCCTGCGACGATGGGGAAGACGAGGGTCTCGTCTACCAGCTCCACGGCCTCAGGCAGCAGATCGAAGAGGGCTGCACCGAGGATGGTGCCCGCGCTGTAGGCCACAAGCACGAAGAGCATCCGATGGAGGGTCTCCTCGCTGAGGCTGAGCGTGAAAAACCCTATGAACCCGGTCAGGCTGATCGCGAGAGTGGCAAAAACCGTGTGTAACGTACTAGTAAGCATCCCTTATCGCTCTGGAACTGCGGGTAGTAAAGTTTTCGTAAGCCTCCGATGATTTTATAGTAAATTAAGGGATTTTTCCTTAAAACACGTTACTATTCACTAACATAATAAGAAGAAAATCACTAAATTTAACATTATAGAATACAGTTCAATTATTTTAAGTTAAAAAAATCGCCTATAAACCATAAAAGGATTTTTTCTTACTTAAAATCCTAAAAGAGGCTGAAATACAGATTCTCTCTCCGACGTTCTTTATATTTCCCTTCCGATGTAACGGTACATTGACATGAAAGACCAAAGCACCAAAGAAATGGCTAAGACAGTCGTCGTATCCGTGTTCCTACTCTCATCCATACTGCTGAACCTTCAGCTGCTTCAGCTTGATGGAGACGGCCTCGCAGGGGCCCAGCTGGACTCTGGAGCCCTACAGGACGTGGTCGAGGCCAAGATCATAGAGCTGGAGCCCAGCTCATATCTGCCGTTTCTGGTAGAGTACAACGGCGGCGACCAGCCGGCCCAGGCATGGTGCAAAGCCTCCCTGAGGGCGGAGGAGCTCTACAGGGATGGGGTGATGGGGGTCGGTGACGCTGTCCTCGCCGCGGTTGACCCAGAGACCCAAACCGGCGTCGTCATAGACTCTATAGTGGACACGCCGCTCGAGGAGCCGACGGAACCCGCTGAGGAGCCGGTGGCCGAGCCAGAGGAGCCTGAAGAGCCCGCCTCAGAGCCGGAGCCGGAGCCCGACGAGGGTGAGGAGGAGCCGGTGGCCGAGCCAGAGGAGCCTGAGCCCAGCGTGGAGCTTCCAGCCGGGTTTGAGCTGGTCTCCTGCGAGCCAGGGCCCACGCCGGGCGTCGTGGCCCCCGAGGGCAAGGTGAAGCTGACGGTGATGACTCAGCCCATGGGGCTGCAGGGGGTTGCGGTGTATCCGCCTCCGGGCGTCTACTTCGTGAACGTGTACAGCGTGGTTACCTTCAGCTGCGTCTCCGAGAACCCTGACTGGGAGTTCAGTAACTGGACAATCAGCAGGGGCGTCCTGGGGGTGCGTTACAAGGAGGGGCTCGGCTACGAGCACCTGCTAAGGTGGAGGGTCGACGTGGACACCGTCGTCACCGCGTACCACACGGAGCTGATATAAAAAAAGAGGAAGGCCGTCAGAGGCTACCCATTCTTCTTTTCAGGACGAGGGCAGAGGCCAACACCAAAGCGGCGACCAGGTAGGGCGACGCCGCCTGGAGGGGTGTGAGCGCCACCTCTCCCCCCACGGGCGACAGGATCACCACTGACGCGGTGTCGCTGTCGCTCAGGTACTTGTCCTGCGCCACGTAGGCGTCTATCACCTCGGCGAGGTCCTCCGTGCCGCCGTAGTCTGTGTACTCCAGCGCCTCGAAGGTTATCTCAACGATAAGCGCTCCCCCGGGTGCGAGGGAGCCAGGCCCAGTCAGATCCGTCCACTCCAGCACTCCGCCCACCGTGTCTGCCGTGTCGGGCGTCGGCGACGCGCCTGCGTAGCCCAGCTTCGCGGGGTCGTAGGTGTCTTTCAGAGGCACCGTCTCCAGGGGTAGATCGCCGGTGTTGGTGATGGTCACCGTGAAGACGATCGTCTCGCCGATGTCCGTGTAGCCCGATGGAGGCTCGGTTAGCTCCTTGTCGACGTTCATGGCCGCGTCCATGATGGTCACGTCGTCGTCGTCCGAGCCGTCGACATAGTACTCCAAGTCAAGCGCCTTGGCGTCTTTCACCTCGGCGTAGTCCGTGGTGGACTCCGGGAGGGTGCTCTCCGCCGCGACGAAGGATATCTCAACGATGACCGTGCTTAGCGGGTCGAGGACCCCTGGCCCAGTCAGATCCGTCCACTCCAGCACTCCACCCACCGTGTCCACCATGTCAGGCGTCGGCGACGCGTCTACGTAGCCCAGCTTATCGGGGTCGTAGGTGTCTTTCAGAGGCACCGTCTCCAGGGGTAGGTCACCGGTGTTGGTCACGGCCACGGTGAATACCACGGGGTCGCCCACGTAGGCGTCCCCGTCCCCCGGCTCCGTCAAGGTCTTCTCAACCTGTAGGTTGACCGGGACCGCCACTTGGAAGTTGTGGATTTTGATGCCGTCTTGGGGTAGGATGAACCCCGCGGACGAGGTGAGCGGGGTCGCGGGGGGCACTGTGGGGTCGTCGTCGCTATAGGGCGCCAGTAATCCCAGGTCCGGGTCGAGGGGGTCGTACCTGACACAGTATTCCCCCTCCAGCAGCCCGACGAAGTCGTAGAAGCCGTTCCCGTCGGTGTTTGTAGTCTTCAACACGGTTGGGGTTCCGGAGCAGTCCAGCAGTTCCACTGTGACGCCTGGAACCGGGGCGGGGATGGCCAGGGTGACGTCGGTGATGAATCCTTCGACGACGCCGTTTGCCGCCACCGTTACGAATGCGGTTGCCTCTGGGCTGTACGTGTTGTCGAAGGGGTCCGTCCCGACGGCTCTACCGGTGTCTATGTAGTTCTCCCCGATTACGGTGGTCGACGTTGCATAGAAGGATATGGTGATGGTCTCCCCCGGCTGCATGTCTTCGCTAAGGTCCCACGTCAGCATCTGGCCCACTATGCTGGGGTCCTCGTAGCTCTCGGAGTCATCCGTGTGGGTGATGGTAGTCGGCCCCACGTAGGTGAAGCCCGGCGGCAGCTCGTCGAAGACGTCGACGCCCAGGATCGTGAACACGTTGGCGTCCCCGCTGGTCACCTCGAGGGTGAACATCACAGGGCTAGAGATCGGCACCGTCGGCGGGAACGCCGTCTTAAGGATGTCGAGGACGATGTTGGCGGGCGTATAGTCCAGGGGGATTATCGTGTACCCCCAGTCGTAGCCCGAGAGGGAGCCGCCGGCCAGGGCGAGGATCGACTCACCGTAAACCACCGTGAATGGGAAGTCGGCGAAGAGGTGGGTCCCAGTGTTGTCCATGTCAGACGCGTCGTAGAACCCGTGTGACTCCACCCTGTTCAGCGTGACCATGTCGTCGATCACGTTGTCCTGGTTGTAGTCGGCGTAGATGGTCGTGCCGTCGAAGATGGGGGACACGTATAGCTGCATGTCGTGGCTGGCTGCCCTGCCGCTGGGCGCGTAGGGGACGAAGTACTCGTTGACTAGGGCGCTGGCGTCTATGGGCACGTAGCCCCAGTCCCTGTCCCCCCCGCCAGTGTCCACGGAGACCAGGATGATTATCCTCTGCCCTTTCTCGGCCATGACGTGAACTGGCGTGTCCCCGGGGGTGCTGAAGCTGGCGTCCGTCGTGCCCGCGGCCAGGAACCTGGGGTTCCACCCGGGTTCGACCCCCGAATCTGTCTCCACCGTGACCTGCGCGTCGGTGATGGCGTGTATGTGGTACCTGACGTCCAGGGGTGGAGACCCCGTGGGGAAGGTGGGCACGTGGAAGTCGTTGCTCGTGAACCTCTCGTCCTTCAACGTGAAGTAACGTATGTCGTAGCTCTCGCCGCCGCTGGCTATGAGGCCCACCTGCACCTTGTTGTTGGCGACGACGTAGTCCCCCTCGTCGACGTGGGGGATGACGAAGCTCTCTCCCCTGTTCAGGCTACGGCTGTCCGGGACGCCCTTCTGGCTGAAATCCACCAAGGTACCGTCCTCGGTGCTCTGGACGACCGCGAAGGTGCCGCCCAGCACCTCGCCTCCGCCCAGGAAGTCGTCGGTCCCCACAGTGTCCTCTCCCGCCGGGACCACGTAGCTCTTCTGGGCCTCGTCGCCTCCCTGCTCCACCGGGTAGAGCTCCCACATTCCGGCGATGTAGTTTCCGTCCCCAGTCTCGGGGCGCCTATCCGTGGCTCCCCTGAATACGCTCAGGGGGCCGCCGGCGACGAAGAAGTAGTCGCCTCCGTCGATACCCACCGCGGGGGGGTTGTTGAGGGAGCCGCTTAGGAGCGCGCCGCTGCCGGGAGGGGTTATGGTGTAGTAGGGTGAAGCCCAGTTGTCGAAGGTTATCACGCCCCCCTTGTCCAGCCTGAACACGGCGTCGGCGCCCGTGAAGTCAGATTTCTGGAAGCTGTAGCCGTTTCCTCTCTGGTCCACGTAAATCCGCGTGTCGTCCAGGTAGGAGACCACGCTGAAGACGCTGTACGGGTTCGCACCGGATATGGGCAGCCCCACGGCTGGGTCAACCGCCTCCAAGATGATCTTGGTGCTGTCCCCCAGCACGTAGAAGGACTGGTACCCGGATGGGATGGACGCCTCAACCGGCTGGATGTTAACGCTGGCTATCATCAGGACCGAGACGAACAGTAGCCACTTTCCCAGAGAATCCTTATTTAAGTTCATGTAACTCTCACATCAAGATATTGGTAATGTTACCAATAATCTTAGAGTAACCAGAACACTCGACTCGCGGTAAACTTGTTTTTTATAGTGACGGGCCCGTTGGCTCATACCCCGTACCAGTTACCCCAACGAAAAACCCCACGACCCTGTGGGATAAACCAAAAGCGAGACACCCTGAACCTGTGAACAGGAAGCGGCGGCGTCCCCAAGAGACTCACCGGTCAGCATCTCCCGAATCAGCGCAATCAACGCCTCGTCGGAACACGAGAGGGAGACCGCCCCGTCCCAGCCGACGACGGCATCGGCCCCCGCGTCATGGAAAGTCATGGCCAGCCCCTTATCCCCAAGCCCATCACAGCCCATAAGGACGACCAGGCCAGAGGAGACGCCGCCCAGACGGCTACCCACGAACCGGGGGCCCACCGCGAAGAACATCCTCGGATCGTTCGGGGACCGAGCCACGTGCACCTCGTTGACGAGCTGCATGCCCACGTACCTGGAGGCGTCGAACTCCTCGCCCGTGAACAACCAGACCTCGTCCTCGAAGACGCCGCTGTGCACACGGAACACCATGAGACTGTAGCCCCCCTTCAACGCTTGCAGCTGCTTCACCGTCGCCTCCTCGCCCCGATAAACCTCTACCTTGAAACCCTCTCCAGTCAGCAACCCCTCAAGGGCGTCAGTGAAGTTAACCGCCGTCTGGGTCTCGTAGAGGGGATCATAGATCAACGCCATTCTGGCGCCGTCGTCATGCCGAGGCTGCCTCACGAGCACGGATGCCGCTGATACAGCCAGCAGAAGTACCACTATCACTACGCCCAACCTGTAGGCTGTCCTGATCTGCCCCACTTCAGTATTGTCCAGCAAACTTACCAAAGTAACGGTAGAGTAACCAGTCCCCCGTGTTTACGGTTACAATACATGGTCTTTCGTGCGGTATCCGAGCCTTTATTAACGCCCCTGCGTTACGAGAAGGGACAATTTCGACCCATGCCGCTGATTGATATGAACTTCGACGAACTAGAAATCAAACAGGAGATAAAGCAGGCGCTCAAAGAGCTCGGCTTCGAGGACATGTTCCCCATCCAGGAGAACGCCATCCCGCCGATGATGGAAGGGAAAAACGTCGTCGGCCAGGCCAAGACAGGCACGGGGAAGACGGCTGCGTTCGGCGTCCCCATGCTGAACAACCTGGACCCGAACTCGGGCCACGTGGAAGGCTTCGTGCTGGCGCCCACCAGGGAGCTCGCCCAGCAGATAACCGACGACATAAACACCTACGGGAGGCACACGAAGATCTGGGCCACCCCCATCTACGGCGGCGTGAGCATCCGCGGCCAGTTCAGCGAGCTGAGGAAGAATCCCACCATAGTAGTGGGGACACCCGGCAGGATAATGGACCACATGAGGCGAGGTACCCTCGACCTGAGAAACGTCACGATGGTGGTCCTCGACGAGGCCGACCGCATGTTCGACATGGGTTTCTTCGAGGACATCGATTGGATAATGAGCCAGCTGCCCCGGCGGAAGCAGGTGAGCCTCTGGAGCGCCACCATCGACGAACGCACCCAGAGGCTCTCAGCACGGTTCATGCCCGACGCAGTCACCGTGAACATGAGCCGCGACGAGATAGCTCTGACCACAATCAAGCAGTACTACATGGTGCTTGCCGCCCATGAACGGGAGGACGCCCTCCAACGGCTCATAGAGTACTTCGACATCGACAGGGGCATCGTCTTCTGCCGCACGAAGTACATGGTGGACAGGCTCTCCAGCAACCTGATGCGGGCGGGCATATCCGCCGAGCCCCTACACGGCGACTTCACCCAGGCGAGGCGGCAGCAGATGCTTGATACCTTCCGGGATGGAGACTACGACCTCTTGATCGCCACGGAGCTGGCGGCGAGGGGCCTGGACATCGCGGACGTACCCTTCATCATCAACTACGACATCCCCGACGACCCCAACATGTACTTCCACCGCGTCGGCAGGACCGCACGAGCCGGCAAGGAGGGAACCGCCATCACCTTCGTCATGCCCGACCAGGAGATGGAGCTGGAGCGCATAAAGGCCATAACCCAGACCGAGTTAGAGAAGTTCGCGCTGCCCCCGTCGTTCCTCTTCTAGAGCCAACGTTTTCCTTATAGCCTCTAATGAGACCTCTATCCCTATGAGCGGTTACTTCGCGGGGCAGCCGTCCCCGGGGGAGATAAACGAGAGGATCAAGGGGTTCCAGTCCTGGCTTGAGATAGATCTGGACGCCATAGGCTGCAACCTGGAGCAGGTCAGGGCTAGGACGGGGCGGGAGGTCATCCCGTGCGTCAAGTCCAACTCCTACGGCCACGGCATCGTGCCGGTGGTGGCGTACATGGCTACGCAGGGGGTTGAGCGGGTTCTCGTGGCGAAGCTCCACGAGGCCCTCCAGATAAGGGAGGCAGGGATAGACGTGGGCATCATGAACATCGACCCCCTCTTCACGCCTGAGCAGTTCGAGGCCGTCGTGAGGCTCGGCGTAAGCCAGACCATCTACCAGCCGAAGCCAGCCAGGATGCTCAGCGACGCCGCCGGGAAGCTCGGCGAGACAGCGTCCCTGTGGGTGAAGGTGGACACGGGGCTAGGCCGGGTGGGGGTGAGGTGGAGCGAGGCGCCGGGCCTCATCGAGGAGATAAGCAGCCTTCCAAACCTCAGGATCGAGGGCATATTCTCGACGCTCTCCGAGGCCGAGGAGCTGGACAGGCGGCAGGTCCAGAGGCTCCTAGATGTCGAGGAGAAGCTCGCAGCCAAAGGCATAGACGTGGGCACCAAGAGCATAGCCAGCAGCAACGCCGTGTTCCACAAGCCCTACGCGTATCTGGACGCCGTGAGGCCGGGGCTCATGCTCCTGGGTCTGTACCCCGAGGAGGAGGACAGAGGCCACGGCGTAGAACTCAGGCAGTCCATGTGCTTCAAGGCGCGGATAGAGCACGTCAAGTGGGTCGAGGAGGGGGAGGCCCTCACCTACAGCCGCAGGTTCGTCGCCCCCAAGCGGATGAGGGTGGGCACAGTCCACATAGGGTACAGCGACGGCTACCCCCGGGGTCTCACCCAGAAGGGCAAGGTCAAGGTGGGCGGCGAGATCAGGGCGGTTCTCGGCACGGTCTCGGTGAACCACTTCCTCGTGGACCTGACGGGCACAGACTATGAGCCCGGCGACGTGGTCGAGGCGGTAAGCAGGGAGGGGGAGAACGACGCATCCAGCCTCTCGGCGCTGGCGGGCATCATGACGTACAGCCTCGCCAACCACCTGAGCCCCCTGCTGCCCAGGGTCTACCTGAGAGGCGGTAAGCCGGCGGCCCTCATCGAGCCCAGGCTCGTGGGGTGAAGGGCTCTAAGTGACGTAGTGCTTCGTCGTGAGGTACCTGTCTCCGTTGTCGTGCATCACGGTGACCACCCTCTGGCCCCTGCCCATCTCCTCTGCTAGCCGTAGGGCGACAGCCACGTTGGCTCCCGAGGACATCCCCGCGAACACTCCCTCCTCGCGCCAAAGCCTCAGCGCCATCTCCACGGCCTCCCCGTCGGTCACCTGAACTATGTCGTCGACGAGGCCGGGTGTCATCACCATCTCCGCTATGATGCCGCCCTGTATCTCGGTCTTGGGGTATGGCTTCCCCGGTTTCATCTCCTTCTTGGAGCCTGCCGGGATGGCGCCTACGACCCTCACCTTCTCCGAGTGCCCCTTGAGTACTTGGGCGACCCCCATGAGGGTGCCGCCGGTGCCTATGGAGGACACGAAGGCGTCCACCCTTCCCCCTGTCTGCTTGAGTATCTCTCTGCCTGTCTCCTTCTGGGCCTCGACGCCGGAGGGGTTGACGAACTGTCTGGCCCACCAGACCTTGGGGTCACTTTTCTCTAGGGCCAGGCATATCCGTCTGCCCGGCAGCTCCACCTCGGCGCCGGGCACCCCGCCTAGGCCCTCGTACTCCTTGGGGGATATGGTCTTGACCTCGGCGCCGTAGCCGGTCATGAGGTTCTTCTTCTCCTCACCCATCTTCCCGGGGGTGGTCTCGTATATGACGACCCTGTAGCCTTTGAGGGTGCCCATGAAGCTGAGGGAGGTTCCCGTGTTTCCCGTGCTGGACTCCACGATGGTGTACCCCGGCTTCAGGTGCCCCTGCCTCTCGGCGTCCTCTATCATTCTATGGGCCACCCTGTCCTTGATGCTCCCGGTGGGGTTCATGTACTCCAGCTTAGCCCAGACCTCGGCGTCGAGGCCCTCTGTGACCTTGTTGAGTCTTACGAGCGGCGTGTTCCCTATGAGCTCGGTTATGCTGTCAACTGCACTCATTATTGTTTAATCCGGTTATGTGGGTTGATAAGACATGTGCAGGGCGAGTGAAACCCTTTCCCATGAGTGATGCTGGACATATTCCGATGATGTTTCATTAATGAAACTACGTGCACCAATATCGTCATGATTTAAATAAAAGCTTCATTGTATCTAGTTGGGAGCTGGGGTAGCATAGCTTGGCTAATGCGCTGGACTCATGATCCAGAGGATAAGGCACCAGTGTCTTAGCCGGATAAAGAGCGTGGGTTCAAATCCCATCCCCAGCACCTACTCAAACCTCTGAGATACGGCTTTTTTGGGGCTTTTTTGGGTAATGGGGGTGTTTAATTTGTCCTCTGTTTCTCCGTTTCCCTGAGGTTTCCTCCATACGTTTAAATGTCTCAGCTGTTTAGTTTTAGCTGTGTTTGAAAGTGTCTCGGGGTAGAGTGTTGGGGTGTCTGTTTGAAGGCACGCCCCGAAGCGTCCGGGAGGTCGTGGCGGAGACGGGGCAGACTCGTGGCAGCGTGGGCATGGTGCTGTCCAGGCTGTGGAAGGCCGGCCGTGTGCTGAGGACCGCGGAGACCATCTGTGAGCATGAGACCGTTTTCCGGGGCAGGGCGGGTTCCTCGAGCCACACCCGGCCATACCACCTCTACACACTGGCGCCGGGGGGCGTCGACGAGCTTGTCGTGGATGGGAGG
>Ga0265594_1000750_pt1 | contig 26338 bp, 26 predicted proteins | sample saktaG_11_FD_190147 | JGI IMG/M metagenome (GOLD analysis project Ga0265594, IMG submission 190147) | Saline water microbial communities from Sakinaw Lake, British Columbia, Canada - sak_2011_5_24_80m | ecosystem: Environmental > Aquatic > Non-marine Saline and Alkaline > Saline ... | reverse complement strand
AAATCAGGATCGTCCCGATAGCCAATCAAATCCCTGAAAAATAAAGCGAAATTTATTTGATCTAAATCTCTGGGAAAACCATCAATAAAAATGGTCTTTTTCTTCCTTTCCCCGATTTCTCTTTTGACTAAGGCCAAAATTAATTCTGTCGGCAAAAGAGTTTTTGTGTTTCTTTTTTCCAGAACGGAGATTAATTCTTTGACTGAAGACCAACCCCGATAATTCTTTTCTAAAAATTCAATAAGTTCTTTTTTCTTTTTCTTATCTTCCAATTCTTTATCAACTCCCCGAATCATGTCTCCAATTGAAAAATGCTCAATGCTGTCGGGGGCAACGATTTCGGAAAACATTTTGGAATAAGTTCCCTTTCCGGAATTCTTCTTGCCTAAAAGATAAGCTACGAAAGTATTACCTTTTTTGAAATACTCTCTCAATTTCTTAATTTCTTTTCCGGCCTTGAAATTAAAATATTTTTCTCTTTCTTTCGGATCATTCAAGCTGAATTCTTTTTTTCTGCTAGCGCTCTTAGTTTTAAAAAGTGGAAACTCCATAATAGTGGTAATATTTAATCAATCGCGGCTTGCTTTGCATGCCGCTCTTTAAAAACCCTCTGTTTTTAATATTTTCCTATACGGGAGACCCGGAGGGTTCTCCCGACCCCTCTCCGACATGGGATGTTATAAATTAAGGATTATCAACAATCAAATTTCGCCCGTCGCTAATTATTTACCGAGTCTCACGGAGGAAGACGAAGGTGAAGATAAAGGGAAACCCAAAGGGGAAAACTTCATCGACTTTTAATTTTTTTCCCGTCGGAAAAAAATTTAATATCGCCATCAATATCCGTTCTAAAAACAGTCATACCATATTTTTCCAAAGTTTCCAAAGTTTCGGCGCTGGGATGGTCGTATGAATTATCTGCTCCCACTGAAATTACGGCAATGTCCGGGGAAACTTTCTTGATGAAATCCGGATTAGATGACGTTTTGCTTCCGTGATGAGCGACTTTCAGAATGTCCGAGGGAAGGTCTGCGCCACCTGTAAGTAACTTTTTCTCAGCGGATTTTTTAATATCGCCGGTAAACAGAAAGGAGTTTTCGCCAAACACCAGCTTGGCGACTATTGAAGTATTGTTTGAATCTTTAATTTTCTGCCCTTCCAAATTCTCAAGGGGATTTAAAATATCAATATATGAATTGTTGAAATTGATCCTCAATAAACTTCTGGCGATTTCAATTTTGGCTCCGTCTTTGTCTTTTTCTTCTTCAATCGCTTTCTGCCATTCTTTAAATTCTGCCGTATCCCTCAAAACGCCAGTCCATAAAATATTTTCAACTTTATATCTTTTTAAAACTTCAATCAAACCTGTCATATGGTCTTTTTCCGGATGAGTTAAAATAATTAAATCAATCGTTCTGTCCCAGAAAGGCATTTCCCGTCCCAGTTTTTCAAGAACAGCCGAACTCGGTCCCCCATCAATCAAAACCTGATGTTGTTGGGAAGTCTTAATGAAAGCCGCGTCGCCCTGGCCAACGTCAAAGAAAGTTACTTCTAGAAAACGCGCCTTATCTAAATCGCAAACGGCAAACCAGGCTAAGACATTAAAGAGAAGCAAAAACGCTAAAATATAAAAAACAAACTTTTTATTTTGTTCAAGCATTTGCTTCTTTTATCAAAGAACCCCGTCCCGCCAAAAGCGGGACGGGGTAAGGATTAAAGATTTCCAGAAACCTTCTTTGACCTTAGGCTTTCCCCAAAATCCTGAACATCTTGGTTCCGCATTTGGGACAAGTCCCAGTCATTGCCCTTCTCTTTACTCCACCTTTTCCTTTCATGGCCACTTCTTTCGCGCCTTGTATTTCCTGCTTCTTTTTGCATTTTACGCAGTAACCTTCCATAATATTTTAAAAAAGTTAATTTTTCAAAACCGACCTTTGTTTTCCACAACTTGATTTAGCTTAATTTAAGCGTAATTTTAAGTCAATAGCTTAAAAATTAACCCCTTACCTCGCAAACTTCAAAAAACTGAGAGATTTCTTTTTGAATTTCCCGAAGAAACTCTTTTGGATAGGGTTTTATCTTCTCAAACCGGGGATCAAGCGTTTTTTCCGCCCTAAAATTCTGCAAATAATACTTTTTAGCAGAGGAAATATCTTTAGCCATTTGAATTACATCTTCTTTTGCGTGGATTGAAGGCACTATGGTACTCCTAAATTCGTAATCAATTCCCGAATTTTTAATTATTTCAATACTCTCTTTAATTTTTTCTAAATTAACTTTTACCCCGGTAGCTTTATCGTATTTGCTAATTTTAAACTTTGGTTTTTGAATTTTAGCGCCAAGAGGCGCTTTGATGTCCATCGCCACATAATCAATCAATTTTTTATCTATCAATTTTTTCAGCATCCCGGGATTGGAACCGTTGGTATCTAGTTTCACTAAATATCCCAAATCTTTTATTCTTTTTATAAAATCAGGCAGATCCTTCTGAAGCGTTGGCTCTCCTCCGCAAAGAACTACTCCGTCGAGCAGTCCTTTCCTTTCTTTCAGAAAATCAAAGAATTCTTTTCCCGAAATTTTTGGCTGCCTTAATATTTTCTCGGGCAGAACCAATTCCGAAGAATAACAAAAGGGACAGCGGAAATTGCAGCCAATAAGAAAAACAGTACAAGCTACGCGTCCGGGATAATCTATGAACGTTGATTTCTCCAATCCTCCGATTTCCATTTTTATCTCATTTTGTTTTACCCGTTGCCACGGTCGCTTTGGATAGTTTAAATTCTTTTCTGTCTTTAAATTCCTCCTGTTTTCCTTCGTTCCACTGCTGAATAGGCCTCAAGTAACCGACGATTCTGGAATAAACTTCGCAAGGTTGTTTTACCGTACACTGAGGACAATAAAAATGTTCACCAGATATATAACCGTGAACCGGGCAAATTGAAAAAGTGGGAGTAAAAGTAATATAGGGCAGATGAAAATTCTCAAAAATCTTTTTAATTGCGTTTTTAACTGTCTGGATGTCGGAAATCCTTTCTCCCAGGAAAAGATGCAAAACCGTGCCGCCGTTGTACCTGCACTGAATCTCGTCCTGAAGTTTCAATGCCTCAAATATGTCCTGAGTGTAATTCACCGGCAATTGGCTGCTGTTTGTGTAATACGGAACTTTCTTTGTGCCCGCAGCCACAATATCGGGATACAATTCCCTGTCTTTTAACGCCAGTCTGTAAGCGGTAGATTCGGCCGGCGTGGCTTCTAGATTATAAATGTTTCCGGTTTCCTCCTGGTATTTCACCAGTTTCCGCCTCATAAAATCCAGAACTTCCAGAGCAAAAGTCCTGCCTCTTTTTGAAGCAATGTTTTCTCCGAGAAAATTCAAAAGGGCCTCGTTCATCCCAATCAAGCCAATGGTGGCAAAATGATTGGCATAATACCCTCCCCTGGCTTTCTTTATGTCTTGCAAATAAAATTTGGAATAAGGATAAAGGCCCTTGGAAATGAAATTTTCAATCGTCTTTCTCTTGATTTCCAGACTTTCCTTTGCTAAATCCATCATTTTGCCCAGTCTCTCGAGAAAATCCTTTTTAGTTTTCGAAAGATAGCCGATTCGGGGCAGGTTTATCGTAACCACGCCTATACTTCCCGTTTTGCTTCCGGATCCGAATAAACCCCCTCCTCCGCGGTTATAAAGGTCTTTTAAATCTAACCTTAGCCTGCAACACATTGAACGCACATCTTCCGGATTCATATCGGAATTTATATAATTGGCGAAATAATTTGTGCCGTATTTAGCCGAAGCCTCAAAAATTGGATCAAAATTTGGGTCATCCCACGGAAAATCTTTTGTTATGTTAATGGTGGGAATGGGAAAAGCAAACACTCTCTGTCTGGCGTCGCCCTCCGCCATTACCTCATAGAGAGCTTTGTTAAAAACTTTCATCTCTTCTTCAAACTCTCCGTAAGTTTCATTCTGCGGTTTGCCGCCGATGATAACCGGCTGCTTGGCAAAAACCGGAGATGGCTTGAGGTCTAAGGTAATATTACTGAAAGGATTTTGGAAACCAACCCTGGTCGGCACGGACATATTAAACATGAATTCCTGCAGAGCTTGTTTTGTCTGTTGGTAATTTAAATTATCGTAGCGGATGAAAGGAGCCAATAAAGTATCAAAGTTTGAAAAGGCAACTGCTCCGGCCACTTCGCCCTGGAGAGTATAAAGAAAGTTTACCGCCTGTCCCAATATCGCCCGGAAGTGTTTTGCCGGTTTGGTTTCAACTTTTCCCGATACTCCACCGAAACCTTTCAACAAAAGATCATAAAGGTCCCAGCCGGCACAGTAAGGACCCAGGGTATCCAGATTATGGACGTGAAAATCTCCCGACTCATTCGCTTCTCTGATTTCCTGAGGGTAGATTTTATTAAGCCAATATTTTTTTACGATTTGCGATACGGCATAATGATTTAATCCCTGTAAGGAGAAAGCCATGTTGGCATTTTCCTGAACCTCCCAGTCCAGCTTATCCAAATACTGGTCCATTCTTTCGACGGTCTCGTCGGAAATTGTCACTGCTTCTCTGATTTTTCTCCTCTGCTCTCGGTAAAGTATGTATGCCTTGGCGGTATCCACCAATTCTTCTAAAATCAGTATCTCTTCAACAATGTCTTGAATTTGTTCAACGTTTGGAATCTCATCTTTTTTAAATCTTCTGCTCAAAATCTGGGTCACTTTGTCGGAAAGCTTCTTTGAGCGATCGCCGTCGCCCTGGTCGGTGACGGTAATGGCTTTAAAAATAGCTCTGGTGATTTTGGACTGGTCAAAATCAACTATTGTTCCGTCTCTTTTTTGAATTTTTGTAATTATGTTTTGCATACCTTATAAAATCACGAATCATCGCGAATATGCGAATAAAAAACGAATGAGGGCATTCGTATCCGAAGCCGAAAATTCGTAAATTCATACACTGGCTTCGAAGAGATTATTTCATTTTATCTCAATTTGAAAGAGGGGTCAAACCTCGTCAACCACCCGAGCGAGGCAAAGCCGAGCGAAGGGTAAAAAAGAGGGTCTACCCTCTTTGCCCTCCCTCAAATTTTTTAGTTTTCCACAATTGAAGAGATAAATCTCTTCTCCGACCTTCATTATCATTCAGGTAAGGGATTATTGCCCCTCTTCGATCGCTCCGTAAGGACATACCTTTTCTCCGCCACATTCTTCCAGCTTTTCGGAGTCAATAACTCCTGCTTTTCCGTCTTCTTTTAGTTCGGTTCCGCCCGGGCACTCAGTAACGCAAAGTCCACAGCCAATACATTTTTCCTTGTTGATTTTGTACGCCATATTTATTCTGAAACTGATTTTATTTCAGTTATTTTGGCTATTTCTGAGTTTAATGCTCTTAAATGACCTTTATTTAATTTATGAATGTCATTTTCTCCGCAGACTCCGGCAATCATTTTGATTTCTTCTGTCGAATTATTGATAAAATTGGCTATTTTTTGAGAGGCCTCTTCAACATTTAATTTTTTTCTCAATTCAGGATCTTGCGTAGTAATTCCTGCCGGACATTTCCCAAGGTAACACATTCTGCAATAAGTGCAACCCATTGCTATCAGCAAAGAAAAACCACAGAATACAGCGTCAGCTCCCAAAGCCAGAGCTTTGGCAAAATCACCGCCATTGTTTAATCCTCCACCTATCCAAAGCTCCTGTCTTGCCCCAAGTTTGTCTAAGGTTTTTCTGGCCCTGACTAAGGCTACTAAAGTGGGGGTTCCGACCTCATCCAAAATCGCTTCCGGGGCAGCTCCTGTTCCTCCTTCCATTCCATCAATAGCAATAATATCCGGATTGGCTTTTACCGCCAACTCCACATCGCCTTCAACATCTCCGGCAGCCAGCTTGATGATAATGGGAGCACCGCCTGTAATTTGTCTCAACCAATCAACTTTTTTTTCTAAATCCTCAATATTCTTGATATCTAAATGATAAGCTGGGGAATGAATATCTTTATCCAAAGGAACATCTCTAATTTTGGCAATTTCTTCCGTTATCTTTTCTTTGGGAAGCAATCCTCCTTGGCCTGGCTTGGCGCCTTGTCCAATCTTTATTTCAACAGCGTCGGCTTTCTTTAAAATTTCTTCCGTAATACCAAAACGACCGGTACTATATTGGATTATTAAATACTTAGAAAACTCTCTTTCTTCTGGCAACATTCCCCCTTCGCCGGTATTTTCCATGGTACCAGCTATTGTTGAAGCCTTAGCCAAGGCAATCTTTGCTTCCCGGGAGAGTGCGCCAAAACTCATAGCGCCAATTATTATCGGGGTTTTAAGGGAAATCGGCCTCTTACTGTTTTTCCCGATAATCGTTCTTGAAGAGATTTCTTCTCTAAAATAATCAACTGGCCTTTTTGATAATTGAACTGGAACAAAGACCAAATCGTCAAAACTAAATTTACCGATCTTGCTAGACCGGCCAGAGGAAATTGAAATTCTCTTTGTTCTGTCTTGAATCTTTCTAATCCAATCCTGATCCATAATCAAACATTTATTTAAATGTTTCTTTCTTAATTTCTAGAAATCGGCATCTAAAATCTCTTCGTAGGATTTTTCCAAGAAATCATTCAATCTCTCTTCAACCAAGTCTATCTCTCTGCCGCCTTCGATGTCTATTGCTTTAATTATTGCCTGACTGCCGTTCTTAAAATGCAGATTAATCTTATCATTTATCCTGCTAAAATTATCAAGAAAGCATTTCTCGATGAGGAATTTTTCATGTCCTTCAATAAAATCAGCCCAAGGGAATTTATCGTATTTTAGGTTTTTGCTTTCTTTTATCCGCATATTTTTTTATTAAAGATTAATTGCCGACCTTTAGATCAACAACTCCAATCCTGCTCCCAAGAAACAGAGAAAGGCGAAGATCAATGCAAATTTAAAGAAATCTATTTTAGCAGCAGTTTTAAGTAGAAAATTTAAAGTTAAAAGGCCGATTAAAAAACTAAAAATCAAGGCTGGCCAGCCCTCTGAGATTAAAGCCGGATTCTGAAAAAATAGAAAACCGGCCATAGCCAGAACTGCTGGAGCTGATATCATATAAGAAATCTTTAATATTTCGCCGGGATTAAGTTTCCCTAAGCTTAAAGCGAAAATTGTCGCGCCCGACCGCGACAGGCCGGGAATTACAGCCAATCCCTGCAAAAATCCGGCAATCACTGCTAATTTATTAGAATTAATCCCTGATGTCTTTTTAATCTTATGAAAGTAGGCTGTGAGTAAAAGACCAAAACCAGTAATAACCAATAAGCCGTTACCCATAGCCATGCTCTTTACCAAATTGTATAAAGAAAAACCGACAATGCCAGAGATCATCGTCGTTATTAATAAGAAACGAAATAATGCCAGATCTCTTAGCTTCAAAACCTCAACCCACTCTTTTCTAAAATAAATCAAGACGGCGAAGAAAGTCCCCAGGTGCAAGAACAAAGCTATTTCCAGGGGTTGAAAATCCTTAATCGAAAACTGGCTGACTATAGCCACTATCCCTTGGCTGGAAATTGGGAGCCATTCAAAAATTCCCTGAATGACTCCTAAAATAATGTACTCTAGCATATATTCTTCCTATTATTTTCTGCCAACCCCCTTAGGAGTAGCCACCAGCATTAATCTTAAGACCAAGTCCTTTGGTTTTTCAATAATTTTTCCGGGAAAATCAAACCAAATTCTTAAAAAAGTTTCTTTAGAAAACTTTCTTCTTCTGATATAAATAAGAAGTTTCCGAAGGGCTGGATCCATAAGAATTACATTGTCTTTATCAACATCTACAACGACTGAATAATGGCCGTCGTCTTCAAAAAACCAATCGACAATAACCGGAATTTTCCTTTTCATAAAATAGTTTAAATCATCCAAGGAACTGTTTTTTTTAAAAAATGCACGAAAGCCGAAATGTTTTGCAGCTTTTATCAAGCCGTTTATTGAAGTTCCCTTTTCTTTGGTAGCACCAGCAATTTTAGCGATTTCTGCTTCGGAAACCGAAACTCCGTAGTAATCCATTACCATTTTTAGAGAAGCGGGTCCGCAAAGACCGGGCGTTTCACGAAACGGCTTAAGTTTAAGCATAATCGCACCAACTAAGAGTTAAGGCGTTGGGACCGGCCAAAGCGCCCACCACATTATTAACTATGTTTATAAAAACTATTTCTACATTACTGAATTTCTCTTCAATCATCCTTTTTAACCTTTCTGCTTCCGCCAAATCGTCGCCGTGAGTAATGACCGCCTTGATTTTTTTATCTTCCATCTTCATCTTTTTAACGTCTGCTTCAAACTGTTTAAAAAGACCTATCGATATGTCTTTGGCCCCAGTTTTGAGACCTGATGGCGACAACGTCCCATTTTTAAAAGTCATAACCGGCCGAATGCCGGCTTTTGCCATCCCTTTCATTAGATTGGCAACGAAATGCGATATCCTGCCCGAAGCTTCTATCCATTTTGGATCTTCAAACATTACATAAAGATTGATTTTAAGGAGGAAGTTTGCCAATTCTTTGACAATCTCTTCTGCTCCCCTGCCACCCTCAATCAGCTCAATCGCCTTTAAAATCAAAAGCGCCTGGCCGCCGCTGGTGTTTAAAGAATCAACCACAAAAATTTTATCCTGTTGGTCTTGCCTCAAAAATTTTTTTGCCTGGATTGCCGAATTATAAGTCCCGGAAAGTTTTGAAGTAGGGGTGAAACACAAAACATTTTCAAAATTTTCGAGCTGTAAATTATACTTATCCAAAAAATCTTTCATTGAGGACTGGGAAGTTTTACCAAAGCTCTGAATTCCTCTTTTTCCCAATTCCCTCATTTTTTGGAAAGTATTATCTCCTGGCAGATTTTCAACCTCGGGCCAGAATAACTTTACCGGAACTACGGCTATCCGATGTTTTTCAATTATTTCTTTTGGCAAATCGGCTGCCTCGTCTGTAATAATGCCTATTTTCTCCATATACCAAGTTTTTATTTATAAAAACGCAGGTGAAGAAGAGGATAAAATCCTCTTCGCCTATTTTTTTTATGCTACTAAAAACCGTCCAAAAGAGCAATTAATTCTTCCGGATTGCCAACCAAATAATCCGGGCCCTGCTCTTTTAATATTTCTTTACCGTTAAATCCCCAGGTTACCGCAATTGCTTTAACCCCCGCTTCTTTCGCCGCCGTAATATCCCTCGTTTCATCGCCCACGTAAAGAACATGTTGAGGATTAAATTTCTTTTCTTTTAACAAATTATTTAATTTTTTCGCTTTGTTAAAGATGTTGCTTTCCGAATAAATAAAATCGAAAAAATTAAGATTGTTAATCTTCAGAAATTTTTCCACCGTTTCCAGGGGGCTGGAAGTAAGAATGCCCAATTTATGGTTATTCTTCTTAATTTGAAACAGGGCTTTCTCTATTCCCCGAATCGGTTCTATCTTCCCCACTTCCTTATGGAGGATATCGCGAACCTTCTTCAATATGAAGGGAAGTTTTGTCAGAGAAATCCCCAAACTTTTAAACACCTCCCTAGTTTCTTTATTCTTCAACCCCTCCCAATCAATGTTTTTTATTTTTGGAAAATCAACATCATCGGACAATTTATCCATTATGGTCCTAATAAAATTCATGGTATCAGCAATCGTGCCGTCAAAATCAAAAATTACTACTAAGTTTTTTTTCATATACCGAGTCCCGCTTGCGGGACGAAGATGAAGAAGGGGCTTACCTCTTCGACCTGCCTTAATCAATTATTTTACCAAAAAACCGCCCTTTTGGCGATTTTTATGCGATCTTCACCCACTATCGTTATTCAATACGAAAAGTACGCGTAAAATTTCCTTCCTTCCCTCCTCCGTCCTGCGGAGCGTACTGCCAAAGCCCCGCTCCGTCAACGCCACGAATGGAATTATCCTGCAAAAAGACGGTGAGATAATGAAGCGTATCTCCCGGCTGAAATTCTTTTGCATCGACCCTGACCGTAATGGTACCTGAACTTCCTTCTTTTACAATAGGCTGGATATCCTCGAATCTTATTCGGTAAACATTTTCCGTTCCCACGCGCGTAAAAGATTCTCGGCTCAACTCCTTTTCCGCTATGGTGCGCCCTGCGTACTGGATTCTTACCTTATCTAAATAGTACCACGCCTGAGAGTCAAAAAATAAATCTATCCTTACTAGGCTAATGTCAGAATACTGAGCCTTCACGTTAAAAGCCATTACCGATTGATTGGTATATCCCGGTCTCACCCGAACATTGTTAGAAGGGGAACTCCTCAACTCCGCAGAAAGAATCCCTTCGGTGGAAGTTTCAGGGACTACGGAAGAAACTTCCGGAATGGATGGAGCGCACACATTGGAAGCCTGTACAGATATAAAACCTGAAAAATCGCTCCATCCGCCTTTGTTTCCCGCTCTGATTTTGTATTCGTAGCTTCGGCCTGGCGTAAGCCCGGAATCTACATACCTAGTTAAGGGACCGCTATATATTTCCTTGGTCCCCCGAAACAGCTGATATATCGTTGCCTGGGAATCTGAAGCCCAACTCGCGGTGATCTGTCCGCCGCATGGTTTTGCTTCGAAGATTAAACTTGGAGTCTGAGGAGGACAGACATCCGGAGCAATTATCTCCTGAATTTCAGATGGCTCCCCTTGTTCTCCACGATACAATCCATAGGCCACATATCTGTATTTTTCTCCCAAAGCAAGCCCGGAGTCCACAAAACTGCGAGCCGTTCCTTCATAAACCGCAATGCCGTTACGATACAATCTGTATCCTGTAGTTCCCTGAACAGAGCCCCATGAAATCTCAAGTTGAGCGCAATTATTTTTTTCAAAAACAGGCGCAACCGGTTCTGTCTGAAAATTTCCGGAGAGAAACGCAATTTGAATTTTCAAAAACTCTATCTGTAACTGAAGCAATTGCGCTCTTAACCGCATAAATCCTTCATCCATTGTCTCCGGCGTTGTTTCTGCAGTCGCAGAAAAAGGAGCCAGAAAGAGAACAATTATGACAAAAACGAAGAATGTTAAGAAAAATTTAGGCATAATTATATAAGATATTATATCTTACATTAAAACATAAAATTAATTCAAAGTCAAGCACCGAGCGCTTCGCGCTCTTTGACGTCCTGCGCGCTCTTTACTTTTTGAGAGAATAACCTATACTGAAGAACGTAAGATTTCTTAGTAAGCTTTCTCTTTCTTTTATATTAAGCAGAAACTAAAACTAGAAAAAAGTCGACTTACAGCAAAATAATTCAAATAAAAAATATATTATGGCTAAAAAATTATACGTTGGTGGTCTACCCTATAGCGCATCCGAAGACACACTGAAAGAGATGTTTTCAAAAGCCGGAACCGTTGAGTCGGCGACGATTATCATGGACAGAATGTCCGGCCGCTCAAAAGGATTCGGTTTTGTGGAAATGTCTTCCGAAGAAGAAGCCTCAAAGGCGATAGAGATGTGGAACGGTAAAGATATGGAAGGACGCTCCCTCACCGTGGCTGAAGCTCGTCCGATGGAAGAGCGACCGCGAAGAGATTTTAACCGCGGCGGCGACAGCGGCGGCAGAAGATCTGGCTTTGATAGAGGCAGGGATAATTGGTAGAACAATTGTGATTACCAAACCAAAAACAGGAGGTTGACTCCTGTTTTTGGTTTACACAAAGATTCATTTTTTATGACGATGCTTTAACGCAAACTTTCGGTGAAGTCTGGCCTGCCTGTTATGATTTTTATTTTTTTTATTTTTCATGATAAGGTTTCCTGTCTCTTTAAATCGTTGCTCGACTGTTCGGGGATGACTTTTTGATGCTTGCTTTTTCTTCGGAAGTTAAAGAAGTAAGCCATAAAACAAATGGTCTTCGAAGTTTATCTATCGGCCAATTATCGTCCTTAAAGAGCGATGCCTTTTCCACTCTAAAACGGGACAGCAGATATGTCGTAGCTTGCAGGTTCAAAGGAGATAATTGATTATGCTCTAATAAAAACTGTTGTTTTTTGGTCATTTTAAAATAAAAGCAACTCCAGATTACGGTGAGTTGCAAATAGTATTAAATAATATTATTTCTTGATCTTTTTCAGCCGGAAAGAAGTGCCTATTTGTAGATCCGAACTCTCAATCTCTACTCTATATGTTTATAATACGCTTATCCGTCAAAAAAAGCAAGCTTTTTGGCGGGTTACCTTCCTTACGATTTTTTCCGCCTCATAAACTTAACTTGCGGTGAAAGGATACTTACCAAAACCGTCTCCTTGCGAGACGGCGAGAAATCAAAGCTCTAGGTAATGAAATTCAATAACTTATATTAAATATCTCTAAACTTCTTTTTTTGAAGCCAGTTTATAAAGAAAAGGATTCCGATAATGGCAGCTGGGGCAGATATCGAAGCATACCAGCTCCAATGACGATCGAAACCAACCATCCAGATGTACAAGACAGCAAAAATAAAAAAAGCAACCGCCCCCACCAAATCGTATTTCCAAGATATTAGCAAAACAACCAATAGAATAAGTGCTGGAATGTTATGTATAAACAACCCAACGACTGTTTGCCAAAGGTTTAATTCAGAAGAAAAAACATCCAACGACATTAATGTCAAAAGGAATATAAATATTATTGATAAAATCCTTGGCGTCCAATATATAAATTTATTAACTTTTTTCTCCATATTATTTTATTTTACCAAAAAACCGCCTGATTGGCGATAGGTAAAAAATTATCTAGCGATGGGCTTTTTATTTTCTTCATTAAAGAAGCTATTTTGAGTAAACAAGCTGGAGAGCTTCTTCCGTGTAAACATTTGATGAGTTCCACAGCATAAAACCCCTGAAATTGTCTTCGGCGGCATCATAAACCGCTTCGATCTCAGATCTTACCATCCCAACATCATAAACAGCCCCCAAACTGAAATCCTGAAGCCAGGGACGCAATTGAACGCTTCTTTCTTGTAATTGGTTGAAATCTGATAATCTCTTTGAAGCGTTCTCCATTGAATATTTTACCACCTCGTAAGGATAATCAGCTGGGTTTTGATAACCTAAAAACCCCGCGGCATAGTGAGAAGGATAAACCATCGGACACACGTAATCAAAATATTCAAAAGCGTCTTCGATTATTTGGCCCACCCCCAAATCATTGGAACTAACGGTAGACAATCCGAAAAGGTCAATTGATAGCTTAACATCGGGAAGCTCTTGACGAAGATGTTTGAAAAACTCTTTGATGACTAGATGCTTTGGAATATTTTCATCCCATAAAGGAAAACTCATATCTTTTAAATCACCGTCCGAAGGAAATCTGACGTAATCAAAATTTATTTCATCAAATCCCAATTTAAAAGCCTCTTTTGCAATGGCAATATTGTAATCCCAACTTTCTGTTGCCGCAGGATCGATCCAAGCTAATCCTGCCTTATCAAGCCACAAAGAAGATATTTCTGCCTTACTATGAATCGCCAAATCTGGCCTGGCTCGGGCCAATGGCGGATCCTGGAAAACAGTTATCCGAGCAATTAAATAAATTCCTTCATCGTGCAGTTTCTGAATAAGAGAATCGATATCTTTAATTTTTATCCCTTTTGCATCATATTTTTCCACCTCTGGTACTGCCGTATCGTAAGCTACGTAACCTGACCAATCCTTAATGTCAATTACTACCCCGTTAATTTCCGTATTCTTTGCAAGATTAATTACATGCTCAATGTAGTCTTTTTTGGCTACTGACCAACTCGTAATATAAATGGCTTTTACTGTTTCCGGCGAAGGAAAGGGTGGCTTTTGGATTTCGGAATCAATATCGGTATCCAGATCTGTTTCTACTATTGGCTCAGAGTCAAAAGAAACCAAAATATCATCTTTTTGAAAGAGGATAAAAAATGTGCCAATCATTATCAGGATTACCACGCTTAAAAGAATTATTATGTAGGGATGATTGACTAGCTTCATAATCAAAAAAGTTAATTTCTTTATTATACATTTTAAACAGAAAATAAAAACTGCCCGGCGATGGACAACTTCTGCTCCATGGACTGGAGTCCGTTTGAACCTGTTGTCAAAACAATAAACGCTGAATTATCTGTTTACAACATTCCCTGGATGAGTATTTTTCTGTATTTAAGATCAAATCAGCAAATTTTTTTGTTGGTTCTATATATTTACAATGCATCGGTAGAAGAATTTTTTGGATGTATTTAGAATTTTTAAATTTTGTGCGTCTTTTTATGCGAACTCTGTCGCCCGCATCAAGGTAGACACGAAAATCCAAAAGATTGCGGATTAATGGATTGCAAAAAAGCAGGTAGCCTTCGATAATAATGAATTTTGTTGGCGTCAATACTTTTTCCTTAAAGCCCTTCAGTTTCTTTTGGTCTCGGAATCGGATAATTATTTTTTCGCCTTTTTTCAGTGAAACTAAATCTTTAATTAATCTCTGCCAGTTTATCGATCTTGGATGATCCCAATTTTTCATTCCATAAATTTCTGGAAGCTTTTTTTTAAATCGTTGGTAATTATCAATATGGAAAACCGAAGCTTTTTTCTTAAAATATTTCTTAAGCTCTTTAGCTACTGCTGTTTTGCCAGATCCTGAACCCCCTGCAATTCCAATAAAAAACGGCGTCATAATTAAATTATTCTACCAAAAAACCGCCCCACCTAAAAGACGGCTTTTGATTGGTTGAAACAAACCTCAAATAAAGAAAGGAAATTATCTATGTTCCCAACCCGAACAAATTCCTAACCCAGCCGAATAATCCTTTGGCGCTTTTCTCTGTGTCTATTAATTGCTGAATTCTTTCCTGTTCCTGTTGTATATTCTGAATTTGCTCCTGCATCATTGCTTTGACCTCTTCGCCACAAGCACACTCTTCTCTCAGTTGCTCAAGCCCTTGGATTCTCTGCTGGTTCTGATTCAGTTCTTGTTCCATGTCTTCAGCAGCGTTTTTCTCTCCACCCATGAAAAATCTGACGAATGTGTTCCTTTTCTGTATTTTTTCTTCAGCCATAATTGTCGCTTGAACAGAGTTGTTAAATTCACGAGCAATCTGAGAAACCTGAGAACCAATACCCGGGGCTAAATCCTCCAAAGAAAGCAAGACGTGCACAGCTTCTCTAACTTTATTTTGATTCTGGTATACTTTTTGCTGAACACTGCTTAATCCCTGCATCTCTTGGGTCATTTCTTGCTTTTTTTCCTGAACCATTTCTCTTGCTTCTGTTATAGTGCGAGCCTTTTGTTGGCCAAGAGTCTCTTCCTGATCGCCTTCCATGGTTTGCGTTTGCTGCTCTGTTTGTATTTGCTGCTCTTCTCCGCGATTTTGAGTTTGCTGCTCGGTTTCTGTCTGTACCTGCTGACCTTGGTCTATCCCTTGACCTTTTTCAGAGTCTTCTACCTTAATCCCGTCATCTTGAGCTCCTTTCTGGCCAGCATCTTGCGAATTGGCAGCAATTACCGCCGAACCGAATAAAACAAAAACCAAAAGCGGAATGATTATATTTTTCATATAAAACAATCTTGCAAATTTATTGGTCTCGACCTTTTTCCCATTCTACCAAAAACCGTTCTTCTTCCAAAACTACGGGAATTTTTTGAAGCTACATTTTAATGTTTTAAAACGGCGGCAGAACTACTTCTATAAGTTACGCCTTTTAAGATTTTATTTTGCAGATAGAAGAATTTCAAAATTATCTAATCAATAACTTTTATTGGAGTCGTATAAACCAACTCGTCGTTGTAGTAGATATTCAAATCAAATTCTCCTCTTCCAACTACTCTGGGCAAATCTGAGCCGGTTCCTATGTCCCTTCCTTCTAACTTTTGTTTGTAGCCCGATGTTGTAAAGACAACTTCTCCAGTTACCAAATCAACTGCCTCGTAATAGAATTCCCCCACAGTGGTTGATTTGACACCAACAAGGTCAATTTCTATGGCGTCGGTTATTTTAAACTCAGTTGTCGGCACGGGAATATTATCGGGACCCGGTGGCATTCCTATCTTCATCTCAGAAATCACAATCTTATTAAAATATTGAGAATAAGAAGGAGGTTCGGAACATACTCCTTTCTTACAGAATAATCCCCCTTCGCAGTCCTTGTATGTTGAACAAGCATCGTCTTTCTCGCCTTCTGTACACTTGCCACTTACGCAATAATTCGTTAGGCAATCTACTTTAGCGACACAGAAATCACCCTTTTTTCCTTCTGTGCATTTTCCTTCCGTACAGAAAGGGGTGAGGCAATCTGTTTTATCCGCACAAACCGAACCTGCTTTTCCCGAAGAACAGATATTATTAATGCACTCTAATCCTGTTTGACAATTCTTCTCAGACTTACAAGATCCGCCTTCTAGGCTCTTTTTTGCCAAAAACTGCCAACCAACGAAAGCTAAAACTAAAATTAACAATATGACACCTATGATAATGGGGGTCTTTTTCATATCTATATTTTATTTAATTATCTACGACCTTTTTTCTATTTTACCAAAAAACCGCCCTTTTGGCGATTTTTTGCAGGCTGCGGGTAATAGACGATGTTAGAACCTGTTTTTTGAATTATCTACCAAAAGAAATTTTGAATGGACAATTTAAAGCATGGGCAATTTTTTCAAGAGTATTGACTGAAACATTTTCTTTGCCCGCTTCTATTCTAGCGATGTTGCTTTGTTGCGTCTTTAATTTTTTAGCTAATTCTAGTTGCGATATTCTTTTTTGTTTACGTAATTGTAAAATCTGGTAACCAATTTCTAATTGTTTACCATATTCATCGTAATATTCCTTGAATTTGGCGTTTTTCAATCTTTGAGCAAGATACTTTTGAAAATCTATTGCTTTTTTATTTTTTTTAATTTTATTCATATATTTTCGGATTTTTTAAGACATTTTTATAATTTTCTTTGGCCTTTTTTATTTCAGAAATTGGAGTTTTGGTTGTTTTCTTTAAAAATACATGTAGTAAAATTATTGTCTTTTTAATAAAAATAAAGTAAAAAATTCTATGTTTGTTACGACTAAAATCAATTCTTAATTCTCTAATCTTCCCCTCAATATGTCTAGAATAAGGTTCGTCTAAATATCCTTTATTAACTCGTAAAAATTCTATATATTTCGATAATTTCGCTTCTTCTTTTTCTCTAAGTCTTTTTATGTAATCAAGAACGGGACTGCGATCTGTTCTTGTATCTCTATAAAATTTTACCCTATATTCTTTTGTATCTTTAATATATATCATATATGATATTACTGTCAAGAGGATAGTCAATAAGCAAAAAGGACAATTTAAATAATGTTTTCGTAATGATTTAATATATCAACCTCTCCGTTTGATTTTAATACAACACAGACGGCGTCCACGCGGTAAGGTCCTCGCCATTTCTTCCATGCCGTATAAGCTTTCGCATTGCCCCATAACTTTCTCAATTTTCTTTTATTGATAGTCTCTTCCGGCGTACCAAAATTCTCCCCTTTTTTGGTTCTCACCTCAACAAATACCATCTCACTTCCTTTTCTCGCAACCAAATCAATTTCCGCATATTTTGTTTTGTAATTCTGTCCAATAATTTTATATCCATTTTTTTCTAAATATTTCCTGGCGATCTCCTCGCCCATTTTTCCTGTCTCCAGATTAAACCGATTCATAGATTTTGGGGCGGTACTGTAAGGCTTCGGCCATATGAGAAACAGTAATCTCTTCTGTCCCTTCCAGGTCAGCAATGGTTCTGGCAACTTTTATCATTTTCATATATGAACGAGCGGATAATTGAAATTTCACACTTGCCTGTTTCAAAAGTTGCTCCACTTCTTTTTGCAATTTGCAATATTTTTTAATGTGACTGTTCTTCATCTGGGCGTTTGATTGAATAGATTCCTCCTTAAAGCGCTCTTCCTGTCTATCTCTGGCCAGAATAACTCTTTGTTTTATTATTTGGGAAGACTCCAATGATTCGGAAATTTTCTGATTGTCTGAAAATTCCATCACATCAACCGGCTGAACGGTAATGTGTAAATCAATTCTGTCTAAAATTGGTCCTGAAACTCTTTTTTGATATTTTCTTACCTGACGAGGAGTACAAACGCAATTTTTCTCCGGATGATTTAAATATCCGCAGGGACAAGGATTGGCAGAAGCCACCAGCATAAAATCAGCGGGATATCTTACTATTTCTTTACTTCTTGAAATCGTGATACAGCCATCCTCTAAGGGCTGGCGCATTGCTTCCATAACCTGCCTTGGAAACTCATTAAATTCGTCCAGAAAAAGAACTCCTCTATGGGCTAAACTTACCTCGCCAGGATGGGGCCTCGTTCCTCCGCCGATTAATCCTACAGGAGAAGCCGTATGGTGCGGCGCCCTGAATTGCCGATGAGTTATCAACGAACCGCCGGGCGGAATGCTTCCTACCACAGAATATATTTTTGTCACTTCCAATGATTCTTTTTCGTTTAATGGCGGCAGTATATCAGGCAATGCCCTGGCCAACATAGTTTTGCCGGAACCCGGACTGCCGATCATAATAATATTGTGACCGCCGGCAGCGGCTATTTCTATCGCTCGTTTCGCCTGTTCTTGCCCCAATACTTCTTTCATGTCAAATTCAGCGGGCGTGGGTAGCGCTTCTTTGATTTCTTGATATGCAACTGGCTCAATATTTTTTCTTTTCAAAAAATGCGATGCAAGTTGTAATAAATTCTCAACAGGAAATACTTTTACGTCTTTTATCGCCCCTGCCTCATTGGCCGAATCTTTAGGAACATAAAGGTTTTGGAATCCCGATTCTTTGGCAAAAAGAGCCATCAAAAGAGCTCCTCTTGTGTGACGCAACGAACCGTCAAGCGATAATTCTCCTAAGAATAAGGATTTGTCCGGTATAGAAAATTGTAAAATACTGCTCAAAATTCCGACGGCAATCGGCAAATCATAAAGAGATCCTTCTTTCGGAATGTCAGCCGGAGCCAAATTTACGGTAATTTTCTTTGCCGGAAAATCAACACCCGAACTTGAGATTGCCGCTCTCACTCTTTCCTTGCTCTCATCTACCGCCTTGTCCGGAAGACCGACTATTTCAAATCCCGGCAAACCTCTATTCGCTAAATTAACTTCCACATCCACCCTTATACTCTCCAAACCCAGGTTTGCGACTGATGGTACTTTAATTAACATAATATTTTCCTCCTTCTTGATTTATAAAACCTTTCAATTGCATTAATGATAAATTGGTACCCAGTTTGGCGATAGGCATTCCTATTGCTCTAGCCAAAACATCTATTTCCATCGGCTCTTTTTGCAATTGATTAATTATCTCCTGCTCTATCCCCTCAACCTGTGGAAAACTTGGCTTAGCCGAGTTTGGCTTAGCCAAGGATATATCGTAGTATTTTAAAACATCCGCCGCTTCCGTTGCCACCCCAACTCCCTCCTTAATAAGTTGGGCTGTTCCTTTGGAAACCTCGCTGGTCAAAGATCCTGGAACAGCGAATATTTTCCTGCCAAATTTTTTGGCAAATTCCGCCGTAATTAGCGTTCCGCTGTTTAATCCCGCTTCAACTATTAAAACTGCTTTTGATAAACCGGCTACTATTCTGTTTCTTTTAGGATAAGTCCAATTTGCCGGCGGAAAATTTCCTTCAAACTCAGAAATAATCAATCCTTTATTTTCTAAAATTTTATTGTAAAGTTCTTCTTGATATTCAGGATGAATCATATCTATCCCGCAAGGAAGGACAGCTATTGTTCTGCCCCCCGTTTCTACTGCCGCCTTATGAGCGGCTTCGTCACCACCGTACATGAACCCGGAAACTATAGTTACGCCAGCCGCCGCAATCTCTGTTACCAATTGTTCTGTCATCTTTCTTCCGTAACTCGTCAATCTTCTTGATCCCACCACTGCCAAACAATTATCAAAAATCTCCGAGTCCCATTCGCCTTTGTAATAAAGTTGTTCCGGCGCCTCTTTGCCAATTTTCCTTAATAATTCCGGGTATCTCTTGTCTCGTATATTTATGATATTTTCCCCTCCCATAATTAATTAAACGGTTCGGGCGAGGACGAAACCCCGTATATTCCTTGCCCCTGACTTTCTTAATACTCTGGCGCATTCTTCCATCGTAGCGCCGCTGGTCCAAACGTCGTCAACTATTAAGATGTCTCGAGGGCAGCTTGCTCCTTTTTTCATTTGAAAAGAATTCTTAACATTTTTTACTCTTTCTTTTTTGTCTAATTCGGTTTGGGATGGCGTATCTTTTATTTTTTCAAGCAAAGGCAAAACTTCTCTACCCGTTATTTCTCCCACCTTTCTGGCAATCAATTCTGCCTGGTTAAACCCCTTTCGTTTTTCTTTTTTCTTAAACATAGGCACAAAAGTTATCACCATGTCTTCTGGAATATATGGTTCCCTTCTTTCAAATACTTTTTTAACAAGTTCGTTTATCGTATCAAATATACCGTCATATTTAATTCTTAAAATAATCTTTTTAATCAATCCTTCGTATTCCCAAACGCTGATTACCTCTCTTAAATTTCCTCTAGCGAAAATGCTAGTTGCCTCAGAAAGAAATAGACTGCATTTTTCACAAATATAGTTGCCTTCTTTCCCGCAACCCACACATATTTTGGGGAATAAAATGTCTATTATATTTTCCTTTAATTGGTTCCACATTATCGGCGATTATTCTAAGAAAAAGCGGCCGGCTATATTAAATTTCTTTGTTAACAAAACCTCCTTAGAAAACTCCCGATATTTTATTTGCGTTGGGAAAAAATCTTCCAACAGACCCTTATCAATTATTATTGAATTTCTTTTTCCGAGATATTCTTGATGAGTACTCCAAGGATATTCTGCGGCAAATTTTATAATCATATCTATATTTTTTACTCCTCTTTCTTTTAATTTCGGCTCAACCAATTCACCCGGATTGATAACATTTAAATAAATTAAAAGGTATTGTAAATATAAATTCTTATCTACCGGGCTGGCTTTGAACGTTCCCTGGAACAAACTTCCTACTCTTTCATGTTTTTTATTGAAATAACCTGCGTATCCCGTCCCAATTTTATGCATAAAAGTAGAAATGCCATTATCTTTTATCTCTTGCAAAATTAAATGAAAATGATTTGACATCAGGCAATCCGCCATAATCCTGACTAAAGGTTTTCGTTCTTCATGCTTTCGCTCTACAAAGTTTTTTAATGTTCTGAAATTCAGCCCTCCTTTCTCTTTTTCTAATTTCCAGAGTAGATTCGTTGAGTTTTCTTCATCGTTAAATAAATATAACCCCTGGAGGAATCTCCATTTATCAGCATCATCTTGAAAAATATTTCTTTTTTCTACTCCCCTGTTAAAAATATGGTATATTCCTCCTTTTACGAATCTAATTTTCCTCATTTTTTTCTCTGTTTGCTCTTCGGCTTGGCTAAGCTAAGTTGTTAATTTATTAAGACGAACATCCAGGTGGATAAACATTATCTTTGTTATCTCTAAAAATGGTATTTTCTGACTTGAATTTCGCAATTACTCTTTCGACAGATGGACAATCGGAATTATTGAAAATGACGACGGCATATTTGTTTTTTTCAAGAATTGAATTTTTAACCGTAATTTCAATATTCTCGCTATGCAAAGTAATAGCTCCGAAATTTTGCTTTGGGAATCCCCATGCGCCATAACTTCCTCCTCCATATTTGACAGTCACGTTTTCCAAAATGGAACCGGAAGAGTAAAAATACAAAGCCTTCCAGTATCCGTTACCGCCACCGCCATATTCTTCGTCTTCATAAGAGGTAAAAATAATTTTTTCATCTTCCATGCCTATCGCTTTTAAGGCTCCATTAATCGTTATTATGCTATTAACGTCCCTAAGCTTTATAACTACTTCCGGTTCTAAAGTAAGAATAACGTCTTCAAGAATATTGAGATCCCCATTGATAATATATGGTAAAGAAGCCAGCCAAACAGAATCTTCAGCTATACTACCGCTAATCAGAATGCCATTTAAATTATTGTCCACCGCTTGATTACTACCAAAAATTGGCGAAGAGCTCTGAACATAGATTGGTCTTTCATTTTTTCCAAAAATATTGTTTTTTATCTCTGGTGTGACTGCAGACCAAATTTCAATGCCAGTAACATTATCCTGAAAAAAGGAATTCTTTACTACCGGACTTCCTCCTGAGACATGAAGACCAGTTCCGTCATGTGAATCGGGGTAACAACCGACTTGATGGTTGCGGAAATAGACATCATCAATAACCGAAGAAGAATCAATTAAATAAACTCCCTTTATTCTGTTGTCTTCAATAATTGAATTCTTAAGAATGATTGAAGATTGTTCGTCAACAAAAATTGCCGCCGCCTTATAATAGCAAGGAAACATAGCGTCAGGATATGCTCCGCCATATCTGACGATCACGTTATTTAGTTCGGAATTACTGCTCTCTGGACTAAAATAAATCTGTTTCCAATCGCCAGCAGCACCGCCGCTGCCGCCATACTCTTTATCCTTGTAAGAAGTAAAAACAATTTTTTTATTTTCGGTACCGATTGCTTTTAAAGTTCCATCTATTGTCATCCCACTATAAATATCCTTGAATTTCATAACTACTCCCGGCTCAATAATTAAGGTTTTGCTCGTAGGGACATAAGGCGTCCATTGCACGACATAGGGACTGCCATAAAAAGTAAGCGCAATCTCATCAAATCCTTCGTCAAAGGGCAAAGAGGAAATTTGAGTTTCTGATTTTGCAACAGAATTTTCTGATTTTGGAGTGCCATTGATCCGATTGGGTGGACTACCCGCATCATAACCATTTCTGGTGATTAAATTATTATTCGCCCAGTTGGAAGAAATATTTCCACTTGTGGTTAAATCAATTCTTTCCATCGAAATATAATCTGGACTCGCTTTGCCAGCAAACCAGCCAAAAGAGCAATCAACTAAATCAATTAAATTACCGAAAGTATTTCTTAATTCTAATTTTTCACCATCATTATCTAATCCGCCTTTGAAGAATTGATCTCCAGGAATATCGGTTGGTTTATCATCGCTTCTTTCTAAAAGGAAAAATCCTTGAGCGGAAATTGTTGTATTCCCGGTGGAAGTTGAAAAAGCATGGGAATGAGTAGTTGGACCATGAGTCCAAGTTAATGTCCAATCAACTAGATCAATTTCTGAAGTTGTATTGTTGCAAAGTTCAATCCACTCATCGGCAGGATTTGTTTTCGTCCCCATCCAAGCAATTTCATTAATAACTACTTCCAAAGTCAGTTGAGGTAAAATCACACTAACTAAAAAAGTGTCCGCAGAGATGCGACCGACGACATCAGAAACCTGAAGAGTTACTCTGTAATTCCCAATTTGAGAATAACCGGTAAAAACAAGAGTTTCTCCAACTAAATCAGGCTCTTCCCAACTTAAACCATCACCATCATCAATATCCCATTTAAAAGAAGTAATTTCTGTATTATCACTGGAGCCCGAAGCGTCAAAAGTAATGGGTTGATTAATTTCTACAATTTTATCCTCTCCGGCTTTGGCAATCGGCGGAGTGGTGTCTAAAATAATGGAAGCAGAATTTCCCAATTCGCTGATGTTTCCTGCTTTGTCTTTTGTCCAAAGATAAACCGTTTTTAGGCCATCGCCTTCTGATAAAGTAAAAGTTGAGGGTTTAGCAGTTTGCCAATTTGAGCTATCGACTTCTGGTTTTACTTGATTTTCTGATAAAAGCCAAAATGAAGCATCTTGGTCATTAGCGATAGCGGCTTTAACTATTCTGTTTTGAGTATAAAAATTAGACTCACTAGTCAAGTCGGCTAAAACTAAATCAGCATTGGCTGGAAGAACATTATCTTTTTCTAATTCTAAAACAGCTTCAATTTGTTTTGAACCGCCATTTGAAGAGATGAGAAGGTCAATTACGTATTGACCAAAACTAAGGTCTGAAATATCAACTGAAACCGAAATATCCTCATCGTTTTTAGAAACAAGCTGACCAAAAACTGGATTCAAACTCAGCCAGCTAACTTCTGGATAAATCTCAATTTCCCATTCTAACGGGGTATCTCCTATATTGGAAATTATAAATGTTTCCAGCTCTGGATTGCTCCCAAATTCTATCCCCCCAAATTCCAAGCTCTGAGGTTCCACTTTTAAAATGGGTTTGGGAAGATTAATTTTAACTGCATCACTCTCTATCCACTCCTCACTTTGGTTGCCGGCCTTGTCTTCGGCTTTAATCCGGAAAAAATAGGTCCATTTGTCTTTAGCCAATAATTTTAGGAAAGTATCCCTGACAAATAAAATTTTATCTTCCAACCAGGATTTCCACTGATTCAATTTAAAATCGAAATACTGTAAGCCATTTAGTCCAGCGGCAACTCCGTCCAAAACTGAAGTAGATGTGTAAACAAGTAAAAATCCGTCTATCCCGCTGGGCGAAACAAAAGAAACTCCGTCCTGAATCGGAGTAACTGGGATCACGTCTTCCCCTTGCCAGGAAAGAGTAAAAATCGATTCTCTTTGGATAGAAAAAAGTGGATTAAAATAAACTATGGGAGGAGTGTCATCGGTTGCCTTTAATAAAACTTCAATTTCTTTTGGGCTTCCTTCAATTTGATCGGCATCAACAATAATCTTGGCTTGGTATTCTCCTTCCGGAAAACTGGCAAGATATTGCGAAACCTCTATCCTTTTGGTTTCACTGGCTGAAAGCTGCCCGGAATCAGGAAAAATATTTAACCAGCCATCAACCGGCGGAGTTGCATATTGAATTACGGCTTGCCAATTTAAGCCTTGCTCACCCGAATTGGTAATTGATAAATATTTAGAAGGAGAATCAATCGAAAATTCCAAAACTTCGGGGGAAACTTCCAATTTGGCAGGAGGAAAAGAACGGTTTTGATTTTTTGGGGTTGGCGGTTGAAACTCAAAATCAGCTGAATTGTCGCCAGTGTTTTTAAATTCTCCTGTTTCTTCGTCCCAAATTCTTCCTAAAGATTGGTTTTTACCGGGATTTTCGGGAAAAGGAGAAGTTTCTACAAATGGGGTTGTACTACTCCCCCAAGCCAAAACGCTAATAATCGTTTCGTCGGAAGTTAATAAAGCTATGCTATTATTTGAAGCAAGGGTTTGGGTTGTTGAAGCATCAGCATTAATTAAAGATGGATAATTTTCATCTTTTGAACTCGCCCATAAATAATATCCTTTTCCGGCGATGATACTTCCTGAAGGCAAAATGCAAATTGATGATTCGGTTCCTCCAGATGTTCTTTTTCTTAGTTTATAACCGGAAATATCAGCGTCAGAATCGTTAGGGTTGTATAATTCAATAAAGTCATTATCTATATTATCTCCTTCAATTTGAACTTCTGAAATTAGAATTTTGGGATAGGAAGGCGGTGTAGTTGTAGCTTCTTCAACATCTATGGTTTCGCCTTCTTCTTCATCTCCTTCTAAAATAGGAGTTTCTTGCTCGGGATTAGTAATGTTAATTTTGCCCTTAAATTCTAAATTGATTTTACCATTGCTGTCTCTAATTTTGGCAGCAATATCAGTTTGACCTCTAAAATCTTTATACTCATCTTTAATTTTTAATTTAAATTTCCCTGAAAAAGAGGTACCGGAAAAAACTTTGATGAGATAATTATACGAAGACGAATATTTTTCTCCATCGTAAATTTCAGAAAGAGTTCTTTTCTGCTCGTTTTCTTCAGAGATTTTAAGAATAGAAATCTTTACGTCATAAGTGGTATTTTTTATGTTCGCGGTAGAAAGAGTTACTTCAATTTCTCTATCAACAGGATTATCCTCGGGATAAGAAAGAGAAATTTGCGGTTGAGGTTGAGTTGACGATGATGAAGAACTTCCTTCATTACCGCCCGATACAGAAACAGAATCAGAATCAGAACTACTGCTGGGGCCGGTATCGCCTTCAACATAAGCGCAACCTTGCTCTATTATTTTTTGCAAGGTTGTTTCGCCAATTCCGCTCACCTTTTTCAAATCATAAACAGAGGAAAACGGTCTGTCATCTATTATTCTTTGAGCTATTACTAATCCAACACCAGTTAATTTTTGAAGTTCTTCTTTGGAGGCAGTATTAATATTTATAATACAAACGTCTGCTTCTTTCTCCTCCAGTTCTTCAATCTCTTTTTTCTCAATTTCTTCTTCAGGTTGTTGCTTTTGTTCTTCGGCTAATTTTGTAAGCCCTTGAGTAAGTAAATTTATTTGTCGCGCTATGTCATCTAGCATCTCCTGAAGCTTTTCTAGGGATTCAGGTTCTGACGCCTGTACGGGCGCTACTGGCGGGGGGGGGGAATGTCGAAGTCAGGCAAG
>Ga0265594_1000749_pt1 | contig 26343 bp, 36 predicted proteins | sample saktaG_11_FD_190147 | JGI IMG/M metagenome (GOLD analysis project Ga0265594, IMG submission 190147) | Saline water microbial communities from Sakinaw Lake, British Columbia, Canada - sak_2011_5_24_80m | ecosystem: Environmental > Aquatic > Non-marine Saline and Alkaline > Saline ... | reverse complement strand
AAACCCCACTAACAAAAAAACCAACCGTTATTCCAACAACAAACAACAAGCCCACAACCAAAACATACCAAGCCTTCATAAAAAATCCAATCAACACATATTTAAAAATATATACCCTCGCCCAACAATGAAACTCCAAAAAACAACCTTCATCCTCTCACTCCTCGGAATTCTACTCCTAATCCTCCTCGCCCAAACCACAAAACAAACCCAAATCGGCACAATCGAATCCATCCAATCCTCAAACAACAAAATAACAATCACACTCGAAAATCAAACAACCGAACTAATCCTATTCGACACACCCTACACCAACCTAACAAAAGGCAACACAATAAAATTCCAAGGCCGACGCGACACCTACAAAAATAAAGAACAAATCATCATCGATAAACTATCATGCTCCACCTAATCATACCCCTCCTCCTAGGAATCCTAGCCGGCACAATCACAGGCCTAACCCCCGGCATCCACATAAACCTAGTAGCAATATTTATCCTCTCTCTAACAATCATCTCCCAACTCCAACCAATTATATTAATAATATTCATAACCGCAATGGCAACAACCCACACCTTCCTCGATTTTATTCCAGCAATTTTTCTTGGAGCTCCAGATGAAGACACCGGACTCGGAACCCTCCCAGGCCACGAACTCCTACTCGCCGGACACGGACACCACGCCCTAAAACTCACGCTCGTCGGCTCAACAATTGCAACAGCCTCCCTAATCCTAATCATCCCAACTTTCATAATTCTAATCCCAAAAATCTTCCCCTTCCTCGAACGCATGATGGCATTCATTCTAATCTGGGCAGTCATCTTTCTAATCTACTCCGAAAAACAATCCAAAACAAAAGCAATCATTATATTCCTCCTCGCCGGTTTCGTCGGGCTATCCGCCCTAAACCTCGACGTCAAACAACCCCTCCTCCCACTCCTCACCGGCCTCTTCGGAACCTCAACAATAATCCACTCAATAAAATCCAAAACAATCATCCCAAAACAAAAAATCCAAAAACTAAACCTCAACAAAAAAGAACTCATCAAACCAACCCTCGCAACAATCATCGTTTCCCCAATCTGCTCATTCTTCCCCGGGCTCGGCTCATCCCAAGCCGCAATCATCGGCTCCGAAATCACCGGCAAACTAAACCGCGAACAATTCCTAATCCTACTCGGCTCAATCAACACAATCGTCATGTCAATTTCTTTCGTCACACTATTTCTAATCCAAAAATCCCGAACCGGCGCTGCATTCGCAATATCCCAAATAACGAACCTGACAACCCCGAGCCTAACTACAACCTTAATAACAATTATAATCTCAACAATCCTCGCAATCCCAATAACTCTAACAATCTCAAAACTCCTCGCCAAAAACATCCACAAAATCCCCTACACAAAAATCTCAGCAACAATCCTAATCTTCCTAATTATAATCATCTTCCTACTAACCGGAACACTCGGACTAATCACCCTCGCAATCGCAACAACAATCGGACTAACCTGCATCGAATTCCAAACCCGACGAAGCTTCCTTATGGGAGCAATCCTAATCCCAACAATAATATTCTACCTCCCATTTTAAATCGCCCCCGGGCGGCGAAGCCGCCCCTATATATGAGAACCGAAGGTTCTCCAAAATCCCCTCCCCCGTTCTCCAAATTCCCCCCTCCAGTTCTCCAAAATCCCCTCCCCAGTTCTCCAAAATCCCCCCAGTTCTCCAAATCCCCCTTCTTTAAAAATAAAAATATATAAACCGCGTTAACTAAATATAATAATGTCAAAAGGCGCAATAGTAGTAGGAATAGCACTAATCATCCTCGGAATCTGGATAGTCGCAGAGATAGTCGCAGACGCCGAAGCCCCACTCTTTATCCTAATCTACCCAGCAATTATGATAATCGTCGGCATCGCAATGATAATCCTCAACAAAGAAGAAGACAAAGTTGAACAAAGAAAAGATATAAAAACAAAACCATCCAAATAAAACCATGAAACAAATAATCACAACCACGACAGACTTTATCCCAAACAAAAAAATAACACAAGTTATAGGAATAGTCAAAGGTAGCACAATACGAGCAAGACACATCGGGCGAGACATCGCAGCCGGATTCAAAAACGTCATCGGCGGCGAAATCAAATCCTACACCCAAATGATTTCACAATCACGAGAAGAAGCATTCAACCGAATGGTCAACGAAGCGGTAGACCAAGGAGCCGACGCAATCATCAACATCCGATTCATAACCTCAATGGTAATGCAAGGCGCCGCAGAAATCTTGGCTTATGGAACCGCAGTCAAACTAAAATAAATCAGAAATATAATCTTTTATCTCTTGTCCTTTTATAAGAAGATAAAACGCCCCAACTCCAAAAGCCAAAATTGATACATTTTCACGAACAGATTTTCCCCTATCCCACAATATTCTAGAAAAATTACTCTGATTCTCTGTCTTTTTCATCTCTCTATAAAAATCAAATTCCAATTGTTTTTCCAACATATCTTATTAAGCCCCATAAACTATTTATAATTATGTATACAAAAAATCCGTGTAATCCGTGAGCAATTCTCACCATTAATAAATCAAACCGCCTCACAAACCAAAACCGACTTAGCAATAAACGCATCGCCAAATTCTTCACTCTCCTTAAACTTCCCAGCAATCTTAACCCCATCCCCCTCACTAACAACACCATCCCCAAAACACTCACGATAATCCCGAGGGAAAACAATAACCTTCAGTTCCCCGCTCTTATTAATAATATCCATAAACACCATGTCATCCCCGCCCTTCGTAACAATCGGACTAAACCTCTTCACTATCCCAAAAACCTCCGCCTCCATATCATCTTTCAAGCTATCAAACGAACTATAATCCCCATTATTCGCCTCGACAAAAGCATCAATTGGATGCCCCGAAACACAAGCCCCCAAAAGCTCACACTCCAAAGCCAATTTATCCCTCAATGCCATCGGCGGTAAATCCGGATATTCAACAACATTCGCGACCCCACCAAACAAAGTCATTTGCTTTTCATTGGAATTACTCTTCTTAGAAACCCTCTCATAAACCTCCAGAAGTGATGCCCGATTAATACCCAACTCATCAAAACAACCAACCGCAATCAAACTATGACAAACCCGCTTATTCACCTTAGACAAATCAACCTTATTAACAAAATCCTGATATGAAGAATACGGACGACACTCTATAATTCGAGCTAACGCCTCACCTCCAATATTCTTAACCCCCGACAACCCAACTCTAACCACCTTCTCTCCCTCAATGTCCTCAACCGAAAAATCCTCCCCAGAATTATTAATATCCGGATGCAAAATCTTAATCCCCTCCGAACGAGCCGCCTCCAAATAAAACGCCAACTTATCAGGATTAGAAACAGCTGAAGAAATAGTCGCCGCAAAAAACTCAACCGGATAATATTTCTTCAAATAAGCCGTCCGATAACTAATCAAAGCATACGCCGCCGCATGGGACTTATTAAAACTATACGCCGCAAACTTCACAATATCATCCCACAACTTAGTCACATCCCGCTCACTCATCCCCGAATACTCAACACAACCCGACTTAAACTGCTTCTCCATTTTCTCCATCAAATCCATCTTCTTCTTCCCAATCGCCTTCCTCAAAACATCCGAATCTCCAGCACTAAACCCAGCCAACTCCCTCGACAACTTCATAACCTGCTCCTGATAAACCATAATACCATAAGTCGACGCCAAAATCTTCTCAGCATTCTTATGTGGATAAACAGCAACATCCCGCCCATGCTTCCGATTCGCATAAGTCTCCAAATACTGCATCGGACCCGGACGATACAAAGAAACAATCACAATAATATCATCAAAGCAAGTCGGCTGAACCATCTTCAAAGTCTTCCTCATCCCCTCACTCTCAACCTGAAACAATCCCACGCTCTTCGCCTCTCTCAACATCTCATAAACACTATCATCATCCATCGGAATATTTTCCAGCCATTCCCCATCTTTACCAATCACATCCAAAACCTTCTTAATAATATTCAAAGTTTCCAGCCCAAGCATATCAAACTTCACCAACCCATACCTCTCAATATCAGGCCCCTCAACTTGAGTAATCATCTCCCCATCTCTCACATACGTCGGAATATATTCATTAATATTCTCCCTTCCCCAAACAACCCCACAAGCATGCACCCCTTTATGCCGAACACATCCCTCTAATCTCAACGCAATCTCAAACACCTTCTCATTATTCCTCTTAAACTCTCGTAACTGCTCTGCCTCAGCCGTCAACCTCCCGTCCCGCTCAGCATCCAAGCTCGCCTGAATCGTCTTCTCGTTAACCAACTTAGTAATCGCATTCGCCTCTTCAAACGGCACACGAAAAACCCTCATCACATCTTTCAAAACCGCCTTCGCCGACATCGTCCCAAAAGTCCCAATCAACGACACCTTCTCTCGCCCATACTTATTCCTAACATAATCCAACACAACATCCTTATCCCCAAAATCAACATCAAAATCCGGCAATGAAATTCTATCAGGATTCAAAAACCTCTCAAACAACAATCCCAATTCCAGTGGGTCCAACTGAGTAATCCCAAGAGAATAAGAAACAATAGACCCCGCGCCCGAACCCCTCCCGGGCCCAACCTGACAAAACTTCTTCGCCTCCCGGATAAAATCCGCAACAATCAAAAAATAAGCCTCAAACCCCATCTTCGAAATCACGCCCAACTCATACTCCATCCTCACAACCGCCTCCCCATAATTTTCCTTCCCCCCATAAATCCTATCAATCCCTTCCTTGCACAACTTATACAAATAATCCTTATGACTCAAACCATCCGGCGAATCAAAATGTGGGAAAATCGTCTCCCCCATTTCCAACTCAACATTACATCTGTCAGCAATCTCCATCGACATATCAACCCACTCTGGATTATCAGGAAACAATTCTCTAACCTCTTCCTCGCTCTTAACCCAATAACCAGAACCATCAAACTTAAACCTCTTCTCGCTATTCATATCCCCATTCGTCTGAATCGCCAACATAACCTCATGCGAATAAGCATCCTCTTCCTTTAAAAAATGCGAATCACAAGTCGCCACAATCTTAACACCCATCTCATCAGCAACCCTCTTATAAAAATCGACAACAACTTCCTCCTGCGGAATCCCATGCTTCTGCGCCTCCAAATAAAAATTCTCCTTCCCAAAAATATCAACATATTCCTCAATCAACTTTCTCGCTAATTTCTCATCGCCATTAATAACCGCCTGCGCAACATCATTCGCGATACAAGCACTCATACAAATCAACCCCCCCGAATATTTCCTCAAAGTCTCCTTATCAAGTCGAGCCCGATAATAAAACCCCTCCCCATTCGCAATCGAAACCAACTTAATCAAATTCCGATACCCCTCCATATCCTTCGCCAACAAATTCAAATGATAATTCTTAACATTCTTATCCCTAACTTTAATATCCTCACAAACATACGCCTCAAACCCAAAAATCAACTTCACCCCAGCCTTCTTAGCAAGTTCATACTTCTTAATCACCGCCCCCATATTCCCATGCTCCGTAATCGCAACCGCATCCTGCCCCAACCCCTTCACATACTCAAACAACTCCGAAATCTTCGTCGCCCCATCCAACAACGAATACTCCGAATGCAAATGCAAATGCACAAAACCCATATCATAAAAAATAACACACCCTTTAAATTAATTATGGGAGCACAGTTAACACCTTAATAAAAAACTATTAATCTTCTTAAAGCTCTCTCCCTATCTTCTCTAAGTCTTCAGTTCTCTTTTGTACCAACTTCGCCAGCGTTCTTTTCCCTCTTATTCTTACAGCTTCCACACAATTCAAATTCACATCAGGCACGCCAGTAACCCGATAAACCGTTATGTCGCCACTCCCATCTTCAATATCACAAGGAGGTACATTAAAGGTAAATTCCGGCAAAAGATAAATTCTTTCATCAAGCTCAACTGCATTAAATTTATCATCGTCAATATAACCCTTCTCCCCATCATAATTTTCTACTATTATCATAATTCTTTTCCAAAAACAAACCTTATAAACCTTTCCATTGTTACTACTATAAGATTATAATAAATATCTTTTAAGCCTCATAACTCCCTCTGCCTCTCCCCACCACCAAAAATCCCCTCCACATACTCCTCCAACAACTCAAAAACCTCCCGAGTATAAGCAGAAATATTATAATCCTTAACGAGCCAACGAGCCAACGGCAAATACTTCTTAACCGAACCCTCCGAAATCGTAAAAATAATTTTCCCCTTACATTTATGACAAACCCCACTTAAAGGAACCCGACGAAACTTCTCATTACAACTAGCGCACCTAAAACCCTGCCTCCCAAACTTCCTCAAATTCCCCCCAATATCCCGAATAAAATGCCTCTCTAAAACCAACCTCGCAACATCATCCTCATCAACCGCCCGAATCTTCCCAACCAACTCCATCTGCGCCGCAACCTTCTCCTTCATCGTCGGCAAACTCTTGTAAACCCCATTCGCATTCCCCAAATTAATATCGCTCGTATCATGACTAAACCCAGCCCCCACAAACGGCTCAACCCCCTTCTTCAACCTGTCCTTAACCAATTCTACCCCCTGTCGCCTGTCGCCTGTCGCCTGTCGTCTAACTTGCGAACTATGTTCGCAACGTTCCGCAGCCTCATAAAACTCCATGGAGTACTTCCCTCCACTCTCCAAAGACAAAATCTGGTCATCAACTTCATTCGCTCGAATTCTCGCATTCAAAACCAATGGCGCATCCTGGCTCCCTCCACGATGCCCCGGCAAAAACTTCCTCGAAAAATTCAACAACACATCCATCAACAGCATAACAGCGGCCTCATCCCCATCACAATCACGTCTCATCGCCGCATGCATATAAGGAGAAGCAACCACCCCCTGCATCCTACAAAACCCGACAACCCGACCAACAACCCCAGCACAATTATGTGGAGCCATACAAACAACCAACTCCCCAACCAAATCCTCACTACTTCCCAAATTATAAAAACCATCCATCCCATAAAACCTCTTCAGCTCCTCATCAACAAAACCAGCAATCTTAAAAAATCCCTCATCGCCACCGCCCTCGCCACCAACGCCACCCGGCAAAACTATATCATGAGGCATCAACTCCAAAATCTGTTCATCGTTAATCAACTCAGCACCACAAATATCTTTATCATATCCCAACTCTATCAACCTCATCACACTCGTCCCAATTTCTTTAGGTCTAAAATGAGTAAGCGGTATCTCTGTTCCATCATACCTCACCGTCCCATCCTTATTAACAGACAAGCCAAACTTCGCTCTCAAAATCCCCTTCGCCAAACTCTCAACATCCTTCTCTTTATTAGCTATGCCACGAACTCCCTTAACTAAAGGCGGCACCTCATATAATTCAAATCTCAATTTCTCCCGTGCAGCATCAAAATAATCCCCAATTTTAAGTTTTCTTTTATAAAAACTAAAACAATTATCGTGCAATTTACAAAAATCCCCTTTCACCCCACAACCCCCACAACAATAAAAACTCTTTTTAGATTTAACCCCACACTTTTCACAAATAGGGTACACGCCCTCATTGCCACACTCACAAACATAAACAGAAAAATCGGCGTCGACAAAACCAATATTAATAGCATCTTGAATACTTTTCAATCGCCCCCCTTGTTCGCCAACAGGAAACAAAACATTGGGACTACCAGTTATATCTCTCAACTTCGCCTTCTCGGGACGTCCCATTCTCGCACCAATAAAAGTCCCACCCTTCTCCTTAATCTCAACCTCACACAACTCATTCACAATCTCTAAAGTAGTTGTCCCCACAAAATCCTCAATCTTCAAATCCAAAACACCCCCCTCTTTCATACCCAAAACACCCAGGTTAAACAAAAATGCCTTCGCATCACCATCAACAACAACCTCCTCCATAACAACATTATGTTCAACCCCTAAAATTTCCAACGCCCTTTTCGCCAAAGTAAAATCCCCCACAACAGAATCCCCCCAGGGCAAAAACAATTTCCCATCCCTCCAGGAACCATTATTCAGCCATTTAACCAATTCTAAAAAACCATCAACATTAATTTGACTCCAATAAAAAATATATTTAGGATACAACGGCACCCCCAACCCTCTGCTAATCTTAATCGCCTCATCTAAACTAATCTCACCTGTCACCTGCCGTCTGTCACCTGCCGCCTCAGCCGCAACAGCGGCCGCCCACCACTCCTCAACATACCCCGGCTTCAATAAATCAAAATTCCTATCAATAACATCCCCAACCGGAAACAACATATCCCCAAGATAAACAATTTCATCAACATCTTTATATATCTCACGAGCTTCATCATAATCAACAACCCTCCGAACCGAACCATCCTTCATTTTTACAATCGGCCCATCAATTGAATCACAAGACGTAATAATACACCCCTTCGTTGGCTTCTCAATCTTCAATTGGGTGCCATGAGAAAGAAACCCATTACTAATCCCCATCGTCGCAGGATGAACCGAAACCGCACTAAACCCAGACGTCCGCCCACGCCCATACCTCAACCTAAACCCCCCACTCCGAGACGGGTGCCCATAAACCGGTCGACCAGCAACAATATCTTTAATATAAGTAGCTTCTATATTCCTCTCACCACCCTCCCGCTTCTTATGCAAAACAACATAATCCCCTAACCAGTCAAACCCAGTACACTTCAGCCCATTCTCCTTACAAGACCTCAACCGCCCCAACGCCTTCTCTGCCTTCTGTGCCAACCCCTCAGAAAAAATCAGACACATCCCCCCACGAATAAAATTCGTCCCAACACGCACCAAATCCTTATAATTAGAAACCTCTTTCCTAGTCGTAGGCTCCCCATCAATCTGAATCGGCAACCTCGCCGCCAAAAACCCCATCTCCTCCTCCGTCGGTAAATACGCCAAATTCGCAACCCTCTCATGATAATCCTTATTCTCAACAACATACCTCTTAACCTCTTCCTCACTCACGTCATACTTCGCATAACCAAAACACTCCCTCAAATAATCAATCAACATCAAAACAACACAAGTCGCAGTCGTCCCAGCCGAACGAATCGGCCCACTAAAACTCGCAACAAAATAATCCTTCCCGCCTCTCGTCTTTCCCAACTTCAAACCAGTATAACCCTCAATCGGTGAAGACACAACCCCCAATGTCATATACGCAAACCCAACACGAATCCCCGCATCAATCGCCGCCAACTTATCATCAAACTTACAAAACCTCTCCTCCGCAATCTCCCGCGCAATCACAAAACTCACCGTCGTATCCAACTGCCCATACTCAACCTCCAACTCCTCCATCCTTGCCACAACTTTATCCACCGGCAAATGCGGATAAACAACACAAACCAACCTCACCGCCTTCTCAACCATTGTCGCAGCCAACGAAACCTCAACCTCATCAACAGGATCAAAACCCTTCTTCCTGGCTGTACTCGCAACCTCATAAGCCCGACTAACCTCCTCACTCAACCCATTAAAATACTTATCAACATCCCACTTATACAATCTTTTCTTCTTCATTTAATCTTCTCCCTACTAAAATCAACAATCTTAACCTCACGCGTCTTCAAGTTAAACAACGGCACCATACCTGGCTCAGAAACATTCCCAGCCTTCTCTTTAAATGGAGTTGCCGACTGCCAACAAGAACTTGCAACCATCAAAATATTATTATAACTATCAACCTCCGCCCGATGCTGATCTCCAGTCGCAATAATATCCGGCACAATATTAATCGCCATCGGGTCTGCTTCACATGGCACATAATCCATCAACCCATGCGTCGGCGCCAAATGCCCCCGTTTCAACATTTCTCTCACAACCCGAGTCGGCGACCGATGCCCAAATTCGACCCTAATATCATCCATCTCATCAATAAACCGATTAATACTCGCCCCATGATACATCAAAACCTTAAACCCACAAATATCAACCAAAGCAGGATTCGAAACCAATTTTAAATTCTTCATTTTATATAACTCACTAGCCCATTTCTCTAAGACAACCCCCTGTGGTTCACCAACCCAAACAGCATCGTGCTGTCCAGCACACATAACAATCTCAACATCTTTTCTAATTTTCCCCAAAATCTCACCAACCTTCTTATACTGCCCCTTAATATCCTTAATACCCAACCACTTCTCCTGCCCACTATAAACCCCAACACCATCAACCATATCTCCAGTTAAAACCAAATACTTAACCCTCGTAGCAATCGCCCTCTGTCTGTCGCTCCCAACCTCACCATTCAACCAACTCACAAACCTCAAAACATCCCCCTCTAAAAAATTCCTAGACCCCACATGGAAATCCCCACTAAAAGCAATATACTCATCAGATTCACCAACCCTCTCCCTTTCTATTTTCATATCAGGAAAAACAATTTCACTCAAAAACAACATATTAATAGAGCCAGAAACCCTAAACACAACAACATCATCCGGCATTAACCCCTCAGATTCCCTAAATAACCTTTTATTCTCACGGTTTACCAAAACGACCCCACAGCCAGTCAAATCCTCAACCTCAATCAACAAATTCTTATTTTTAGTAATCCTTTTTTTATTAATCATCACAACAATATTATATGCCCCATTGCCTCTCCCAATCCTCCTTATCGAACTCAAATCCCCAACCTTCTTCTCTAACTGCCCCCTCAAAATTTCATATCTCGTTCTAAAATGATGAACAAAATCCTTCACCCCGATTTTCCCCCCACGAGAACAAACACCAGACAACAACTTAACCCCACCATCATCTTTCTTAATATATTTATCAAAAACATCTTTTGTAATTATCCTTTCCTTAACCCCCTTCTTAATTAATTCATCAATAATCTTCTTAATTTCTTGCTCCTCCTTCCCAAACAAAAAACCCAAACCCTCTCTGTCTAAAAAAAATCCCTTGCCAACAAACAACTTTAATATATCTACCATTTCAAAATCGAGGAACTACATTCCATAGGGAATTGCCTCATTATTATTTACAAACCAAGACTATCAACCAAAATAGCCTCAACCTTATTAAATAAATTAGATGGAATAGACAACTTAATTTCACGCGTTCTACCATGTCTCCCCTTTGAAACAACCTTCGCATTAATCAACCCCAACATATCAATCTCAGCCAAAATATCAGAAATACGACGCTGCGTCAAAACATCTGTCTTAGTTTGCCCACAAACATCTTGATAATAATTATAAACATCTCCAGTATAAAATCTCTCTACATCCTTCCCTTTTTTTGTCAGCCCCATAATCGCATACAAAACCAATTGAAACTGTTTCGGCTCTCCTTCTACAATATCTAAAATCTTATCTTTTTCTATTTTTAAATTAGCTAAATCAATATACTCTTCTTCAATCTTCTTTTTCCCATCTCTCTCACTTAATTCCCCAGCAATCCTCAATAAATCCAATGCCCTTCTCGCGTCCCCATGCTCTCTCGCCGCATAAGCAGAACACTTCGCAATAACACCATCAACAACCACCCCTTCCTTAAACGCCTCAAAACAACGCTCCTTTAAAATATCCTGCAACTGAATCGCATTATAAGGATGAAAAATAAACTCTTCCTCACCCAACCCAGACCTAACCCTAGGATCAATATTTTCCAAAAAAGTCACCTCATTCGAAATCCCAATTAAAGAAATCTGCGCCAAACTCAACTCCTGATTCAACCTCGTCAAAGAATACAAAAAACCATCACTCATTTTTTTAACAGCCTGGTCAATCTCATCAAAAATAAAAACTATCAATTGTTTTTTCTTATCAACCAGCTCTATAAATTTAGACCAAACCTTATCTGTTGGCAAACCCGTCGAAGGAACATTTCCCCCAAGTTGATTAATTAAAGCAGCCAAAATTCTATACTCAGTATCTGCAACTTTTTTCAACTTACAATTTAAATACTCAAACCTAACATCTACCCCCAAATTCTCAGCTTTTTTAAGCAATTCATCTCGAACATACTGAACAGATAAAGTTTTCCCCGTACCCGTCTTCCCATAAACAAACAAATTACTAGGCCTCTCTCCCCTCAACACCGACGCCAAAATTGCAGCAATAGATTTAATTTGTTTATCGCGATGAGGGATAGAATCAGGAGTATAACGTGTTTGCAAAACCCCTTTATTTCTAAACAAACTATTATTCAACGCCAAATCAAAAACTTCACCTAATTCTACACCCATACCAAATAAATAAAATTAAACTATTTAAACTTTCATATACTTGAAATATATATTTTAAACCATCACTTCACCTCCAAAACAAAAAATAAAATATAAAAAACAAAACACAATCCCCCTCTATAAAAACAACTTTTTTAAAAACCCCCACCCCCACACTTCGCCTCCAAAAGAAATTAAATCAATTTTACAAAAACAACCTATATTCTCTATTGTATATATTACATTATTAACTATTATAATATATATATTATATAATATAAATATTTATAAACAAAAAACAAAAAACAAAAAACCAGTAATAGAAAAACTTTTTAAAACTTTCCATAAGAAACAATAGGGTCACATTAAAAAATTAAAACAAAATTTCACCACTTATAATAAACAAAAACCAAAAGAAAAGTTTATAAACAATTTATATCTAAACAACCCATGGATAAAAAACCATTTAAAGCACTTCTTGGCAAACAAATAGTTACAAAGGAAGGTAAAAAACTAGGAATTGTCAAAGATATAACATTTGAAGCAAGAACGGGAGAATTAATACATATTGTTCTAAAAGACCTAACTACATACACGGCAAACTTATCACTAGAAAGAACAAAAGAAAAAGAGGCATTGATACCATATAACTCAGTAATCGCCGTCGGTGATTTTATTGTAGTCTCCGAGGAAGATCTTTTATAACAAAATTTATAAACCACTCTTATTAAATATCAAAATGACAGAAACAAAACTAATAGACTCAAAATTTACAAAAATAAACGCAGAAAGAAATCCAGAGTTTAATGGCAAATTAGAAATAAAAACAAATATTAAAATACAAAATATAGAAAAAATTAAAGAATCAAAAGAAATTATAAAAATAAAATATGTTTTTGATATAGAATATTTAAATTTGGGCAAAATTTTAATTGAAGGGATTATTTTCCTATCATTAAATAATAAAAAAACCAAAGAGCTTATAAAATCACAAGAAGAAAAAAAATTTGATACACCAGAACACACATTAATAACCAATTTAATAATACAAAAAGCATCGATAAAAGCATTTGAACTCGAAGAAGAACTTGGTTTGCCAATCCATATAAGGTTCCCAACAGTTAATTTCCAAGAAAAACCAAACAATTAATAAAAGAGCCCCTTCTGTAAATAATGTGCCCACATCGCATAATGGTATTGCACGCGGCTCGAACCCGCGGCCCCCTGGGCTTCCCCGTTCGATTCGGGGTGTGGGCGTAAATTATTTTTTACCTAATTCTAAATTTCTCACATAATTATTAGCTGACGACCCCACACCTTGTGGAACAATTTTTTTATTTCTTAATACAAAAAAATATACAAAAAAACCAACACCGTCAACAACAACCAAAAAACCCAAAAATATTATAATCCAAACACCCCACTTATTTTCGTTTGAACTAAGACGAACAATCCCACTTATATTTTGAGTTTCAACAATTTCACCAATATCATTAGAGGTAGACGATTCATTTTGTACGCTATCTTCCTCTAAAAAAACATAAATATAATCACTAAAAGTCCTAACAAAACCATCAAAAGCATAAACCTTAAACTTACTATAATCACTAAAATTATTATTAACACCAACCCTCATAATAGAGCCATTAAAACTTACATCAACCCCATAAACCCCACTAACACCATAAGTCAAAGGGTCTATGTCATAAAAATAATAATCTAAATCAATACCATTATCTTCACCTTCTTTAATATAAAAATAAGGAACATCTTTATTTAAAACAGGAGCAACATTATCCCGAGTGATATTAACTATAAAATTATTAGAAACAACATCGCTTATTCCACTCTTCGCGACAAGTCTAAACTCTCGACTACCATTAAACCCAATAGCCGGCATAAAATAAACCCCACTTCCATTAAAACTATAATTTATTTTAGACCCACTAGTATTATTAATGCCAATATAATCAAATTCAACACTAACATTATTAGAAATATTAAAATAATCCATAAAATCAAACGCAAAATTCCAACTGCTATTCACAAGAAAAACAAAATTACCAATATTACCCAGAAACTCCACAAAAAAATCCGGGTCATAATTATATCTCAAAGCTCCAACATCAAACAAAGCCTTATTTTTCCTCAAAGTAATATTAATATATGAAGAAGACAAATCAGAGCCGTCATTTTCATTAAAAGAAAATACCAAAGAATCATTTTCAAAAGACAACCCACTAACATCAATAAAACCATATACATCATTAAATTTATTTTTCACACTTTCCTCATCTAAAACAGACCAATTATTAACAAGCCCATCATTAATATTTAAAATCATATCCATTGCCAATGAAATATTTGTTTGTTTGGTAAAATTTTCCAAAAAAACAGAACTAACATTGCTATATAAAACATACACCCAAGTAGAATTTAAAATTTTCTTTTCAGAAAAATACAAATCTCCAGAAGAACCCCATGAGGAAGCATAAAAATCCTCATAAAAAATCCAAAGCTCACCATCACTATTATTTTTATAAGCCAAATACTCACCACAATCACCCTCTGGCACAATAAAATCTTTTAAAATAACAACCCCACTACTATCTTCAATAAAAACATCGTCCCACAAAGTTAAAATTTCAAAATCAGTACAATTCCCATTAACAACGGGCTCCCAAACAACATTCCCAATGAAATTATTTTTTAACAACAACAACAAAATAAACAACAACAACCCCACAAACAAAACCCCAACACCCCTCCAAAATTTCATAACAAATAAAACTAAATCTACAATATAAACCTTACTAAAGCAAAAACATATAAAACAAAACAAACTATTTATAGAATGCCAAAAATATCACAACAAAAAATCGAAAAAATCTCCGAACAAATTTTATCATACCTCTTCACAATTTTCCCAAAACAAATTTTTACATCAGAAATCGCAAAAGAAGTAGCAAGAGACGAAGAGTTCACAAAAAAATTACTAAAAAATCTCGAAAAAAAAGAATTAGTCATAAAAATCAATAAAAACTCTAAAGGATACCAATATTCCCGTAGAGAAAGATGGAGAATCTCAAACAAAGCCCATAAAATCTACAAACAACATCAATAATATATATTTCAAATAACAATCATAAATAAAAACAAACCCCACCTCAATTTTCTATGGATATGATAAAAGAAGCATTTTCTAAAATAAAAGAAGATATACAATCTTTAAAAAACGAAATTTTACAACTAAAGCTTCAAATATCTCAACAAACAGACAAACAGACATATAATCAGACAAATCCAACAGATATCCCAACGCAAATATCTCAACAAACAGACAAACAGACATATAATCAGACAAATCCAACAGATATCCCAACGCAAATATCTCAACAAACAGACAAACAGACATATAATCAGACAAATCCAACAGATATTTTGCCAGTAGAGCACCTATACAATCAAAATTCAAATAGTTCCACAGGAAACAAGGGGGTTCCAACAAACCAACAAACCAACAAACTAACCAACAGACAGACATATAATATTATTCAAAATACAACTAATTCAGAGTTCAAACAAGCAAACGATATATTAGCATCACTTGACAACCTAAAAAAAGGGATTCGTCTCAAATTCAAGCGCCTAACTACCCAAGAAATGCTTGTTTTTAGCACATTATACGCACTTGAGGAGCAAAATAACATTGAAATTACTTACCGCACACTTGCGGGGCAAATCGGCCTTAGTGAGTCTTCTATGCGTGATTATACAAACAAGCTCATAAAAAAAGGCATACCAATCGAAAAAATAAGAAAAAATAATAAAACAATCGTTCTAAAAATATCCCAAACACTTAAAAATATAGCCACTTTGGCCACAATTCAGACATTACGAGAGATATAGGCACTAACTTTTAGCAACTATAATAGTTATTCGGTTAAACGATTATCAATAAGCCTCACATTTCCATCAAACATTATTCACACTTCCACGCGCAACCCTAAATCCAACATATTTAGGCATGTCACCTTTATCCAATCTTTATCTTATTATTCTCTCACTTTTCACCCTTTTTACATACATGTTTTCCAATCTCCATCAAAAACCTTAATTTTTTAGGAAAAATATTCCATCCAACTCTCACTTTTCACCTTTCTTCTTCTTTATTTTCACCTTTATCCGCTTTATTATACTAAATTTTATATTTTCAGGGACATAAAGCCGTTTTTTTCCATTTGTCTCACGAGATTCCATAATAATTCCACTGTTTTTTTGTTTTATTGTATTAATTTGGCCACGTATAGTACTCTTATCTTTCCCAAGTAATGTAGATAAATCTTCATAACTTAATTTCATTTCAGAATTCAATAAAGCCCAAATAATAGCCCTCTCCATTACTGTAAGATTACTTAAAATATCTGTTTGAACACCCGTTTGAACACCCGTTTGAACACCACCCCCAACTGTTTGTTTTATAGTATTTGTTTGGGTCTGTTTGGACAGCCCCCTATATAATTGTGGACCAAAAAAAGAAATGAAATCTTTTATCTCAATTAAGTCCTGTTGTATAATTAAAAGTTGATCCTTCAATTCAGTAATTTCATTTTCATGAGAACCATGTTTGTCGTCGAGATGTTTAATCCATTCACCAACCTTATTAAAATCCTTTTTAACATGATCAAAAGAATCCTGAACCTCATCTCTCAATTTATTAATTCTTTTTTTGTGTCCAAATAAACCCAACATCTTATATTTTTTTAAACACCCTTCTTTATAAATCTTTCGCGCCGTTTGGACAACCAACACAATAAAAAACAAATTTTAAGCAAAAAACCCTTAAAAAGTATTAAATAAACAACAAAACAAACACCCTGTCCAATTATTAAACATCAACTTTTATAGTCGATAAAAAACAAAAATACCATCAATTAGGTAGTTTTTTATTTAAACAACCACCAACCCCATAATTCAATATAACTTAAACAGAAGCAGCAAGAAGACGCTGTCCAAATCTGTCCAAAATTCCACAAAAAAAAGATTGCCAAAACAATTATAAAGTTCAAAATCCATACAAAAAACATGCAATTTGAAAAGAAGTTGATATACTCTGGGATAATTTCTTCAATCACATTAATAGCGTCAATATTTATCCCAATTATACCATGCAGAATTGCCCCAGGAGTACCAATGCCGATTTACAAATGGACAGCCTGTTCACTAAACCCAGACTCGATGAAAAATCTAAACTCAATCAAAGAATATTTCGGCTACACAACATCATTATCAGAAGCATACATTATAACACTCCTCATATCATTTGTGGCAGCGATGGTATTTTTCCATTTCACCACAAGGAGAAGAAAAAAATTTTAAAGGAGGTAAAATGAAAGAAAACAATTTGGTTGGAATATTGACATGGATAGTAGGAATCATCGTAGCTCTTGCAGTTGGTTCAGGCATGATCAATGGCACTCTATCAGTCCCAGCTATCCCAGCAATTATAACAACTATTGCCGGATGGGTAGTTGTAGTTGGCGCAATCATAAGCTTAATCCTAGCAATTTTCAACAAATAAACCCAAACAATTTTTATTTTTTATTTTTTATACTTTGCACTAACCAAACCTTAGTGCACAACCGCCAGGCAAAGACAAAATTCAATAAGCCATAGAACACATAAATTTTTAAAAACCTCAATAAGTTTTTAATAAAATGACATTGCGCCCAGAGGAACTTAAAAAAATTAACAATCCTTATTTTTGTGGGCCAAGTTGTCCCACCTATCGAGCAGATGCAAGAGTTTGCAAACAAATCTTCAATCACCTTTTTATGTCAAACCAGGAGACAACTACTTAGATCCATCCGCTCGTGGGGAATTACAACAAAGACTAAATTTTTGATAAAGAATTTTCACATTAGCCATAAGTTCGCATAATATACATTGTACGCCGTTCTTCCATTAAAAAACGAACGAAAATGGCCCGTTTGCACAAGGTTTTTAATGTAAGAACGCATCTTTTTGATATGATAAAAAAATGCATCAATTGTAATCAAGAAAAAGAACATCATGCCAAAGGACTTTGCTACACCTGCTACAAAAAACTCAAATGGCAACCAAAAATAGAAACATGCAAAAGATGCAAACGAAAAATCAACATCCACGCCAAAGGCCTCTGCGCCGGCTGCTACAATTATGTCTTTCACCTCGACAAAAACAAAGCCTACAGACAACGCAAGCAAAACAACATAGATCTAAAAACATTCAGAAGAGTCACAAAAAAATGTGCCGTATGTGATTTCGACAAAATAGTCGACATCCACCACATTGACGCCAACAAACAAAACACCTCTCCAAAAAACCTCATCGGGCTCTGCCCAAATCACCATCGCATGATTCACAACTTCAACTTCCGCAACGAAGTCTTTCAACTAATCAAACAAAAAGGATTCGACACACCAATAGGAGAAAGGCTCCTTTTCCATAAACCTAATGGCAAATAATCAAATTTCTACACAAGATTTAAGCCATTCTAATGAACTTTTTAACAATATCCATACATTTTTAACCAAAATGTAAAATCGCCAAAAAATCCAACAAAAAAGTGAGAGTTAGAAAATAAATAATTTAAATCAAAAAGTGAGTTTAAGCACGAATATAAGCCAAATTAAAACTATCAAAGAAGACAAACATAACATAACAAAGTAAAATAATAATTATTCGGTTAAACGAAAACAATTAAGCAGCCTTTTTATTAAAACAGTTTCTACAAAGAACGGGGTCCCCACGAACCGGCTTGAATGGCACTGTCGTTGACCTTCCACATTCAGCACAAACAACATTAAAATCTCGTCGAGAACCCCTATCTCTTCCATTGCTCCCACGGCCCCTCTTGAAACAACCGTCACATTTAACAGGACGTCCCTCCGTCGGTTCAAACGGGATGTCACATTCCTCACCACATTCAGCACAAATCGCTTTGAACTTTTTTTATCCATCTAATTACACAATATTACCCTATAAAAACTTATCCTACATTGTTAAGTTAATTGGTCTTATTAACTTTTAGAAAGATATTTAAAATTGATTTATATTTAAAATATATGGAAGAAGATGAATATCAAGACGACTTTAAAGAAGAAAAAGAATTATTTGATAGAGCCATTGAACTTAAAGATAAGTTGGGTTTACCAAGTGTAGATACCGCATTACTTATTTTAATTCAACAAGAATTAGAAAATATAAGTTTTCATAATTCTGATTAATTTTTCGGGTTCAGAAAGTTTTAAAAAGTTCGGGTTCCTAATTATTTTATGAAAATAATGAAAGTTATTGATAAAAAAGTAGGAGATACAACTTACATAAAATATAGAATCAATTTACCGAAGCAAATTGTAGAAGATAGTGGGTTAAAAGATAAAGAAATTAAAGTAACTGAAAAAAAAGGGACAATAACAATTGAAGAAGATAAAAATTAATATTTTCCTTCAACAATATCAATTATTCTATATGCGGAATAAACTTTTTTATTTTTAACAATCCCAATTTCTTTTACAATTTTCCATTCTTTTAATTTTTTTACTAAGTTCCACGCAGAAGGTTGGGTTATATTTAATGGTTTCATTACATCTCCAATTGTAAAAATTGGTTGTTTAAATAAAGATTCTATTAATTGATGTATGTTTGGGCTTTGAGATATTTTATGAATTTCTGTTTGTAAGAAATTTTTATATTCTCTTAATTTATTTAATAAAATTAAAGATTGGTTTGCTTGATATTCTAATGCTTTAAGAAAAAAGAAAAACCAATCGTCTATATTTCCTTTTGAACTTACACCAAAAAGTAAATCTGTATAAGTGTCTCGGTTACGATTAAAATATTCGCTTATGTAAAGTAAAGGGTGATGTAAAATGTTTTCTCTACATAATTGGAGAATAATTAAAAGTCTTCCAAGTCTTCCATTTCCATCCCTAAATGGATGTATTGTTTCAAATTGATAATGAGTTAGTGCAATTTTGTAAAGAGGTTCATAATCTAAAGAATTGATGAATTCCATAAGGTTAGACATTAACTCTGGAGTTGATTCTGGAGATGCTGGAACAAACCTTGCAGTGTCTAATGTATCTTCTCTATTACCAACACCATTTTGAATTTCTTTATATTCGCCTGGAGTTTTATCTTTTCCTCTGACCCCTTTCAAAAGAGTGGTATGAATTATTTTTATTAATCTTTCATTAATAATCCCTTCTCTATCTTTCAATGCAAAATTTAATGAATCCCTATAATTATCTATCTCCTCGTTATCTTCTCTTTTTTCTGGATTTTTTTCTTCAATTTTTTTTCCTTTATATACATCTGCAATTGTTGAACGAGTTCCTTCTATTTCAGAACTAAGTTGTGCTTCCTTAATCATAAATGGATGTTGCAATAAAAATATTTCTTGTTTTGAAAAATCTTCTGAAAGTGATTTTAAACCCCCAAGAGCCAAAGAAGTTTTTGTCATCTGTCTTAATACTTTTGTAGATGGAAAATATTTTAGAGGTAATTTTTGGGGCTCAAATCTAAAATACATTCCTTCGGCTACCCATTGCAACTTTCCCATTTCCTTGTTTGTAAATTCTCTTTCATCCATAATAACTATTAATAGTTACTACTTATAAACATTTCTATTTCTATAAGTAAATAGTGATTTCACCTATAGATACTTATTAACCTATTTGTATCACTTATAGTATTTTCTTTATCTATAAATGGAATGTCTTTATCACAATTCGGGTACCGATACATTTATATAGTTCGGGTGCCTAATTATAATATGAAAAACAAAGAAATAAAATGTCCTAACTGCAAGAGTTCAGAAGTAGTTAAACGAGGAACCTTTCAAACAAAAGCACACGGAAAACAGCAGAGATATTTTTGTAAAAACTGCAATAAGAAATTTATTGAGAAAACACCTTTTTATAGAATGAGAAATAACCCTCAAAAAATTACCCTCTGTTTAGACCTTTTCTTCAAAGGTGTTTCAACAAGACAAATACAAGAACACTTACAGCAATTTTATCCCCATAATTCAAGTTGGGTTACAATCTATAATTGGGTTATACGATACTCAAAACAGATTTCAAGATATACAGATAAAATAAAAATTAATGTTGGAAAAGAATTACAAATTGACGAGATGGAAATAGGAAAAAGAACAAGTCGTTATAATGGTTGGTTTATTGATTCTATTGATACTAAAACTCGTTATATGGTTGCTTCTGAATTTACAAAGAAAAGAGATTTAACAGAAGTCAAAAGTGTTTTGAGTTTAGCAAAGAGTAAGACAGAAACTCAAATTGAAATTGTTACAAGTGATGGTTGGCTGGCTTATCCAAAAGCAATTCAGAAAACTTTTGTTTTGAAAGAAAAAAGCAACACTAAAAAGTTTGGAGTTATCCATAATAAAATATGTGCTTCGCAAGGTGAGGGTTTTAATTACAAAATTGAAAGATTGCATAATTCAGTAAGACAAAGAATAAAAGTTTGTCGTGGATTTCACGGAAGCGTAGAAAGTGCAAATACTTTAATGAAAGGTTACGAAGTATTTTATAATTTTATCCGAAAACATCAATCACTAAAAGGTAAAACTCCGTCGGAGTTAGCAACAAATATTAAACTAAATGGTAACAAGTGGTTGGATTTGATTAAATTAGCAAATCAAAAATAGTGTTAAGTCGCAACTATCTTTTTACTTTTTCTGGGAATTGCTTTAAGATAACTTTCAGTTTTCATATGACAATTTTTACATAAAACCCTTCCATTACTAATCTCAAATCTTAATTCAGGGAATAAAGCGAACGATTTTATGTGGTCAACATGTAGTTCTTGTTTAGAACCACATTTTACACAAGTGTATTTATCTCGTTTTAATATTTTTAATCTCCATTCCTTATACTCTTTTGATAAACGAGGATTATTTTCTCCAAAATAATACCCGTGCCTATAATTCCCATTGTTTTTTCCTGTTTGGTTCATTAACTTATTTCTTTTAATGTTATCAAGTCTTCTCTGATTCTTCATAGGATTAACAAATCCTTCTTTGTATTTTTTCTTTAAAGATTTACTATGGTTTTCCCTATGTTCTTTTGTTTTTTTATATTTTTTAAGAGATTTACTAATATTTTCTTTTCTTTCTTCTGTAAATTTCACACCCCTTATTTTGTGGTGGTCATAAACTCCTTTGGGCATTGTGATTAAAATAAATTTATTCTCCTTTATTTCTTATTTCTAAAAGTAGTTCTTTCAATTTTGGACTAATTGTTTTTTCATCTACCTCTCCAGTTCTTTCATTAAACATCACTTTTCTTAATTCAGGAGCCATATCTGTGTAGAGTTTTATTTCCCCTTCTTCCATTAACTTCTTGAGTTTTTTTGCTTCTTTATCCCAATCCATAAAGAGATTAATAATCCTAAATTAAAAAACCTATCTATTAATCCCAAGACCACTTAACTTAACAATGTAAACTTATCCCAAAAAATATAAACACACTAACAATACAAATAAATGGAAACAAACGAATTTCTAAAAAAACTCGAAGTCGAACTCAAAATAGCAAAAAACTCAAAATATACAATAAAAAACTACATAAAATCAAACAAAAATCTAATTAACTTTACAAAAAAACAACCATCACAAATTACAACAGAAGACGTAAAACAATACATCGCAGAAAATCTAACAAACAAAGCCGCGGCATCAATCTCCCTCTTCTTATCCGCAATCAAATATTCATATTCAACAATTTTAAACAACGACATCACCACAACAATCAAACGCCCCAAAAAAGAAATTAAATTACCGACAACTCTTTCAAAAAATGAAATAAAAAAATTAATCAACGAAATCAAAACAGAAAAATCAAAGCTCATGATAAGTCTAATATATGCTTGCGGACTCAGGGTTTCTGAGCTAACAAATTTAAAAATCTCAGACTTAAATTTCCCAGAAAAAATTGGTCATATAAAACAAGCCAAAGGGAACAAGGACAGAATGTTCAACATCCCAGAATTTTTAATCGAAGAATTAAAACAACAAGCCGAAAAGCAAAAAGATAAAAAATATTTATTCACAGGAAAAAATGAAAATCTCTCGACGAGAAACATACAAAAAATAGTATCATCAGCATCAAAACGAGCCGGATTAAAAGAAGTCCATTGCCACACCCTTAGACACAGTTTCGCGACACATCTTCTCGAAAACGGAGTAGACATAAGAAAAATCCAAGAACTACTCGGCCATGCAAACCTAGCAACAACCCAAATTTACACACACGTCTCGACCGAAGAATTAAAAAAAATCAAATCACCAATAGAAACACTAAACAACTAATCACCTCTTGGTTTTCTTTTTAACTTTCTTTTTAACAACCTTCCCAGTAGACTTCCCACAACATCCAGCGCCCATTCCAGCTCTTATAGCAAAAACCACAAAAACCAAAACAAACCACCAAACATTTGTATCATTAACCCAATCCATCGCACCTCCCCAAATCTTCAAAACAACAATAACAAAAGTCATCGTCGCCAATTTCATCGAGAAAATCGTCCATCGATCCGCCCCTTCCAAAATTTTAAACATATGCACCTCCAAAAATAACAAACAAATCAACTATAAAACTATTTCCTTTTATTTAAATATTCCAAAATTTCAAGTCCCTCTTTGCCCCGAATTTCAATAACAAATTCATTCTCATTTTCTTCACATTCATCCAACATCTCCAACTCCACGGCCTCATAATCAATTCCCCGAACTCTCTTCACAAAACAAGTGCTGTTGCAATAAATCACCTCATCAAGAAGATTTTGAAAATTTTTACTAATAAAATCTGGCATACTTTCTAAACCAAGACCACTCCCTATTTCATTCACCAAATCAGAACAAACTAAAGTAGAATTACATAACACCCCACTATCAACACCCTCCCCGACACAAACCCTTATAGTTTTAAAAACATAATAATTATAAAAATAAAAAGCAGCCCCAACAGCCGAAATTATCAAAACCAAAAAAATAATTCCAATCACCGCTAAAACACCACCACTCTTTTTCATAGAAAAACAAACATAAATCATTTTATAAATTCTACCTCCATCTAATTACATGACTTGCAAAAAATGTGGGTACACCGACCCAAAAGAAAAGATAATATTCAATAACCCATTATGTAATATCTGCGCAACATTCGCCCCAACAAATCCAACAGACTTCCAAAACTACATCATAGAAAAAGTAGATTGGAAAAAAATCGACACCTTCAGAAAATACAAACAACATCCCGGACAAAAACAAAAAGAAGGAATGCAGAAAATGGCAAGCATCGGCAAACTCCAAACTCGTCCCCCCCTCGGCTACGATGTCAGCAACGGAAACCTAATCCCAAACGAAGACGCAGTAAAAGTCCACGCCCTATTCCGGACATTCCTTAACAGAAAATACTCCCTAAACTCATTAGCAAAAAACTTTGCCCTATCAATCAACGGCCTAAAAAAAGTCCTAACAAACCGAACCTATCTCGGCGAAATAAAATTCGACAGTAAAATCCACAAAGCCGACCACCAACCAATCATCAACCCAGAAATATTCTACGCCGTCCAACGAAAACTCAAAACTTATTTGAAGCCAAGAAAAAAATAATTATATCGTCATCCACTACCCACAAGCGAAGCGCTCAAATACCTACCGCCCTCATTCCGTCTCAACGGAACGAAGTCTGCCTCATCGCCCGAGCCTTAGAATCCCCAGGCTTACAAGCCTCTTTCCGACGAGTATCAGCAATCAACATATTCCTATCATAAGCCAAAAACACATTCTTCAAATTATCATTATCAACAAACCTAACAATCGCTTTCGCGATAGCCAATCGCCCAGCCTCAACCTGGCACGCCGTGCCACCACCCTTAATATTCAAAGAAATATCAAAATTCAAATCTCCAAGAATATCTTTCGCAATAATCAAAGGCTCACTAATCTCCAGCCTCTGCAATTCAGTCAAAAAACTCAACGGCTGTCTATTAAAAGTCACAACACCACTCCCCTCACCAATAGTCGCCTTCGCAATCACACTCTTCCTTTTCCCAGAAACAACCATTTTTTTATCAACCATCACTTCAACAACCCCACTATTTCTTTAATTGTCGCAAACTTCATCGGCTTCCTATGCTTCAATTTAACAACATCAGACCCGTCACCTGTTACCTGTTGCCCGTTACCACTGAAACACCGAAGGCGTTTCAGAGCACCCCGCCCCTTCGGCCTATCCCAAGGCAACATCCCACGAATCATCCGCTTAACCAACCTATCGGCAACCCTCGGATACTTCGGCCCCTTCATAGAACCACCACTCCCCATCTCCCTCTTCGCCAAAATCTTCTTAGCGAACAACTTCTTATCACCCGAAACAATAATCCCCTCACAATTAATAACATCAACAGAATTCCCCTTCAACAAATCCTTAGCAACCACCGACGCCAACCTACCAAAAACACAACACTCACCATCATAAACAACCTTACCCATTTTTCATTAATTTAGCAATAGCTTCTAATTTACTTTTATTTATTGGACGATCACACCAAAACGATCCAACGAAAGCATCTTCTTCCCGAGCTGTTATTGAACCAACACAACAGTCACTAAAATCACTAGTATCAAAATAACAAACATCTTTACCTGTTATAATTGCCCCACAATATTTTTTTCTCTTTTCCATCATCGCAAAATATCAAACCCATTTAATTCAGGATTTTTCTTAACTTCATCAACAATAAAAACAAAAGTCCCCTTAGCATTCTCAATCTTCTCAAGCGCCCGCACCGAAACAGCCCAAGCCACAATCTTCTTCGCCCCCGACAAATCCCCCGCCGACAAAACTTTCCCAGCAACCAAAACATCCCCCTTAATCATATCAATATCCTTCAAGTTCACCGCAGGCCACCGACGCTTCGGCCTCGCCAACTCCTTAGCCACAACCGGATTCGTCTTCTTCAACTTAATTATAGTCTCAACTAACGAAGCATCC
>Ga0265594_1000748_pt1 | contig 26375 bp, 21 predicted proteins | sample saktaG_11_FD_190147 | JGI IMG/M metagenome (GOLD analysis project Ga0265594, IMG submission 190147) | Saline water microbial communities from Sakinaw Lake, British Columbia, Canada - sak_2011_5_24_80m | ecosystem: Environmental > Aquatic > Non-marine Saline and Alkaline > Saline ... | reverse complement strand
AGAATCCAGACGTTCGTCGGGGTCCAACTGCCCATTACCATTATCGTCGATCAGCGCCGAGCGGGTATCGGGAATATCATCCACACCCAGCCGGAAGAAACTGATTCCATAGGCATATTCGGAGCGGCTTGGAAAAGCTAGTGAAACATAGTCCAGGTTCAGTACGCCGCCAAATTCCTCGGTGTGCATGAATTGTCCGGAGAGAACCGTATTTTCGACCAGAAACGCCGGATTCCAGTAAACCGCGGCAGCAGCCTGCGGCGCAGCAACCACCGAGCCGCCCAGACTCATTTCCCGGACGCCCATGCCGATTTTCAGAAATTCACCGGCATATTTATCGCCAAAAGCGAATCCTGACGTTGTAATCACGCAAACCAGCAGCGCAATCTGAAAGAGTTCTGATAATTTGATATATTTATTTTGTCGGATATTGAAAAATTTCATATTACTGATTGATACGGAAGTCCGGTTTTAAAGTTCCCGTTATCAAACTCCGTATTTCTTTTTGAGTTGATCCAGTTTCTGAAGCGCTTCCATGGGAGTCATACTGTTAATGTCGACTTCACTGAGTTTCTTGCGCAATTCGCTTTCCCGCTGGTCAAAGAGACCGAGCTGGTTTTTATCCGGTTCAGGAATTTTATGATATTTCGATTTATCCGTCGGCAGCACCCGTTCGTCGGTGCTGAGATTAGACATGATTTCGTTGGCGCGGTGGATCACTTCCATGGGAATACCCGCCATCTGAGCCACGTGAATCCCGTAGCTTTTATCGCAGCCGCCGGGGATGATCTTCCGCAGGAAGACAACCCGGTCGCCATATTCCTTGACGGCGACATTCAGGTTTTTCACACGGGGGAACAGCTTTTCCAGCTCCGTTAATTCATGGTAATGGGTGGCAAACAGGGTTTTCGCGGCAACATCTTTATGCTGATGCAAATACTCCGTCACCGCCCAGGCAATAGACATGCCGTCATAGGTGGACGTTCCCCGCCCGATTTCGTCCAATAAGATCAATGAGTGAGGCGTCACATTATTGAGAATATTGGCGGTCTCGTTCATTTCCATCAGGAAAGTAGATTCACCGGCAGCCAGGTTGTCGCTGGCGCCGACACGAGTAAAGATTTTATCCACCACACCGATAGAGGCTTCCTCCGCCGGAATAAAGCCGCCCATTTGCGCAAGCAGGACAATAATCCCCACCTGGCGCAGATAGGTGGATTTTCCCGCCATATTAGGTCCGGTAATAATCAGTATTTGATTGGATTGGTTATCTACGTCGGTATCGTTCGGCACAAATTTTTCACCCGGCGGCAGCAGTGATTCCACCACGGGATGACGACCATTCCTGATAACAATCCGGCTGCTGTCATTCATTTGCGGGCGTGTGTATTTATAGCGGTCGGCGATATGTGCCAGGGTGCCCAGCACATCCATTTCCGCGATGATTGCCGCATTTTGCTGGATGGCTTTGATCTCCCGGAGAACTTTTTCACGGATATCCTGAAAAATCTCATACTCGATCTCCGCCATCTTCTCTTCAGCGGTCAGTAGTTTCTCTTCGTATTCTTTAAGCTCAGGCGTAATAAAGCGCTCGGAATTCACCAGGGTCTGTTTGCGAATATATGTTTCCGGCACCTTATCCACGTGAGGCTTGGTGATATCAATATAATAGCCAAAAACCCTGTTATAACCGACCTTGAGCGTTGGAATTCTCAGGGCGTCCCGCTCTTTCGCCTGCATCTGCAGGATCCACTCTTTACCGTGTTTGATGATATAGCGGTATTCGTCCAGTTCCTTTGAATAACCATCCCGGATAAATCCGCCCTCCCGGACCGACAGCGGAACGTCTTTATCCTTAAGGGCGACGCTTAGTAATTTCACTATTGATTCCAGAGGATGGAGATTCAACTTCAGTTCGCCAAAGATTTTGTCATCTGCAAGCAAGGTTAAAATATCGGGGATCAACTCAAGCGTGGTTCGCAGGGAATTCAATTCTCTTGCTCCGGCACGATTGGCGACAAGGCGCGATATAAGCCGCTCCAGATCGCTCATTTGTCCGAGCAATTTCCGTAATTCGCTGCGCTGTTTATGATTGCTGAAAAAATATTCCACCCTGTCATGCCGCCGCCCGATTTCAGCAATATTGCGCAACGGCGCCCGCATCCATTTTACCAACAGGCGGCTGCCCATGGGGGTCACGGTCTCATTGATAACCCGAAACAGGGTCCCGATTTCACCACTGTTCTGGATGGTTCGAAAGAGTTCCAGATTGCGCTGGGTAAACTCGTCAACCAAAACGACATCCTGGTCGCTTTGTAATTTCAGACTGGAGATATGATCAAGATTGGTTTGGTGATTAAGGCGCAAATAGCTTATTACCGGTCCCGCCGCCATGATTCCCATTGCCGCCTTTTCACAACCGAATCCTTTAAGCGACTGTGTCCTGAAATGATTTATCAGAGTTTCATAAGCCATTTCATGAGAATAGAAATAGTCCTCCATCGGCGTGATGCGCAGGACCTGATTGTTGAATAAGACGCCAACCTCCTTCTGCTGACGCTCGGCACAAAGAATCTCCGAGGGTTGCAGCGACAGAACGGTTTCTTTCAACCTCGCCAGGGGCGCTTCACTGAGAAAAAACTCACCGGTAGAGACATCGATCGTAGCGATTCCGGCCGTCGCTTCATTGAAAATCACCGATACCAGATAATTATTCTTTTCCTTCTCGAGATAATTGTCGGCAATCGCGGTTCCCGGCGTGACAAGCTCAACAACCTCCCGTTTAACGATGCCCTTAGCCAGTTTGGGATCTTCCATCTGTTCACATATAGCGACTTTCAATCCGGCTTTCAACAATTTGTGCAGATAATTATCGAGAGCGTGATACGGGAATCCTGCCAGCGGAACCGTGGCGGCTTTGCCGTTAGCGCGTTTGGTCAGGGTAATGTTCAGGATTTTTGCAGCGGTTTTAGCATCTTCCCGGAAGGTTTCGTAGAAATCGCCCATCCGAAAAAGCAGCAGAGCGTCGGGATACTTGGCTTTGATAGCGCTGAACTGCCGCATGACCGGTGTAGATTCGTCGATATAGTCCGTTTTCTTCGTCATATCAGCCCGGCTTTAAATATACGGAATCGCTGGTTATATTAGAAATTGTTTTGGAGCGCACCGACACTATCAGTGCATTCCGTAGATATTTAACTTAATATTCGCTGATCACCACGCCGCATCGTCAACCCAATCCGGTCGTAATAATTCAGAATCGGGATTGCCCATTTGCGACTGGTTTGCAAGATATCTTTCAACTCACTAACGGTTGCCGTTTGCCTCTTACTGAAAAACTCACGGATCAGCGACTTGCCTTTCTCCACTACCTCGGCATGTAAAATTTTGTCCTTATCGATCTGCACAACCCGCTGCTGATCTAACAGATAGGCGATGATAAGCTGAATATCTTTTTCCGGCAGATCGGTCGACCGGTGAATCTCCGGCAGGTCCGGAGGATTAAAGGCGGCGCTTTGCAGTTTAGATTCAAGATTATCAATAAAAAGTTGCTGAGCATCCGAAAATTCCACAGTAAAATCCGCCAGCGCCACTTTATCACCGCTGATTTTAATCTGTTTATTATCACTCAGTTGCTTCAATATATAATTACCTAAAACCGGCGGGATTTTAGCAGCTTCAAAAAGCTCCGTTTTTGCCTTCCCGGGGGATAAGGGCTTTTGCCGATGATGACGTTCTACCAGATCAATAAATTCCATCTTTATATTATCATGAAACTTAGTGGCAAACCAGGCTCCTTCAATTGCAATAGCCATCTTTTTTTCATTAAATTCATGCAGATATTTGCGGATAAGTTCGTCATGACAGGACAGTTGAACCGCCAGCGCATGTTCGGTATTGAGCCGGGTCGGATTCATTTCCAGCAGCCGGCGCAATGCCGAAGGGATATCGGCGCTTTCCAAAGGCGCTATTAATCGGGCAAAATCTTTGTCCTTCTTGCGCAACGGTTTTGGCTGAACATCGATAACCGTTCCGCCGCCGATCGTGATCATGGGTGAATATTGACGAATGATAAAGCGATCCTGAAAACCAACCGCAATCTCCCCGTCAAACACCAACTGTGCGACAGACGATTCGCCGGGAAGCAGTTTATCTTTCCCAATTAAACGAATCCGCGCCAGGTGCTCACCGGTGCCGATATGTACCCGAACCCGGGCGTTATATACCAGATTTGGCGCCGAAGGCAGCATTGATACAAAACAGGTGATTAATTTAGTGGGCTTGAAATAGCCGCGCGTAGCCAGCACAAACCCTCTTTCAATCTGATGGTGATCGATGCCCTGAATATTAATCGCCGCCCGGTGTCCGCTGGAAATATTGTCCACCGATTTATTATGAGATTGGATTCCCCGCACCCTGACCGGTTTCTGCAAAGGCAGGATTTCCGGTTCATCACCGACGTTTACCTGTCCGCTGACTACTGATCCGGTAACCACCGTGCCATAGCCTTTCGACACGAATACGCGGTCAAGGGGAAGCCTGAAAAGTTCCGGACCGGTTTGTGGCTCAACCACATATTCAGGTAATGTTAAAAGATAGTCTTTTAACTCCCCGATGCCGGTCCCCTGCACCGAAGACACCCGGAAAATTGGCGCATCCTGTAGAAAGCTGCCCTGAACCAGTTCCTGCAGATCCTCTTCCACCAGATCGATCCACTCCTGATCCGCCATATCGATTTTTGTGATCACGATTAAACCACGGGATATTTTCAGCAGGGTTAAAATATCAAGATGTTCGCGGGTCTGGGGCATGATCCCGTCATCCGCGGCAACCACCAGCAGTGCCGTATCAATGGTACTGGCGCCGGTAACCATATTTTTAATAAAACGTTCATGCCCTGGCACATCGATAAAGGCAATATTTTCATTCAAAAAGGCAAAACCGATATCAATCGTCATGCCCCGTTGCTTTTCCTCCGCCAGCCGGTCCGGATCGGTCCCCGTCAGCGCCCGGATTAACGTAGATTTCCCGTGATCGATATGTCCGGCTGTTCCAATAATAATAGGGCGCATAATATTTGTGATTCCTTCTCGTTTCAAGCGGGTAATTTCGTAACCTGTTGTCTGTGGCCCGTAGTCAGTAAAACAACCATAGCGTATTCATATGCCAACTTATGCCATAGACATACCTTCGGCATAAACATCTAAATCTTTTGCTGATTTTATATACATAGATGGTTTCGTAAAAAGACCCGAATCTGTCATTCTGAGGCAGCGAAGCAACGAAGAATCTCGTCGATAATTGGCTGAGATTCTTTCCCACCGGGGACTCCTTCGATAGGAGCATTCGTACCTCATTCAGAATGACATGATTTGTACTTTTTACGACTACATCATACATATTTTATTGAACCATTTTTGAACTTAAAGAATCATTGTCTACAGACCACATACCACAGACACCGGACTACAGACCACGGATCTATCCACTCGATTCAAGAAAGAGTTTTTTTAACCCACTGAATTTGAGAAGGAACCTTTTATTTGTTTGTTTGAGGAGTCAGCTTGATTTGATCCCTGCCGCAACCCGAACGATGGCGTTTTGAATGAAGATCAGTTCCTTGTCGGCAACCGCCATCAGGTCCAGATAGAATTGCTTGTCCTTCAGATAACCCACCACGGGCGGATCCTGCCGCCTGAAAAGCCGGGCCAGTTTCTCTTCCGAAACCAGATTAGCGCCGATCCGAATCGCCACGCTGGGGATTAATTCCGTAGGCATGGAACCGCTGCCGGCTTCGGTTGATGTGTCACAGATTTCAATTGTCAGACAATCGTTAACCTGCTTTTGGGTATTTTCTACTACCTGCTGCGCCATGGATCGTAATTGATCTCGCGATCGGGTGAGAAAAGAGTAACTTGTGACCTTGGGTATTTTTTGATCAAGAACATATTTACTCAGGATATATGTCAACAAGCTGAGAATGGTTTTATCGCAGCGCATTACCCGCATCAACGGGTTTTTGCGAATTTTTTTTATATACGGAGATTTCCCGACAATCAATCCCGCCTGGGGCCCGCCGAGTAATTTGTCTCCACTAAAGGTAATTACGTCGAAACCCGTATCAACTGCCGCAAATACCGGTGGCTCTTCCGGCAGTTCCATATCCCCGGTCGGAATTAAAGCGCCACTGCCCAAGTCCATGATAGCGGGAATATGGTGTTTGTGGGCAAGCTCAACAATATCCGGCTCAGGCGGTTTTGTCGTAAAGCCTTCAACGCGGTAATTGGATGTATGGGCAATCAGAATCGCGCCGGTTTTAGGACTGATCGCATTCTCATAATCGTCAAGGTGGGTTCGGTTGGTCGTGCCGACTTCAACCATCTTTGCGCCGCTTTTCTTCATTACATCGGGCAAACGGAAGGAACCACCGATTTCGATCAGCTCTCCTCTCGAAACAATAACCTCTTTGCGATTGGCAAGGGAATTCAGGGAAATCATTACCGCGGCGGCATTATTATTGACGATAGCCGAACTCTCCGCACCGGTTAACAGACGCAGGTAGGGGTCGGTCAAATCGAGACGTTCTCCGCGTTTGCCGCTCTCAAGGTCAAATTCCAAATTCAGATAACCCGAGGTGATATTCATTAGATACTGCAAAGGACGCTCCCCCAGCGGCGCTCTGCCCAGCCCGGTATGAAGCACCACGCCGGTGGCATTGATGACTCTTTTAATCGGAGTCGATACCAGTTCCCTGATCCGCGCCTGGACGTTATTTTTAATAATTGCAAGCGCCTGCTGCCGGGACTTTGGAGCAAACCGGGCGGACCGAATCCGCCTGCGCAACGATTCCAGCTCTTCCCTGACTAAAACCGTCAGATATGTCTGTTTTATAGAAGCTGCGTCGTCGGGAAGATCTTCTAAAACCTGCTGCACTGACGGTAAGAATTTAAAATTGTTTTTGAGTAAAGTATTCATATTATTTTCGATTGATGATGGTATTTATAGCCGCATATTTTTACTGAGAGAAATTTCTATCTGTAACTGGCTTACAGCGCCTTCCCGCAAAATTTCCCAGGAATCATCATAGAGTTTTATCACCGTTGACGATCTGGTGCTGTCCGCCTTTCCATTATCAATAATCACAGCTAATTCCGCTCCGAAATAATCGAGAATTTCCTGTACATTTTTTGCCGGTGGCAAACCCGCCGGATTAATGCTGGTTGTGGAAATCGGGTGAGGGTAACCGTCCATAAGATTGTTCAATGCCGGCAGATCAACGACTCTAACGCCAATGTAACTTTCCTGAATAAAAATATCCGGGAAATGCTTTTTGGAAGGCGTCGGTAAAAGCAGAGTTACTTTACCGGGCATCAGTGATCTGACAGCGCGCTGTTGATATTCATTAAGATTTTGAAAATCTGCCAAGACCGCGCTTACATTGCTGTATAAAATACTGACCGGTTTATTGCTATCCCGTCCTTTCAGGGAAAAGAGTTTATCAATACCCTGCGAATTATAAGCATCAACACCCAGACCATAAATCGTGTCGGTAGGATAGGCAATAATCTTCCCTGATTGGAGAGCGTTATATATTTGCGCCTTTCCGGCTGCATCCAGGTATTGTAATTTCACAATCGCAGGTTTCATTATACTACCTGTCATTCTCTGCAATATGTTTGGGGACTTTTGTTTTCCAGCGGCGGTGCAACCAGTAATACTGTTCCGGATATTGCCGGATCAGGTTTTCGAAATAATTGGTGTAAGATTGGGTCAGGTAATGAACCGGGGATTCTTGCTCATCTTTTTTTGGAACTTCCATTGAAAATCGTTCGAATTGGATGTTGTATCTACCATTGCTGTCCATCAGACAGGTACATAGAATAATCGGGCTTTGCTGACGCCGTGCAAACAGCACCGGTCCTCGAAAACTGGATGACCACTGGTTGAAATACTTGATCCAGATACCATTCCTCCGGGCATCCTGATCGGTTACCATATAAAGAATATGGTCTTTTTTAAGATATTTTATAATCTTGATATTTCCCCTTTTGCCTTTCTTGAATAGCTGTAATCCATTATGCATTCGCGTTTCAAATATCAGTTTATGAGCTAGTGGATTTTTCAAGTGCGACGCTACAGCAGCAATCTTATAACCTTTGCGGGCAAACCAATCCGCCGCCAGCTCCCAGTTGCCAAAATGGAACAGGATGACGATCACGCCTCTATTTTCTTTCAGGGCATCATCAACCACATCAGAATTAACAGACTTAACCATTTGTTCGAAACGGTCATTACTTACTTGAAATAAAGAGAACAGGTCGAAATATACTCTGGCAATATGAAGATAGGTTTTTCGGGCAATGTCTTTATGCCAGTGATTAGATCTCTCAGGAAAGGCTTTCTTTAAATTGGTCAGGACAACTTTTTTCCGGTAGGGCAAGAAGTAATAAACCAGCCATCCCAGAATCGTCGCAAACCGGAGCCGTTGGGAATGAGTCAGGCGCGGCAGAATTCTATTCAGCCAGAAAAGAAAGAAATATTCTATATAATATTGATTGGGAAGATTGGATCGTTTCATGAAAAGGTATGGCCCGGTGAATCGTTAAAATGCTAAAAACAGCCTGTATTATTGTTTGTAGGTTCGTTTATAGACATCGTTCATCGATTCTCTACCGGTCTTTAGCTTCTGAAAAGCATATGTCAATGCACTGTAAAAATTCTCTTTGTGATTGAAATCATTCCGGTAAAATATATCAATCCAATCGATCAGGTCTTTCTTTTTTTCTTTATCCAGATCTTGAAATATCTTGTAAACCGGATTAGCCAATTCATCAACATATTTGCCTGCTGACGATTTAAGTTTACGGTTTTGTTTCATCTGCTGGGCGATTTCGTGAGTCCGGTAAAGATAGGCGTGCAGAAAAACTTTTTTTTCCTCTTCCGTCAACGTTTTCCAGTAAATCATCTGACCGTATGCTGCATAATCAAAATCTTTACTCCGAATCACATCCTGTGCCCGGGCAAGTCCGAATGCAGCAATGATCATTGTAATTAAAACAACTCTTTTCATCACGTTCCCTCCTCGATAGTGTCGGATGAAGGATCCGATACCGAAAATGTTTCTATTTCTTCCAGAAGCCGGTCAACTGCCCGAGATTCTGGAATCTTTTCTATAATTGTTCCTTTTCGAAATAACAGGAATATATTTTTACCACCTGCGATACCAATATCGGCTTCCCGGGCTTCACCGGGTCCGTTTACAGCGCATCCCATAACGGCAACAGAAATGGGTTTTTGTACATGACGGGTTTTTTCTTCGATTTCTTTCACAATTCCTAAAATATCCACGTCCGCACGACCGCAGGTTGGACAGGAAATAATAGTAATACCGCGTTGGATTAAATTAAGGGATCTTAAAATCTCAAATCCTGTTCGGACTTCCTGAACAGGATCATCAGTCAATGATACCCGGATCGTATCTCCGATACCTTCGGATAAAAGCGTTCCGATGCCAATCGCAGATTTGATTGTTCCCTGCCAGGGTGGTCCTGCTTCGGTTACACCGAGATGCAGCGGAAAATCGTATTTATCGGAAAACAGACGGTTTGCTTCAATCATAAGATTGACATTACTGGATTTGAGCGCTACAATTACCTCCTCGAAGTTATTTTCCAAACAGATGTCAATATGACGAGAGGCGCTTTCAAGCATCGCTTCGGCAGTAGGGTGACCGTATTTGTCCAGCAATGTTTTCTCAAGTGAACCGGAATTTACGCCAATGCGAATGGGCACATGCGCAGCTTTTGCAGCTTTCAGAACCTTTTTAACTCTGTCCCTGCCGCCGATATTTCCCGGATTAATGCGGATTTTATCGACACCGGCGTCGATCGCCGCCAATGCCAGTCGATAATCAAAATGAATATCCGCAACCAGTGGAATTGAGGTGGATTTTTTTATAGTTGTTAATGCCTTTGCTGCATCATTGTTCGGAACCGTAACTCTAACGATCTGACAACCGGCAGCCTCTAATAATTCAATCTCCCGAATTAGGGTATCAACATCCGCTGTCTTCGAGGTGGTCATAGATTGAACGCTGACAGGAAAACCGCCGCCAACCGGAACATCTCCGACATTTACAATACGAGTAATTTTTCGTTCAATTTTATTCATTTATACAAATTACAATTATGACATCGGCATAACAATTAAAAAATATCCGTTAATATTTTATGACAAAGGGTTCTTCCAGATAGAATTTTGCCTGCCGAACCGCAACCGTTCGGTTATCCAGATTGATCACACGCCGATATTGTGCAATTGCCTGCAGCCGTTTTCCCTGAAGATCATAAACCTGACCTAATCTAAGATAGCCACTGCCGAGATCGTAATCCAACTCCGATTCAAAATTTTCGATAAATTGTGTCAATTCTCGTTCTGCTGTTTCCAGATCGTTTTCCAACAGGGCTTTGCTGCCATTTAATAATTGGAGCCGTTGAATATAATCTGATTTAGCATACGGATTCAAATCATCCAAACAACCGGATATTTTATCCATATGGGTTTCTATGTGGGAATTACCGGTCCGTAATTCAGATTCCGCTAATAAAAAGCTATAATAGGGATTTTCAGGAAATTCCTTTTCAAGCATTGCGGCCCAACGCTTAGCTAAAATATAGTCTCCTTCCAGATACAAATAAATAAACGCCAGCAGACTCCGCGCTTCGTAACGGGAATAATTCCCATCTATGGCTGCCTGTTGAATCTGTTCCAGCCCTTCCTTTCTTGATCCGGACATCTGTAAAATCCAGGATGCTATTTGCATGAAGCCGGAAGACAAACCTACATAATAATTAAACACACCAAAAGCTATTATGATGTCGGGATTGTCAGGGCTTTTTTCTAAAGCCAATTTAATATAACGGATGACTTTATAACCATTTATAAGAACGCCTACCCAGTTTTTTTCGGACAACTGTACCCTGGCTCTCAATCCCATAGTCAGTCCCAGATAGTACCTCAATTCCGGATTATCCGGTTCAATAACCATCCGCTTTCGGTATTCCGTAATGACTTCTTCAATATCGTTAATCAATTCCTTATTGCCGGCTTTATACCCAATTTTTTCCTGATTAACAATCCACTCGTTAGATAATGTACCCAGGGGCGCGAGTGGATGATATGGCTCCGCTTCCCGAACTTCAGAAAATATCCTAAACGCCTCTTCATGCCGCATTCGGTTCATCATTTTCAGAGCCTCCTGAACTTTCTCTTCCTGGTTGTCAAATGACTGACCGGAAAGCGCCGGCGCCGCAAATAGAAAAATTAAAAGGATACGATTAAGACAGTTCATTTCTAATGATTATTTTTCGAGTCTGTTAATCCAACTATAGATTTAATGAGCTAAGTAAAATGCCCCTTTCCCGGGGCATTTTAAATATTTTTTTCAATACAATGCAACCGATTTATTCGATAAAATCGGCTTCCATAAAATCTTCCAGTTTGAAGCGCCCCTCTTTTTCCAATTCCCGCGCTTTGTCAACGATCTTTTTCTGAGCGGCTTCGACCTTACGTCTGGGTTGCGGACCCTCCAGGAGTTCCATTTCATCCTCCAAAATGATCTGAGTCCTCTGCGGTAATGAGCTAATGAACAGCTCCTTGATTTCATCTGATTGACCTTTTAGGGCATAGGCTACTTCAGAAGCTTCCACCGATTTTAAGACATCCGACAGGATATCATGAGGCAATTTCGGTAAATCATCAAAACTGAAATAATGACGCTTGACATCCTGTACGATGTCCGGGGCTTCCTTTTCCAGATGTTGGAGAAAACGTTTTTCATCTTTCGGACGTAACTGACTAAAAATCCCAGCCAGGTTTTCACCTCCGCCTCGATTGAATTCAGAAGCACGCGGAATGAACGCCGATTTTTCTTTTAGCTCATTAGCAATATTTACCACACCTTCCAGTGGTATATCCCTGAGATGCCCGATCTCAGTAATCACACGAGGCTGTACAGTCGGGTCAAGATTCTGAAGAACATTCACCTGTCGTCCTGTATCCAGTTGAGCGATCGTTAATGCCATAATCCGTGGAGTTTCAGTGGCAATCAGATAGATTACCTGTTCATCTGTAAGATTATTTAAAAATTCAAAGGGCTTTTTTGTCTCTTCTGTTGCCGGTGTAAATTTTTCGGAAATAAAGCTGAAATAAAATTCTTCTAAGACTGTCTTTTTCACCGCGAAAGGAATATTGTTAATCGTACCCATCCGCTGCCGCACCTTTTGAATCTGCTCCTTTGTCATGCCCTTGAACAACTGTAATGCGAGATTATTCCCCAGGGTTTTAAAAAGGATTGCAACTTTATCCAAACCGTCGAGGTTTTTAAAATCTACCATTCTTATAATCCTCCTTCGAATTCCGACTCGCTCTCTTCGGCTTTTTGTTCCTGTGCCAGCCACTCATTAATAACCCGGGATGCGGTATCCGGCTGCCCGACACTCATCGAAATTACAGATTGCTTAATTCCTTTCATTTCCTCTTTCATAGCCGACGTATCGACCGGTGGCTCCTGTTTCGGCGGAGCTGCTTGCGGTTGTGGCGGCGTAGGGGAGGGAACCTGTGGCTGCGTATCTGTCGGGGCAGGTTGCCGGGGCGCCTGTTGCGGCTGAGGTCGCGGTCCCATGGGAATCTTTGTTCCGTATCCCCACTCCATTTCCTGCCTTTTTTGATGGGTTCTTCGATTCACCAGTAAAATAATAAGTAGAATTAACAGGGCGACCGCAAAAATGCCCAAAATGATATAAAGTCCAAGGTCTTTAACACTTCTGTAACCAGGGGGAATTGTTTCAAGAGCAGTCATTTCTAATTCCTGAAGACGTCGGTTACTTTCCCGCAGCTGGTTTTTCAAGTTTGATAGTTCCATTTCTCTTTCGTTTGCGAGTATGCGTGTCTCTTCCCGCTGATCTTCCGACAGCTGTGGAGCATCCAATTGAGTTTGCAGATCGGCAATCTGTTTACGTAGTTCTTCCATTCGCATCGAATCGCGAATTACCGCCTGACGTTCGGTTTGCTTTTGCTGTTCTATTTTTGCTATCCGTTCGGCTTCCCGTTGGCGGCGTTCGAGATTATCGATTTTCTCGGCAATGTTTTTCAGTATTATCGCTTCCGCCGCATCCTGATCCTGACGTTTCCTGAATGAAGCGGTCATAATACTAATGACGTCACCTCTGGCTCGGTCATAATGAGAGGCAATCGAAACAACCTGCCGAACATTCTCAATAATTTCCGGTGTTACGCCATCTTCCATAATTATATTGACCTGTTGCCGTTTTATAACAGGGATCGGAATGGATTGTGTTGATACAACCCGGTGTTCCTGACTGACTTCCTGTGTATAGGTCGGAACTTCTGTATCAGATTCGGCCGGTTCGCTCGGTGGTCCTTCCTGCAGAGCAGGCGTACTTATTTCCTGATCCGGGGTAGCCAATTCTTGCGGCATTTCAAAGCCGGGCAAAGGTAGTGATAGATCCGGACTGGTACGTTCCCGACGCTGACTTTCTGCCAGTGGAACTGTTTGGGCTTGCGGCTGTGTTTTTTGTGTTGGACTTATTTTTGTCTCGCTTTCCCGGGGGGTTTCATAAACTGTCTTGGTCTGCTCAATAGGAGTAAATGCAATTTCAACCGAGACATCGACGACGAATTTAATGTCATCCAGTAATTTATTCAGGGCGTCAGTCACCCGCTCGCGCAGACTGTTTTCCAACATCAGCTTCTGTGATAAATATGACATCTGATTTTCTTGTGATGCGATCGGATTTATCATTACCGCCATCAGCAGAATAAAAATAGATAAACTTCCGAACTTTTTAATGTTATTTTTGAGCATTCTATTCACTCCTTAATTATCTCATTGTCAGGAAATATATTTCAACACGCCGGTTAGTCGCCCGTTTTTCAGACGTAGCATTGGCTTCCGCCACGGTCGCTCCCCCGGCTTTAGGTCGCGTGTCAGACAACCCAACTGCCTGAAACCTGTCAGCAGGAATGCCTCTTGCAATATAGAAACGCACAACCTGCGCTGCTCTGGAAGAGGACAATTCCCAGTTCGATGGATAAATCTGCGACGATATCGGTTCATTATCTGTATGTCCTTCGATTGCGATAGGAAATATGGACTTTTGCATCATAGACTCAAATTTATTCAATAAGGGATAGATATTTGGATTAAGATCGGCGCTGCCTGAGGCAAATGAAATATTGCTGGGAAGGATAATTGAAACACCTTTGGGACTGGTCTCCACTTCCACAACACCTTTTAAATTCTCTTCTTCTATCACGTTTGCCACTTCTTTGTAAATTTCCGCTAATGAGAATTTCTCGGTTTTTTTCTTGCCCCCTAATGCATCGCCTATAGAGTCACTGAATTGTTCCAGTTTAACCGGATCAATGGTGGACATGGAAAAAAGCAATACAAAAAATGTCATCAGCAGCGTCATCATATCGCCGTAAGTAATCAGCCACGGTTCTTCTCCCCCGCCATCGTCTTTTATGCCGAATTTCTTTTTCTTTTTTACTGCTTCTCCAGCCATATTTTACGATTCCTCGGGTTTTTTCCAGTCATGAGGTCTTAAAAATGAGTTTAATTTCTCTCTCACGATCAAGGGATGTTTCCGGGCATGAATCAGAAGCACTCCTTCGATCAACATCATCTGTAATGAATTCGATTTTTCGATACGGGTTTCAAATTTTACCGCCATGGGATTAAACATCAGGTTGGCAAGAATCGTTCCGTAAAAGGTTGTAATCAGCGCGGCTCCCATACCGGCGCCAAGCACCTTCATCGGATCTTCGCCACCTCCAGCTATTTCCGCCATACCATATAACATTACTACCAAACCAATTAAAGTCCCGATCATCCCAAACGCCGGTGAATATTTTCCCATTGTTTTGAGAACGTTCGCTTCACCTTTTTCACGAAGAACCCTGTTTTCAATTCGGGTTTCCAATATTTCCCGAATTTCATCCGGGTTGTAACCATCAACTACCATCTGGAGACCATCCCGGAGGAACGGGTTTCCAACATTTGACAGCGATTTTTCCAACTCCTGCATACTCTTACGGGCGATCGGTGCTAATTCCACTATTCCATCGACTTCATCGGGCATTTTGATCTTCTGTTTTTTAAAGATAACGATGACCGAGCGGATCAAGCCGAAAACATCGGTCATTGAAAAACTTAATAAAGTAGCGGCAAAGGAGCCGCCTGCTACAATCAGAAAACTGGGGAGACTGACAAATACGATAAAGTTGGGAGTTAATTGATAAATTCCCAAAACGATTAGACCGGTTCCGGCTATAATACCTATTAAACTCGCTATATCCATAAGCTATTCCTCTATTCCTTTCGAGTTGAACCAACACTTCTAAGCCGGTTTTCATTCAGGGCGCGCAGAATATTCCGCACATCGTCATATTCAGGATCGATACGCAATGCCAAGTTCCAATTAATGGATGCCCGATTAATATCACCAAGTTTATAATATATTGATCCTCTTCTTGCATAAGCTAATGCCAGATTCGGATTTAGATCGATTGCCGCTTCAACTTCCTGTAATGCCTCGCGGTAATCCCCTGCGTAGAAAAACCGTAATGATCGAGATAAATGTTTCAACGCCAGGTTTATATTCTGTTCCATAGCATGCTTGGCAAGTTTTGCCGATCGGACCGAATCTTCCAGCACGGCTGTTTTTTGCCTTAACTGTGCAACCTGGCTCGTAAGGTATTTTATTTCAAATTCATAGACCTTTAGTGAATCTTTCAATTTGGCAATTTCATAGTCCGCGGCTTTTAGGGTAGAATCCAATTTCACTGCGAACTGCTCCTCCATATCCAGGATCATCTGAGTCTCTTCATCGACCATTCCCTCTAAACGTCGTCTCCTGGCATGTTCCGGTTTTACACGGGGAATTCTAAAATCCAATCCAATATTAATACTCGGATAATCCGGCATCGTGCTGGAATTAAATTCTTCAGGACTGAAATTATATAGCTTAATAAGGTTGTTGACACCAAACGTTAAATTATAATCTTTTGTAAAAGGAATTTTTACGCCGGCATTAACTCCGCCGCCGTCGAATTCAGCGATAAAATCCACACCACCACGATCTTCCAAAATATTCGTATGTAGCAGAATGCCCGCGAATACGCCGGCGCTGGTGGCAGAATCTCCACCGAAACCGGTTGCCAATCCACCGGTCCCAAATCCCATGTAAGTAAACAAATTACTGGTTGCAAATTGTTTTTCATTACTGATAACACCAAAGATCGATAAGGTCTTCGTATCAATATTAAGTTCCTTTGTTCCCTGTCTTAATACTAGATCGTGGACTCCCGCCGAAAAACTAATGTCTCCATAAACAAAAAGTCGTTTTTGGAAATGAAATCCGAATTCCACAGGCGGGCTTGAGCCAACTCCCTGAATTGATGTCACTCCAATTTTGAAAGTATTGGATAAATCCGATTCGAAGAAGACACCTCGGGTAATCAATGTATCGACAAAACCATATATATCGGTGCTGATTCCTGTCCGAAAAACGTATGGGGTTCTATAAATACTGCTGGTAGGAATCTTCATCATGAAACCTGGTTTTGTATAAGCAACTCTGGTAACCTGTCCCGACAGTGATGCAGTAATTATTACCACTGAAGCAAATATGATACAACTGCGTTTTATCATCGAACTAAACTCCGTTTTGGTCTCAATCCATTGTTTCCAGCCGTTTTAATTCCAGATCAGCCAACTTGGTAAGTTGTCCGTCGGGATACCTGTTTAGCAGACGTTTTAAAAAAATTATCGCCATGTTCCGGTTGCCGAGTTTTCGATAAGTTACCGCTGCCAGAAAAAGAGCATCATCCAGTTTTTCGCTCAAGGGATACTCTATAACTTTTTTCAGGTATTCCAATGCCAGATACTCATCATGCAGTTGGATATAACAATTTCCGATCCAATAATAGGCATCTCCAACAAGGGCACCCGATAGCTTGCTGGCGATGGCTTTAGAAAAATAATCCACGGCGACGTTATAATTCTTACTAAAATAGGCATCATTTCCCTTCTGGAAAAAACGTTCACCCTCCTTCTTTGAATATATTCTAAAAGGAGGCGTAAGCGCCGTGAAAGGAGATAAAAAGATCTGGTTTTGCAAACGCTGATTTTCAAGTTCCAGTGAATCACTGCGGCGGACAAGTTCCCGGATTTGTTTATCGGTCTTCCGTTTATATTGCGAAAAAGCCGAAGAGAGGGAGTCCATCTGATTCACAATCTGAACCAAACTTAGGTTAGCAACGCCTATACCGTGAAGGGGGGCAGACTCCCTCGCTGGCTCAATGTGTATTCCCAGATCGTACATAAAATTTTTCTTTTTCTCTACACGACCAGTATCAAGTTCCTGTGATGTTATTGCGAGTGGCAGAGCTATCATAATTAAAAATCGAAACACTTTAATATATTAAAATTTTTCTTGTGTTGTTAAATATTGCTGTGCTTTTCCAAGCAGATCACTTTTCGGGAATTGGATCTCCAGTAGTTTAAATGACGATACCGCCAGCGTATTTTTCCCCATCTTCAGGTAGGACATCCCGATTTTAAACAGGGCGGCATCTGCTTTATTTCCGTCACCAATCGAGCCAACCTTCTTAAACTCACTAATCGCCTCAGGATATTTTTCCAATGAATAATAACACTCACCGAGCCAATACTGACAATTATCTGATAACTGATGTTGATTACTAATATTGAGCAACTCTGTAAATTTTCCAATACCTACCTGGTAATTCCGGTCAAAATACAGGTTTAATGCTTCGTTGTAACGTGTCCGAAAATCGCTATCATCAATTTCAATTGGCTGAGTAACCGTATCTTCTAAAGCGATATCACTGATTCTAATAGATTCCAATATCTCAGATGTCAAAACTTTATCATCTTTAAAAGTATTTGCAATCAACTTAAAGTTTTCAACCTGGTTTTGTTGATTTTTCAGAGAATCGATCTGAATTTGTTTGGCAAGCAGTGAATCTTCCAGGCGTTTATTGTATTGCTTTAATTTTTTGATTTCATCCCGTATATACTGAAGTTCGTTGTCATGGATACTCAGATCGGATTGTAATTCCAAGACTTCGACATTTTTTTCATTCAATTCAGCTTTTTTGGTAGATATATCGGTTTGAGTAGTATCGGTCTGGGCATTACTGACAAAAGTCAAAAGCAAAATAATGATGGCTACATTAATGATGATTCGGATCATTATTGATATTGCTCCCATTCGATGGTATATGAATATCCGATGAAGGTTCCGAATGATTTTGGAATGATTAACTCAAAATTTCCACTGGCGCCGGGTAAAAGTGAATTGTTAGTGGTTATTCCTGAATCTTCAAAAGTAAAATATGTTCCTTCCACAAATGCAGTACGTGTTTTTGTATCACCGCTCCAGTTTTTTCTGAAAACGAAATTCACTTTGACAAAGTCAGCCCGTCGAGCTCCGATATTTTTTACTTCACCGGAAAATACCGTATTCCCGGATCGATCTTTGTGCTCTTTTATATTGCCAACCAGCACACAATTTGGTGTTTTAGCCGCACTCTCCGGCATCTGTGCAGGTTGAGTGGTTTTAGATACATAAGGCGCTTGTGGTACCTGTGGATATTGAGCGCTCTGTTTCAAATCACCGGCTAATTCTTCAGGAATATACTTCTGTACCGGTTCTTCTGGAACGTTAGTGATGACCCGCACGATACTGGCTTTCTCTAAAACAAGATATCCGATCAATGTTTCGATTTTGATAATTTTATCATCCTGATAGATGATCTTACCGAATATTGACGTGCCGTTATCCGTGATAATTTCCTTATCGTACATTGCCAGCGGATTCATCCACATCTGGCTGTTAGCCTGAAGATCCTGGAGCTGTGCACGCACATGTTTTAATTCTGCCGACAGTTTTTTTACTTCAAAGGTCAACTCGTTAACAACATAATTCTGGTCAGCGCTACTTGCCTGTGTCGGAGCGCTCACTACTCGCTGGGGCGAGGAGAATGACACCTGGCTCGATGTCTCAGTAACGGTTGTTTGCTGTTGAGTTTCACCGGCCGGCTGAGCAGATTGAAGAGACGCAGTTTCACTTTCTTCCACGGGTCTTGAGCGGAAGAGGCTACAACTGAAAAAGAAAGGAAGTAGAAAAAAAATCGCTAAAAATATTTTGGCTTTCATGGTCACACACCTTCGGGTATAAAGTGTCTTAAATTTTTCATTTGACACTATGGCGTTGCATTCAGAAAAAATATAGTCCCCCTCTCGGTATAATGTCAAGTAAAAAATGATGAGAATAGGCAAGTTAGACAGATTACTTAAATTTTTAATTGAAGTCTATCCAGTTCTTAAATTTCAACAAACCATTACCATAGTTATTTACATTTTCGGTGATAAGATATTACGGTCGTCCAATTATTGGAAATCGTAAAATCGCCGCAATTTCTCCATACTTTTTCATCGATAGACCGACGTACTGAATGTTCGCTCCCTGCTGTAAGATGTTATGAAGAATATGCTCGACGATATTGTGAGTCCTCTCAAGGGGACCCCCATGGTCGGGACATTCGAACGCCGGCGAGAGATCGATATAATTACACCTCCGGCAAAAAACACCTTTTTGTTGATAATCTTTATGAAGGATCAATGTATCAATCCAGTTACCACGAATTTTAGGAAGGATTGCTTTAATCCCCTCAATAGCCTGGTTGGCTTCTTTTTTATTGTTGTAGGTTTCCAGTAGTTTCTTTTCAAATTCCAACCTGGCGTTTTTACCTACCTTATGGACTTTTTCAAACACCTCACTTAACGTAGCGGACGGTTCGAGTTCCAACACCCCGGCTACTTTTGTATCAACATAATCATGTAAAATTTTTCGAAATTCACCAATTGACTCTTTCCGCCCACCCAGAACAATCCAGTTAAAATCGCGTGATTTGTTCAAATCAAATAATTTCCGGGCTACCTCTTTGTAATGCTGCATCACACCCTGGCGTATATTCCGCTCGACTTTTCGCTCCTGTCTTCCCTTAAATCCACCGACTTTGACTGTATCGGGAGAATTGTCATCGACATGGAACAGCTCTTTAAAATTACCCAAAGACTGTTCAAAAATACGCGCTTTCGATTTATCGACCAAGACAACGCCGTATCGGCTGTAACTGCTGAATAATTTCGTCAGTTGATAGATATAGGGCTTGGGCTGGACAATCAATTCATTTGTGAGCGGTATTTTCAGATCGATGGTTTTCCAGAATCCCGACTTGCCGGAGCTGAAACAGATGGAACTCATATATGTTGAGGTGTCCAGTTCTTCCTCAAGCCAGTAAAGAATTTTTTCAAAGTCCGTTAGAACTGATTCCTGTTCGGATTCTGACAGTTGTTTAAAATATGTTGTATTCTTTTTATACCGAATCATTTTTTTGAACTCGATCAGGTGCACTTTTCGTTTTCCACTTTTATTGATTGCTGAAAAATACGCGCTGGTTACAGGGTAATCATTTAGTGACATCTGAACTAATTCATTGACGACTTTGTCTTTAATCATGGTTACTCCTCGGTTTGAATGAAATTGATTGTCATTTATTTAATTCCCGACATGAAACAGATACTGTTTGAATACCGGAGATACAAAAGGATGCAAATTATCCGCAGGCAACTCTCCGGGCTTTTGAAAATATGATGTTTTAGCGGTAAAAAATATTGCTTGCGCCACACCTATTAATAAGAATTATTTTGAACATTATCAACACTATTTTTTATAAATAGCCTAAAATAACAAAAAAATGTTTATTTGTGATCTGAAACAACTTTTTCATACAGGTGGATTTTTTATTCACCCAACCATCTGACAGACCGGGAGATATCTAAAATTCCAGAATAGGGCTCATTAATGCCGGAATCCCGGGCATCAATAATTAAACACCGGGCAGATTTTCCTGCATCAAGACTTCCGACTTCCTTATGAAAACCGATCGCATATGCTCCGTTTAAAGTGGCAAATTTTATGGCTGTTTCCGGTGTCACTCCACTTTTATCTATACAACTTATGATATCTTTCCTCATATCCAAGTCCGAAACCAGAGATCTGCTTTCAGTGCCCAAACAAATATTCACACCTTTTTCGAGAATCTTTTTAACCGGTGCATTTCCGAGACTCAAAGTATCAGCGCTTCTGGGACACAGACACAGATTTACTTTTGCAGGGGTCTCTTTTATAATATCTATATCCCGATCGCTGATGTGGACCATATGCACTAATATATTATGCCGGGCGTAAAAGTGATTACTGAAAAAATATTGAACAGGTGTTAATCGAGGAGCATTCCAATTATAGTCAAAATTCTCCTTTGCCAGCAGATATTGCCGTATCTGACCTTTTCCGTGAAGAATAAATTCTGTTTCGGCGGGTGTCATTGCCATATGAATGGCGATATGACGCTCATTAACACAGATTTCTTTGAATAGTTGAGGGGATACTGACCAGGTTGATGACGGCGCTAAATGTTTGGTTACTTTTTTCATCATGGGAAAAGCAGAAATCGAATCCTGGTGTTCTCTGAAAATTGAATTTGCTTCGTAATTTTTAAAACCATTTAATTCATGGAATACACGGGCAAAAAAAATACTGTCCAATAACACGTAACCGGACAATCCATCAGATGAAAAATCCGCTATCGCTACAGTGCCAAATTTATAACATTCATCAATATTCTGCTGAATGACCGCTTTTCGTTGATCTTCAGACATTTCCCGAAGAGTACATTCATTAATATCGAGATACTGAAATATATCTGTTACAGGATCAGATAGTTCGCCCTGTTCAAGATGGGTATGGACATTAACAAATCCCGGGAAAATAATCGAATCATCCAAGTCGGTAAATGTTGAAGGTAAATTGTTATTAAAACTATCATAAGAACCAATCGACTGAATTTTATCACCATTGATAATAATGACTCCATCCTCAATTGGCGGTGATGAAATCGGTAAAATCCAGCGGGCGCGATAGGCTTTCAATTCGGAATCAGATTGATTGGAAGGTACATTATCATTCATTTTATTATCCGATATTTCATTCATTAACAAATCTATGTCTCTTTAAAAATTTAAGGGCGCCGACGGTAAAAACAAACAGAATCCTATTGCAATAATAGATTTTATTTCGTAACATTCGTGAATTCTTTGTAACTTTGTGATACGTTTCACCTCTAAATAGACAATTTTAGTGTAACCTTATATTAGTTTTATTACAACAATTTTTTAAAGATAATAAGAATGAAAGAAATATTGAAATATAAAAAGCTATTACTCAGCGGATTTATCCTCGGTATTATACTGTTCACCGGCTTTTGCAGCGACTCTGTGCAGTTGAGCCAAATGGACTTTGCCCCGTCTGCTCTGCCTGCCAAAACGCAGTGGCGGACAGGAAATAATACGATGCAACGGTACGAAACCCTGTTCAGTTATCTGGAAGGGCAAAAAATTCCTCTTGTGGAAGTACAACACCTTTTTCTGGATCCCCGTGTGGAATTCTATGATAACATCGCTATAAATCTTTATAAACCACCAACAATGGATAACTATAGTAGCGTTATGTTCCATGCCGAAGGTAAGAGCTACGATATAAAAGGATTTATCAACACATTCGGCAATCAATTATCACACGCTGAACAAGTTTATGGTGTTGACCGGGAAGCAATCGTTGCAGTTTTATTTGTCGAAACAAAATTGGGTAACATTATCGGCAAACATTCTGTTTTTAATATTCTAAGTTCACTGGCTCTTGCGGACAGCCCGGAATCACTTGGCAAAATCGAAAATTACATTAACGAAAATTACCATTATCTAGATTTTGACCGGCGCCGGAATTTTATTGAACTATACAAGGAACGAGCTGTCCGGAAAGCAGAGTTTGCCAGGACGGAATTTGCCAGTTTATTGATACTCCACATCGAAAGTCATATTGATGTTCTTGAATTGCCCGGTTCCTATGCCGGAGCCTTTGGTTATCCCCAGTTTATGCCATCCAATGTACAGCGCTATGGTATTGATGGAGACGGCGACGGTAGAGTCGATCTTTATAGTTACCCCGATGCAATCATGAGCGTTGGTAATTTCCTCAGCCGAAAGGGTTGGAGTGAGGATAATGCCAAACAACGTCGTGCGTTGCTACGCTATAACAATAGCCGACGATATGTGACAAATGTGCTGGAAACTGCTCACTTGATAAAACAAGAATTATCTCTCTAAGGTAAAAATCTTTTCTTTAAGATAAAATTATCCGGAATAAACGTTACCTCGATAGGACCCGGATCAAACCGGATTGAAAACGTATCGCTTTCAACTATAAAATTAATCTGCAGGGCAGACTCCGTTTCTCCATGAGCAGATAATAAAGAAGATGGTTCCGTCCGTCTATCTGTCCACACTGATACTGAATTATCTCCAAACCTCAACCGTTTGATGCCATGTTTATCTGACCTGTGAATAGTCCAGGTAAGTTCATCGGTAGGCGCTTTTACCTTGAAACCCAGTATGTTTTCTATCAGCATTGTAATGGGACCATGCCCCGAAAATGCTATATAGTCACCCTGACCATAAATGGCGTTCAAGCGGGTTCCTGGTTCTTCCCCTTCCGGTGCATACAATTCCCATATCGTATTTGAGAATTTAGGTTTTTCAACATTAAAATCAACCAGCGTATCTGATGAAAACTCTAAGAATACCTTACTCATATTGGAGATGTGATTCCAGGCAGCTTCCCTGGCGAAGTCATCTTCGCCATATTCCATCAGTCCCTGAATAATCATATAATTCATAATACCCCATACACCGCCGCGCCAGTAAAATCCTTTAGGGTTGTATTCTTGTTCCTTTATTGAGACGCTTGGAAACATATGCTGTGATTTGAAATCACCGGGGTCTTTTAAATGATTTATCAACTTATGTGCGGTTTTGACATCAGGAACTTTTGCCAGCAGCGGCCAAAAACCAGCCACGGTATTTATTTTAATATGTTTTCCTTCCCGCGTAATATGGTAATAAAATGTGGAATCAGAATGCCACAACTTTGTCCGGATTGACTCTGAAACATCAAGATATTTATGTCTGTAATAAGATGATTTTTCATCATTTCCCAATATCTGAGCCATGCGCCCCAGGTGGTCGGCGAACATTGCCATTTGGGCTGATATATCCGTCTGACCGCCAAATACAGCCTCTCCCCGAGGCAAGTTCATCATCCCTGAACCGGTAGGTGTTGAGCAGTATAGATTTGCCGCTTCCCCTTTTCCCCTGCAATATGAATCCAACCACAAAAAGTATTTTTCAAGCATAGGAAAAACCGACTTTACACGTGCGGTATCTGCCGTGAATTCAAAGTATTTCAATTCTACCCACGTGAATAAGGGGGGATGAATCATCGGGTTATGTTGAGTGGGAATATGAAGCAAATCACCGGAATTAACTAAATACACCCTGGAAATAAAACCATCGGAACGCTGCTTATTATAAAACAAATCCAGAGTTTGCATAACGGGATATAAATAGTATCCATAGATTGTGAATAATGACGAGGATAGGGTTGACCATTGATCAAGTACATCATTTCCGGTCATATTTAAGTAGTTTTTTGGAAACGCATTAATTCGATTGCCGTGGGATCTTGATTGATGGATCAATGACCAGGCTTTCCAATATAGATCAATAAGTTCCGGGTTATCTTCAATAATGGGTTCCGGCAGGTCATTCTTCGGAATTTTAGATGAACATTGTAATAAGGAAAAGATGGTCAGGACGGATATAAGTAAATGTATAATTATTTGGGCTCGGGAGGATCTTCCCTGAGCATTTCTTCTTCTGTCCATAAATCCTTTAAAGGTTCATTTAAAAAGTTCTTGTATGTCCGGCTTGCTTTTTGGGGGAGACCGGCGCCGCCATAACATTTTGCCAATACTAATCGATACCGCTGCACATCAGGACTGATCGCCACCGCTTTCTCCAGATATGGGATGGCTTCCCGGTAGAGTTTCTTTTCATACAGCAATTTCCCGTGGTAGTAATGGGGATGGGGATGATCGGGCAGCAATTCCAGCTGGGTTATGGAATAACGAAGGGCTTTGTCGAGGTTCCCGGATTTTCGAGCGCTTTCCGCCATGATGAAATATGCATCCGCAATTGACCGGTCGATCTGGAGAGCAGCCTTGCTGTAGTAAATCGCTTTCCTATGATCATTCAAATAAAAATGATATAACCGGGCAAGCGTCATTAATAATTGCTTGTTGTAATCAAAATGAAGCGCTTTTTGATAATAAATCACGGCATTTTCATAATGACCCTGTTTAAATTCGAGGTGTCCCCAGGCATCGTATGTATATGCCGATCTCTTAGCCAGCCGACCGAGATTATCACACGCTCTTGCCGCATCAATGAAATAGCCGTTGTTTGCTAAAATACGTTCAATCATTTTCAAATGAAAAGGATCTTTGGCAATATCTATTACAGATTGTGCAAGTGCAACAGCATCTCTGCTTTCTCCAATATCACACAACAAGATTGCATAATAAACGTTGATGTTGGGTTTGTCCGGATATGCTTCCCGCAATTCCTTGAAGAATTCCAGCGCTTCACGTTCATCACCCGGCTTAACGACGTGATCCAAAACCAGTAACAGGCCGTCATCATTATTCTTACAACGGTACATCGCATTTGCTATCCGGCGAATGATGTTCCAATCGGTCTCGATTTGTCGGGTAAATTCGGCATAATTATTTAGAAAGGAATACAAAGAATCGTTGATATTAAAGGCTTTATAAAACAAAGCACGCGCATTTTTTTTGTTATCCAGTTGCCATTCAGACCAGGCATAGCCCCAATAGGCATAAAAATTTTCCTGGCGCTTAACTATTCCGTCGTATAGCTTTTTTGCATGAATATACTGGTTCTTCTTTAAATATGTGTTAGCTTGTTTGAACATACTGCGTGAAGTTCCGGGTAGCTGTTTTTTTATTTTTTTATACTCCATGCCGGTCGGGATTGAACCAAATAAACAGGAGCCCAACAGGATGATTATTAACACGCTATTCAATTTGAACATTTTCATCATCTTGAATATGAATATTTTTAGAAGATTTTTCAAGTTAAATCGACTATAAATAAATAAACCTTTGACAAATATTGTAACAAACATGAAAAAGATGCTGGGCTCGATCAAAAATATTTTTACATTATGAACGCTATGTCAATCACAAATGTTGAGATTAAAGCCATCTGCCGGGACTTAGAGAGG
>Ga0265594_1000747_pt1 | contig 26379 bp, 17 predicted proteins | sample saktaG_11_FD_190147 | JGI IMG/M metagenome (GOLD analysis project Ga0265594, IMG submission 190147) | Saline water microbial communities from Sakinaw Lake, British Columbia, Canada - sak_2011_5_24_80m | ecosystem: Environmental > Aquatic > Non-marine Saline and Alkaline > Saline ... | reverse complement strand
ACTTTTTTAATCTTGTTTTTCATATTTTAACGCCTTTTTAAGAGTATTCTGTCTGATAATCCTTTATATACAAAAAAGGCGGATAAGTAAACCCCGGCGCCGATTAAAATTGAAAAAACCACATGCGTGTTATAGATGGCCGTGGACTTTAAAACAAGACCCATAATAATCCCTGCCAAAACCATCCCCAAAAGATTCAATAATCCCCTGAAATCAAGCCAGCGAATATGAATGCATCTGTCCACGAAGACAAACATAAGGGCAAGCAATATAATGTATGTGATAAGGGTTGCCAAAGCAGCGCCGTACAAATCAAATTTTGGAATAAATATCAGGTTCAGAAAAATATTAATGATTCCGCCGGCAACGGTAATCCAAAAAGCGTTTTTTTGAAAATTGAAAACCAATAATATCGCTCCGAGCGGATAAAGCAAAAAAGTGACAGCTGCTATGGCCATCAAAATTTGCAAAGCAAAACTCGCAGGCAGATAACTTTTGCCGTAAACCCAATTTATAATCTTCGGCGCCAAGACAATCCCGCCAACCAAAATCGGAATTGAAAGAAAAAACATAACTTCCATAAACCGTTTGTATATTCTGGACAATTTTTCTTTTGATTCTTTATAGGCAACATTAAGAGCCGGTGTAAAGCTGACAGCTATCATTGCCCCGGGGATTAGCGCTGCTCCGATAATCCTGTAAGCGGCATTATACCATCCGGTTTGGACCATATATCCCCAATAACCCATCATTACCGAATCAATTTGGCTGTAAATGGTACTGAAAAGACCAGCCAGAGCCAAGGGCCAAGAGAGCATCAAAAACTTTTTCCAAACATTTTTATCAAAAGCGAATCTTATTCGGGCGATTATAAAATGAAAAAACACTAATAGTCCCATTAAAGCCAAAAAGCTGGCAAAAGAATATCCTAAGCTCAAATTTTGCGCGGAAGGAAATTTAAAAATAATAAAAAATCCGATAATTGCGAAAACTATTGCGTAAGCTATTTTTATAATGGCTTCGTATTCCATTTTTTGGCGCGCCCTTAAAAATCCGTAGAAAAGCTCGGCAAAGCTGTCAAAAACCATAAAGAAAGCTAAAAGCCAAATGATTCTTTGAACCGCCGCATCCTTGGTTATAAAGAACGAAACGATTATTGCCAATACAAAGGCCAATATCCCCAAAAATGCCTTCAAAGAAACTATTGCCGAAAATTCTCTTTCATTCTCCTTATTCTGCGCTATTTCCCTGCTAACAAGCGGCGATATGCCAAGGTCGGAGAAGACGACAAAAAACGAAATAAACGCGAGCGCAAAAGTAAGCTTCCCGTATTCCATTACGCCCAAAATGCGCGCTGTGTAAATAATCAAAATCAGCCGCAAAAATCGGCTGATTGTTTCGGCCAATGTTAGCCAGAAAGTATTTTTTATGATTGTCTGCTTTATCCCGGCGTTTTCAAAGAAAAATTTTTTAGCTGCTTGCAGCATTGTCTCTGCTAAATTACTTGCCTAATAATTGATTAATCTTGCTCCGCGTGCTTGTCCCGACATACCCGGTCCCACTTTGAATCCCGAGCGGCAACAAAATCTCGCTTGCGTATTTTCCCTGGAAACGGATGACCGCCTGCTTGGTGGCAGAATAAAAATTTCCAGTAAGCAGTCCTTCGGGATAAATATCAGTTCCTTGATTTTTCAAAAATTCCTGCAAACATTTTACTTCGGCATTATTGGCCAAGCCAAAATAAAGATTATTGTCAAACCTATTACAGCTGGCTGCTTCTCCTTTTATTTTCTGAAGCTCTGTTAAAAGCTGAACCAACATCTGCTGAATTTCCAAAATTTTAGCTCTTAATTCCGCGATGGTCATCTGACTAATCGGTTTAGGTCCTGGTTCAGGCTCGGGTTCCGATGTTGGCTCTTCTCCATTCCCGCTATTCCCGTTCTCAAAAGTGGAAACTGACAATGAAAATCTCCAAGACGGTTCGCTGTTTGAAAAATCAGAAACTTTTTTCTCAACAACAGGAAGTAAAATCAATGATTGATTATTCTCGCCAAAATAAGGCAGTTCTATTGTGCCTTGATTATTCCCATCAAAATTTAAAAAATTAACTGACTGAATTTTATTCCCGCGCTCTATTAAATAAGGAACAATAAAGGATTTACTGGTAAGACCGGTAAACTCAACTTTTAAGCCCTTGTCTCCCCCCACAATTTTATACCAATTTCCCGACCATTCTTTAACAGCATAAATTAAGGACAAATGGCTTTCTTGAGTTGAGGGCAAATAAATCAAAGAAGGAGCAACCTTAATGGCATTCAAAAAATCATTATTGTAGCAATATTCTTCGCCCAAGGAACAATTATTAGCTGATATCGCTATCAGCCAGTCGGTAAAAACCTCTGCGATATTTTTCTTGATATTATTTTTGGCCAAGGCGTAATCCAAAGAGACCAACCCCACGCTTGATGAGCTTAAAGAATCTCTTAATATGTTTATTCCGTAATGTTCCACTAAATACTGGCCAAACATGCTGATTATCCCATAATCGCTTACGCTTCCCTTCCATTCTGCCAAAGAATCATTTGGATAATCAATAAAATTGCGTACCCGATTCTGCAAATTGGTAGCGGTATATTCTGCGTCGTAACCCAAAAGCGTCGGGGCATACTCGGCCCTTAATTCATTCAGCCAAACATCTTCATCTTTCCCTGTTTGTCTGTTTTTTTGATTAAAGGTTATCAAATGCATAAACTCATGGGCAAGATAGCTTTCCGGATACGAGTGACCAAGAACTTCTGTGTTGAGATAAATCATCTCTCTCTCGTTTGACCCCGGCGCTTGGATGGTGGGATATTCGTCAATGGTCCGGAAATAACCGGCCGCCTCGTTTTTCATTTGATGGAAAAGAATTGTTATTTTATAGTCGCCGTCAATCCCGGGCCTCCACTCGGAGCCATAAGTATCTGTCATTTTGGGATAAATTTCTGAATCAAAATGTTTCGCCAAATCAACCAATTTTGTATTGAGAGAATCCCTTTCTCCTACGGGCAAATCTTCCCACCACTGGTTCTCTATGTAGAAATAAGCATTGGTGGAGACATAGCGGATTGTGGCATATAAGGTTTCTCGGTCGGTTTTGTCAAAATCCTGCTCTAAATAAAATTTACTCTGTGTCCCAGAGGAATAAGCAAAAACAAGAAAAGGCAGAGCAAAAAACATTAGCCCAAAACCGACAATCAATTTTTTATTGCCTTTTTTTATCATATTTAATTATTTCATCATACTATAAAAAAACAAAAAAAGAAATATAAAAACAAAAAAAGAAAATGGCGCCAATTTTTCATTCGCACCCTCCCCCGTGGATAACTCCCCTAATTGTTAGGGTCTGACCCTAACAATGGCGTCATTACAACGATGTTAGGGTCTGACCCTAACAACTGATATTTAATCTAATGAATAAGACGCTGATTCCTCTTTATATTTATCGGAAACCGCAGCGAGATTTTCGGTTTGTTTTTTATATTCAAAAAATTTTTCTCCTTCCATATAATTCAAAATAGTATCTCTCGATACCCAAGAGGTATTCCGTTTGCCAATATAATCCGGGTAGCTTGAGAAAGAATAATTTTCAAAACTTTTAAGATCTGAATAATCTTTAAGTTCTATTGGGTTTATATGAATATAAGAAGAAAGATGCAAAAGATACTCATCTTTAGATACAAAGATACTTTTATATCTCCCTTGAAAAAGTGAACCAACTCTTTCGTATTTCTCATTAAAATATTTTACATAACCATTGCTTAATCTTTGCATAAATTCGATAATAGCATCTTCGGATTCTTGCTGAATTAAAAAATGAAAATGATTGGGCATCAGAACATAACACAGAAGTTTAATATTTTTATACAAATCAAAATCTGGACCCAATCTTGAAATGATACGTGGCGAATCTTTTTGAGTATCTGGGGCTGTCAAATACGATTTGAGATAATAAAGAAACATTCTATAATCTTGCTGGTCTAAAAAAATAGTACGCTTCTCAACTCCTCGATTGTAAATATGATAAATTCCTCCTTTAACAAAATTCCTTATTGTATTTTTTGAAGGCATTTTTATTCTATTAATTTTAGAATCTAAATGTTAGGGTCAGACCCTAACAAACTATATTCTAATTATACTTCTTTAGAATTTATTTACTATAGTGAAGTGTTAGGGTCTGACCCTAACAATGGCGTCATTACAACGATGTTAGGGTCTGACCCTAACATTGACCCTAACATCGAACAATCTAACAAGCAAAAGCCCCCTGAGTTTATCGAAGGGGGCTTTTGGATTCACAAGGAAAAATCAATTTAGATTGGATTAATTTATGTTTAGAGGTTCAACCTCTAAACATTGTTACTTACCTAACAGAGCATTGAGTTTGGCGCGGGTTGAGGAACCAACATATCCAGTGCCTTGAGAGAGTCCCACTGGAGTGAGAATCCCGGAAGCATATTTATTCTGGATTTTAATAACTGCTGCTTTGGTCAGAGAACCAAAGTAGTTGGTTTCATGTCCCGAAGAGCCAACGCCTGTTGTTGCTACATTGGTGTCTGCAGAAGAATTAAGGATTATCTGGAGATACTTAACATCTGTAGATGACATTCCCTGCTTCAGATTGTTTGTAAATGTGAAGGTGGAAGGAATGCCTGTTATGGTCCCTGTCTCCCCTTTCAATTCCAGCAAAGCGGCTTGAAGCTGTAAGATTGATTGTAATAACTCCGCAATCTTGGCTCTAAGCTGGGTTGCTGTCATTTGGGAGAGGGGAATAACCTCTGCTGGAGGTGTTGTTTCCTCTGTTCCAATAATAGCGAAATAAGTAAAGTGGTCGGTCGTTGCTGTTATGGTATTGGTTGCCGTATCAACAGTGGTTGTCAGAGCTATCCAGGTTTCGGTTGTAGCGTCCCAATAACTGATAGTAAGAGTGCTTTCATCTATTCCGGCAATCTGGGCATCAGTATAGGTCATTGTGATAGTGACATTGTTATTAAAAGTAGTCACTGATGTTCCTCCTGATTCCGCAGAAAAATTATAGACAAAACCTCCTACTACGCTCTGTCCGCTGGTAACTCCTGCCACAAAACTTGAAACTGTTGATGCAGTAGTAGCAGTCGGCGTGACAGAAACAGTAGTGTCGGATGACACAGCTCCTCCTGGAATATTAACTGTAGCTCCTCCTCCTCCAGAAGTGGTTGCTGTTGCTGTTCCACCGCCTGATGCTGTAGCAGTAGCCGTGCCTGTTGCCGTTGTGGTCGTAGTAGTAGTGGTAGTTGTTGTTGTCCCACCACCTCCTCCTCCACCTCCGCCGCTTCCGCCAGAGCTACCGGGCACGCAATCGCCAGATATACCAATAGTATCAGGATATACGCTGGAAAGACCACTCGTTTCACTCGTAGATATTGTAAGGGTGGAATTTGTTGAATTACATACTGTAGTTGCCAACGAACTAGTCATCACCTTTTTGTCAGACGAAGTGATGGTGATGAACGAGCCCGCTAACAGCTTCACGGTGAATTCGGTAGAGCCAACAGTTAATTCATTGACCTTTGAACCGCTAGTTACCGTAAAATGGTAACCGTTACCTGGTAGATAAATATCAGTAGCAGCGTCAAATGTCAAATAATCATAGCCAGTGACAACTGCCTTTACGCCAGACGGCACAAACATAGCAAATCCAATCAAGACAAATGCGATTGTTGTAATATATTTTCGCATAATTTCGGATTAGGTTAAAGTTAGAAAATTCTAGTCATTTTGTGCTGTGTAGAGACCAATATAATACGGTGTACCATTTACCATAATTCTCAGCGAAGCTCCAAGAGTTCCGGGTACATCTGCCAAAAACATATTCCCTGTGTTAGAAGTAGCGCCAGTAATTTTGAGAAGGTTTGGCATTTCTTGAGCTTCTCCAGTAGGACCAAAATCCTGCATCCATATATAAGCTGAATTCGCATGATACGTCCTAATATTACTAGAATCCAATACTAAGGGAAACATTTCATTTTGTGCATCAGCAGAAGTATTATTTACTTCAAATTCTCCACCACTTATATAACCGGCATGGGTACCAGTAGTTTGAGCAACTTTCCCATACACACCAGATATCCAGTTTCCAGTATTTCCAGCTGGGGTAACTACGCTATTTATACCAACCATGCTATCTCCTGAAGATAACGTTCCTGTATAGGTTAAGTCTATGCCATGCTGTTCTCCTGTTATTGTTCCAGCATCAGAGACAAAAGCGATTTGACCATTAGTAGCATTAGAGATGGTTTCTCCATTCTGAAGCGAAATATCAGTAAAAGCAGAAGCACCGCTATTTCTAATATTTAAACCCGTAGCAGTTGTTTCTGCCCCATTTGAGTCAACCCCTATATCCACACCAATTACGGTAGTAGCTATTCCCCCTGTTTGATCGTTTAGCGCTTCTACAAATAATCCTTTCAAAACATCAACTGTTCCTTCATTTTTTGCCTTTATATAAGCACCCTGTAAATCATAAGTTGAATCGTTTGTGGCATCATTAGCTACTCTCATGTCAAAACCAGTATCTGTCCCACTGAGATCTCCTGTCGTGGCATCAGATCTATCAAAAGATGCTACTAAACCATAAGTAGGACCCCCACTTACATCTCCAAAAAGACTACCGCCAGAAGGATCTGTAATTTGTACAAGATGATTCTGAGTAATACCGCCAGTTACAACTGATGCTTTTGGCGCAAGGATAATTGAATACAATGTTGTTCCTCCGCCATCATAACCACCAATTTGGATAGCTTCTTCGGTACTTTTACCAAGAGTCAACAATCCTGTCGTTTGAGCAGCACCAATAGCAATATCGCCAGTAGTTACGGCCCCGCCGATGGCAACCGATGTAGAAGTACTTGCGCCGATCGCTAAAGCGCCAGCTGTCAAACGGTCAATCCCGCCATTGGCATAAAGAACGCCAGTCAAAGTCGTGGCGCCGGTTACTCCAAGAGTCCCGGAAACCGTACCATTGCCGGAAATCGCTACTATCGGTTCAGTAATAGTTAAAGTACCATCAGTAGTGTTGTCAATCGTGGCGGAATTAGAAAGAATCATGTCAGCCGTATTAATGGTAGCTGATGCTATAGAAATTCCGTAGTCCATAGTCCCATCTAAAGCAATGCCTAATGCAGTTCCTGAACCATCAGCGTCACCGATAATAGCCAATCCAGATGCATCAAAAGCTCCACCAGTGATTGGAGACATATCAATAGTTAAACCACTTGTCTGCGCAGTCATCGCGGCAGCGTCCAAAGTAATATAAGCTAAATTCCCAGCAGTAGCGCTAGAGGTTAAAGAAAGCGCTCCCGTCGTACCGCTTACAGTAAAATTATCAGTATCAACAGCAATTCCTCCATTAGCGTTGAGTAGACCAGTCAAGGTGCTTATGCCGGTTACCGCTAATGTAGAGCTTAAGGTTGTCGCACCTGTCACTCCAAGCGTGCCACCGACTGAAACATTATCGCCGACAGTGGTAGTGGCGTTAACAACTGCGCCTACCATCAATGTCGCGAGTAAAACAGTCAATCCTGTTTTAAGAATAGAATATTTTTTACTCATTGTAATTCTAAATTAATTATTAATTATTTTTTTGCTCGTCTTATTAACCGTGCACCAGTGAATAAGGCGAACGAATTTAAGACGACCTTTTCCTTTCATCCCCTAAATTATTTATAGGGGAAAAATTCCGACCTTTATATTTTTTATCTCTTCTTTGTTTTATTTCTATTTTATTCCTAATTTTTCTTCTACTGTCTTGACTCGCTTTTCTAAATCTTGAACTTCAAACCTGTAGGATATCTATCTTACTTGCTTAACAATCTCTTCGTGGTCACTGCGCAAATCAAACAAGGCCTGAAGCATCTTTTTGCTATCTTGACGCATTTCTTGATGCTCCTTGGTGTTTTCATCAAAACCTCTTTTTATCATTCCAGCCAAATCATCTAATGTAATATTTTGTTGAACATTATCAGTCATTTTGTTTATTGTATTGTATTGTATCACCAAAACAAAAAAATAAAAATACAAGTCAAGTGTGGAAAACTTTTTCAAGTTAAAAGTCCAAAGTCCAAAGTTAAAAGTTGCAGTTAAAAATAAAGAATTATTTATTCTTCAGCGTCCTTACGCTACTCCCTAAAATATTGGAAATTTCAATCAACTCTTGGAGTAAATCATTAATACTCTTTTTGTCCCCCTTGTCGCTATCTCTTAAAATAGCTAACCAAAACTTCGATTCATTAGCCGATTTTAACGAATGAGTCAAAAAGTTTGCGAAATCTTTTTTAGAACTACCTGCTATAGCTTCAATATAATTAGCCCCGATACTAGTTCCGCTCCTGATTAACTGACCTCGCGCTACTCTACATAAATCATCGTTTTTAGGCAGAAGCTCAATAAATTTAATTAATCGCAGAATAAACTTATAAATTCGTACCTTTAAATCTTGGCTAAATTCCTTATTATTACGCTCCATTTTTACTTTTAACTTAATACTGAAACTTTGAACTTTTGACTTTTAACTTTGGACTTATTGTTGTAATGCTTCTACCCTTGCCTTAACGTCCTGATATTCGGGGACAAGCTGCAAAATAATAGAATACGCTTGCAAGGCAAGATTTTTATCGTTCTTGAATTCGTAAAGTTGGCCCAACGAATAAAGAGCCGGCACAAGATTTTCTTTAAGCTCAATCGCTTTCAATAAATATTCTTCTGTTTGCGAAAGTAACTGCTCTTGCGCTTCTTTTAGTTTATCAATCTGCGCCTGGTCTTTTTCTTCCGCATTTTCCGATTCTTCTATCTGCGCTGAATTTGCCTTTGCTGACACAAGATACATATTCCCCAAGACAAATGGGAATTGCGGGTCCCGAGGAGCAAGCTCATACGCTTTCTGAAAGCTTACAATCGCTAATTGCCCTGCGCCCTGCACTCCAAACCCGTCAAGGGACTGATAAAAACTGCCCTGTTGAAACCAGTTTTCGCTGTTTTTTGGGTTAATGCGCAATGCCTCTGTTAATATACTCTCTCCGTTGGAAATATATTGCTGAAAAAGCTTTTGCTTGTCCTCTTGACTCAATTCTTGATTGCCAGCTAATTCATCAAGCCGCAACGAGAAGGCTTGAGATAAATTTCTCAAATAATCATCTTTGTTTTGGTCCAAATTGGAGGCGGAAACAATCGCCTTAATCCCATTTTCCAAATCAGGGCTTTCTGAATTGATAAGATTAACCCCATTGACAAAGCTTACAGCTCCCGCATATCTCTGACTGACCTTATATACACCAATGCCCGCGCCAGCCATCACCATAACCGCAATCATCATAATAACAAAGGCCTTTTGGGGCGATTGAGTGAATGAAATCTCTTTTACATTCCCTTTCTTTTCCAATCCGACGAACAAACCGAGCAGTAAAAACGCCAAAAATAACAGAACAATATTGGCCGGGTAGAAAAACCAGGCAAAAAACAGATACAAACAAGCAGTGAAAATTCCGGACGATAATTTGGTTTCTTCCGAATCGTCATTTTTGGCCTTAAACAACGGCCTAATCCCCTGCCATAAAACCATTCCGAGCAATAAGAGGACTGACAAAACACCCAGAATGCCGACTGTGGATAACCATGTTGTAATAATGGAAAAACCCTGATTGAATCTTGTCTGCCAAAATGCCCCAAGATTTATTGCTAAGGGCTTGAAAAGGTCAAATTGATAAGGGAAAGTGGCTGGCCCAGAGCCAATAATCAGATTTTTTACAGAGCTTCGCATTGTATCAGTCCCTATTTGAACAGTGGATTTGGCAGTTAATTGAATCTCCGGAGAATAACTATACAACTTTTCAGTAGGAATTCTTACAAAAATAAAGACCAGGGAAACAGCCAGAATCAAAAGAGGCAGAATAAATTGCCTGATTTCCTTCTGGGTCAAAATCGGACCCATATTTTTGCTCATCTGGGCGATGACAAGAATTATGCCCAAGATAACGCCAAGCCATATCAGCCAATAATTGATTAAAACAATGGAAGTAAAAAATAAAATTCCAGTGATGGCGGACAATCCGAAAATAATTTTTGATTTTATGTCCGCCTTGTTTTTGACCGCTATAATTTTATTCCCGAATAAAGACATCAGCAATACGAATGCGCATCCGATAAACACGCCTAACGCTTCTGTGGTTCCAATGGTATTGAAAATAAAATTCTTGGTAAGGAATAATGGGAAGATTGCTTTTCTAATTACTGCTTGAAGCAGGAGAATAATGCTCAAAACAAATGCGCTCGCTAAAAACCCGAAGATGAATTTGCGGGCTGGGAGTTTGGGTTCTTTTGAATCTTTTGACTTTGAATCTTTTTTCTCAACAACATCTTTTTTGCTAAATAAATTTGCTGACAAGAAATAAACCAAACCGCAGAGCAGTATGTTCAAAAAAGTATCAGCCGTGTCTGCGACTGCGAAACTCTGGGTCCGAGAAATGGAAAAAATGGTGGATACGCCCATCACAACCAGAAACAAAACCATCGCTTTGCTGATTTTTCCAAAATCCAAAGTAAATTTTCCCAAGCTGATGACTTTCACGGCCCAAAAAATAAACAAAAAGAAAACCGCTATTGATAAGAATAATTGCTTATTCAAGAAAAGCGGTGAAGCGGTAAAAGGAAGAAAAAACAAAGGCAGAAGAAAAACCAATGACAGCGCCAGGGAATTAATTTTGAAATTGAGTAAATTTTGAAAACTGAAAAAATTCTTTTTAGGCATAGAATAGAAAAATTAATTATGTTGGAATATTGTATCACAAAAAAATAAAACACAAAAGTTAATAACTTTTTGTGGAAGCTGTTAGGGTCAGACCCTAACACTCCGTTGTTAGGGTGCGACCCTAACAGTACTAGCGACAAACCAAAAACCCGCTGAAGCGGGTTTTTGCATCTATTATAAGTTATAAGTAGAAGTGCGGATAAAGTTCGCTTTCTGGAATATATCGCAACGCCTGACGATAAATAGCCCTAACTGTCCCGATGTCTAAATCTTTATGATTAGGAACAGTTAAAATCTGCTTCATATTATTAGGCAAAACTCTCTTTAATTTAATATGACTACCTTTCTGAGAAACAGCCGAGAATCCAAAACCACTGAAAATTTTAACCACATCTTGGCCTGATAATTTTATTAATTTAGGCATAGAGTGGTTCTAATTCAAAATTCACAAGAATAGAGGAATTAGATTCCACATCTAATTCCGACAAATCCTCGCCCTCTAAATGGAGAGACAATGCCTCTCTAATATTCTTCACTGTCTCATCAATAGTGTGTCCTTGAGTAACAATAGGCAAATCAATGCCTTCGGCCACAAAATATTCCTCTCCTTTATAAATTTTAAATTGGATAATATGTCTCATAAGTTTATGCTATTTAATATATTCATCTTAACAAAAATATTCTCGTTGTCAAATCAGAATCGTTAACCCAAACAATGTTAGGGTCTGACCCTAACAAGAATTAACAATGTTTAGAGGTCGGACCTCTAAACAATGTTAGGGTCAGACCCTAACAGCAACAAACCAAAAACCCCGCCCTAGGCGGGGTTTTTGGAAACTTGTCTAACCCTACAAGGAAAAGATTAGAAAGTTACAAGGAAAAGATTAGTAAGTCAGGGTATACTTTCCGTACACTGGGAATTCGCTGTCAGAAATGCTGGCTGGGCTGGAAGCCGTAGGCGCGGTTCCCGGTCCTGAAGTGGTGTAGAACCAATCAAGTCCAGAAGCCATTTGGCCTTTGGTTCCATCAATCTTCACTCTCAAACTCATACCAACCTCTGTGGATGTCCAGGTTCCGGTAGTATTAAGTTTGATTGTAAAGGTCTTGGTTTGCCCGGAAGCAATTTCTTCAGGAGTAGTCAAATCGAGAGTATACGTAGCGGCAGCAGTTGCTTCAAGGTCGGTACCACTCTGAATTCTTTCTCCTCCTTCCCATACTTCCCATGCATCCGCAGTGGTGGGTAATTGTCCGGTGCCAGAACCCTCAAGGGTCACGGCTAAACTTTCAACTGACAATGCTCCGCCAACAGCGGTAATATCGTAGACGGCAATGGTCTGCATTGCTCCGGCGATTCCGGTGCTGTAAGTGGTGTCAGACGCGGTCAATATCGGCTCAACATTATGCATCGTCATATTGTTGGACGCGATAACTCCCGGGGTGACTCTTATAATCCAGTCGCCTGCAGCGGCAGTGGCAACGCTGGTTACCAAACTTCCCATCGTCTCGCCTGCGTCAATGCCGGTTGTAACTACAGCCCAAGCGCTACTTGCCTTTGTGGTAGCGTAGTAGTGATAAACAACATCTCCAACCCCATATTGATAGGTTGATTGAGCGCTATACACTTCCTGCGAAACATCAGCATCAAGGGCAAAAATTCTATCAGCGTCGGCTATAGTAATAGAAGTTCCATTGATAACAATAGCAGCCGCATCGGCAACATAAGCAGTTGTTACTACGCCGAAAAATCCTGCGGGGGTAGCGCCTGCATCATAGTAGTAGACCAAGCTTCCTAAAGCGTAAGCAACATCAAAACTAGTAGCAGTTCCAGTGGAAGCTAATTCTTGAGTGCCTGGAATTTCAACATAATTGTCTGCAGCTACGCCAGTAATTGCAGTAGCGCCATTGATGGCTACTGTATTAGCATCATCATCAACTGCTGTAACAATACCAGTGGCATTGGTTGAAGTAGCGTCGTAATAAACCACTAAGTCGCCAACCGCTAAATTGGATAAATCAGTTCCAGTAGTGGTAGCTGCTTGGGAGAAGCTGCCGAATTTGCTTACTTCGCCGGTAGCGAAGGCAGCAACTGCGCCGTCCAAAGTTAAACCAGTGGTAAGAACCACTCCCTCATTGGCTGCGGTGGTTACCATCTTCAAAGCTCCGCCATGAACAACCAGGTCGCCCACTGCATAGTGGCCAACGCTGGAAGCAGATGTCGGCTCGGTGGTAATCGCTCCGCAATAACCGGTATCATGGCTCGCCATAATGGCAGAATTTGACCAATCGCCCAATGCTTCAACAGAAGCATATTTGGCTCTGGCTTTATCAGACGCGCCTAATGTTAAGGCGTCAGAAGTATCAATCCATAAACTGTAACCTTCTGAACCATAATAAGGAATGGTTTCAGACAGTCCAGAGAAGGTGATTACTCCTGAAACGGCTGATTTGCCTGAACCAATAGTAGCGCTTCCGTGCTTTAAGGTGTAATTGGTGAAGTTTCTGTCTTGGGTAGCGCCATTTTCAACAGTGAATCTAAAGGTATCAATGGTAATCGGCTCATACAATGTGCCGAAAGTCATATCCAATACCTTTACTCCTGTTTCATTGGCATGCAACACAGCGGCGCTCGGATTTGAGCCGTTCTTCACGGTCAAAACACCGGCTGTCTGGACAGTCATTTCCTGGCCAGTCGCAGCAACAAGAACGGTTACTGCTTCACCAGAAGTCATGCCAGTGCCATCAATATCGCCATCGGTTCCATCGCTATCAAAATCAGTAGTATAGGTTCCAGTAGCTGTGCCTTGATTGAAATTAGCGCAGACAATAATTACTTGGGAACCAGATGCTGGAATATCAAGGTTGCCTCCGGTAGAAAAGCTGTTATTAGTAGCGCTGACAGAGGTATCAACTGAACCGATTAAGTTATCGCTGTTCTCGTCGCAAGTACCTGTTCCTTTTTGCAGCCAAAGTTCGTTAACGCCAGTGGCGCTTGCTGAAATATCAATATCTAATGTTGAGATATAGACGCCTTCAGCTGAACCGGTCTGTAAGACATACTGTCCAATTTGTTTTGCCGCACCGGCAATTATGCTCTTATTTCCCCAGCTGGAATCTTTAACAACTGTTAAGTTTCCGGCAGAACCAGTCAAAGTATTGGCTGTTAATTCGCTGGTTGCTTGGGTTGAGAAATCACCGGTAGTAAGCCGTTTCACATAGAAGTCCTGAACAGCGAACTGAAAAGAATCAGCGCTAGAGAGATCAGTCCTTAGGTTTCCTACAATACTGATGGTCTCTGTTGTTCCAGCTGGAATAGTGAAATAGCTTGACAAAGTGTAAGTAGTTTCGCTATGGGCTGGGACAGCATTAGCAACAGTTAAGGTCTTGCGACTCACCCCATCAGATGTTCGCAAACTCACTGTGCCGGTAAAGACATCGTCGCTCTGATTGGCGGTAGTATCATCGGTATCGCCATTATCAGGAGCTGTAGGAGCGCCGTTCAGATAAAAATCAATCTGTCGGACTTCCATATCTTCACCTTTTGCCTTTAAGTCATACTTAGCAAAGACAACTTCTGTTCCGCCAGCTGGCACTGTGCCAGTAGGCATAGTAGCAGACCGAGTAACACTTAAGGTGCCTGCGGCCGCTAATAAGGTGTTGTAACCATTCTTGTCAACAGCAATATCACCCATTGGAAAAGAAGTATCATAGCTTGAGCTGGAATTAGCAGCTGCTAAAATTCTTGTACCCGTATCTTTTCCAACAGCCACTACATCATAATCATTCATGATTGTTAACTGTGTAGTTCTGGAAGCGCCGCTCATCACATCTATATAGAGTGAAAGCGTCCTGGAGCTTCCTTTAGGAATCAAATATCCTGGGCTACCAGTTAAATCAAAGGTAACGTATTTCCCATCGCTCTTCGCAACTGTGGCCAAGCTATTGTTGCTTGGGTCGCGAACTTCCCAATTTGCCAAGTCACTATCTGTTGAGTTTCCGTTATTATAAACAGTAAACTGTTCAAGATAAACATCCTCATTAGAAGTATTCTCCGTGAACTTGAACTTGGTAACAATTTGGGCATTGGTCTCCAAATCAACACTCCTTGCGCTTGTGCCAAGGTTAGCGGCAATATCCACTTGCATTCCACCCAATACGCTTGTTCCAGAGGCCAAGGAGAAAGTGTTGCCAATTAAAGACAACCCGCTTGGGTCGCCAGAAACAGCAGTAACCTTTGTTCCTAATGTTCCGGAAGTGGCGGTTGTTGAGTCAAGATGAACTAAAGCAGAAATTTTCTGCGTTGTTCCTGCTGGAATGGAAATCGGGTCGCTGGAAAAGACAATAGTAGCGATCTTCTCCGAGAAAGTATAGACATTTCCATGTCTTACACCGTCTTTATCCTGAACCAACACTCCGCTGATCATACTGTCCTGGGAAATACCAAATCTTTCAACAGTGATAGAAGTGATATCCCAATCAGTTGAGCCAGCTGTCGCATTAAATACCAACATAGTATTATATGCTGAACCTGACATTAGGGTGCCTGCAGCGGGATTGGTGCTTGCCAAAGCAACTGAATGATCTCCGGCTACTACTGGAGGTGTTGCTCCTTCCTCTAAAGTGTTGCAAACATCACTATACCAGAAAAATCCGCCTGCAACGCAGTCAGCTTCATTGGTATAATCGCTGGCAACCGGGACAACTGGAGGTGTCACAACTTCGGATAACAAGCTGTTCAGTTTTGCTCTGGTTGTCTGGCCAACATAACCGGTGCCTGATGTTAAGCCCCAAGAAGCAAGAACTTCGGAAGCGTATTTTTCCTGGAACTTGATAACAGAGGCCTTGGTAATTGAGCCGAAATAACCAGTAGCTCCAACAGTTGTTGGATAGGTCGGTGCTCCAATTTCTGATTTCAATATAATCTGTAGATACTTTACTTCATTATTCGTCATGCCATATTTTAAGGCATTCTGAAAAGTAAAGCCATCGGGAATTCCCGTGTAAGCTGCAGGGGTGGTAGTGGTTGTGCCTCCATCAATGGTGGCCAACTGCGCCTGGTATTCAAGAAGCTGGGCTTGTAAAGCCGCAATTTGGGCTTCAAGCTCGGCCATTGTTAAACCATAAACTGGCGCGATTGAACCGCCAAGCATCATAACAGCACAAGTCACTGTAGATACTCCTGCAACGATTCTTTTAATACTCATTTTAAATCTCTTTCCTTTTATTTTTCGTAATAGCCGTTTTAGGTTATCAACGATTGTAAAAGGATTCATTTATACATTTAATTTTTTTGTTTCGACCTTTATCCTTCCGCCCTATCGAGCGTCAGGGTTTACTTTCTTCGGACCAGTTTACGAAACAAACGCCGCTGGTGGCCCAAACAACGGCTTTTCGGATGTCAATTTTATTTACTATTCGTATTCGTAAGCATTAAAATCTTTTCCAGCGCTGCGCTGAAATTCCCATTCTTATACTCGGTCTTTGCCTGGCTAAAAAGTTCTGCCTGCTCTTCACTCAATGTCTGGCTATCTTTTGCGTCTATAAGATTTTTAACAAGGTCCTTGGTGGTGTTTTGGATATTCTCTTTAATCGCTTCCGCTGTTTTACTGGAAAGAACGCTCGCCTTATCTTTCAATTCAGCGATTTCTTCCGCATTGCCCTGGTTCGCGCCCAACGCCTCTACTTTCTTATTAATATCTGCGACTGATGCCACAATTTTAGCTGTTTCCTTCGGGTCTTTTGATGCGGACTGCATACCGCTCGCCGCCTTATCCAACATATCTGTCACTTCTTTTATATCTCCCGGTTTTTCCAAACTATCAAGCTTGGTTTGAGCTAATACCAAATAAGTGGCTGAAGTGTTCTCTGTCGGGATGACTGCCACTTTACCCCCGTTTAGCGCCTGCAGATAGAAGTGAGCGGTTATTCCCGCTGCCACGAGCATTATCATAAAAGCAGGGATGGCAATCGGGGCAAGCCGGGCCGGTTGGAAAGAAAACAAAAAGCCACGGCGAGGCGCGGTTTCTTCTGGCTGAAAACTGTCCAAAATAAAGGACTTGGTATTCTCAACCCATTGCTTATCTGGGCTGATTCTTTTTAATGCCTTTAATTGTGCGATAATCTGTTTGTTCTCCATGTTTCCTTGTTCTTACGATATATATCGGATGATGGTTTCTGCAATATCGGATTTCGGCTTTCTATTATAGTAGACGAAGAAACAAGCAAATTGTTACAGTTTATGGTCCGAATGTTAGGGTCAGACCCTAACATCGTTGAAAGGACGCCACTTGGCGGGTATTTCGGCCGTTACTCAGTAACGGACTTTCAGATTAACGATCGGCTATCAGCTGTCAGTTATTGGTTATCAGTTATTGGTTATCAGTTATTGGTTATCAATTATTGGTTATCAGTGATTAATTATCAATAATTCTTAGGCAATTCTTAGGCCTTGTGCCCTGTGGATAACTTTCCCCCAAAAATTACGAGGCCGGGCCTCGTAGTGAGTATCCGTAGAGCTGGCAAGGGTTCCGACGTTTAGCAAAAATTACGAGGCCGGGCCTCGTAATAAAGTTTAGTAAAAATTACCCGCCCTGGGCGGGTAATAAATTATCGACCATTATTAACCTTTAATTCCTTCTTTCAGCTGTTCCAAAGCCCTATGAAGTAATACTCTTGTTGCTCCTTTGGATTTCCCGAGCATTTTGGCAATCTCGCCGGTAGACAGCCCGTCCATATATCGCCAAACAATCACATTTTGATAATCTTCTCTAAGGGCTTTGAGCCTTTGTTGGACGATTTCCAAGGATGCGTTCTGTCTCTCCTGCTCCTCTATCGGCGGAGCAATATCTTCTATTTCTTTGATGTCCTCAATCGATATTGTCCTCACCTCTTTATTGGTTCTGTAAAAGTCAATGACTAAATGCCTGGCCGTAGTATAAAGATAGGCCCTTGGATTTTTGATTTGAGCTTCCTGTTGAAAACTCTTCCAGGTTTTCAAAAATACTTCAGAAGTCAAATCCTCGGCAATTTCTTGAGAACTTACTTTAATAGAAATAAAACGATAGATGCTTTCTACATAGCTATCGTATATCTTGCTGAATTTTTTTTGCTTTTTATTCATTATTTACTTGAACAATAATGTCCGGACAATTCTCTGGACATGTGGATAACCTGTGGACACATAGTGGACAAACATATTTTATGTCCAACATCTGTCCGCAATACAATTTTACTTTAAAACATATAGGACATCTTCTCTGCCTTCTCTAATTCTGTCTACCGCACCCTTGTTAACCAATACACATAGGTCTCGGCGCAAAGTTCTGGAGCTCAAAGAAGAAAATATGCCCTTGATTTCTGACAATGAAAGCTGATTTTTCGTTTTTAATAATCCTAAAAGCTGTTTTTGCCTTGTAAAAGGGTTAGACGAGACCCTATTAACAACCCTATCCTCTTGTTTTTTATCCACAACTTGCCGTGGATTGCTAATCTTTTCCGTTATTTTTTTCTCTTTTTCCTCTATTTTTACTGAATGCTCGGGTAAGCTCCTTGTAAAATCTATTATTTTATCATATTCCCGTTTTAAAACCAAAAAATTCTTGCTATCCACCCAATTTTGCTTCTCCGCCACGGAAAAATAAGCAAAAAGAACTTCAATATCTCTATTAATACTCTTTTTATTGCCTGAATTCACTCCTAAACAGATAAAATCAGCTAAAATATTATTAGCTTTTTGCCTAATTTGAGCCCGCAAGGGCTCATTTTCAGGGAAATTGCCAGTTACCTGATATGCGGCAACTGTTAATCTGATGGCATCCTCCTTGTAGAACATAATTAAAAAATAAAAATACTCAACTCAATAAGTTCAAAAATCGGCATCCCAAACCAATTCTGTAAAATTTTTCAGATTTTCAAGTTGGCCCGGACTAAGGGTTAATGATTCATTCACTGCCTCTGTCATCAAGTCCTCTGAAATAGCAATGCTTTCCGCTACCTTAATTTCTCTCTCGCCGATGCGATTCTGAATATAGTCCTCGCAGAAAATCTTTTGCTCGGCGCTAAGATTAACCGAATTTCCGTCCAGATACTCTTTTAACGCCCTGCGGGCAAGATGGGTAATTCCGTCTCCATTTTCAGCAACCTCCTCATATTTTTTGCCTGCGGAGATAATAAGCGGATTCTCATCACCACTCCCTATGTTGTCTATTTCTTCCGATTGACTATTGGTGATACCTATAGACAACGCCTCTTCTTCTTGCTTCGCTTGCTCGCTTTCATCGGAGACAAATTTATCTGTGCCTATACTGGAAAACATATTTATCTTGTACTCGGCAAATTTTGCTGAAAATTTCAAATAAGTAAAAGTTGAAACTACGGCCAAGACAAACACCGCCAGCAATACAATGGTAAACACTCCCCTCCTTGGTTGAGAAATAGTAAAGTCCATATTTTTATTGTTAAATTATCTTCTTTGATTCTAACCAATTTTAAATTTTTGTAAAGACCTTTTGTCCTTTTTGTGAGATAGGACAACGCGGACAGAAAAACTCTCGGCAATGTGTCGAGAGTTCACGATGGGCAGGAACATTTCCTGCAAAAAAGGGCTGTTCAAAAAGAACAATGAGATGGTATGCGGGGAGAGCGGCTTATACGGACTATTCTCCCCTAACTCCTTGTGCTCCCCATAGGTAGGGCGCGTCCCGGAGGTACATAGGGGGCGACAACGCAATACCTGTATTTAGTCCTTGGAGTAACCATTACTTACCGCTCGGCACTGTCGAAAGATGCCTTAGTCCGTCCCTTTTCAAGGAGGTAAAAGTGATGAAGAAGGATCTCGTCTCCCCCTTCACACTAATTTTTATTATACTCCTTTTAATATTGTTGTCAAATAAAAAATACCAAAAAGAAGATTTGTGCCCTGTGGATAACTTTTGTTGAAAAATTACGAGGCCGGGCCTCGTAGTGAGTATCCGTAGAGCTGGCAAGGGTTCCGACGTTTAGCAAAAATTACGAGGCCCGGCCTCGTAATCTTTGCTGCAGTAATTATTATATACAACTTTTACAACTTTCATATATAACTCAATTGATTTATAGACCTAAAAATACAGTTCCGTCCTCGCCGTTACTCAATACATTATCTGAATTCTTTCCACCAAGCGCTTCAGCCACGCCCACAAAATTATCCGTATTTCCGTAAACTGCGACTCTGCCGCCTGCCCCGCCTCCGCCAGCCGAAGATGCCGAACCTCCGTTCGCGGATATAGCGCCTGCTCCCTCAATAATGTTAGCAGAGAGATAAACAGTCCCACCGCTCCCGGCGCCAGTCGCAGAATAACTGGTAATATGCGGAAGGCCATTATCGCCGTTAGATGAAATTACGCCGTCAATAACAATTTCGCCGGCAATAATTATTTCAATTTTCCCGCCGCCATTTCCGCCTTTCCTTTTCGCGCCTGCATTACCTCCGCCAGAACCAAAATCATCCGGCATTTCCTCGCTTCCATATGGTTGTCCAGACCCGGAATCGATATAATTTCTACCGCCCAAACCACCATAACTTCCGCCCCAAGCCATATCAACGATAATGCCCGCTCCCGGGCCTTGTTCAGAGAGGTAGCCAAGGCCTGTGGACAAAATCGCAGAATTGCTATCTATTGTTAAAGAATCGGCCTGAATCAAAACATTCGCCCTGATTTCACTATCTTCCAAAATAATATCATCTCCCTCAATAGTCACAATTTTTTGATTTTGGCCGATAAGTTGAGATTGATTTAAATTAAATACATTACTAATATTTATAGCTGCGTCATCCGGCGCTACCAGAACAGCGCCATTTTGAACATTGAAATTGGCGCAAGTCAATTGACTCGGCAAATAAAAATTTGCGCCTCCCTTAACAACCATATCGCCAAAAATATAACTATCATTATTTAAAATTGTTACGCCATTGCGCCCATTATTATCAATAACCAAATTCCCTGTTGCTCCTTGGCTTATAAAAACAGTTCCCGGACCTCCGTTAACGATGTTGCTCACATCCTCTCCGCCGAATGCTTGAATGTTTCCGGTAAAATTATTCACATCGTAATAGATTGCGATTCTCCCGCCTCCACCGGCTCCGGAACCAGACGAAGAGCCGCCGCCATTTGCCCTAATAATGCCTGCGCCCGATAAAGTATTTACTGTAATATGAATTGAACCACCGCTCCCGGCGCCAGTCGCAGAATAACTCGTAGTATGCGGAAGTCCATTTTCGCCATCAGAAGAAATCACGCCATCAACTTGTAATTCTCCCTGAATATTTAAAATAATCGCCCCGCCGCCGGCTCCGCCCGGCCGATATGGACTTTGCCCGAGTATCTTTGGATTCCCCAATGCCCCAGAGCCAAGCTCAATGGGATTTTCCAAATCGCCATAAATAAACAATTTGGGGTCGCCCTCATTTCTGCCGCCAAACCCTCCATAACTTGCGCCGGGTTGACTTGTAATACTTACTCCGGGCCCTTGGTCTGAAGGATAGCCATTGTTGTCGGCAATAATTCCTGCGTTATCGTTAATATTAATATTGTCCGCTGTTATCTTAACCCCTTTGAATCCCTCCAAAGAAACATCTGATTCGGCCAATAAATTGAATCCTTGGAGAATGGCCAAATCCTTAAATATATACTCTCCGGCCGGAAGAATTATATCGCTGGAAATTTCTGTAAAAGGGTCATATTCGTCTATTATCCCATCGTTATCTAAATCAGAATAAGGGGATTGATTCCTCTCTTTGGGAGTAGGGTCCTGTTCTTCAAAATCATTATAATTATTATTGGTGTCTATGTATCGTAAATAACCATTCTCATCCGGGGATAATTTCCGCGCCAAACTTTTATCGCTTGAACTCGTTGCCGCCCGGGTTTCGAAAACGAGAGCTTCGCCCCAGCCAAAAGCGTCAACCTTACAATCTATCGCCATTTGAGTCGTTGTTGCCTGACTTGGGTCGCAGGAGAACAAAGCAATAGCGCCGTTGTCATCGCTTAAATGGGTTTGATATGGCTTCCAATCCGATTCGCTTTCCGGATAACCCCCTAGCCCTATTAGAAAATATTCTTTCGCGGCGATTATAAGGGTGCTTGTGGAAAATTCTTTGATTGAAAACGGGTTATTCCAATCGCGCCCAGCGGAAAAATAGCTAAAATAGAGGTCGGATAAAAAAACTTCTTCCTCGAGCGGGTTATAAAGTTCAATAAATTCTTCCGTACCAGCGGCCCTTATTTCAGAAATTATCAAACCTTGAGCAAAAATATTTTCTCCAAGGGACTCTATTATTAATGTTAAGGTGAGTGTTACTAAGCCCGACTGGTCTCCATCAATTTCCTGAGCCCGAATATTAATAATATTTTGACCGAGTTCCAAGGTAACTATAATCTGCCACTCATTATTTTCGTCAACCAGGGTCTCTTGGCTGTCCCCAATAATAGTATCGCCTGCTCGGGCTGTGCCCTTAATGATTATCTGCACTCCTGCAACTTCATCATCAACATCGTCTCCTGAACTGAATGAGTCCCCATCGTTGGGAGAAATGATTTCCGGCAAAGGCGGTCCGTTTAAATTGACATAACTGAAGGTATCCCCTTCCTCTGTCTCGGACCAGGCCTCAATATTGTCTGCCAAATCAACGGCTCGCGACCTAAAATAATAAGTATGGCTGTCAGTTCCGCTAAAATCCGCCTTTGTTTCCTGGGTAGCAGTTTGCCACTCCTGCCAAGAACCGATTAAACCATCTTTAAATTGAATATCATAATAGGCAATGCCCGACTCATCGCTGCCCGACCAGGCCACGTTAAAATTGGCTGACGATTGAGAAGCTTCTAACCCCAAAACTTGAGAAAGAGGGGCTAAAGTGTCTAAAATAATTGAGGATGAGTTGCCGAGGGGACTGATGTTTCCGGCTACATCCTTGCTCCAGACGTAAACAGTTTTTGAGCCGTCGACCTCTGATAAAGCGAATATCTCCGGTTTTGCATTTTGCCAATCAGGATCATCTGCGCTGGGTTTTTCAGAATCTTCTGATAAAAACCATTCCAACCCCTCCTCCGAACCAGAGGCCAAAACAGTTGCTCCTACGGTTTTTTGATTGGTGTAAAATTCTGAGTTAGTGTCCATATCAAATAAAGAAATACTCGGGCTTTCAATGGAGGTATCAATTGTCCAGGTGTATTCGGCGGGCGTGGGGTCAATATTCAAAAATAAATCTGTTGCTTCAGCCAAAAATTTATGTTGACCATCAGATAAGTCCGAGTATGATTTTGGGGACTCGCAAGATTCCCAATCTTGACTATCCAATTTACATTCAAAACTGCAATTTTCCTCGTTGGCATGAAAGATAAAAATGGCTTGGGCTTGATTGGTTAAAAGAGGCGGACCGGAAGTAATTTCGGTTTCAGGCGAAGTGCTATCAATTTCTTTCAAAATATCTTCCAAGACCGGCTCTATAAAACTCTTATTTTTCGATTTAGCCGTAGGTTCCTGAATTTCAAAATCCTCAACATTGTTATTGGTATCTTGATAGTCCTCCGACCCTTTCACTTTTCTCCCCAAGGATTGATAGAAAATAGAACAAGAATAGGGTGTTCTTGCACCAATAAAACCGAGCTCGTCAAGCCATTCTCCCACTATGTCTCTGGTTTTCGGATTATTGCCAAAGGCCTGACCTTCAACCAACGGACTATTGTGGCCCGTGCCCCAAGCCACAGCATCAATAATATTTTGATGTTGGTCAAATAAGGCAGCGCTCTCGTCCTGAATTAGGTAGGCAGTGCTAAAAGCATCGGCTTGGACTGAAGAAGGATAATTCTCATCCTTGGAACTGGCCCATAAAAAATAATCCTTGCCAAGGATAGCGCTCCCTTCAGGGAAAATTCGGATTGAGGATTCTGTTCCATTTTTATTCCTTTTTCTTAAGCGCCAACCGCTAACGTCTACGGTATTATTGGAAGAGTTATAGAGTTCAATAAAGTCCTGATTTTTGGTTTCCCCTTCAATCTGAACCTCGCTAATGACAATCTTTGGAGAAGGGACTGATGTCTCTCCGTCGCTGCCAGAACTTCCGTTCCCGCTGTTAGAGTTCCCGTTGCCACCACTGGAACTTCCACCTCCGCCCGAACTGCCATCGCTGCTGCCGCTCGAAGCGCCACCGCTGGAAGCTAAATATATCTCGCTCTCTCCGGCAGAATTGGCAGGAGAAGGGGATTGATTTAATGAAAAATCCGCGGCATTGTTATTGGTGTCAATATGGTTCGAGCGCTCTAAACTCTTATTGGTTTCAAGCCCTTTTTCTAATATCTTCCCTTGCGTTTCTATGGCGGATTGAGGCGCCGATTGCTCCGGATTCCCCCAACCCACTTTATCCAGAATATTCCCCTCGCTGTCCGAAATAATAACGCCGCTCACACCGCTTAATTGACTACTAAAGACCGCATCGCCTTGGATTTTCTTATTATTAATTACCAATTCTCCACCGATTAAAAGAAAATACCCTTTCGCAAGAATAACATTTTGACCCCAGGTGATTTTCTTTTTTGTCTTGTTATCACTCGAATTAACTAACTGGAGTTGAAAATTGTCATCGCCAATGTCAATAGGCGCGTCGTTCGGATTATAAAGCTCAATGAATTCGTTTTGGGAACTACCCAGACCGGCGCAAACCTCATTTATCAAAATATTTTGTTTGGTTTGCTGATTTTGCACGGGATTAAGTTCTGTTATCACTGAAGGTGTTCCGGTCCCCTGTCCAGCCTGTAAAAGACTGATTTTCTCGCCCAACGCATCTAATTGTTTCTGTAAGGATTCTATCTTTTGCATAAAAACCAACAAATCATCCTCTGTGACTATGTCTTGCGCCTGCTCTTCCAACGCTTTGTATTCGGCTTGGCTAAGGAATGATTTAAACGCGCGAAATTGCTCTAAAATATTGGCAATGAATTGGCCTAAAGCGCTGTCCGCGGACAAATCTAATGTCCCGTCTTGATTTTTTGTTATGTCAGGAGCGTTTACTACATTAGCGCCGGAGAAAAAATCGCCTATTTTTCCAAAAAAACTCTTTATTGTATCCCCGATTTTTTCAAAAAATCCTTTTTCAAGGAAATCAAAATGCGGGACATTGTCCGGGAATTCAAGCTCAATTCCAGGCTGATATTTCCAAGAATAACTGTGAGTAATTTCACTTTGCCAATAACCAGATTTCTCCCTGTTCATCTCCCCGCTTATGATTAAAACAAAAGGAGCAATCTTTTTTCCCTGCGCATATTCGTTGGTATAATTCCAAGCGGTTCCCATTAAGGACCCCCAAGATCCGCGTGATTCAGGCGCACTCATTGGTTCAGAAGAAAAAATCTTTATCATCATTTCTCCAGTATCATCTGTTTCTGGAGAATATGTAATAATATATTGAAATTGATGTTTTTCTTTCTTTCCTTGGAAATTATCATAGGAAAAATCCAGATTCCCTGTTGCTATTTTGATTTCTTTTTCTTTCAACCATTGGCTTAGATAATTTACTGATTCTTTAATTGTCAATTTCTCCAATTCGCTGATTAAATCACCAATGCTAATATTCTTCGTCAAAAACATTTCCCCGATTTTAAAACCTAACTTTACAATTTCTATTCCAACTTCCTTTGGCCCCTCAATTAATAAATAATCCCTCATATGCCCCCTGACCGCTTGTCTTATAATAAGACTTATAGCTTCTCTTTCTGGTATTGCAACGCGGACAATAGAGTCCATCCATTCTTCAGTAAAGACCTGCGGTAAGGTGTTCAATGTGTCTCTTCTGTCTGTGTCGCTTAATTTAATATATGAATCTAATTCCTCTTGCGTCAATTCTTTATTATCAATCGCAAATATAGATAATGGTCCAAATAAAAAACTACCTAATAATAAAATTAAAAAAATTAGTGAGAAATATAATTTTCTCATATCTTCCCTTCGAGTTTTATTAATTGATTGAGATTTCTGCTAAAAATGCATCGAATGCACCTGAACATCTTTGCTCTTCGCCAGGCAAAAACATGGTATCGAGTTTATATATTTTCCCGTCTTTCGGAATTTGAATACTCGCTATTTTGCCAAAACCTTCTCGGCTAAGGACCATTTTTAAAGCGGAAAATTTATCTATTTGCAAAACTTCATATGTCCCAGATATCTCTTTAGAATACCGCTCGGGATCATTAATTCTATTCACCACACTCCTAAATGTTGCTTCATGATATTCTATCCATGCGCTAAAGCCACATCCAGAGGCAAGCAATCCAGATTCATTAGTTGTAATATCCGGACTATTAAAATTCACAATCCACTCATCCGGGCCTATCTCTTTTTTCTCCACATTCCACCCTGTTGGCGCCTTAAAAGTTATGCCAGCGTGTTTGTTTTCCACAATCTTCCCATCCGGTCCGTCTTTTATCACATAATATTTCGGCGCCTCAAATTTAACTCCGGGCGTAACTCTTTCAGTATCTTCTCTAAGGCCCCAATACAATAAAACACCCACTATCGCTAAAACGAAAAAACCTAAT